>Ga0207754_100057_pt1 | contig 114844 bp, 92 predicted proteins | sample A23E1SouthBayCA_FD_187728 | JGI IMG/M metagenome (GOLD analysis project Ga0207754, IMG submission 187728) | Aerobic enrichment media microbial communities from Eden Landing Ponds, California, USA - A23 E1 (SPAdes) | ecosystem: Environmental > Aquatic > Marine > Unclassified | place: Emeryville...
CGCCGCCGACAGCGACGGTCCATCCCGAAAATCATGCTCACTAGCGCTTCAAAGATACTCCACAACCAGTTCGGTTTGGTTCACCGCCATCAGGCGAGGTTACACGGCTGTCGATGTGATCGACTGAATCTCTCAGTCAATTCCTGGGAATACCACGCGAACCAGATCGCCGTATTCACGACGGATGTCGGATCCGAATTAGACGAAGCGTTCGTGTCGTTCATTGATGAACATCGGCGTCGCTACGCCCAGCAAACACTGCTGGATGGACTAGTCGAAGCGCTCGAAGCGGCCGACTCCGAAGAAGAGCGCGAAGAACGTCTTGAATACTGGGTCGGAGCAGGTGACCTGGACGTGAGTGACACCGCGGCACTGAACCAGGATGCAACTGCTGATATCGAAGAGGCTGCTGATCGGGTAACTGCAGTTGTCGACGATCCCGAGGAAGCAAACGAGACAGTCGCCTTCATCGAAGAACCCGAAAATGCCGATCGAACGATCGTCGAACCCGACGGTGGGACACCGATCGGTACCGACGACTCAGATGCGGATGGAACAGGGGCCGATCCGGATAGTGAGCCGGACGTTGGACTCGTCGAATCAGAACACGAAACAAGTTTGACGGACACTCTCGATCGACCACGAGTCAAAGCCCCAGATGAGCAGGTACGGATTGGGACGAACAAGGTCGGGAAGGACACCGCCGACGAGTTCGGAGCGGGGCTGCGAAATCGCGGAGCGACCGTCGAAGACCACAGCATCAGCGCACCGTTGAGTGCCTATAACAATCAGGTGAAGGAGTCGACAAAAATTCCAACGATGTCGGTGTTGCCAGACACCGAGCAGGTCGTTATCGGTGAAGACGAGGAGATGATTCTGGTCGCAACGGAAGAGGCGACACCGGAGGTACTGGACCACTGCCTTGACACGATCGAGGCCTACATCGAGACGGTTCGGGATCACGGGCATACCCAGACTGAGACTGCGGTGATGGCCCAGATGTACGAGGCATTTCTCTACGGGTTCTGGGCTCCCTTCGCTAATCAATACGCGAAAGCACTCTCCTCGCCCTCGCGGACACTGGACAACGTCCTGCAGCATCTGTATATCGAGGGGAACAGCGACGCTGGCAAGGACAAGCTTACCGAGTACATCCTGCGTCTGATCTCCGATAACACGGTCGTATCGGGCGTCGACGCTGACGAAGTCGGCGTCAAGGAGATCCGTGGCGTCAGGGAGTGGGACACTTGCTTCCCTTACGCGATCATCGACGCCGAAAAGAGCAAGATCCAGCAGTGGAGCCCGATCCGAAACTACTGGGGCGACTGGACGCCGACGAGCGTCGATCAACCGTGTCTCATCTTCACGACGAACGATACACTGCCGAAATCGGAATTTCGGAACCGGATGAAGATCCTGAGTATGGACGTATCCTTCCCGTCGAATCCCGAGGATCCCGGCTTCGAACCAGCACAGCAGGATCTGGCAGCCGTCCTTGAACGACAGAACCCGATCTTCAGCTACGTCGCCCGTGAGATGGTGACAGAACAGCCCTGGACTGACGGAAACGGTACGATCGATGACGTACGGCAGATTTTCAGGGAGTTTTACCAACGAGCGGATCGAGAGCAACCAGAGTATTTCCCGGCGCAGCAGCCAGCAGAACAGCGGTACGACACCGGCCGCATGAAATGGCAGCGAGATGTGAGAGGCGGGCGCGTGACGTTCGAGACCGAACCCGGAGCGATCACCGCTACCTTCGACCGCGAAAAGTACGAAGTGTTCGACTACGAGAAACGTCTCGACAAGCGGTTCATGTCAGATATCTCCGGCAGAAGCGTTTACATCGGAGCCCCAGAAGCGTTCGCTGATTGGCTCGGTTACTCCGTCGAGGAGCTTCTGAACGACCCTGCTGAAACCGGGGCTGGAGAGTTTGGTTCTGAGTCTCCAACAGATGGAGACGAAGAGACGACGATAGAGGCGGGTGAACAAGCAACGGCAGAGTTGGACGGGGACAACGGTTCGGGAGGGCTTCTGTCACGGCTATTCGGGGTGTGATCGCTGCCTTGGATCGAACGCACCGAAAAGTGGACGTCACGAACACGAATACATCACCCGATCGTTCGAAGCGCTATCTGAACGTATCTCCCGAACGACCGTTCAGACACCGAACCCCACCGAGGCGTGGGGCTACTCACTGATGCACCCGACGACACACTTGTCCGATTGCTTGGGGACAACCCGCCGCTTCAGACGACCGATCATGCACGCTTTGCAGACTTCAATCCAGTCCGACCAGTATACGGCTTTGACGCTGGATCAACGGGCGGATCCAGCGCAGTCCGGATATTGGATCTGTCGCTGTCGATTGATGCTTGGGGTCACCGATGGAAAAGAGGGTGCGTGGGCAAGTCGAACCCATCTCCAAGCAGCCATCGACGACGAATCACTTCCAGACGAGCTCATTCCAGCTCACAAGCAGGCACTCGCCAACATCGAGATGCTCGTAAACGGACTCAAAGACGTGGAACAGCCAGACCAACCACGCGAAAGTGACGACACACTTGACGACTAGGATGACGAAGATTGGCAAGATCAACTCAATGGGGCTCGCGAGAAAGCCAAACTTTTGTCGACGAAGGGAACGATCATCACGGAGACCATCAATGGACGTTAATACTATTATCTGCAGTGGCGAGCGGGGGGCAAGATCAAGAGCCAGACGTCTGTCCAGTGGATCCTGAATGATCACACACACCCCCCATTTCGAGTGTTTTGCCCAAACTGGATGGCACCAGGTACTCGACAGCAGTGGTGTTGTCAAGAACACCTATAAGAAGAGTTCTACTGCTGAAATAGATCCTAGGAGGAAAACAACTATACAATGAATCTTCCAGTGTCTTCTGCGCTCTTTATTTATATTTTTCTACTAGCTAGAGTTAGTAGTAGTAGGAAAAGACTCACTCTACAGAAAACACTCGAAATAGGGGGTGTGGTGCACACATCCTTATATTGGAAACACTCGGAACCGCTCTATAGCCGGTCATACCATCGTTCACGGAGAAACACTCGAAACGGGGGGTGTGTGTGTGTGCTGCCACTCACTCTCCATAGCGAGGACGAAATCCGACAGAATTTGATTCGTAACCCGTCGTCAGACGTTTATTCGGGTTATCATCCCTTCAATACTGTAGCGAGTTCCACGAACCGGACCTAGCTCAACATCGAGCTGAGAAATGACAGCGCTGTTCGGACGGATGTACCGTTCCACCCAGATCACTCACGAAGAACACTCGAAACGGGGTGTGTCCGACAACATCCTGCAGAACACTCGAAACGGGTGGTGGTCAAAGATCGAGATTTCAACATGAGTGTAGAAGTGGTATTGATCGACACAACAGCTCCCTTATCCACAGATTACACTCGAAACAGGGGGTTGATTGGGGGCAGGAATCTAAGAACACTGGAAACGCTGGAAACACTCGAACTATAGATTTATTACCGATTGGTTTGTGAGTACAGCTAACATGGATTCGCCGTTTGACGAGCCCGGGAAAATCTTCGCTGACAAGCGACCCCTCGACGAGGATTACACGCCGGAGACGATCCTCTGTCGGGATGACGAAATCTCTCGGTACTCAGAGGCCCTGCAGGACATCATCGAGGGCTTCGGACCGAATAATGTCTTCATTTACGGACAAACAGGCAACGGGAAGACAGTCGTCACGAAGAAGATGATGGAATTCCTCCGAGCTGAAACCGACAAACATGATATCCCGGTTACGATTCTCGAAGTCAACTGCAACAAGGACGATAGCATCTTCAACGTCCTCATCTCGCTGATTAACCAGCTCCGACCACCAGATGATCAAGTTCCTGAACAGGGGCCAACGAAGGGGTTCCTCTGGTCGACACTGTACGAGGAACTCGATGAACTCGAAGGCGATGCCGTTGTGGTCTTGGACGAGATCGACATGCTCGGTGCTGACAACGACAAGCTCCTCTATGAGTTCCCACGCGCTCGGAAAATGGGATCGCTGGAGGACACTCGTGTTGGCGTCATCGGCATCTCGAATAACCACATGTTCAAAGACTCGCTAGATCCTCGGGTCAAGAGCACGCTTTGTGAGTACGAGATTTTCTTTTCCCCATACGACGCTACTGAGTTGAGCGAGATCCTGCAGCATTACGCTGATCTCGTCTTCCGCGAGGATACCGTCGACGAAGGTGTGATCGAATTATGTGCCGCCCGTGCTGCTCAGGAACAGGGTGACGCTCGCGAGGCGCTTGATCTCCTGGAAACCGCGGGGAACATCGCACGCAAGCGTGATACTGGTCAAGTCACACAAACCCACGTCAAAGAAGCGGGCAGTCGCGTTGAGGAACAACGCGTCCTGACGATCGTCCGCGAGCAACTCACCTCACAGATGAAACTTGCGCTGCTCGCGACGGCAGTCCTCAACATCGACAATGAGTCATCGCCCCGGGCAAAGAACATCTACCAGATCTACGAAAACATCTGCCAGGTCTGTGGCTACGAGCCACGGTCGAAGCGCCGGGTCAACGACTTTCTCGACTCGATCCGACTTTATGGACTGCTCGAACGCGACGAACGAAATCTCGGGCGTGCAGGCGGTCGCTCGTATATTCACACGTTAGAGGTCTCGCCAGAACTCATTTTTGAGGGGCTCAAGCAGGATCAGGATGGCTCCGAGTCGGTGCTTGAGCGATACGATCTTGTCCCAGATCCAGAAGAGGCCCAGCAAACTCGGTTGATGTCCTACACCTAAGCGAGTGAGGTACTCGCCGGTCTTGGTAGACAATTGAGTACCCGTTCGGTGAGAGGGCGCGCAATGAATCGCCACTATCTGGCGAGAATGCGCGAGGGGCGTCCGAACAGAGTGAGGACGACGGCTGGGGAGGGGCTGGCGTACAATAAAAAAGAATGCCAGTGACTATCCTACCACCACTGCTCGCGATCTTCGAATCTAACCTCTGACCAGCCAGTCAATGCCACTGAACACCGTCCTTCGTACCAGCTCTTGGCCACGTCCCGAAGCACGACCTCGTCGCCCTCCTCAACCATCGGCGCGTCCGACCGAATCCAGCTCGTGAATTTCGTCCGACCACTCTCGTCTGCGATCAACCCCACCTGGTTGATGCTTGGATGAGCCGGTTCCCACAACACCCCGATCGTCCCCTCAATGCTCACCTCGCTTCTCGGCACATCCTCGATCCGATCGATTGGCACAACTGCACCGTCGCTCATCCATTCTGCCTCCATCATCTCGACCGACGCATCCACGAGATCCACTCCACGTCCGACCCTCTCAGCTAGTCGTCGACCAATTGCCGCCGTCGTCGGCCCGCCCTTTAGCCGCTCTTTGATCCGCACTGCCTGCTTGTTCACGCCCGCCAATTCTTCCCGACTCATCTCTGCTCTCGGATCAACCGCATCTGGATCGCGCCACTGATCTACACTTGCCGCTCGCTTCTCGAATCTCCGTCCTCGTTTTCGACTCCCCTGCTCAGCCACGTCTCTCGTCCGTGCTTCCCGATCACTCTCTTGCCGTCGATCCCACCGCATTCTCGTTCGCCCGAGTTCCATTTCTCGCGCTTCCAGCTTCTCCTCTGCTTCCAGCGTCAATCCACGTCCAGCCGCCTCGTGGTGATTCGTATCGACCTTACCCTGTATTTCCTGTTCAACCGACCCTCGGAGTTCGGGCTCATCCGCGACTTCAAACTCATCAATCGTCTGTTCAGTGTGCGAACCTTCTTGTCGAATCGAGTTCTCAATGCTCATTGCTGCAAATCCTGAAGGCGCCTACTCAGCGTCTTCATCGACTTCACGACTCTCCAGTCGTGGCTCTCCTCAAACAACGACAACTCTACGCGCGCTGCTCGCGCCTTCGCCCCGCGCCCCTGGGCGCGGGCAGCGCGCATGTTCGATAACAACCAACCAGCAGCGCGCGCTGGGCGGGCCGGCCGAGCGGCCACGGGAGTTAGTCTGACGGGCCGAGCTTGCGAAGGGCCGACCGACTAACCCCGTGGCACCGAAGAGCGTGAGCGACGCCTGCGACGAACATGGTGAGGAGCAGTCGCACGGCGTGCGAGTCGGCCCGCTTAGAAGCGAGCGCTGTGTGCCACTCTGAGACCACTACAACCACCCTCGGTGACCCACACAACCGCGCCCTGGTGGATGAACGGGCGAGGGCCGATCGCGCCCGGTGTCGCTCGTGGGCCACTCTCGAACACTGTGAGAGATGTCGACGAGCGGCCGCGAGCGGGCCGAGGGCGTTCGAGGTGTTCCTCACACACCTATCTCGGCTGTGAGTGAGGTCCAGACAAAACGCCGATCGACATCCGGACACTTCACTATGTCCGCTGTTCTTTCACAGAAGCAACTAGCCCGCACTGAGGATCATCGCAGCACCCACTCCCCGGTATCGTGTTGTAACGGAGCAACTGCACACTCGTCTTTCGAACACCCAAGAATTCAGCCAAAGGTCTGACTTACAGCCGATATTGGGCGAACTCCTCGCTTCCACACTCAGGACAAGAATCAGCGTTCTCCTCCGGTTTTGCTCCGCATTGGCGACACTCAACCAATTTTGTAGAGGAACCTGCGCCAGAGAAGAACTGCTTCAGAGACTGTAGCATGGCGTATTACTCGGGGTCGACTACCTCTCCACACTCAGGACAATCAGCCCAGACACTCGTCCCGTTTTCCGACTCGTACTCAATCAAAACATGGGCAGTGCGAATCTCGGAACCACAGAACGGGCATGATCCGAGACGGCGGCTTTGAGTGCTCATAGTCTGTTTGGAAAGGTGCCGGAGTCGGGGGAGACAATCCGGCCAGTAGGGTTTTGCGAACCGTGTGACACGAGGGGTTGGAATCACCCTCTACCACTATCTGATTCCTGGAAGTAACTTATACCTCCTCCAACCAGAGTGAAAGTGGTTCAGTAGGGGGTTTCAACAAGGCCATTCCACCAGTAAAAACGGAATTTAACTCCCTCGTCCGTAGGCTATCATCAACCGATCTTGGTTTCCGCCCGATCACACATCCTCGCCTCCCCTCCAGGAATGCCCTATTCTGAGAGCACACGATGCCCTTCGTGCTGGCACTGGTACTGAAAGCTGTATCAGGACAGGGAATCTACCACAGCAAAGCGGGACACCGAACCGTGAGAGTGACCCCAATCATCAAATCCGAGGACGCCGAGACCCTCGACAATGGGACATTCGCGGACGCCGATCACCTCCCGTGAGGAAGCCGCCCTCGACCACCTCGAACAATACATCGACGACACAGCAGATGACGAGGATCGCACGCGAGAGGACGCTGTCGCCTCTCTCACGGAGCACGATTTCGAACTGGCAGACGCGCGAGCACTCATCGAGCAGTTGCTCCAGAAGGGGTATCTCTACGAGGTTGAGGACGCGTTGCGTATCCCGCCACGAATCTGAAGCCATATTCCCGCAGCTCTTGGTTCTACTTTTTTCAGGAGATTAAGTCGATGTGCTGCCGATGGTGAGCTACTCTGCCGTAATCAGGTACCCTTGGATATCAGCACCAGTCGGAACGATCAGAATGACGAACGGCACGACAACGAACGTCCATCCAACTGGATCTAATTGAGGGAGCGGATACATCGAGAGGTACGCAAAAGTGCCGATTGCAACAATTGGTGTGTAAATGAGTGTTGGGGCGATTGACCCAATCCGCACTGCAAGCACGGGTGCTGACGGAGAGTAGACAGCATCGACGTACGGTCCTCGACGATTCACTCCGAACGAGACGGACTCGGCGTACAGATTATGGACGACGTAGTGAGCTGATTCATGAAGGAACCAGGCAATCCCGCATGCGGTTAGGTAGGCACTCAGCAAAAGCACTGTATTATTGATCATAATGCGTCGGTTTGAACTGGCTGAGATAGGGTGGCCAAGTAGATAAGAAGAGAGAATCGATCTGGATGGAGTGATCGTTTTAACCAACGTCACCTCGAAACGTTCGTTTTGTTTCACTTCAAGCGATCGTTTCCTGAGTAGAGACCTACTGCTCTGCAGATTCGAGACTGTTGTGTTTCCGTAGCTTTGCACAAGAGCGACCCCTCTTAACCAACACCAGCGTCTACTCCCGCAGTGTGTTGGTTAAGAACGTCCGAGGATATGTCTGTGAGACAAGCGTCTCACAATACCTGTGGACCGATACCTGCCGCCGTAGCGCCTCGACAAGAGACTAACCGCTGAATAACTGTTTCAGTACGACAATCCACCCGTAGAAGAACGCGCTCACGGCGAGAATCAGGCCCGCGACTACGACGCTGACTACTGCAATTGCAGCCAGTAGTAGAATCCCACCGAGAGACCACACCGCGTCTTTCTGCCGACTGCTGTAACTGACGCCACGTCCGCGCTTTTGCTGTACGAACGCTACGGCCGAGAGAACCGTCCCCGACACCAAGAAAACCCCACTACCCACACCAAATAGTCCGGCCAGTTCTTCTCGACCAACACCGCTGATCGAAAACGCGCCCTGTTCAGGAGTATCAGTTGGAGTCGATTGACGGTGACTTGATTCGGCCTGTGTGGCTGTCTCTGCTGGCGTCGGCGCTGCTGTTGGGGTTGTCGTTTGCGTCGCTGTCTCGGTGGCTGTCTCCGTTCGAGTCACGGTGTCTGTGGGAGACGTCGCTTCCGTGGCCGTCGTCGTCTCAGTCGCCGTCACCGTCGCGATACTTTCACGTTCGTCCACCACCGTCTGCTCAACAGCCTGCCACTCCGAGTCGCTCGCGACGATTTGCTCACGCATCCGGTCCTCCACCGTTGAGCGCAACTCCTGAATCTGTTCTCCCACGCGTACGTCGCTGACACGCTCCCGGTCGTAGACGATCAACGCAGAGCCATTGAGCCGTGGATCGACGACCGACGCGCTGACGACACGCCCGGTCACTTCGTACCGGCCAGACTCTGGGACGGCAGGCTGGTTCTGGACGGTATTCGTCGAACCGGCGTAGATCACCGTCGTTGACGGATCCGAGGCGTCGAACAGTACGCCTGTATGCATGACGCTGTCGACCGGAATCGGGAAGCAGCCGGTCACGGGGTTGGTGATCGACGAGGGTGCACAGCGTGTCGCGGCCAGTAGTGTCTCTTGCCCACTGATCTGACTGCCGGCGGCGGCCGTCTCGACCGTCACCACGTCGCCGTTGTGTTCGGACAGCTCACTCAGACTGTTGATGTGGGTCGACTCGGGGACCACGTCTTGCACGAAGAGCCCGCTCGGCGTCGCGACGGCGGTCACAGTCGCGTTGCTGTCCACGTTCCAGTGCGTATTGTCATTCGCGAGGCCGGCAGTCCGGAACTGGGGCTGCACGGTCATGGCGCTAATTGAGGCAGCCCGATCCCCGCCGCGCTGATCTGAGGAGAGGTTCATTACGGCCGTCCGCGCCGATCGGCCAGGAAGAGCTTGCTCGAAGAGACTGGGTTGTCGGTCGGCAAGTGAGACAAACGACTGCTGTTGCACAACCTCTTCGCCGTCGACAGTGTAAGCGACGCTTCGCGCTCGTCCAGAGATATCCAGAAGCTCATAGTTGTACTCGTCACTGTTTTGACTGTACTCGGCGGCGGTGATGTCCCGGCCGTCGGTGTCTACTGTGAGGTCCTGCGCGCGCATGATACCGAGCCCGCCTGACGCGTCGACGAGTACTTCACCCTCACCGCTGACAGCACCGGTACTCAACTCTTCATCGGTCAGGAGTACGTACTGGTCGCCGTCGGAGGACCAGTACATCACCGCTGATGATGGTACATCGAGCGATGGCACGGTTTCACGAACGGTCTCGATCTGCCTCTGCTCCCATTCAGCGCCCATGTCGACCACGACACCGTCGATTTGTTGGGTGTTGAACTGGCCAGTGGTTGGTGTACTACAGAGTAAGATGATGCAAACAAGGAGCAAAACGGATCGAATCCGATACATATCTCGCTAGCCTGTTGGTTCCCTGTTAAAACCATCTGTCAGATTCGATCTGATCGGGTAGAATGGACTAAGCATCCGAGCAAGGTATGGATTCATGCAGTCTGGCAGTTGTCCTATCGTCTCGATGTCGAACTTGTTCTAGTCTCAGCCCACTACGGTAGCTCGTGGTGATGTTCACTCGAGTAGGTCGTCGACGAAGCGGAAGCCATTGACGTACGTGACTGAATCGCCGTAGCCTTCACTGGCGAAGACCGACTCGGCTCCCTCTCCAGCGAGGGTATCTGTCGTGTAAATATAAGCGTGGTCAGCGGTCTCGTCGACGAACGCTTGAGCGGCGACCCCTGCCAGCGCTGGATCCGCACGTTCGATCTCGTCTGCAGGACGGTCATCAGCGTTGGCGATGTATCGCTGCACGCCGTCCATCGTCCGGGAGACGAGTGCGTTCGTGTATTCCAACGGGGCTGCGACTCGGGCCCATCCTTCGTCGATTGCCGTGTCGATCGGCGGTGTCTCGACCTCGGGTGAGTTGACGGTCAATTCGTCGTAGACACGTTCCGGGAGGACGAACGTCATGTCGTTCTGGCGTGCAAACGTCCGGACGACCTGATACCGACGGTTCGAGGGTTGGCCCATCGCGACGAACAGACCGGTATCAGCGATATGGATGACGCTCACGCGTCGTCGCCGGCGATGTCCCGGTCAACGCCCTCGATATCCGCGACCGACGCGCCTGCCTCCTCGATATCGAAGTGCTCGTCGACGACGGGGCCGAGTGCCTGCAGGATGATCTCGGCGGCGAGCGGCGAGATGTCGAGATCACGGGCCATCAGTCGGTGGGTGACCTCGCCACGTTCCCGGTCGACGGTGTAGGTGAGCGCCGTTGCGAGGCCGGCGATGCCGTGGCGGTCTATGTACGTGTCGATGTCGTCGTCGGTCGTGCGACGGGCGATAGCGTCGATGAGCGCGGGCGTAATCGTGTATTCGCGAGCACCCTCAGCTGCTGTGACAGTCAGATCGATCTCACGAGCGACGTACACCCGGGGTTGCTCGTCGGTGGTCGCCTCGATGACACCAGCGTCGACCAGCCGGTTCACATAGGTGTAGGCCGTCCCCTGTGCAAGGTCGAGTGCGTCCATGAGTTCCTGAACGGTTGCTTCCCCCTCCCGGGTGAGATACGCGTACAGTTGAGCGAGCTTTGGCTCTTCGAGGAGGTCCGCGACCGAGAGAAAGTCGCGAATAATGTCACCGTCGGCTCGGTTTGAGGTACGTGACATGGGCAAGTAAGTATTTACAGTTTACAGCGAATCAGTAATATGTGTTGCGGTCACTCTGTTCGAACTCGGTACGAGCGACGCTGAGGGCAGAAATGGCAAGTTGGGCACAACTTCAGGGTATGGGAGCTCGACCCACCCTGACGACGTAAGCACCGCAAGAACGTGAATGTACAGCAAGTCACGGCTATCGATCGTTTTGGGACTTTCGAGGTGACTGTAACACAGCCATAGCGACGGAAGCACTGAGTAAGCGTGACGAATTACTCGTCTTCGAGCGCGGCGTAGATCTCCACGTGGCGGCGTCCATCGAGCTCCCCCATCTCGAGGGCGATCTCGCGACGATCGGCGTCGCTCTCGGCCGCCTGATACCGCTCGTAGAGCTGGCGGACCTCGTCGTCGACCGCCGTCGAGGAGTTGTTGCCGGACGCCATTGTTTCATCTTAGGCAGATGAACTGTCGTACATCGCTTTGAACGCCTGCTCGCCACGAATCAATTCGTCGACGCCGTCAGTGAGTGTCACCTCACCAAACACGGTCGCTCGATAATACGTGTACAGTCCATCTTGTCCACGCTCCGTGCGTTGGCGCTTCTCGACAAGACCGACATCGACGAGTTTGTTGAGATGGTAATGAAGCGTGCTGTCGTCGATCTTGAGTGCGTCTTCGAGCTCCGTCGGACTCATCTCACCGCTGTGGACGAGCCGATAGAGAATCTCATAACGGGTGCGGTGGCCGACAGCAGCGTGCATCTCGAGATACTCGTCGAGACTGAGCACGCTTTCCTCGGGCAGCAGGTCTTCCGGATCGTCCGGTGCGTCGCCACCGACCGTCCGTGTTTGATCCGTCGCCATCGTACATCACACTACGAGCCGGATACGTTTAGTCGTTGTCAAGCCGAGAAATCCTAAAAACTCTTCTTTTTATATACTAGCGCTGAATACGCATGTCTATGACCGACGAGATTTCGCGCGAGGTGATCACAGATCGGCTCGGAGGTGTGACATACGACCGCTTTTTATTCTACTTGATGGGGCCGTACAAGTCGTTCAACCTCAACTACGTGCTCAGCGAGGAGGAACGCGACGAGATCGACATCGACGATCTCCCCGGACCGCTCCGGCGACTCTTTCGAAACAAGCAAGACATCAACGAAGCGCAGGCCCTCTTGCGGCGAGTGCAAGGAAAACTTCGAACCGATCCAGGAGTCAACGCGTTTCTTGCGCTCGACATCGATATCGACACAGATGATGTGGACGCTGTGACACAGAGTATCGAGTACACACGGTGTAGCAATGCGACCGCGTTCGTCGTGCCGTTTCTCGGCCACAACTTCGGTGTCGGCGAAGAAGCCGGTAGTATCCTCGAAAATACAGCGGATACGCACAGTGATCGGCTGATTTTTGTCCACGAAGACGACGTGACGAGTGCGATGATTCGGTCGGCGCCAGTCCGGTGGGATTTGCGCGTCGAGACCTACGAGACTGAGGACGAGCTCGTTACCAAACTTCGGCGATTCGCCGGCGCGATCATGCACCGCGAACGGCGTGGGGCACTCGATCGTTTGGGCTGACCACGAATTGAGCTGGGCTACGCGTCAGCAACCTCGTCGATGAAGTCCTCCTCCATGAGCCAGTTTAGGGTAGATGCACAGAACGGAATTTCTGATGATCCGGTTGTTTACTCATCTTCCGACTCGATTGCTGGAGAAATATCTACGCAAGAGTTGCGCACACATCTCGCGCGTGACCGGTGACACTGTCGAGCTCTCGTTCTCAGTGGGAGAGCGTGAGTCTTAACCAACAAATCCGGCGTCAAATAGTGATTGTTGGTTAATCCATCTCAGATTGATCGCCTTCTGGAGCGGCACGTAGAGGACTCTCAGGAATCAGCGGTTGCGGTCGATCCACTCACAGAATGCATCGAAGTCTTCTGCACCGGCCTGGTCAGCAATATTCCGGAGTGTCCCGGTATCAATCCGGTCGTGACGTGGGACGCTCACTGTCCGCGGTTCTGTGTCGTGCTCCTCTGGTGGGAACCACTTCATAGAGATTGCGAGGCGGATACCCCGACCTCAAGGGTCGGGGAGGAAGCCGACACTCAATGACATAAACCACACGCGATGGCAAGGCCAACTCCCCACCCCAAATAAATACTCTCAAGTATCTCTAAGCATCTTTATGAAGTATGGAGGTCGTCAGGAACATCCAGATAAAGCTCGATGTTCCCGAGGACGCCCATAGCGTCCTCGATACGACGTTCGAGCAATTCCGTCGAGCGGCCCAACACGTCGCTGATGCCGGATGGAACGACGACCCCACGGAAATCGAGGATACGAAGAACACGCTCCACGAACAAACCTACACTACTGTTCGGGAGCAGACCAGTCTGCAAGCCAGTCTCGTCCAATCCGCCCGCAACCTCGCTGCCGACGCGCTCGGCAACTGCAAAGACCGAATCCTCGACGACGGCAAGAAAGCAAGCAAGCCCAAGTTCCGAGGCAGTGTCGTCGTGTACAACGGGCGCACCATCACTTACAACGACGACTACGTGACCCTCGCCACCGTGGACGACCGAGTGACCGCCGAGTTCGTCACGCCCGAAGACGACGAGGGAACGCCTTTTGCGGAGTATTGGACGGACGACTGGGAACGCAAGGAAGCCACGCTCCACAAGTGTGACGGCACGTACTACCTCCACGTCGCAGTCAAGAAAGAAGTCGCCCTTGCTGATTCTAACGACGAATCGACCGAGAACGGAGTGGTTCTTGGCGTTGATCTGAACGTGGATGGATATCTCGCCGTCACCAGTATGGGAGCATTCCTTGGAAACGCAGACTACCTCAATCACCGCCGCGACGAGTATGAACGTCGGCGCGGCAACCTGCAACAGACAGGCACTCGTTCCGCGCATCTCACCATCAAGAGCATTGGCTCACGGTTCGCTCTGTGGAGCGCGGACTACCTTCACCGCGTGTCGAAGGCTATCGTCCGTGAAGCCGTGGAGAACGATTGCACGGCGATCGCGTTCGAGAATTTGAAACACATTCGTGAGCGTATCTCGAACGCCTCGAAGTTCCAGCAGTGGGCGTTCCGTGAACTCCAAAGCCAAGTTGAATATAAGGCCGAAGGATACGGCATCGACGTGGACGACGTTGCACCGCAGTACACGAGTCAGCGGTGCAGTCACGGCGACTGCGGGTTCACGCACGCGGACAACCGTGATGGTGACGAGTTCGAGTGCCTGAAGTGTGGAAAGGAACTCCACGCGGACTATAATGCTGCTCGGAATATCGGGTGGCGTCTTGTCCAGCACTGGCTCAAGTCTGGTGCTGGACGGGCCACCAGTCAACTGGCCCTCAAGTCAGGGACGCTGAATGCGAACGGCGATTACACGCCTTCCGCGTTACGCGGATAGAGCGGGAGTCCACTGACAAGCCTCGGGGCTTGACCCCGAGGTGGTTGACGATGACGTGGTCTCCGGTCGTCCGTTGCTACTCGAAGCCGCCGACGTTGCCGAGAACCTTGATGACGTCGTCGCCAGAAAAATCGCGTGAAACCATCCTACTCGCTATTTCAGGATGTCCGGGAGTTCACCCGATGTGTTCTCCTCCGGATCGATGCCGACCTCACGCAGCTCCTCGTCAGTGGGTTCACGCCCGATATCACCGTGGTAGAGAGCCACCGCCTCGTCGAGGTTGGCGAGTGCCTCTTCACGAGTTTCTCCCTGTGAGGCGACGCCCGTCTCTTCATCCCGGGCAACCCACAGATCGCCGCTCTCACCGAGCGAGAGCGAGATCTCGACCGGCGTGGTCGGGTCTTCGCCATCCGCTCCGTCGGTGTCGGTGCTCATGTACAGTGCAAGGCCGGGTTGACAGATAAGTTCTCGGGGTCAGGCGTCTTTGAACAGGTCGTCCAGGACACGGTCGAGTTTTCCGCTGACCGAGCTGGGGCGACTATCTTGTTGCCGTACTCGCACGGGGAGAACGGCGGGACAGGAGCCGTCGGGTGTACTTGTGGGCGTTCACTCGCTTAGTCGACGGACTCACCGATCAGCGTCTGACGAATTGGATGGGGCACCAGCGACCTCGTCAAGGCTAGGGAGATCCATTTCGTCATGCGCATCCGGGAAGAGATACTCAAAGTACGGATCGTGTTCTCGACCGACGGCCAGTGCCGGTTTGAGCGCGTAGATGATCATCATCGCTTCCGTCTCGCGAACGTCGATATCGGTGGCGACCATCCGCTGGGTTGTCCTCCCTGCGAAGTGAAGCCCTGCACCTCGTAGTGCGGCGATGAGCTTCCCGAGACCATAGTGGTCCATGAAGTACTCGACGTCTTCGTCGACCTCCTGGAGTGCAAGGGCGTGGAGGACGGTCGGCGTGATAACGATCGGGACGTACTGCTCGACGATGATGATCGGGTCCGCAGTCAACTGCTGGGGACGCGTCGAATCATCACGATCGACAAGGCCGAGGTCGACCAGCCGATCGACGTACTCGTAGGTCGTCGATTTCGAGAGATCAAGCGCCTCCATGATCTCTGGCGGTGCAACCGGTCCCCAGTAACACACGTAAACGTAGACACGGGCCAGTGCCGGGTGGTTGAGCAGTTGGATGACTGTTTCGAGCCGGGGGGCGTTCTGTGCCAGTGTCTCTGGCTTGAGCGTCTCCTCGTCAATCACATCCATTGGAGGTGGGTCTCGCGCGTCGATCCCACCATCCGAACGAACGCGGTTGCGATCAGCGGTCATACCCATAAGTTCGAAGTCCATGTACTTCACAAAACCCTCGCCACTCACTGCCAGCAGTGACAATCTCGTTGAGTTGCTCACTGTTACTCGTCGTCGTTCGCGATGAAGTGTTTGGCGCGCCCCCACAGTGTCCGTTTGGCGGAGTCATCTACGGCGGCGTCGGGGCCATTGTCTTCCTTCTCACAGAGCTGTTCATCCTCTGACTCACGGTCAGAGAGAGTCTCTTGTAGGTCCTGAATAGTCGCTTCTAGCGTCTCGATTCGGTCGTTCTTCTGTGCAAGCGTGGTTTCGAGGTCGCTGACACGGTCTCTGAGGAGTCGATTCTTCTCGGTGAGATAGCTCTGCTCACGCTGTTCCATAGATGACGTTCCGTCGTGATGAGCGTCATTTTCACCGTCTCGATGACCCGCTTCCTCTGGGTCGTAGAACTCCGTCGTCCGGGCAATGGCTCGCTCGACAGTCTTCTCGCCGTACGTTGAGCCGTCGGCGTAGTGGACTTCATCCCATTTCTCACGCATCAGGCTGGATTGCTGGAAGAGCTGGTCCATCTGTTTTGCGTCGCCACCGGTCCAAAAGGCCAGCAAGAAACAGAGTGCCATGTCTGCCTCGGATTGACTCTCGTACCCACGTGTCTTCCCGTTCCAGAGGCGCTCGAATTTCTCCCCGTTCGTCGCGTGCTTGGCCTTCTCGAGGAGTTCACGATCATCAAGGTCAATGTCAGGAGCAGACACTCGGTCCGTTTCGTTACCACTGCCCATGCTTGATTCGTCGACGGAACGTGCCTGCTCGACAGTGTCATCCTGAACGTCGTCCTGCACGTACTCACGATGGACGGCTGTGAGCGCGTCTTGTCGTGTCGCGATGGTCGACGGCGTCTCGGCAACGTGGTCGCCCGTTACGGTGAAGAAGCGCGCCGAGTCGTACATCTCGATTTTCCCTTTTCGGTTTCGTCCCTCCGGGAGTTCGCCTTCGACGAGCACGTGGAATCCGGTCTGCGAGGGCGAGCGTTCAGTGTATGAGTCGAGTCGGTCGATGATATCCTGTGCTGACTCGTCGACGGTGCCCGTTTCTCGGACACGACAGTCGTCAAGATCAACGCCGACGAACGGATCGTCACCAGTGAAGACGAATCCAATCCCATCTGCGTCCCCTGCCTGAGCGTAGTCGAGAGCATTATCGAAGGTGGTCCACGTCTGCTCGTCCGTCGACGAAGCGAACTCCCCACTCCCTGGTGTGATTGGTATTTTCGTTAGTTTCCCATCGCGCTCTTTCTCCTCCCAGCAGATCCACTGATCGTGTTCGATGATCGCCGTTGGGAGTGCCGATTTATCGAGTGTAGATTGTGTTGTCATGAGTCTCGAAGGTCTGTTGGAGCGACCTCGACCCTGTGGGTCGCTAAAAAAATGTTGTCGCTCAGAGACTGATCCACTGCCGTGGTTCCAACGGGGTACCCCCTCACTATACTAGTTGGTTGTTGGCGTAACAGGGACGGTGCTTTGGCGGAACAGTGGATCGAGGACGACCACCACGGCCGTACGGCAACATCTCGCTGCTGGATTCGCGTTACGCCACACGCTGCGATTCGCGTAACACGGTGTAGTCGTCCGTTTTCGCGATTTTCGACCCCGTCACCACCAGTGCTACGGTTCCAGTGACTGCAGAGACATAGATGCGTGCTGTGGATGCGGTTGATCCCAGAATAGGAGGGCAGCCGAGATGCTCTCACTACGTATCCACACTCCCGGATTGGTTGAATGCGAGTCCCTCATAGTAGCGAACGGGACTTCCATCTGTACGTTCAGTCGTTCGCTCGAACGTGATTTGAGTGCTCAGCCGGCGAGCAAACCACGACTTGGTGTCGGGATCGATCTCGTAGTTTTCTATCCACTGTTCATACTGTTTGTATACTTCTCCTGCGGCAAGCCTGCTCTCAGGGTCTTCGACCAGATGGAGAGCGACGAACCGCTCGACGACAGCATCAGCATCATCGGCGATCGCGTCAATCGGCGGTATTTTTGGATTGGGCTCCGTGGAGCCTCCATCACTCTGACCCGAAACTCTCTCCAAGAGTGTCTCGACGGGGTAGGTTCCGCCGTCGGCGTAGACAACTGTGTCACCGTCGTCGGGGAGGATGATGATCGCGTATGACTCCGGACCGTAGTCGGGCGTCGAGAGTTCATGTTCCGGGATGAACGGTTTCTTGACTCGCACCCAGTCTGCTTCGAATTCCGCTTTGGTGTTGTAGACGTGCTGCTCACCCTGCTCGTAGACGACATACTCGTCGGCTGCATGATCGTAGCTGTAGGTAGCCGGGACGCGGTCTTTTGAGACTTCTTCGAACGACGAGAGACGAAGATATTCAGTTCCCTCTCCGTCTCGCAGTACAAGCTTGTTCTCGTCGCGCACCCAGATCGTTCGGTTCGTATCGCTCTCCCCGGCCCTGGGCCGCACAGCCGTGACACCACCGCGTTCGGTCGCCCCGCCGTTGAATGTTAGATGGTGGTCGTGAGTGTAGAATCTGGTGTCGCCGTTGGCGAGGTGCTTGACTGGGGGCCTCAAAATTTGCTCGACCCGCTCAGCCCAGTAGGTTTCAGTCTCGCCAGGCCGGACGACGAACAAGGGGATCTGTCCTGAGTCCTGGGCCTTTCTGAGATTGGTGAGAACTTTCACCGGATTCTCCGGTGTTGTGGTCTCGACCTCGATCGCAAACGCCTCTTCGAGGTCGGGATGCGCCGCTGTGGCATCTGGTAGTTCGCTCCCATCCTGTGTGGGGATCGCGACACGGAATCCAAGTGGTGTGAGTGCTCCTTCGATCGCAAGTAACGCTTCATCGTGTGTCTCACTTCCAGCGGCTCGTGTGTCACCAGTCTCTGGCGCTGCTGCTGCCTCTCCAGCGTCGGTCAAACGGGTGAGCAGTGTATCGTCGGCTGCATCGAGGTCGACCTCAAGCAAGCGCGATCGCTCGCGGATATTCGCCAGTACATCATACTCTGGTGGCTCGGTATCGAGATTGTCGAAACACGATCGCAATTCGGCGTCGACGTCTTCGACGGCCACCCAGCCGTTCTCATCGCGAACCCCCTCTCGGAGCTGAACGATCCGAATCGTCTTTGCAAGTGCCTGATCAAGATCCTGATTCGTCGTCGCCAGTGCCTCCTGTATTGCTTCCGGCAACCGTTCTGCAGACGGATTCTCCTCCTCTGGCACACAATATTCATCGCGAATCCGCTGGTGCATCGCCGAGAGGGACTCCTGAAATCGTTCTTCTTCCTGATCGCTCAGCGGGAACTCGCTTTCTGGATGACCCGCGGGGATCGGCAATGGCTTAACGCTAAACGGATACGGACCTGTTTCACCAAATGTCGGGCTCGGGAGGTTGGCGATCCATTCCCCTCGGGGAAGTGACCCCACTCGGTTCGCGAAGTCCTCCGGGTCCATCTCTTCGTGCGCCATCGCTCTGGCCAATTCTCGATCGACGTTGACGTTCCCGACGAGTGAACTCCCGACGTTATTGAGGACGTTCAAGTACATCTTCCGTCCGCCTTCGGCTTCGATCTGCTCTGGAAACTGCATTGCTAGCCCCACAGACAGGCGGAAGCTCCGTCCCTTTTCGAGGAGGTCATTCAATAGATCGGAGACCACGAGCGACGCCGCTTCGTCGATGAACAGGTTCACGACGTAATCGTCCGAGAAACCGTTTACCTCCTGTTTCTGCTCTTTGAGCGCTTCTTGGAGATTGCTCAATATGAGGCCAGTCAGCAAGTGGGCACTCTCCTCACTCAGGTCACCAAGATCGAAGATGATGACCGTGTCCTCGTCAAGCATATCGCGGAAGTCGAATCGAGCCTCGGTATTGTTGAATATCCGACGGAGATGAATATTGTCGGAGATGTATGCGAGGCGGCTTGCGACGCCACTGAGTACTTTTTTGGCCGTCTTTGTATCACGATCAACTTGCCGCTGGATGCGTCGAGTGTCCACCTCGTCGCTCGACTTGGGTGCCTTCTCAAGGTCGGGATTTGGTGGTCCTGCCTCTGCCATCTGGTCAACCATGTCTTCCAATTGTCGATAGGCGAAATAGTCTGCTGACTCCCGATGGCGTCCGTTTTCGCGGCCGTGTTCCTCGTCCAAGAGCGAACCGATGAGGGCCTTAATCAGCGTACCGGAGGTGACGGTGCTTTCGTACTTGTCCTCGCCCATCACGAGGATCATCATCTCTCGGAAATATTCGTAGAGGCGCTGGATCGCATCTCTTCGTCGGTGCCCATTCGCCAGCGATGGAGTGAGGTTGAAAAACGAAAAGCCGGGAAGCAGATCTGGGACTTCAAAGTGGATCACATTCTCTTCGAGGTCGGTCGTACCGAATCTGCGAGCGTGGGCACGCATATAGTTCCTGACCATCCCGTCGCCTTTCCGATCGAGCATGATGGTTGGGCCGCTCGTGTTCTCGTGCAACGAGAGGAGAGCAATGATCAGTTGGATTGACTTCCCTGCCCCAGTCATTGCGTGGATGGCATAGTGGACTGGCAACAACCGTGGTGGAATGTAGACTGGAGTGTCTTCGGGCTCGCCATCTTCGTCAAGTGCGTAACCGAGCGCCATACCGGTGCGGAACTCACGCATCAAGTCGGGGTGAGGCCGTGGGAGTGGGTTGCGACTCTGGTGTTCCGCACGAGTCCCTCTGCTCCCTTCGACAGTGAGTTGCTCAGCAGATGGGGCAAGCACGAAGTTCGCCAATTCGCCTGCATTCAACACGATATCTGGACGGGTCTTTCCACTCCCGGTGCGAACTTCTCGGTTCAGAATATCGCGAAGTGCCGTGCGCGCATTCTTCGTTTTCGTCGCTTGTCGCCAGCCAGCCTGACGAATTCGTTGTCCCTCAATTCCGTAGTATGTGCCATCAAGTGAATCGAAGACCGGGCGAAGCGACTCCATCCTCGATTCTAGTTTCGCCTCGGCATCCTCGTTCGGTGGGACCGCGATCGCTCGCAGGTTGACGGTGAATGTTCGCTTTGGATCCTTCGTCGAGATCTGGTCGATTCGCTTCTTGACAGTCTCGTCCAACTCTCGGTCGTCCCTGTCGATAGCGTCACTTTCGAGTAGTGAGCCGATCCAGCGTTGGCTCCACGTATCTCGGGCATCCCTGAGATTTTCTTTTCGAAGCTCTGCGTCTGAGACCCACCCTGAACGGCGCTCAAAGAGGGCCTGAAAGCCAATCGGGCACTCAGCATCACTCAGTTCGTCGATGAGTGTTGCGAGCGGCGGTCCTGTGGACGCATTTGTCGATCCGGAACGTTTCGACGCCGACACTGGATTGTCAATCGTCGTCATCCAGTCGTCTTTCCGAGTCGCAACGCCACACCACTGCACGCCGACTGGCTCAAGACAATCGATCGCTTGACGAGCCAAGATCGCCCCATCTGCCGTCTGCGTTGGTCTCTTGATCGACGTGTCCACCTCATCCTCCGAAAGTGCCTCGCGGGAATTAATCTCGATGGCCCCCGTCTCTGTCTCGATCACTGTCTCAACGGTTGTCTCGCCATCTTCTTCGGTGGACCCCACTGGTTCCATGGACGTGTCCACAGCACTCGAATCATGCTCTGGTTCGGAGTCTTGATCACTGTCAACTCGTTCATCCTCCGAAAAGTCGTAGAGCAACTCGCCGCCATCAAGGGCTTCGACGAATTCCTCGTGCTCGTATTGGGTTGGTGGGATGAGCTTCGTTGCGGGATCAAACTCGGCGCGGGTAATATTGAATGTCGAAGGATAGATCGAGCGAAGCCGGTTTTCGAGGGTTTCGAGATGGTCGTCGGCTCCATAGTAGAATTCGACGGGAGCGTCCTTTCCCTCGCTGAGGATCAGAAACTCGAAGCGAAGTGGCGCTGTCGATTTCAGTGGGTTGAGCCGTTCGAGAAGGCCGGGTGTCTCGACAGTCGTCAATTTATGGAGGCTGGCGAGGACTGGTGCAGCCGCCTCAGTCTGCAGTTCCTCGGATGTCAGTGTGACACGAATGTATTCGCGTTTCATTACGGTCGATCGCCCTCTGATCCGCCATCTGTCTCTGCCTCCGCTGTTGGCTCTACAGTGCTTGAAGCGCGGGCTTGGAGAGCATCACGCAGTGACTGACCGTTTGAATCAATCGTGTCCTGGTCTGCACCGGTAAGCCCCTCTGGAATCTGTTCTGTCGGGTCGAAGTCGATGACCTGCTTTTCTTTCTGCATTGCTTGTACCTTGATGCCGCGCCATTCGGCGTCGACGCCGACGAGTGCCTCAGAGAAGCCAGCATCCTCGTTGCCGGGCACCGCGTCCTGCACATAGCGCATCTGGGCGTAATTCAGGCCAAACTCGTTGGCCCACTTCTCATCCATCCCGTTCAGGCGATGGAACTGCTTGACAGCACACTGATCGAGAATCGCCTCAGATTCGACGTGCTGGAAGAACTCGTCGACAGTCTGGGTGACGAGCCGAATCGAGAGGTCGTGGTGACGGTGATGCCGGAAGACCGTTTCGAGAAACGCCAGACTCGCGGCGTCTTGCATGATGTAGCGCGCCTCGTCGATGACGAACACGACTTCCTTGTCCGTCTCCTTCGCCCGCTCGTAGACGAGCGAGATGAGCAACTGCATCGTCAGCGCGGTACTGCTTTCGACGCTCCCCTCCTGCTGGGCGAGGTCAAGGTAGATGACCTTCTCGTCGCGAATGTCGAACTCTGAGGACTTGCCCAGATTAGCATGGCGACCCTCCTCTTCGAAGGGCCGGAGTTGATCCAGCAGCCACGTCGCGTCCTCACGTATCTTCCCGGTCTCTTCGTCAGACCGGACGACAAATGAGTCCGGGTCGTCGACCATCTCCTCGAAAACGTCCATCATCTCCCGGATTGTCGGGCTGGGGTTGCTATGCGTCGCAATGTCGTCGGTGATGCCGTTGCGCTTGTACGCACGCTTCAGGCCGAGTTCGAGCGTCGTCCGACGATCTCCGAGTGAGATGCCACGGAGTGCGAAGAAGTTCGTCAGGAAGCTCATCGCGTCGTCGAGCTTCTCGTTGAACGGACTCGCGTCCGTCCCCATCGCCCGCTGGACGTGATCTGGCGTCTGGCGGATCTCCAGCGGATTCAGGCCGAGTGTGCCACCGACGGTGATGCGTTTCGCCCCGAGTGCCTCAGAGACGCCTGCCCAGTTGTTGAGCGGTTCGAGGATGATGCCGATGCGGTCCTTGCTCTGCTCGATCGAGCGGACGAAGTTCTGCTTCGAGCTAAACGACTTGCCAGAGCCAGTATCGCCGACAGTGAACATCGCATATCCGTTGTCACGGGCGAACGGGTCGATGACGACGGGACTCTGATTGTCCTTGTGGATGCCGAACTCGACTCCACCCGCTTCGAGGATGGTCGCGTTGTGTGGTGACGACAGCAGCGCACCGACTGCTCCGCCGAGAGCGATCGACTCCTGGCCGAAGACGTTGTCTCCGATGGGTGCAGCCGACTGCAGCGCGAGGTCCTGCCGACAGATCGCGGTCTTCGGCGTGAGATTTGCTGGCTCATCACGGAGGGCGCTTTTGACCTTCTGGACTGAATCTCTGAGGTCGTCCTTGTCATCGGCGCGAACCGTGACGAACATCGCCTGCCCGAAGACGTTCGCTCCATTCTCGACGGCCTTGTAGGTCGCAGCGGCTTCGTTTGCTCGCTCTTGCAGGTAGGCACTGCGGACGCTCTGTTCGAGATCAGCGTCGACCTGGAGGTCATCAGCGATCTCCTGTAGTTCGTTGCGTGCTCGCTGCTGGTTCTTCGGCGTGATGTGTGCTGTAAGGTCGAACTCGACATCGGTCAGCTCGAAGAGTTCGCTCAGATACCCGTCGCTTGGGTAATCGGCATAGTCGACGATGTAGAGCGTCGTCGTCCACTGTTCGCCAACGCGTGCAGCTCGTGTCTCCCACTCGATGGCTGCCGGTGCGGTCACTGTCTTGTGAGATTCGGAGATGTCATCGAGGAGCTGGCCTTCTGCATGGCCTTCTTCGAGCGTTGCCTCGTCGAGGACATCCGAGAAATCGACTTCTGGTTCGTCGTCGACGGTGCGCTGGTCCCAGAAGTATTTTCCAGAGATTCCAAGGACGACGATCAGGAGGATGTAGATCGACGCACCTTCTAATGACGTTGGGGACAGGAGCCATTCGGTGAGTTGTGCGACGGCTCCATCGCTTGACTGCAGGATAACATCACGCATCGGTCGTCTCCTTTCGGCGGGAGTGGCCGATGGCCGGTTGCTCACGAATGAGATGGTCTGACTCGTCGTAGTCGTGCTCGCGACCGTTCCAGAAATCCATGTTCAGGACGAACAACTCGACCGTACTGAGTCGGCGAGCAGACCACCCAGAGGTCTGTTGGATGAACTCAGCACGAACGTCATTGACGCGACCGTCGAGCTTCTCGAACATCAGCGCTCGGCGCTCGACATCGGTGAGATCTGCACGCCGCGTCACGAAGGGGTTGAAGAGGAACCCGAGGACTGGGAACTTTGTCAGTTTCTCAGCGGGTGTCCCTTCATCTCGGTATCTGTCGTAGATTTCGAGCGGTGTGACCTCAACGCCAAGGTAATACCGCATCTGCTGGATACCACGGTCACGCATCTCTCTGGGGCGTGTCTCTCGATACTCTTCGAGAAGTTCTCGGAAGATCGGGTTCTCCGAGACATCCTCGTCAGTAAGCCGTTCCTCGATGGTTTCCGTGATTTGCTCGACCGGGAATGAACGGGTTGTCGCGTGGAATTTGAGCTTCGAATCGAGTTCCTTGTTGGCAAAGTCTTCGCCTGCACTCTGGAGCTGTGCCCAGTCCTCAGACATCGCGAAGTCCATGTTCCCTGGGTCGATCTCGATAAAGGCCTCCATCGCGCCGTCTGTCCGTTGGATCGCGCCAGCACCCGGCCACGCCCGCTCGACGTTGGTAAGATCCTGCGTTCGCTCGTCTGGTTTGAACGGTGTGTAGTTCGCGAGGCCGCCCTGATTTCGCGTTGTTTCGTCCGTGCTACTGTCTGCTTCCTCTGGGGCACTGAACGTGACTCGTGGGCGTTTGAGGTACCGGTAGACAGACTTCGTCCATGTCCACGCATTCAGGTGGCCAGGAGTGACATAGATGACTGCAACTCCGAGTCCGAGTCCGCCAGCCACGAATGGGAGCGACAGTGAATCAACGCCGGTGAAACTCGCGATGAACAGCCCGATGATCGGGAAGGCGATGAGCACGCCGACGTCGCCTTCTTCGATGTTAAGGTAAGGAACTCTACTCTCTTCGCCAAGCTGGTTCATGATACGCCGCGCTGCCGCCTCTGGATCTGTCGCCATTAGTGAATCCCCCGGTCGTACTCCATTCCACGGCGCTTACTCGATCGGTCTGCTGTGGCTCCGCCGGGGTCGTTCTCGGTGCGACGGTACGATGGTGCCTCGTCCTCGGTTCCGTGCCCGCCTCGAGCAGCAGCTTTCTGCGCGATGGCCTGGCCGGCTGCTGCTTTCGGTCCCCACCGTGCGGCCGTCGTCGCGACACCTGCACCGCCAACGTAGGCACCAGCTGCGACACCACCGACGAGAGCTGTCCCTCTCGCCGCGCCACCAACGACTCTGGCCGTCAGCGGCGTCGCGTACTTGAACGTCTTCCAAGTGAGATAAAGAGCAATCAGTGGTAGCGAGACTGCGACTAGGGTTCTTAGAAATGCGCTACTTGGAGCGAGTGTGCCCTGTGAGTACAGCAGATCATATCCTTTGAACACGACTGCTGCCGGGAGAGGGAGGACTGCGAGAGGGACGAATCGCTTGCTGAACCCCATCGCGATATCAGAGAGAACCGGAATGTTGCCGTAACCGAGTGCAAACGCAATTGGCATACCGTACACGTAGACGTAAAGAAGAATCTCCCGGATGTAGAAGAGCGCTTCAAGCGCCCACATCGATAGTCCGCCAATGAGTGCAAATACCAGTGCCAGCCCTGGATTGGTTAACGACGTTTCGAGAAAGTTGAGCATCACGTTTCCAAGAGAGCTGAGACTTGGCATCAGGGCAATCGTGAATCCATCTACGATGTAGAGGCCGAGAACACTCAACCAATACCAAGTTGCAATCAAGAATGCGCCAACCCAGGCAGTCTTCTTTGTTTTTCGAGCTTCGTAGGCGTTCCCGATATTGAAGATCCGGATAGTGTGTCGCCCTTGGACACACATCACTAACAGAAGGAAGGCGATTAGCATTATTTCACCGCCAATCAAAGCATCTCGAATTGTTATCCAAGGGTCATTTGTCGGGGTGCCAAAGACGAACGGACCGTCTGTTTGTGGGGTCGGGGTCCCAAACATCTCCTCTGTTAGAGTGTCGTAACCGGTCTGGAGGCCTTCCATGAAGAGCCCAATGACCCAGTCGACGACATCCTTGAACCCCTCAAAAACGACATCAATTAGATCAACCATGGCTACGTCTCACTCATATCGATATCACAACCATCTGGTTCTGATGATGCTGAATACTGGATATTGTATCCTTTCGCAATGCGGGAGTCACCCACCTGTATTTCAAGAATGAGTTCAAACTCTCCACTCTGCTCATCGTCTCTACAGGATGTACCTGCACCCGGGACGAAGGCAAAGGGTGACCGAGAACTGTAGACCGTGATTTGTTCACCAGCGCCTATGATGACTTCACTGACTTCTGAGTCAGATTGTGGATCGTACAGGCCGCTAACATCATCACTGTCTGCATAATTCGTACCTTCTTCATCAGAGGGGTACGGGACATCCCCAATGAAGAGAAGTTTCGTTATTGTGTCTGGGCCACTCCCTCGATTCTCAACCGTCACGAAGGCTTCTTCCGTGATTTCATCTTTCGTCCCATCCCACATCTTTTCGGGCTGATTCCTCCCGATTCCCATCTCGACAATTTCGAGATCTGACTGAATGGCAAGCGATGTCTCTGCTACCGTCTCCTCATCCCTCAGCGCAATCACGCTGTATTCTCCGGGCTCGTATGCAGTCCCGATCTCGAACGAGACTTGTTGGACCCCTGCGGACACGTCACGGGTTCCGAAGAGTTCTCCGTTCGGCTGAATGAGATTGACCTGATCAACGTCAGCGTCGGGGGAAGGCTCGACGACGAGCGTCGTCCCTTCGACAGCGACTCGCTGCAGCGGGTTTTGGCCATCTGGAGAACCGTCCCCGTCACCGGACGTTCCAGACTCTCCATCATTGCTCAGACAGCCAGCAACGCTCACAAGCGCAGCGCCGGCGACTGTTCGAAGGGCATTCCGTCGACTGATGTGTGGGCTATTTCGTGTCATAGATTTCGCTCGAAGCGGTCTTTTGGACCGAACATTTTGAGGAGGCGATGTCCGGCGTAGAACATCACGAAGAATGGGATGAACTGCCAGAAAATCTCGAAGAGGAGCGCGAACCAGCCGTCGATGGTTCCGAGTGGATGCCAGCGGACAGTCTCCGTATCACCCACGTATGCAGGATTCTGGCTCAGCCAGGACTCTGGTTCGTACCGGACCTCGTCGATTCCAGGACCGTCGACGGTGACAATTGCAACACCGGACGCATTGGTCTCGACTCGCTGGTCGGCGATAGTGATGTATCCGTTCCGGGGGTCCTCACGAATGGGATTCGAGCGAGCACGATCGTCGAGGATGATCGGCGCTCCCGTCTCGTTGTCACGGAGTTCGATCCGGAGCGTGGCCTGTGACTGGTTCTGTTCGAGAACCGACACCGTGAGGTTGCTCCGGCGGAGTTGTCGTTCAGACCCTTCTCTGGGCTCGACAATCGATGCGTTGACGCCGCGAACGATGCCTGCAACGTGGAGTGCGTCCCGATCGACAGCCTCGGTTCGAACAGCAAGACCGTGGGTCGCCGTGTAAGGCTGGTTCACGACCTCGACGGTGACATTCCCATCGATGGTTCCCGCTGGGGAGGCTCGCTCACTCCCCCAGGTATCCACAATCTCCGGGCCGTCACGGACGGGTTCTGCACGCGGTCCAATCCGGGAAGGATATGCGTGAACGTAGACAGGAATCGCATCCGACTGCATTTCAGCGCTAGCGGTTCGATTGGACCGAACGAGCGTATCCCAGCCCGTATCGCGGGCGGTGTAGAATCGCCAGACTCCACGGACTCTTGCGTCACCTTCCTCAGTAAGAGTGTATCCTTGCCAGGGTCGAGACTGGAAGATGGCAACGCCGGAATCACCGTTTGGATATTCGGCGTAATAGGGGGACGCAGCAAGATCGTAGATCTCAACTTCGATCGAGTCTGAGACGTTCAGCGTTTCCTCACGATCGATCTCATCAATCTCGATTTCACGGATCAGTTCGGTTCTATTGGTCGCAACAGTCCCGTTGGTCGAACTGGTTTCATTCACTGCGTCGGTACTGTTGGTCACATTGATTCTGGAGACCACTTCGGTCCGTACCGTCTTCCGCAACTGGACGTGGATCTCTGCTTCGAGGGTGAGGGTCGTGCTCCAGTCGTCCTCGATCTGATAGTCGATAGCAGGTGTGTGAGATCCATCGATTTTCGCAATGGTTTCTTCATCTGCTTGCAGCCGCACTTCCTCGATCTCGTGGTTCGTGAGCGACCACTCGACAGTCCTGTTCTCCGAGGAACTGTCGTTTGGGAGACGGACTCGGTAATCGACGAATCCGCGGACCGTGCCATTTGGGGCGATATAGAGTGGCGTCTCACCCGATTCAAGGTGGCCCCGAGTCGACGGCTGAACCGCGAATATTGTCGCGTGAGCATCCTCAATGAAGACACCATCTTCGAGGGATGCGTGAGGCGGATGGACGGACGTGTCTGATCCACCGGCGTCGAGATCTGTGAAATCGTTTCGAGTCCACGTGGCGGCAGTCGCAGGCGGCCGCTTGAACGTAATGTCTGTCCCGTTCGCGAGTTGGTGGATTGAGCTCCGCTCGTCTCCGTAGCGTTGGCTGTACTCTTCCTCGCTGAGATAATTGTCCGTATCACGAGACCAGAGCGTCGCTGACTCGTTCTCAGTGAGTCCATTGTCTTCCGTACCTGGCCGTGGCGGGTTCGCCGAGATGATCCCCGTGAGTACACTACTTACGCAGAGGACTGCGAAGAGGACGGTGAATTCCCGTTTTTGTAGGAGTCTCACGATAGGCTCTCAGGGACTTACCAGGGGACGAGATTGACACAGTCCGCCAGCGGAAGGCTCATCATCGAGCCTGCAACCGTGTACAGGGGGCCGAGAACGAGGAGAATCACGGCAGACCTCATCGCGGATTGCTTGTGACGCTTGAGTCCCTTCTTTTGCTCTGGGTCGAGCGTGAACATCTCGATAAGCGAGTCCGCTTGCCAGACGACAGCGAGGCCCAGAATGCCTAATCCAGTAGTGAGCTGAAAGAAGCCCTCGATCATTCCGGGAAGCTTGTCAGTACTGCAGACGGCGCCATCTGTGGCTTGGAGAGCGAGTGCGGGTTCAACTGCGACCAGTGAAATCGCTGTAAGCGTGACTGCAAATCTCGTCCCAGCGGTACTCCATGGAGTGCGTTTCGGCTTCTGTGATGGTGAATCGGTATCTGGCCCTTGCATACGTGTCTGTGTGTCGCTGTTCCATTGCGTGAGGTGGTGCGGGGTCGTAGCAGATCAGTGGAATCAGCGTTCAGTTCTATCTCTATCAGAGCTGGTATATGAACTTGAACATTCGAACGTATTTTTTCAGATTTGCTTGTATGTTCTAGAAGATGACGATACCTTTTGGGAGCGTATCGAATAGTATTTACATTGTTTCCTACAACAGATAGGTATCCATATGTATCGAGAAGTCAATTGGGCAGTACCTGCCGACCCATACATCCTCGAAGAGCTCGGGAAGTACGAAGGCTGGCATACGGCAAAGAATCTCGAGATCAACACAGATTTCAGTCGCCAATGGATCTCCCAGCGCTGTCCAGTCTATGTCGAATATGGGCTTGCAGAGCGCCATAACGAAGAGCCAGCGTTCCGTATCACGGACTTGGGCCTGCAGATTCTCAATGGTGAAATCGAATACACCGAGCTAAACCAGACGAACGACTAATGTATTAGAACAAATACCTTCATTATGGGCTTTTTGGATATTAAATACTGGTATATGATACCATATATTCTAAAATTCTTCCTCTACAATCATAGAACAGTTTGAAAACTCCACCAATGTGTCCATGTGAGGGAAGTAGAGGTCCTTTCTAGTGGCACTGTTGCTCTATAATCGCATCTCTCTAGAAAGATCGTCTAATGGCATTCTCAGTTGCACACTGCCTAGTCGAAAGATGAAGAAACAGCCAGACTATGGCATTCGGAACATATAATATTCTAGCTGTAGTGAATTAGTCTACACACATTACCAATTAGTTATTCCGTGGGTGAACGGGTGGAAAACCAGTGGTTGTCGGCCGTACGTGAACTGCATACAGCAGTAGCCGATGTTAACAGTACTGATGCTCTTGAAGAGCTCCACCACCAAATCGTCAAGACAGCTGCGGGGGTGTTCGACTGCGCTGTCGTCCGGTTAGCTCTTGCAGAAGAAGACGAGTTAGTGCCAACCGCCAGCTCTCAGGACGAACCTATCGAAGAGATTGTGCCCGTGCCCACGACGTTTGGCTATGCTGGCCAGGCGTTTCAGTCCAGAGAAATCGTCCGGATCAACGATCTCACCGACACGCGATCTGCGAGCTCGGCATCTTCATCGACAGCTTCTGGTGTTGGATCACAACCGACGTGCCACCGCCATCGAGCACTGTTGAGTATCCCACTCGAGGAATACGGCGTCGTGCAACTGTATTCGTCTGAGGCAGGTGCATTTACCGAACGCGATGAAGAGCGAGCAGCCCTGTATGCCGAACACGTCTGTACTGCTCTCGATCAAGCCTCGCAATACTACCGCCAGCGGCGTGGCCGCAGCGTCAAAACGGTCAAAGCGACGACGCTGACCGATACAGAGTCGCTGGCGGTGCTGGACGTGCATTGCTGTATCGAACGCGAACACGACACAAAGGCTGGCCCGCCGATAACGGCTTCCAAGACTGGCACACTGAGTACGAGATCGCCGCACTGGACGTTGAGTACCTCGTCCACTACCGCGGTTCAACATCGAAGGCAACCGCGAATAACGCGCTCATCCGGGCGAAGGGTTCCACGTAGCGATGGATGTCCGAGACATCCTACTCGACGGTCAAGCGAACGCAGGACTCCGCCCTGCGTTCGCGGTTCTGGTACCGCCAGTTCCGTGAGATCGTCCTTCTGTTCGCTCTCAACAGCATCAAGAAACACGCCAAGACATTATGATTTGACTCCCGTACCGCATTTTCAATAGAGCATATTGTTCCAACTTCAAATGGAGTTCTCACCCCATTCGTCAAGTAGCTGAATCGGATGGTGTGACGGCCGCTCCAAGAGGTCGTCCAGTTGATCGAGACAGGAGGTCCCGCTGGCGACGACGATGCAGTCGCGGGCGTCATCATTGGTGAACTGCGCTTCGAGGTCACTCCCGACGGCTATGCTCACCTCGTAGTACTGCTCCTTGTAGCCGAAACTACCGGCCATCCCGCAACACTCCACCTTGGAGGTCAGCACGTCGAAGCCACGGCGTTCCAGCACTTCGACGGTGTGGGGTTCGAGCCCTAGCGTGCGCTGCTGACAGTGGCTGTGGTACGCGATGCGCTCGCCGTCGCCACTCGCTAGGTCTGTGGCAGTAGCACCATTCTCAAGCAGACCATAGACGTACTCCAACACCTCGTAGCTGTTCGCCGCGAGCGGTTCGTATGCCTCGGCGTCCAGTAGCCGTTCGTACTCGTGGTGGAACATCGCCAGGTCACTCGGTTCGAGCACGACTACATCGCGGCCGTCCCCGATGTGGGGAGCAAGCGTCTCCGTGACGCGTTCGGCGTGGCCCCGTGCCGTCGAGATCATCCCCTGGGAGAGGGGTGCGCGGCCGCTGGAGGCGACCGCCGGGACCATCACGTCGACGCCCAGCGATTCGAGGACTCGGACCGCAGCCTTGCCGCGCTCGACCTGCACGCGGTTCGTATAGAGGTCCGGGTAGAGAACAGCCCGCCGCATCGGATTTTCGACTGTCACCTCACGGTCGGCGAACCACTCGACGAGCGTCTCGCGCTGGAACTGCGGCAGTTCGCGGCGGGCGTCGATCCCCAGCACGCGCTCCATGGCCTGCCGGGAGACCGTGGTGTTCGCCAGCCAGTTTGAGACGGGTGCGAGCGTCGATCCGATCTTCGCGACGGTCTCGAAGTTGCCGAAGAAGCGCTTCTGGAGCGAGGGTGATCCCTCTTCCTCGTCGGGTGTCAGCCCGTCGACGAGGAAGTCGAACTGGCCGTCTTTTTCGCCGTTGATCCGATCGCGGACGACGGTGTTGATCCAGGGGATGTCGATCCCGACCGGGCAGGCGTCGACACACCGCGAACAACCGGTACAGAGGTCGTTGAACTCCGCCGCCGTGTCGAGGCCCTTGATGCCGGCCTCCCAGCCAGTGGCGATGCCGCCGGAGTACGTCTCCCCGCCGAAGGCGTGGCCGCCGACCTGCTGGAAGTTCGCGCAACTGTTCGAGCAGGCCGAACAGCGGATGCAGTACAGCGTCTCTCTGAGGTCGTCGTCCTCGCGCATCCCCATGCGGCCGTTGTCGATCAACACGAGGTGGAACTCTCGCTCGGTCGACAGCTCCGAGAGGGGCGTCTCGTCGTCGGTGAAGTCGGCCGTGGGGGTGCCGACCGGCGGGGTGAACAGCGAGAGGTAGGATGTGATGTCCTGGCCCGTCCCGGAGCGCCCGATCAGTTCGACGAACGGCTGGAGGTCCTCGACGCTCGGGATCACTTTCTCGACGCCGGCGACCGCGATCTGGGTGTCGGTCGCGGCGACGGTCTTGCGAGCGTTGCCCTCGCTGGTCACCAGCGCCATCGTCCCCGTGTCGGCCGTGACGAAGTTCGCGCCGGTCATTCCCACCTCGGCGTCCTCGATCAGTTCCCCGAGGTGGTCCCGGGCGAACCGCGTCAGTTCCTCGGCCGTTTCGAGTGGCTCGTCGGGGTCGAACTGTTCGTTGAACAGGTCCGCGATGGCTTCGCGGGACTTGTGGATCGCCGGTGCGACGATGTGGGAGGGCGCTTCGTCGGCGACCTGCAGGACCCACTCGCCGAGGTCGGTCTCGACCACGTCGACGCCGTCTGCTTCGAGGGCCTCGTTGACCTCAATCTCCTCGCTGGTCATGGACTTGCTCTTGACCACTCGGTCGGCGTCTCGGTCTGCGACGACCTCGCGGACGTAGTCGTTGGCGTCGGCGGCGTCGTCGGCGATGTAGAGGGTGCCGCCGTTGTCTTCAACGGTCTCGCGGAGCTGGTCGATCAACTCGGGCAGTCGCTCGATGGCGTCTTCCTTGATCGCCCGGGCCTCGTCTTTGAGTGCCTCGTACTCCGGAAGTCGGCCGACCGAGTCGTACCGGCCCTGGTTGAACCCCTTCGTGTTCTGACTGACCGCCGCACCCTCCGTCGCCATCAGGTGGCGAAGCTCCTCGGCGTCACTCATCGTCGTCCTCCAGCACGATCACGTGGACCTCGCTGGGGCCGTGTGCGCCGCGGACGAGTTCGCCCATGTCGGCGGTCGCGCTCGGACCGGTCGCGATGACCCCGCTCTGTTGCTCGTCTCGGAACGACTCGCCGAAGCGGTCGAACGCGGCTTCCATGTGGGGGACCACGTCTTCGGCGTCAACGACGGCGACGTGGCGATCGACGAAGAGACTCACCAGTTCCGCCCCCGTCTCGGTACTGGGAACCACGACCGAGCCGTAGTCGGCGATAGCAAATGACGCCGGTGTAATGCCCGTTTCGGCCGCTTTCAACGCGGACGGTGTTGGATCGACATTGACGTAGATGTCCGAGAGTGAGACAGGGAAACTGTTGAGTTTGACGCTGACAGTCTCCCCGCGACAGTGTGTAGTGATAGTCTCGTGGAACCCTTCTCTCGTAGTCCGTTCGTAGGGAACGCCCAGCGATCCGAGTTCAGAGACGAACACATCAAGCGGCGTTGTAGACATATAATATGATACTGAAGCAGTCTGCATGTATTTTTCGGACACCTGTATCAACAACGTAGGTCTGTGCGTAGCCAGATGAGATTGTCCTCCTGAGGCGCTCGTGTTTAGCAGATAGTAGCTATTACAAAGCCGATATTGGATATATAGAGGTGCTACGAGCATACTGCTTCTAAGGATGATTACAACACCAGATAGCTCAATCCGTGTGTAGACTCTCCTGAACGATGAGATTGTTCGCTTACTCTACAAGTATCTTATTGGGCTAACTATTTCTCCGGAGTACACGCTGCAGATTTTCACACCATTTTGGACGAGTAAACCATCGCAACACCCTCCTTTTATGATCTATTATGAAAGTTGTCCGGACCGTATCAACCTCAGTATTCGACCGTTGAATGTGAATCTATGTCACAATGTCCAGCGCCGAGATGACTTCGTCAAAGATAATTTCAGCCATTATCGATCGGCCAAACGATTTCGACTCTTTATCACTGGCCGCTCAAGACCTACCAACACGAGTTCCCAGTTGTAGCAAAAGAGAACGGGAGTGGGACCGTTCTTGAGGACTCTGAATGAGATATAAATATTTATATACTAGCCCATATATGATTGGACTGCACGGGACGTTAGCAATAGGCACATATCTCCCAGGCTGTCATGGTCAGCTGTGGACACTACTGCACCACTGTCATGGGCACGTTCCCGTGCTAATCTACCCCCACCCTCAACCGGTTTCGTTGTCCATGGACACACAGTGCTCCCGTAGTACCTTTGCTGTCGGGAGTTGAAGCGGCTCAATTGACCAGCGGAGTGTTCCTGTGATCAGCAAACGCCGGTGAGATCAACCGGGGCGGTTCCGTAGACCGTCAGTCATGATACAGAGACTGGGTGGGCGAGCCGAAACAGCGGTGTTAGTTCGAACTCATAACCCTCGAAAAGAGGAACGAGATCTCATTCGTCGACTCTCTCTACAGTGTTTGTGAGCGTGCCGATTCCTTCGACCTCAACTTCAACTGTCTCATCGGGTTCGAGTTTAATGTCCTGGAAAGTTCCAACGCCCTCTGGCGTCCCCGTCGCGATGACATCGCCCGGTTCGAGCCGGACTCGGGAGGAGACAAAAGAGACGAGGTCCGCGACCGTTCTGATCATCATACCGGTGTTGTCGTCCTGCATCGTCTCACCGTCGACGCGAGAAGCAATGTGGAGGTCCTGTGGATCGTCGATTTCGTCGACGACGACCGAGGGGCCGATCGGAGTTGTATGTTGCATGGTCTTGCCGGAGAACCAGTCGAGCATATTGTCATCGCCCACCTGCAGCGACAACTGGAGATCACGTGCCGAGGTATCGTTGAGGATCGTGTATCCGGCGATGTACTCCAGAGCTTCTTCCGGGGAGACATAACGAGCCTGTGTTCCGATTACGGCGGCAAGTTCTGCCTCGTAATCGATTTCTTTAGTAACGCGGGTGTGGTAGGCTATTGGTTCGCGATGACCGACCAGCGTCCGCGCGAGCTTCATGAATACAAGCGGTCGTTCCGGTACATCGATGTTCGATTCCTCGGCGTGGGCACAGTAGTTGAGAGCCGCACAGAAGACGGTGTTCTGATCGGTCGTCGGTGGTTTATGCGTAATATCGGCGCGATTAAACGTCTCACCGTCGGCGTTCGCTGCGTCGCTGGGATGTGAGAGAGCGTCTCGAAACCCATCGAATTTGCTAGTTACATCGTGAACGACGTCATCCTCGAATAGCCCGATGCGTTCGGTACCGTCAGCTTCGAAGCGACCAATGCGCATACTGAGTTAGTTATAGGGCGCACGCTTTACACTTTCCTTTGTCGACGGTGTGTCAAACACGATTGGATCCACTGTAAGGTTATGTGGTGGGGCGAGTCCGACCAGTTCGATACGGGAAATTAATTCAGGCGGTGGTTGCTGTTTCAGGATCGCTGGACAGCCAAAATCTGGAACGAATAATTGGGGGGACTCATGGGTCCCCTGGCAGACCCTCAGAAACTTTCCGACACATCAAGATTGTTTTCTTTCAGAGTGAGTATGCAATATATGGTGTTCCGACAGTAGTATGTCCAGTTATTCTGGATGGGCAGTCGTATGATAGAGTTATCGATCGGGATCGCTCATAGATCGGATAGCGGGTGATTGAACAAGATTATCGGTGATGGTAACAAAAGTACTTTTGTTATATATTGCCAACTAAAACCACCGAGCCAAAAACCATGGTCAATGATATACAAATAAATTTGTTTGAAAAGACCGGGAAACATTTTTCACCTCTCAATTTATATCTGAAAATCGTGTCTTTTACCTTTCATCCACCATTTATCCCAGGGTTTTTAATTCTACTGATAGTTGATCCAGAATAACTGTATTCCTGTTCTGGTTGCGTCGTGGATTGCAGATTTGTTTGAGTCTGGCTAGTGGGGGGTGGCACCAGAAACCGTACTACCGGTGCATTCATAGGAACACACGCAGTGGTATCAATATGGCCGGTCACACTACGTACGACTACGAAGACGAATCGGCTATCGTCACTGGCTCGACCAAGGGAATCGGTTACGGTATCGCGAAAGAGCTTGCGGAAGCAGGCGCAAACATAGTTATCAACTCTCGGACGGAAGACGACGTGAAAGCAGTTGCCGAGAAGCTCGACAAGCGAAGCCACGGTGACGTGATCGGCGTAACAGCAGACATGGCCAAGCCCACGGACATCGAACACCTAATCGAAGCCTCTATCGAGGCGTTTGGTGAGATTGACCTACTGGTCAATAACGCCGCAGTCTGGCCTCGTGAGGAGTCGCTAGTCGATGCCTCGATCGATGACTGGAACTTCGCGATGGATGTGAACGTCCGTGCCCAGTACTACGCCTCGAAACTCGTGGCAACCCACATGATCGAGGAAGGTATCGAGGGATCAATCATCAATCACACCAGCCAGACCGGAGACCGTCGGACTGGTCGCCGTGGCTTCTACGGGGTCTCGAAGACATCGGTCAACGGGCTCACCTGGCGGATGGCCCACGAACTCGCCGAGCACGGCATCCGGATGAACGCTGTATCGACGGATCTGACTGAGACCCACCAGGTACACTACGAGGCCGAGATCGTGGCAGAGGACGACCCCGACCGAACGAAGGAGGATGTACTTCGCGAGTGGGGTGAAGAGCGGCCGATCGGTCGCATCGGCCAGCCAGAGGATCTGGCTAACGCTGTGATGTACCTCGCCAGCGACAAGGCCTCCTATGTCGTCGGGACGATCCTGCGAGTCAGTGGCGGGGGTAATCTGGAGTGATTCGATGAGGTTCGTCGATACTCATACGCACGCGTGGGGTATGAACACTGCAGAACTGCCCTGGCAAGCCGAGGTCCTCCCGCCCGGTTGGGACGGCGCATATAACTCCGGAGACCTGATCGCAGATATGGATGCGGTCGGTGTCAACGAGAGCGTGCTCGTGACGACGCCGCTGTATGGGCGCGGTGTACGGGCCAACGAGTACACGATGCGGGCCATCGAGGCGTTCCCCGAAAGGTTGTGGGGTGTCGGCCTGATGGATTTCTTCCAGGACAGCCCCGACCAGGTGCGGGCGGACCTCCAGCGAGTTGTCGGCCACAAGCGGATGCTCGGGGTCCGAATGCACGCCTGTCTCGAATACACCGAGCACCCGACAGAACTGAATCGCACCGCCAACTGGATCCTTGACGACGCACTCGAACCTGTTTGGGAGATGGCCGCCGACCTCGATACGGCCGTGTTCGTCTTTCCAAAGGCCGAGCAACTGTCGATGGTCGCCGACCTCGCGAACGCTCATCCAGGTGTACAACTCGTCGTCGACCACATGGCGTTCCCGGACGAGATGACTGACCCCCACGAGCGACCCTGGACCGACTTCGAGACGCTGTCCGAGCACAACAACGTGGCCGTCAAGGTGAGTTCGTTGCCGCGCTCGGCCGAGGGCGAGTGGCCCTACCGGGACATGCACGGCTACGTTCGAAACCTTGTCGAATGGTTCGGTCCCGAACGCCTCATGCTCGGCTCGGACTACCCCTGGATGGACGACTGGGCGGACTACGAGGCGTGTCTCTCGTGGGTCGAAGAAGTCGATTTCCTCTCAGCCCGGGACCTATCGTATCTCTCTCATCGGACTTTTGAGCGGGTCCACGAAGTATAGACACGACAGGCACAACCTTCTTTATTGACTTACTCGTTGTTGCAGGTATGTCATCAGACACAGAACGAGCGGTGTACATTCAGCGTATCGACCCAGAACACAGGGACGACTACATCGAAGCCCACGAAGACGTCCCCGAGGGCGTCTCTAACGCGATGAGTCGTGGCGGGGTTACGGAATTCGAACTGTACGTCCGCGGTGATCTGGCTGTCTGTCTCCTCGAGGCCGAGGACATCGACACCTATCTCAACGAAATCGACGGAGACGACGACGTTGAAGAATGGGAGCGGTACGTCGCCCAGTTCAAACGCGAAGGAGTCGACATGGACGACCCAGACGAACCGATCCCATTCATGGAACGTATTTGGACATTCTCTGCGAGTGCCGACCGGTAACACAACAGTCTGTATTAGCGTGTGCAGCGGATTGTGAGATTCCCGATCAAGTAAATGGGTAGTACGTCAAACAATCATTCAGTTAGAGACCTCAATAAATGAGGTTGATTTAGCTGGCACAGTCATAGTCAGTATCAGTTCGTCGCCCTCTACCCGGTAGGAGCTATTCAGACTGATTTCTGAGTCCAGTTTCAATTTACTTTTCGGGGAGACGAACCCTTCATGATTCAGACGCCATGACCCGGATTGATCTTTGTCAGTCCAATTTGTGACCGATACGCCAAGCTGGCCCTGCTTTGGATGCTCCCACGGGACGACAACAACTGGGTAAATACTCTTTTGGGTTTCTGGGTGTTCGACGGCTTCCATCTCTGTGGGAGGTGTCGCCGCACGTAACCGCCTTCCTGCAGCAATATACTCCCAATGCTCTTCTAAGACGAGAGCCGTTTCGAATAGATATTTTCGCTTCTCGATCTGCTCATCGGCCAATAATTTTTTCATAATTGTGTTGGTAAACCATCCTAATTGGACGCCGTAGGAGAACATCTGAGCGACCTTCGCGGAGAACAGATCGTTTCCAATATCCGCCTCCTCGAATACGCGACCGAATCGTAACGCGTACTCTCCGTAAATAGTGGGGAAAAGCGGGATGTCTTCTGCTTCAGGTGATTGAAACATTAGGTTCCCAGAGAGTGAACCCAGATATGGTTCAGCATTCGATTCACTCGTTAACGCGGCCATCGATTCATCAGCCTGTAACTGATCGACGAGAGTGGCAAGCAGACGTTGATACGCCTGAACCCCATACGCACCCCCACCGAGTGGGTGATTATGATCCGGATCAAAACAGAGACGAGGACCAGAAGCAGATATTTGATCTAAATAGACACCAGCGACCCCAATATCGTCGACGAGTCGTTCGACAATTTGTTCAACCTGTGTCGACCAGATGTCGGTGTCGGGACACATTGGCAATAGATGCTGTCCGTTCCCATATTCTTCGATATAGGGTAATTGATTTGATGGTGAATACCGAGCGGACGATTGCATCGCGAGACCAGGTTCCAGGTTGTCACGTTCCCAGGCATCACTGTTCATATCTGCGATCCTCGCATTGATATACGGCATCACCCGGATATCCGCCTCGTCTTGAAGCCTCGCTACCATTTCTGCCCAATGATCTCGTGGAACGTAGTCCGGATAACTGGTATCGAACGGAGACTCGTGCCATCGGTACCAGTGCACTCCCAACGAGACAGGCGACGCAGCAGCAAACTGACGAAGAAGTCCTTCACCATCAGTAACGTCGCCTCTATCCGACCAGTACCGGACCCAGAGACTCATCCTCTTGAACCATTCGGGGATATCGTCTCGCTCCACAACTGGTCCATTATCGATCCAAGGTGCTTCTCGAAGTGCCCACTCCCGATACCGCTTCGCGGCAGTGTACCAGTCTCCCGTAAACAGTTCAAATACGATGTCGTATTCACATTCGAACTCGGTCTGATTTCGCCCCATCCCCTCTGGATGATGATCGACCTGAAACGAGAGCTGGCTTGAATCAGAAGGCGATGAGACATCGAACGTCTTTGGACGCCCGTCGGGGTCGTGAAATCCTGCGTAGAACCCATGGCCGGAGTTGATGACAGAGAAGAACTGCATCGTCCAGTTGGCACTCGGATACGTCTCTAGCTGTGGATGATTCGTCGTGAGGTCACTCTCTGCTGTCGGGTTTCGTATCCGCTCTCCCCATCCGTGGGGGAGAACGAGTTCGTCATCTTTCCGGTCGCTCCCTTCTTTACGGATATTCCCACCCGACGGAAAAGAGAACTCCCAGAGCGTTACCCCGTCACCCGAGAAGGAGACTGTCGGAGACCAGTGTACAACAGGTGCCTGTTGTGATAACTGTAACTCGAGTTCGACCGTTGCTTTCCCCTGTTTGGATTCGAATTCGAGCGGAATGTCCTCCCAGCGGAGGAGCCCAGTTATCAGATCATCTCCTTCGTCAACGTGGTAACTGAAGCAACTTTCGTCGGCAGTGGAGACAGGGCGACCACGATCGTTCTGAAATGTGAGCAGACTGTCTACGTGTAATGGTTGCCCCTCTTCGTTACGAAACTCGGCTGTCCAGAAGGGGGTCTCTTGGTTCGAATTGATGAAGTAGGTAACGGAGTCCTCGAGGCTGGTTACTGATTGGAGAGTACAACCCTCGTTTTTTACTCCAAATTCGACTTTGATCATATCACTGCCTATCTGGAAGTCCGACTCGGGTGTGGACTGCATAAATATCAGATGCATCTATACCCTATTATATGTTTCCACCACCGTTGAGCTTGCCCTACTGTCTGTGTCGCACTAGCCATTGAAACGAGCGTCGGGTGCTGAACTAAAATGGGTCGAGACCGGCTTAGTTGATCGATCCCCTTGCCAGGGAATACCCGCTGACTCGTGGATGAGGAACGAAACGACCACCAGATAGTGTTTATTGTAGCGATTTACCAGCACGAGCCGACCACGGGATCAATGCGAGCCGGAATTAATCACTATTAGACGGATTCGGCTATCTGTAGTCGAACTCCTCATCCGAGCCCTCCTCATTCCCTTGAAAAGTCTCCAGTTCCTTTTCGCCCTCGAGTTCTTTCTGCCGGAACTGTTTGCAGACGTACAACATACCAAGGTTGATTACCAGAAGCGATCCCAACAACAGAAAATTGAACAACACGATATAATACGTTCCGGTGCTGGGCCTGACGAAGGCGAAGGAGAACGTCGTGAGGACGAGAAGAATCATAATGATGGCAAGGGCGAGTCGCCAGAGAGGGGTGAACGCGCACATCTTGTCCCAGAATTTGACCATGCTTATGATATTGTTACCACCACGGAGTATGTACCTTTGGTCTCCGGAACATCAGTCTCTCATACGGAAAGTTGTAGGTCTTTACCAGATCGACCGCACGCAGTCGTGCGTTCGACTGGGTAAACGCCTACAACTTTCCGTATCAGTCATTTGTAGATGTACGGGCGACACCCGTCATCATGAGCGACGGCTAAAACCCACAGATCAGGACGGGATCAACCAGGACATCACTGGGGTACTCCATCATATGTAGCCACGACGGTTACAGCCCTCTCCTGTGTAGAATCCGAGAAAACCGCATTGTTGCGCGACCAATCTACCGATAGTAGCCATTGAAATTACTGCATCCCAAATCGGACGACCGCAGGTAGATTGAAAGTGTGAATCGGACTGTTACTGTCGGTGCAGACCTTGGCAGCGATCGTGTAGCAACGATTCAACGGCCAGCGTAGACGCGTCCCTGTAGATCATCTACTCCGTCTTGGCCCGCATCTCGCCGACCCGCAACGGCCAATAACTCGCTGCCGGGGGTTGCATCGAGGGCGCATCGGGCTCGGGGAATTCCCAGTTGTCAACACGATAATAATGCACCTGGGAGTACTGGCGTTGAGGGATACGAGGCATCATCTGATTGGAGACCCAGGCTAACTCTCTAATCAACTCCGTGGCTTCTTCTTGGTCGGTCGCTCTCTCTAGCTGTACGATTTTGTCCTCGACGTTGATCGTCTCTAGCTCGCCATCCGGATTGCCGATAGGCATGGGAACTTCCCATTCGACCGGCTGATTCGTCACATCGATTCTGGCTTGCGCGGTCAGATCGTTTCGGAGTGTAAAGTACGGATGGGCACCGCCGCCGCCCCACGCATGAGTTACCATATCATAATCGTTGTTCGGGATGACATCTCCCCAGAAGGTGGTCTCACCGTGTTGCTGCAACTGTGCGCGAATCCCAAATTGCTGAAGCGCGCCAACGACAGATTGCCCGTGAGAGAGCCACGTACCACTAGATGAGGATGCAACTTCAAGTTCGAACAACTCTCCATCGGGGGTGTTCCATAGTCCGTTTTCTTTGGAGAACCCTTCAGCTTCCAAGAGTTCCGTGGCTCGGTCTTCGTTCACCTCCTGATAGGCATACTGGGTGAAATCGCCCGCAAGATCGCCGAGATGCCGTTCGATCGCATTAGTAGAGAGGCTACAGGGCACTTCCAGAGGTGTACTTTGTTCGGCGATGTTCGGCAGTGCCTGTAGTACGTCTTGCCGATTAACAACGTGAGCCAGTGCTTGACGAACTCGAACGTTACTCAGCCACTGGTTCTCGAAATTGAAACACATTCCTTCGCCGTTATTCAGCGGTAGAACTTGCAGTCGGGCGTAATCTTGCAACGCGTTTTTCTGCTCCGGCGGTAGAATAATATCTCCTCCGTCAACGTCCCCACTCAAGAACAGGGGTAACGTGTCCCCGTCTCTGAAGATGAACTCGACGTTCGGGTAGTTGATGTCGTCTGCTGTGATGTGTCCGTTCGAGTAGTCTGAATACCGTTCTAAGACGAGTTCTGTTTCACCCCGATCCGAAAACTGGAATGGCCCGTTTCCAACTGGCTCTTCGAGGGTGAAATTGACGAGGTCTTCCTCGACGGCCGCTCTCTCATCGTCAGTCGTTGCATCTTCAATTCGCCCAGCATATTCTCCAAAGACGCTATGTGGCTGATTTACCCGCCGCTCAGCGAACAGATTGTGCTTCAACAGCTCAGGATTGATCTCAGATGCAACCGTCATTTCGACAGTGGTTTCGTCGGCTGCACTGACTGATTCTATCGAGTTCCAGAGCGGATCATCAAAGAGCTTCTCAATTCGGAGCTGGGTCACTATATCCTGGGCAGTTACCGATGACCCATCGTGCCACGTATAGTCTTCGTTCAGTTGGATCTCAATAACATCCCCAGCAGCCACCTCACTCGGGATATTCCACTCCTGAGCGATTAATGGGATGAATCCGCCATCTTCATCGTATTTTGCGAGCTGATCAAAGAGATATTCCACACCAGGGCCTTCGTTCTGTAACCGGTGTGGATTATACTGCGCGTCTTGAGGACGTACACGCGTGTAGCTTGTGAAACTAGAGTCGACAGGGTCACCACCGGAAGCCGTGTTGCCATCAGTGTCTGAATCACCACTGGCGTCCGTGTTGCCATCAGAGCCTGACTCACTCTCTGTTCCACCATCTCCTGAACATCCAGCAAGACCAACGATCCCTGCACTGCCTGCTGTGACGATAAATCGACGACGCGACTCACTAACTGGCGATGAATATGCCTCTTGTGGCATACTGTGACATGATATCTCGACATATATAAATCCTTTTGTTTGTATCGCTCCCAAGTTACCTTGTGGCAATTGTCCTCTTATTATCGCAAGAATATTTCTCCTTATCAGAGTAGCGGCAAGATGGCATTGTCGTCTCTGGAGACGGTACACACCCCAAGCCATTGGATACAGTCACAGCGTGGAATTGCATTCGTCCTCTGCCTCCTGCCGAAATGCTAATTAGTATCGTGGACGATGAGTAAATGATGTTTGAACAAATATACGAGCGATTCGATCATCCCATCATCGTCTGGCTCGTCATTATCGGTGTGACGATGTTCGTCGTTGGCGCGATCATCGAAACGCTCGGGAGACAAACTCTCGCAGGGTATATCGGCCTGTTCGCAACAATGACGTTGCTCTTCGCAGTCATCACCTTTGGCCCACTGCTCGTGTTGAAGAAGACTTCACCGCTGTTCATGAACTACGACTCCGGGAGTACCAAGCAGACCTGATCACCGGATCATTATTTTGTAATAATACAAGTTGCGGCTGACACGGATTTTCATCCGTATACTATGGTGATCGCAGTCGTCGTATGGTCGTCCCGGTATTGATTTACGCCAGTCAATCTGATAGGCTGGTGGGCAGTTACTCTTCACGAGACGGAAAGCACTCGTGGTGCCGAACAGACAACAAAAATAGTACCTTCGGTCAGTCGTCCGCCTCGGCGTTTGATCCGATGTCGTCAGTATCGAATATGCTTTGGTCAATCTCTCCTTCCTTGACGATCGGCTCACTGTCCCAGTACTCGTGAGACTCGTCGTACTCGCGGAAACAGGCTGTCTTATGTTCCTCGGCATCATCGCCGTCCTCGTCAAGTCGTGGGCACTGCTCGGTACAGACCTCACGCGCCTCGGGACAGCGTGTATGGAATCGACAGCCACCGGGTGGATCGACCGGGTCTGGAATGTCGATGCCACGTAGTGGCGGGTCCTCAACGGTTTCCTCCACATCGAGGTCGGCAGTCGACCACTGGAGCACCTTCGTGTAGGGGTGCTGTGGATCGTTGATGATCTGCTCTGCGGGGCCGATCTCGACAATTTCTCCGAGGTACATCACACCAATCCGGCCGCCAGCCTTCGCTGAGATGTAACGGGCGTTCGAGAGATTGTGCGAGATGAACACGAACGAAGTGTTGAAAATGTCCTGCAGTTCGAGCATGAGGTCCATGACCTCTACCCGCAGAGAGACATCCAGTGCCGAGACCGCCTCGTCGGCGAGGATCACGTCCGGGTTCATCAACAGCGCCCGGATCAGTGCCACGCGCTGTTGCTCACCGCCTGACAACTGGTGGGGGTACCGCTGGGCGTAGTCCGCAGGTGGTGACATACCCACGTACTCCAGCATACTGAGGACCCGTTCCTGACGGTCTTTAGGGTCCATGTCTGGGAACCACCGCTCAAGTGGTGCCTTGAGGCTCGCCTGGACTTTTCGATTCGGGTTCAGTGAGCTACCGGGATCCTGGTGGATCATCTGAAGCGACCGACGGATCTCGTCGAAGGGGACATCGACATCACCGTGGCCGTCCTTGGCGTCCCAGATGTCCTGATCACGATACTTGACGCTCCCGTCAGTCGGTCGCTGAGCACCGATTGCCGCTTTCCCGAGAGTCGTTTTTCCGCACCCGGACTCGCCAACCAGTGACACTACGTCGTTCTCGTAGATATCGAGTGAGATGTCGTCGACGGCGTGAACCGTTTCGGGCTCCTCAAAGAGATTGAGGATTCCGCCGTCTGCGGATTGTTCGAAATGGACGTCGACATCTTCGAGCGAGACGACCGCCTCGTCTGACTGCTCGCCGACGATATCGGTTACTGTGCCCACGCCGTCGTCTCCTATCGACAACTGAATCGCATCGGACGAGTCCTGCCAGTTGAAGCAAGCGGCCTCGTGATCATCTGTGACCTCATGATAGCCTGGGTCCTCCTGTTTACATTCTTCAGTTGCGATCGGACACCGGGGGTGATACGAACAGCCCTCGGGGACGTTCACTGGATCTGGTGCCTTACCTTCGATCGGGCGCATCTCGGCGAGCGAGGTGTCTAAACTGGGGACCGCCTGCAAGAGCGATCGAGTATATGGATGTGCAGCACTGCGGATGATCTCGTTCGCTGGGCCGACCTCGGCGAATTCGAATGCATACATCACTGCTAGTCGGTCTGCAAGCCCGGCAACGAGCGGCAGGTCGTGTGTGATGAAAACGACTGTCAGGTCGTATTTTTCTTGCAAATTCTCCAGCAGACTGAGGATGGACCGTTGCATCAGCAAGTCCAGTGCCGCAGTCGGCTCATCCATCACCAGTACGTTCGGTTCTAGGACCAGCGACAGGGCAATCAGTGCCCGCTGTTGCATCCCTCCAGAGAGTTCGTGAGGGTACGCGTCCAGGACTCGGTCGGGCTCCAAATACAGTTCGGTGAGCAGCTCTCGGGCGTGGTCCATCGCCTGCTGCATGTTGTAGTTGTGCGCCTCAATAGTCTCCTTGAAGTGGTCTCGGAGCGTGATCGTCGGGTTGAACGAACTTTGGGCCCCCTGGAACACCATCGCGATTTCTTCCCAGCGGAGTTGTCGGAGTTCCTCTGGAGCGAGACCCAGCACGTCGACCGGTTCGCCTTTCTCAGGATAGTAGGTGACTTCTCCAGAGAGAAGACCCGGCTCGGGAATCGCGTCCAGAAGTGAGGCAGCGAACATGGACTTGCCGCTACCCGACTCGCCGACGATCCCGAGGATTTCGTCACGCTCGATATCCAGCGTGACCTGATCGAGGACACCTGACTCGCCCCGATCCATGTCGAACGTGACGCTCGCATCGCGAATTTCCATGATGGGATCGTCAACTTCGATTGCCGATACATCAGTGTCTACATCTGCCGTCTTCGTGATCGTGTTTTCTGTTTCGCTCATTGGCTAACGCTAATCTCCGTTTCGACGTTCATATCCTCCTCGTCAGCCTCGATGTCAGGGCCAGACGTGTGACGTGCACGGACCTGCGGGTTGAACAGACGATCAGTCCCCTGGGCGAACAAGATGAGCCCGAACGACAGGATCACGATCGTGATCATTGGGGCAAGCAGCCAGTGGATGGCGCTCAGAGTATACAGCGCGCCGCCACTATTGTACGCGAAGTTCATCATCACACCCCAGTTGGCCTGACTGAACGGAAGGATTCCGAGGAAGTACAGCCCGACCGAAGAGAAAATGACTGTCCTCGCGGAGTTGACGAAGTTGACAAGGATGTACGGCATCAGCCCGGGCAAGATGTCCTTCAGCAAGATCGTCGATGTCGAAATTCCCATCAGCCGTGATGCCTCGACAAAATCTTCTTCACGGAACGTCAGTACCTGAGACCGTATCGCACGAGCCAGCCCCGCCCAGGCGTTGATAGTGAGGATAATTCCAACCACCCACGGATCACGGGGCTGGAGGATGACAGCGAGGACAATTGTCAGTGGGAGGCCAGGTATTGTCATAAGGATGTCAGTGACCGTCATCAGCAACCGGTCGACGCTGCCACCCTTGTACCCGGAGAAGGTCCCGACCAGCGTCGCCATTACGGTAGCGAACACGGCACCCGAGACAATCATCTCCAGCATCGGGGGCGTCGCGTGGACGATCTGGGCAAACAGATCGTTACCCTGCGTGTCGGTCCCCAGCGGGAACTCCCAGTTCTGGAATGGCGCGAGGAGTCTTGGGCCCTCCGCAGTCTGCGAGGGTTCGACGAGCCAGACACCGACGGTCCCCATCAGGATGTACAGTAGGATTATGAACAGCCCGACGCGGGCGCGCCAGTCGCTCCATATGATCTGGATGGGTGCAACGACCCACTCTTCGATCGTCATCTGGTACCGCTCGCTGCGGCTCATTGTCCCTTCAGAGACCGTTTCGAAGGGGGCATCTATTTCCTCGGCAACCGACCCGCCGTCAGGAACCGTCCGCTCAGATTCGTCAGTAGGCCTCACGGTCACCACCCCCCGTTCCCGCACGGGGATCGATTTTTCCGTACGTCAGATCGGCAACGTAGATTCCGATCACTACCGCAACCGTGATGAGCAGAAACGCACCCATCATCAACGGATAGTCACGGGACTCGATTCCCCGGAACATATAATAGCCGATACCAGGATACGTGAATATCTCTTCGAGAATGACCGACCCGCCGAACATGAAGCCAATCGAAATCATCATGCCGGTGTACATCGGCAGGATCGCATTGCGTCCGACATACCGTAGCGCGATATCGTGAGGTGGAAGCCCGCGGAGCCGTGCGACCCGTATGTAGTCCTCGCCGAGAACTCGTATGCTGTTGCCCCGCATCGCCAGCGCCTGGATCCCAAATCCAGTGACGACGATCGATACGATCGGGAGGAACGCGTGATGGAATGCATTCGCGAGGAACTCGAGGTTCATCCCTATAGTAACGTCCGAGGAGAACCGACCGCCGGTTGGGAACCAGCTGAGTTGGTACCCCAGGAGGTACACGAGCAGGACTGCCATGACGTAGTACGGGATCGAGTTGAGGAAAACCGAGACGAGTGTCGTGCTCACGTCGAACCGGCTCCCTTCGATATACGCCATCACAGCCCCGAGAGTAATTCCAATCGCGAAGGTGAGGGCTAGCGAAATTGCCATAACGAACACCGTCCAGGGCAACGCCTCCGCGAGAATTCCGGAGACAGGTTCGTTGTACCACATCGACACGCCCATGTCCCCCTGTATCAGTTCAGTCATGTAATCGACGTACTGTATGTACAGTGGATCGTCTGGACGGACGTTCGTGTATGACTCAACCATGGAATTGACCCGTTCCATGTCCGCGTCGGTGCCCTGCTCTTGGATCATCTGTGCTCGAATGAAGTCAATTGGACCACCGGGCATCAACCGGATGAGTCCAAAGGACAGTGATGCAACTGCGAATACAGTGAAGATTGCTTGCGCAGTCCGTTCTGCGTAGTAATTGTCAATCATGTCTCGAACATAGAGAGCACTTTGCTTCTCATTCACTTAAGGTTTGAGGGTTTTAGAAGCACTGTGTTTAGTTAAGCGTGAAAAGCGGGGTGAAACGGTTTCTTGCCGGCCTATCGCAGAGATTGCCTGTCTCACCCGACACAGAGAGTGGATATATCGTGCGTTCATCCGGCTGAGTGGCCACTCGAGAGGAAGCTGATCAAGCGGATCGCACGTTTCGGACCTGTCGGTGTCGAATACAGCCAAACTACCGGAATCCCGAACGATCCAGCGTTCGCGGAAGGCGATCCTCCTCGATGCGGGATGAGCAACCACTGAACGATCTATCGAGCAGTCGGCGGAGACGCCGGAGAAAGCTATTTGTACACCTGTGGAGATAGCCGACCTATGTCGGACTACCAACCGACCTGGAAGTCGCTAGACAGCCACGAGATACCAGACTGGTTCCACGACGCGAAACTGGGAATTTTCATCCACTGGGGCGTCTATTCCGTCCCTGCCTGGGCGCCGTCAGAAGCCGAGATCGACGGCGAAGACGCCTCACCGTACGCCGAGTGGTACCCCTGCTATATGTATGAAGAGGGGTCGCCGACGCAGGAATACCACCATAGACAGTACGGCGACGACGTCGAATACGCCGACTTCATCGACGATTTCACGGCAGCGGACTGGAATCCCGACGAGTGGGCAGATCTGTTCGCTGACGTAGGGGCGAACTACGTCGTGTTGACCGGCGAGCACCACGACGGGTTCCCGCTCTGGGAGACACACTATACGAAACACAACGCGGCTGAACGCGGACCGGAGCGCGACCTCGTCGGCGATCTCAGTGATGCGGTCCGGGATCGCGACCTGCGTTTTGCCGCCTCCTATCATGCAAACCTCAACTACTACCAGCCCGGGTACGAGGGCCGGTTCGGTCACCCCGATTTCCAGGGTGGTGAGATCGGTGATGAGGACGCTGGCCCTGGGCCGGAGTACGTCGACTTCATGAACGCCAAACACCGGGAACTGATCCGAAAGTACGAGCCGGATCTGCTCTGGTTCGACGTTCCGATGGCTGACGCCGACCATCTGAACGCGAAAGATCTCATCGCGGACTACTACAATACCGCAGAGGATTGGGGGAAGGAAGTCGTCGTCAACGACCGCGCTTCCGTCGATGCTGTCGGCCCGACGATAGAAATCGAAGAAGGTGACGACGGAGAGTTCCATGGCGACTTCGTCACACCAGAGTACACCTCCTTTGATGAAGTCCGTGAGGAAAAATGGGAAGCCTGTCGAGGGATCGGCAACTCCTTTGGTTACAACCGGGCCGAAAGTGAAGACGACCATCTCACCAGCGAGCAACTCGTACACTCGTTCGTCGACATCGTCTCGAAAAATGGAAATCTCCTCCTGAACGTCGGTCCGAAAGCCGACGGGACGATTCCCGAAGTCCAGCGTGACCGGCTCATGGCGCTCGGCGACTGGCTCGAAGTGAACGGCAACGCAATCTTCGGAACCCGGCCGTGGGTGATCGCTGAGGACGGCGACACTGTCGAAGTTCGGTACACGCACCGAGACGGGGACCTGTTTGCGATCGCACTCGAGTGGCCGGGAGATCATCTATCGCTGTCTGTCCCGACCCACGTCGATCTGTCCGGGCCTCCCGAAGCGGCGCTGCTGACGCCCGAGGGAGAGATCACAGTCGATGCGACGTTGACCGGCAAAGAGCTCTCACTTGCGCTCCCTGAACGGCCAAGCACCGACCACGCATACACAGTTCGGTTGTCTGACGTTGAGAACCCACGCACGGAGTGACCAAGGAGAGAGCACGGCCTCAAACTGGTGACGACGACAAACATATATATCGTCACAAAGAAGTTGTCCTATGGCACCCGAAATATCACGGATCGAAAGTGTTGAGTTCTCCTATCAGCTAGAAGATGTCGGCACCGACCAGCACGGATTCAACCTCGTCTACGAGCCGGGTGAAGTGACCGACCGGAAACTGTTCGCGATCAAGATTCACACCGACGAGGGAATCACCGGCGAGTACGTCGGGGGCAACTCACCGGGGGCGGCACAGATCAACACTTTCGCCGACTACCTCGTCGGGAAAAATCCGCTGGACCGCGAGAAACACTGGAGCGAAATCAAACGCGCACTACGCAAGTACGACCGGATGGGGATGGGTCCGATCGACATCGCCCTGTGGGACTTCGCCGGGAAGTACTACGGCGCCCCGATCCACGAACTGCTGGGAACCTACCGCACCGACTTCCCCGCCTACGCGTCGACGTACCACGGTGACGAGAACGGTGGCCTCGACTCGCCGGAGGCATTCGCCGACTTCGCCGAGGAGTGTCATGAGATGGGGTTTCAGGGGTTTAAGATCCATGGTTGGGGTGGCAGCGAAGGATCTCGAGACCTTGACCGCGAGATCGAGACCGCGCTCCGTCTGGGTGAGCGCGTCGGCGACCGGATGGACCTGATGCACGACCCGGCCTGCGAACTGGAGACCTTCGCCGACGCCCTGAAGCTCGGCCGTGCACTCGACGAGGCCGGCTTCTTCTGGTACGAGGATCCTTACCGCGACGGCGGCGTCTCCCAGCACGCCCACCAGAAGCTCCGCCAGAGCCTCGACACGCCGATCCTCCAGACCGAGCACGTCCGCGGACTCGAACCGGCGACGGACTTTCTCTCTAGCGAAGCGACGGACTTCCTACGGGCCGACCCCGAGTACGACGCCGGGATCACCGGTGCGATGAAGCGCGCGAAGGTCGCCGAAGGGTTCGGGCTAGACGTGGAGTTCCACGCCCCGGGTCCCGCACAACGGCACTGTATCGCCGCGATCCGCAACACGAACTACTACGAACTGGCACTGGTTCACCCCGACTGTCAGAACACGCAACCGCCAGTCTATGAGGGCGACTACTCCGACATGATCGACACTATTGACGACGACGGGACGGTCTCAGTCCCCGACGGTCCGGGCCTCGGCGTCGACTACAACTGGGACTACATCGAGGACAACAAGACTGGTAGCGTCCACATCTACGAGTAACGTCGCACTACAGCGCTTTTTTAGACTTCGGACCCTCACCAGGATGTGATCTCAACATCTCGCAGCGGCCGGTCTAGCGGGACAGAGACCTGCCCACCTGTGTAGTGAGAGATGTAGAACCCCACGATGATCTCGAGCGAGCGCAGTGCCTCGCGGCCTGTCGATGCATTGGACTCCTCGCCCTCAAGCAGAGACTGGATATGACGAGCGGCGTTCGCGAACGCCCCACGGTAGTCCTCATCCCACGTCCAGGCACCTTCAATACCAGGTAGCGGTTCCTCGACGTGTTCGCCGTCTTCGAGGCGCCAGTAGCGCCACTCGCCGTCGTCGTTGTTCATATATAGTTTCCCCTCACTGCCGATGAACTGGAGTATCATCGACGAGTCGTCGCGTGGGATTGTACAGTCGATGGTGGCGAATGTCCCGTCGTCCAGCAACGCGAACCCGCCGCCAGCCGAGTCATCAACCTCTCGCTTGGCGTCCAGCGAGTCGATCGCCTCGTTCTCCCCTTTGACGTAGCCGCTCACCTGTTCGGCCCGGGCGTCAAGCAGATAGACTAGCGTGTCCAGCAGATGCGTGGAGTTGCGCAGTAGTTCCATCCGAAACTGCGTCGAGACGGAGTGGACATCGCCGAGCAGGTTCTCCTCCTGGAGGAGCGTGTGGAGCTTCTGGAGTTTGGTGGTGAACCGAAACGAGTGGTTGACGACGAGTTCCGTCTCAGTCTCCTCACAGGCATCAATCATTGCTTCGGCGTCGGTGACTGAAGAGGCGATCGGTTTCTCACACCACACGACATCAGGACTCGCATACGACCGAACGGCGTCGGCCACGTGGTCGTGGTGAAGTAGCGAAGGCGTACAAATAGAGACGACATCAAGATCTTCTTCGGCGAGCATCTCCTCGTGACCGAGATATCGCCGGCCCTCTGGGATATCCCAGGCGTCCCCGAATGTCGTCAGGTTCTCCTCGTCGATGTCCGCAACTGCTACAAGTTCGATGTCGGTTGTAGCGTCGTACCCGCCCGCGTGACTCGCACGAATCTTTTCGTTTCCAATCGCCTCGGTGTCGTGCATCCCGAGAATTCCCATGCCAGCGATACCGCCGGTACCGATGATCCCAGCGCGATAGCTCATATTAACTCAATAGCGATTTTCGCGGGGTATAGTATCAAGCTTGTGCCTGTCGAAGTGGAGGAAGCGATCATGGAGCAGCACCATCAAAGATCAATGATATCCACAATAAGTTGACGAAGATTTATTATGAGTAAGATTGTTGAATGGGTATGGGAGACAAACCCGATACACCGATGGTCAAGACCGCTCGTACCACGTTCCAAATCCTCGAAGAAATCAAAGCCCAAAATAAAGTCACCGTCACTGAACTTACCAACGAATTCGACCTCTCGAATAGCAGCATCCATAATTACCTGAAGACGCTAGAACAAGATGGTTACGTCGTCAGGGAAGGGAACGAGTATCGGGTCGGACTCCGGTTGCTTGATCTCGGAGGATACGCGAGACATAAACAGAAGATATATCAATCTGCCAAGGATCAGGTGGCGAAACTTGCCGAAGAGACCGGCGAGATGACGAACCTCCTTGTTGAGGAACACGGCCGGGGAATCTACCTCTACCGAGCCAACGGGGAACAGGCAGTCACGTCAGACTCTTACATCGGACACCGAGTCTTTCTCCACAATACTGCGCTGGGTCAGTCGATTCTCGCGCACCTCCCACGCGAGCGGGTCGATGAGATTATCAATAGACACGGTCTTCCGAAGACTACCGAGAACACGATCACGGATCGCGAGGCTCTTGCTGAACGACTGGAACTAGTCCGTGAGGAAGGTGTTGCCTTTGACGACGAGGCTAGACTCGTCGGACTTCGCTGTGTCGCCAAGCCAATTGTCAATAAGAACGGAGGAGTTGAGGGTGCTATCAGTATCTCTGGTCCGACAAGTCGGTTTCAGGGTGATCGCTATCGTGTGGAACTACCGGAGAAACTCGAGAGCGCAGCGAATGTGATCGAGCTGAATATCAATTATACCTGATTGGGACAGGCCGTGTATTGGTATTTCGATCACCGAATATTTGTCTCGTTCCCGTCTTCTATTGGGATTCCTATCAGGTTCTATAAGCTGTGAATAATTCGGCACTGTCTAGTTGAGGGATTGAGGAACGAGGAGGCCGTAGCGAGAAGTGTCCATGCAACTCGCAGACCTCCTCAGCGAAACGTTAGACGAGGACAGTCAAGACGTTTGGGAGAACGAGCGCACCCCGACACCCGTCCGGCGATTTGGGGTGCGTCTCCACACGGCGGGGCTGTCGATCAGGGAGACGGTAGCGATCTTAGACTTGTTGGGTGTCGACCGTTCTCACGGTGCGGTCTGGAACTGGGTGCATACGCTGTCTGAATCCCAGAGCGACCCGCCGACGGCGTCGCCGTCGGCGGGTCGCGGTCGACGAGAAACAGATCGAGGTTGACGGCGAAGAAAAGTGGCTGTTTGCGGCGATCGACACCGACTCAAAATTACTGCTCGAAATCGACGTGTTCAGCCGCCGCGGGACCGACCCCGCTGCGGCATTTCTGCATCACCTCACCGAGAAACACGATCTCGCTGATACAGAGTTTCTCGTCGATGCTGGTGGCTATTTGACTGCCCTCGCACGCCACAAATTGAGCGGTCGGCTCGCCTATCGAACGCGGAACCACATCGAAAAATGGTTCCAGACCGTCACCGTGCGAATCGACCGCTTTCACACGTACTGGCGGGGCAGTCTATCGAGCGCCAGACAGTGGTTGCGACGCTTCAGACACCACTACAACCACGAACGGCCGAACCAAGCGCTCGACGGACGAACGCCAGCTCAGGAGGTCCAGAACTAGACAGTGCCAATAACTCTGATTGTTCGCGCACACGGATAGTAGTAATGTGTTGGTGCCGAGCATGCCAGTATTCCTGGAAGAGGGCAAATAGTGGCAATGACGATGATTCATCTAATGCTGACCCTCCAGAGAAATTATTTCATATTATATATAGCGAATAATTCAAAGAGTACAACTCAACGGGACAGATAACATAGTCTATATTCTGTAGCTCTGTTCCAGAATTACTTGATAGAGGCCAATTTTACTATAGCTTTTGTTACCAACACTGTCATCACAGCAATCAATATTACCTGAGGTAGATTTGCTACTAATAACATTGGTACTGTTATTATGGACTCGTCGAAATTATTCTTCCAAAATAACAATAGTACCGTTATTAGTAATTTTTCAACATCATTTTACACGTGAGGAACGCCCATAATCTATAGCGAAGAGTGCCCAAGCGAGAACGAAGAGACAGAATGAATAGAGGTCAAAGCATTTGACTGCATTGAATCGCTGTACGGCGTTGGAATTCACTATTTGACGGCACGCTTGATGTTGTAGACGAGACACATCAGGACGATCTCCCGGAATTCACGATACCATTCACGCGCTCGCACGGCGATAGTGATAGACAAAAGATTTGTATGGCTTGCGGTTGTTGGTTGAGCTATGCCGCGCTCAAAGGACGTGAAACGACACCTAAGCGAAAATGAGCTAGACGCGGCGATTGACGAAGCGCAAAAAGCCGAAGAAACACGACTCGTTCGGCGCCTTTGCCTCATTAAGAACCTTTACGCCGGTGACTCGGTGACGGAAGCGGCAAACCGCGTTGGCACCACCCAGCCAACCGCCAGTCGGTGGACAGATCGATGGAACGAACACGGTGTTGACGGTCTCCGTCCTGACTTCGGCGGTGGACGACCGCCAAAACTCTCTGAACAGGAGCAAGAGCAACTCTGTGAGGTGCTCGAAGCCCATCAACCACTTACCACGACGCACGTGCAACGATTGATCGAAGAAGGCTTCGGGGTCTCATATTCACAACGTCATATCTCTCGACTTCTCAAAAAACTAGGTCTGCGATACGGCATTCCTCGCCCGGAGTCGCCAGACCGACCAGACGATGCTGACGAGGTCCTCGAACAACGGTTAGAGGCCGCGCTCGACGAGCTAGACGACGATATCGTCACTGACGGCGGCGTCGTCATCGGCTTTCTCGACGAAGCTTGGCCTCGCCCGACCGACAACAGCCGGCGGTTGTGGGCATTCGAGGAACCGACGCTGTGAAAAGAGACGCCAACGCCGTCGTTCGACGACGTTGTCTTCAGTTTCTACGCGCTGAACGGCGACAGCGTCGTCGCCTGCAAAGACGATCTCAGCTTCACTTCACACTTTGCTGACTATGTTGATGACGTGGTTGAACAGCTGAATCTTATCAGAGTTGCGTTGCCACGATACTCTCCAGATCTGAACCCGATCGAACAGATCTGGCGGTGCGTGAAACGTGATCTCTCACCACGTGATGCTGCTGATTTAGACTCCTATCGATCACTAATCGTCGAAATCTTCCACAACTACGCCGATCAGCGTAGCTTCGCCGAATCGTGGATCGATCGCTTCTTATATATTCAAAAGTTTTGACGGTCACTAACGCCGAGCGAGCGCTTGACAGCCGAGTTGACAGTCTCAGTCATGGAGCGCTGATTGTAGCGTTGTTCGTCGATTTCCGACCCGCCGACGAACCGACAGCACCGTGGCACGGCCGCTACCTGGCTCACTGGGGCAATGAGACACCCCTCTACGACGCCGTCACCGATGCCGTGTCGACCGTTACCGGCGATACCCGTTCGGCAGTCGCTTCTCGCTACGACCAGGCACATGCGTTCGCGCTCAGTCAACTGTTCGGTGAGGAAGACGGAGCGTCGCCGCCGTCTACCGGTGTTGTCAAGTTCATCGTCTCCGAGTGTGTCGTCTCGGTTCACAGCGACGGACGGCTCTTAGTCAACCCCACTGATCGTGAACGTAACGCGATTGACTAATCTCACACAGATATGCATAGACTCACCGCGAACAGCAGACCCGATACAGGATTAACGGCCGGACTCGATCGAACAATCGTCAACCGGAGACTGAATCGGGTTGATGGACCAGCCAACGCCGAATCTGAGTGCACTCCCGAGACCACCTCTACAACATAATACACATGCAACATTTTGGACTTAAAATACGGATGGCCGTCGTCGGTGCACTTCTCGCGGGATTCTACCTCGTGGCCGTCGCCGCAGCGATGGTCGCGTTCGGCGAGGGCATCCTCCCGATTGCTATCGTCGGCAGCATCCTCTTGATCGGAATCCAGTATAAAGTCGGCAAGTGGGCCGCGTTACGGAGCGTCGGGGCCGAAGACCTGCCTGAAACCCAATACGCAGAGATTCATCAGTTCGTTGAGCGCGTCTGTCGAGAGAAGAACATGAAGAAACCGTCGTTGAAAATCGCCAGTATGGGGGTTCCGAATGCGTTCGCGGTCGGTCGCCGCGGAAACGGAACCGTGGTCATCTCTCAGGAACTCATCCAACTGCTTGACCGAAGCGAGTTCGAAGGCGTCATCGCCCACGAACTCGCCCACATCGACAATCGCGACGTCATCACGATGCAACTCGGTCAAGGCATCGCATCCATCGTCGCTATCGTTGCGCAGTACATCGTGTTGTTCACTGGCGAGAACGACCTCGCAGATTTCTTCCTCGCTGTCGTCGTCGGGAACATCGTCCAGTTCGTCGTGATTATCTTCGTGCTCGCGATTTCCCGGTACCGTGAATACGTCGCCGACGCCGACGCCAAGGATGTCATCGGGCAGGGCGAACCACTTGCTCGCGCGCTTGAGAAAATTCATCAGGGCAACCAGCAGGCCCAACAGTCGGCTGGACGTGCCCAGCGCGGCCGTGGGTCGGCTAATCGGCGCGGCCGCGGGCAAGGGAGTCAGCGCTCCCGCGACGCGAACGTTGATCAGCAGGTGAGCGCACTCTGTATCTCCAGCTCTGACCGTGGCTTCCTCCAACAAATCGTCTCCACGCACCCGCCCATGGAGAAGCGTATCCAGCGGCTCCGCTCGTAGATGCCCGGGGTCCGCGAACTCCTCGCAGTCGTTCTCGGCGTCCTGCTCGGCATTGTGTTGATTGTCGCCCCACAAACAGCACTCCGACTGTCCGTATTCGTTGGCCCGAACCGTCGACGTCGTGGTGACTACGGCACAGACAAGCACAACTCGCTCTCCGACCAGTGGACGTGGCTCATTCGTGGACTCGGTGTCGTATGTCTCGCTATTGCGCTCATTATCGCGTATCAAACGTATGCCTGACTGGTCCGCCAACACATCTCTATCTCTATCGCTCCAGAGAAACTCATCGATAAGAGATACTGAGGTAGTGAATATGACGGCAACCCCGGAGTCTCGTCGGGTGGTCTTCCGACGGATCGCAAGACGTTCGCATACTGATTGGCCGGCGTACGATTCGGCACCGTTGTACGATCGGACGTCGCTTGCTGGTCTAGAATCGGACGTTCGTATCGTCTCTGCAACGTGGTTCAGACACGATGATCATACCTCCGTCGAGCAATTCGTCTGCTCGCTCCCGTTGGCCTATGTCATCTTTGACGCCGAGGATCGCTACACCGGGCCCACACGATACGAGATGGCTACGCTCTTTCGGGTGTTCGTACTGAAAGAACTCCACGGATGGGAGTACGAAACAGCTCTCGTCGACTACTTAGAGAACCGTCCCGTACTCTGTGAGCAACTGGGATTCGAGACGATCCCAGAGCAGTCAACACTGTGGCGAAGCTGGCACGAGCGGTTCTCCGCTGACCTCCGAGAGACTGTCGAGACAGCGGCTCGAACGATCCTCATCAAAGCACAGAATGCAGGTGTCGCGGTTCCGCGTGAGCCGGCACGAAAGCTCCGATACCACGGGAACGAGTCTGGTGAGTCAGACCCGGATGATCAAACTACGTTGGAGCAGGCAGAGAAGATCACTGACCACGTCAGCCGCGTCGTGTTCCCGGCGTTTTCGTTGGACCGTGGGGACGGCTGTGAAATCCACGAGAACGCCTACTGGGGCTTGCAGACCTATCTCGGACTCCGTGAGAGACTGGCTGCGAACGAGGGCGCTCGTAGCTTCACCTACGAGTCGACTCGGGATCGGACACCGCTGGGGCACGCCCATCGTGATCAGATTCGTGACCTCTCTATCGCGGAGATCAGGGAGATGTACCGGCAGGCCATCACTCGGCTCCTGAACGAAGTTGCGGAGACAGAGCAATTCTTTCGAGCGGGGATTGTCGCCATCGATATTACCGAAGCTGACCCGTTCACGGGCGATAGAACGGGCTACGAAGACGAAATCATCGGAACGAAAGAGAAGAGTGACCAATACGCCTACCAGTGGGCGACAGTACAGCTGGTCGGCAATGCCGTCCCAATCGTGCTGGACGCGCGCCCCGTCCGAAAGGGGGTGACACGACTTGAAATCGTCGAAGACTTGCTCGATTCGGCTGAGGACCTCGTTCACGTCGATAACGTGCTGATGGACCGGGAGTTCGATAGCCAGCACGTCCTGGAGATGATCTGCCAGCGAGGGCTCTCCTACGTCGTTCCGAAGCGGATGCAGACTAGCGAGAAAGCCCAGGCCAAGCGGTTGCTCCAGCGCGACCAAGACCGATATGAAACTGACCGGAAGCTCCACCTCGGCAAGAACGAGTGGCACGAGACGACGCTGATCTACCGTCGAAAAGAAGACTCCGAGCACGACGACCACCGGCAGTACTCGGTGTTCATGACGAATTGCGGGAGCGGTCACCTCACAGAGTACGGGTTTCGGTGGGAGATCGAGAGCGGCTACAGGTCGATAAAGCGGTTCATGGCGGCGACGACGTCGAAGAATTTCGGGCTGCGATTCTTCTACTTCGCATTTGCCTGCCTGTTGTACTCGATCTGGCGAGCTGTCGATTTGCTCGTGCAGGTTGAGTTGACTGGTAAGTACGAGCACTCGCCGATCGTGACAGATGACAATACACTGACGCTGTTGAAGAAGGAAACCGGAATCGGATAGCGAGGATTTCTCCCCGTGGTAGCGCGGTGTCTGAGTGGCTACACTACCCGCAGTCTCGGAAACACCTCGAATAAATTGACTATCCAACAATAACGGCCGTTCAGAAAGCGATCTGAATCAGTTTCTGCTCATCGACTCGGCCGAAACCACGCATCACAGGCCCGCTAATCCCGCTGTAGTCTCAACTTCCAAGGCCTCCAGAATGTATATTGCATTATACGGTTTATTCACCCTGTGCATTATATCACCCCCAGTAGCATGGGTTTAGCAGACTGCAGTGGTCAGCCGAACCCACAAATTGATTAGGAATCCGACTGAAACGCTGAACAACCCGAATATGCTACTCTCAGAATCACTATACAAGAGAGGGATTCGGCTTCGTGCCGAGATCTCCACCGATCTGATTTCAGTCGGTCAAAGCGCCGGGAAAGAGTAACAATGAGTCGATCAGATGCCAATCAGGGGGGCGAGACTGACGCTGAGCCGGCGCCATCATTCGACGACGTCCGATGGACATCGTGTTCGATCGAGGATTTTGTAGAGCTGTACTGGGAGGAGATCGCTCCCTGCCTCGAAGCAGAGGGAATCGATCCAGAGAGCGAAAAACCCACCCACAAATGGTTCCGAGATCACAATGCGCGAGCATTCCTTGCAGCACTCAGGCGCCATCACGATCGCCCGTTCGGAGAGTTTTGTGACGAATGTCTCGGTCTTGGTGATCGTGAAGAAAGTTATTCGTGGGCGACAACAGACAAGAAAACGATCGAAGCCCTCGAAAATTTTCTTGATCGGCGTAAATCACGGTACAGTCTTGCAAGATCGTCAGTCGATACACTTCGAACGAGGCTCAATCTCTACGTTCGTGCCTACAGTGAGGCAAACGAAACTGATGATCTCCTCACACCGATTCAACGAGATAGCGACAATCCGGCCTACGAAGCCGTTGACGGGTGCTATGCAGCATTTGACTGGCTCAATGAGGGAACGGGACACAACTACAGTGCTCAGACCCTCCAACGTGTGCGCCGTGTCGTTGACGCCTGGTATCAGCACCTGGTCGGTCGCCGGATCGCCTCGATGAACCCTGCAAGCGGTCTCTACGACGAATTCAAATGGGAAATCGAAGATTCCCCGACTCCATCCCTTTCGGCAAGTCATATCCGAGACCTGATGGAGGCGGCGACAACGACGCGAGAACGTCTGCTCGTGGTGGCTTTGGCTGGGTGGGGACTTCGAGCGAGTGAGGTCGCCGCACTCCATGTATCGCAGTTCCAGCGTGACGTTCCCGAAGATGATGTCCCCTTCATCACCTTCGAAAACCGCAAGAACGGGCCCGGTGAGGTGTCACTCCTGTACGGAATGGACGTGCTCAATTGCCGAATCGACGAGTTAGCTGACGACGAAGCGTGGACTGGATACTTGTTCCCGTCCGCGCAGGGGAAAACACCGCACGTGACCAGAGATACGATCCGGAACTGGTTCCAGGATCTTGCATCGAAGGCGGGCCTCCCCGATCGAATCGAAGGAGAGCGTCCGAGTCCCCAGCTCTGTCGTCGTTTCTGGTACAACACCTACACCGCAGTCCTCGAGGGCGTTCTCGAAGGTGTCGACGAGATTGCCGCAGAGCAAGGCAGTAGCGATCCTCGAGTAGTGATGCAAAACTACCTCTCGAACTCCCGATCCCGTAGAGTACGCCGCGAGTTCATGAGTGAACAGCTGGCCACAGCCTTCGGAGAAGGTGAATAGTGTCTACTAGTCCTCAAGATCAAAGCGCTTTCAGAACGAGACAACCATCAATCATCAGCCCTCGCCCCGGGTTTGTCAACGATCAAGATGAGTACCAGCATAATCAGAAGCAGCTTAGCAGAGATACTAATTCTTATAATTAGTACGTTACAGCGCCTCTATCCTCAGTTAGATATACACACAGCAGCCTCAAATCATATGTCGATATATCAATTTGCAAGCCGTCATAGATGCGATCGGAGAGAGGGAGTCACAACCGAAATGGCCACAAACAGGAGTTGCACTCGCTACTGCAGGTGTTCGTAACCCCAGTCCTCGAGAATCTCGGCAAGTTCCTGCTGATGGCGATCACCAAGTTCGACGAACGCCTCCCGGAGATCCGTCACTGAGACCTCTTTCGAGCGCATATCCAGCTCGTCGGCGACGCCATCAAGAATATCGCCTTCGAGTTCGGCGTACTCGTCCCGCAAGAACGCGACGTGCTCGTTCTGCCGCTCCTCCTTTACGGTCTGGCGGCGGACAACATACGGAATGTCACTGGTACTCACAGTGCTGGACGGCTCGGATCGCTGGTCATCAGCCTGAGCCCCATCCGGTTCCGGCTCGGATTCCGGTTCTAGTTCAGGTTCGGGATCGGGATCAGGCTCGGAATCTGCCTGTTCTTCGCTTTCCTCAGTATCACCATCCTCGGCGAACGGGTCGTCACCAGGGCCCTCCTTCATTGTCGTCATGCGATCACCTCCAGGGAACCGGGCTCAGGCGGGTTCGGTGCCTCGACGCCGGCCTGTTCCTCGAGGAATCGTGCGAGTCGGTCGTATTTCGCGAGCGTGTCCATCTCGTAATCGCGCTGTCGGTCACGATGTTCGTGAATGTAAGTGAACGCCGAACACTGCTGGCGCCAGCAGCCCTCCATGAGGGACGCTCGCTTGCGGATGATCTCGGGCGTCGCGTAGTCGATGTCCTGAATGATCGCCCTCTGATCGTTCGTGTCCTCGTATCGTGTCGGGATTGCGGCAAGGACGCCGACAGAAATGTCCAGCGTCGACTGGAGCCCCTCAACCAGTTGCTCCAGACCATCGACAGCTGCAGCGCCCTTGGCACTGGGTTCGACGGGGATCACCAGCGACCTCGTTGCATTGATTGCGTTGTGGAGGTGTGGCCCCTCCGTCGCCGGCGGGTCACAGATGATGACGTCGTACTGGTCTCGCACATCGTTTTCTTTGAGTACACGCAGGAGAGCGGCGTTAGTGGAGAACGCCTCACCGATTGCCTCCGCCTGCTCTTTTTCACGGTTGAGCCAGTCACCGAGATCGCCATAGACGTTGTGCTCGGGAATAATATCGGCGCCGTGTTCGGCCTCAACGATCAGGTCCGCGAAGTCACCTTTCGGTCGACGGATCATGTGGTGGGCTAGTGTGTCGACGTCGTCTGATCGATCGTCGTCGACGGCAAACAGTCGGGAGAGATTGCCCTCCTGCTGGTCAAGCGGGATGACGAGAGTATTGAGTCCGGCGCGTGCGTGCGCGACCGCGAGGTTTGCGGCCGTCGTCGTCTTGCCGACGCCGCCAGCCTCGCTGTACGTGCTGTAGGCCAACATAGCCACTCGTTCATCAGCCTAGTTCAAATAACCCATCCATTCATTTGTTCGATTGAATCGGCTGATTTGACCAGACGATTGAACTAGTTTGTTGAACGAGTCGGTTGAACCGATTGGTTCAACCAATTGGTCTGACCAACCTATCGATCCGATCGGTCCAATAATATGGTGGAATAGATCGTTTAGAGAAATCAATACAACCGGCCGATCCCCAGCGACATCTACGACCTTACAGCCTCCCGCAGTTCGCGATCATCTGCATCGCGAACAAGGAAGAGGAGCTGTTCAGCCGCGTCAACGACCGCCTCGCGAGCCGGCTGCGCTCCAGCGAGCACGTCCGGATGGACAAGTACCACGACGAGCAGCTGTACGATATCCTGAGTGCTCGGGCAAAGTGGGCCCTCGACGAAGACGTCATCGCCGACGACCAGCTCTATCGCATTGCCGACGCAGCCGCCGGCGACGCCCGCCTTGCAATCGGCATCCTCCGAACGGCAGCCAGCAAGGCTGATCGCGAAAATCACGAGCGGATCACTGACGACATCCTTTTAGACGCCGCCGAAGATGCCCGCGCCCAGATCAGACAAAAGAGCCTCGATTCACTCACCCCTCACCAACAGGTTGTGTATGATATCGTTCGCGACCATGGCCCAATCGGGCCGAGCGAGATTCACGACCGCTATACCGAGGACGTCGATGACCCACGAACGAAGCGGACTATCCGCACGTACCTCTAAAAAATGGAGCAGTACAACCTCCTCGAGGCGGAGGGGACGAGTCGAGATCGAGAGTACTCGCTCGTTGATTCGGCAGCGGCGTCGCCGATGCAATAGGTCAAGACGGTCCGGGAACGCTGTGTCTCTTCGTTACCAAGATTTTTGTCCTTTTGAACCATTAGACCAGTCATGAATGGTGAGACGGTTCAAAGTAAGGGTCCGAAAGAAGGATCGTACGTTCGGCTCCCCGTCCCGCTCGGTGAGCCCGACGCATTCCGATATGGAGCAACTGCTGATATCCTCCACATCCTCGTCGACAATCCAGATCGAGGGTTCACGAATCGAGAGCTCCACCGCGTGACGGGAAAAGGACTGAGTAGCGTGAATGGCGCCGTCGATACGCTCGAAGCACTTGGCGTGATTACCGTCGATCGATCTGGCCGGGCGAATGCTGTTCAGATCGATCCAGCAATGCTCGTCAAGGCCGATGATCCAGTAACGACCATTCCACAAACAGCGTATCACGCACCAGTCAGAGCGATTCTGCGGAGACTCGAAGAACGGATTGCCGACGAAATCGGCGTCGTCCTCTTCGGCAGCGTCGCACGAGGGAGCGCTGATCGAACGAGCGACATCGATCTATTCGTCGTTGTCAAGGACGACCGAATGCAGGCACAGCGTGAGGCCCATGCCATCGAACAGGAGATTGCCGACGAGGAATTTGACGGCGATCGGTACGAGGCCCACATCGTCGTCGAACCCAGCGAGTCGGCCGCGAACCACGACCGGATCGGAGACATTCTTGCCGAAGGGCTGACGCTCCGAGCATCGCCGGCACTCGACGCGGTGAAACAGGAGGTGTTTGGAAATGGGTCTGAATGAGGTCGTCGACGCGCTCGAACACGCTGAACAGCTGTTGGAGGATGACCAAACCGGGCCAGCACAGGATTCGCTCTCCTGGCAGCGGGCCGACGACGACGCTGACATCCAGCTTGGGAAGGCGTGTGCCATGCTGGGGACGTGTCGGCAGCTTCGGCAGGGAACGAACAACTACGTGAGCATCGTCGAACTGTCGTTCAACGCGATCGAGCGGTCGTTCCAGTTTTATCTCGTGGAGATGACGGCGGCGGAGTCAGCAGACTACATCAAACACGAGGAAGTATTCGACGACATCGCAGTCCGAAACGTCTTCTCCAACGAAGACGTCGCTGGTCGGATCGAAGCCTTTCGCTCCGAACATCGGGCGCGCTTCTATTATGACATCGACCGGCCCGGGCGAGACTTCGCCATGGCAATGCACGACTTGGCGGAAGAGATCCATCAGTATCTCGTCGAGTTTGCTGACGCGCACTCCCGATGCAGCTGCGACGCCCGGAAATGACCTCGTAAAGGAGTCCTCTCAGTTCAGCGTAATTCAAGGTGGAGCCTCCGGCCTCAAGGAGCGACCGAAGCGTAGCGAAAGGAGCGAGTAGGCCGGAGAGGAAACCGACATGGTACGACACAACCGGCATACTGCAACCGACCGACTCTCGAACGTATAAGTACCGTCGGCATGTCTCTGAGCTCATGGAGGTGCGTCGAACCGCCGTCGTGAAACTCGACCTTTCCGACAAGCAACGCGACGCACTCCACCAAACCGCCGAGCAATACCTGTACTGCGCGAACCGAACCGCCGACTACTGCTGGTCCGACACCTCCTACACCGAGTGCAAGACCAACAAACGGCAAGTTCGGGACGCACTCTACTCCGACTTCCGTGAGGAGACGGACCTACAGGCACAACTCGTCCAAGCCGCTATCAAACGCGCTGTCGAAGCCATCAAAGGTGTGGTCGAACGCTGGAAGAAGGGACAGCGCGTCTCTTGTCCGACGTTCACCGCCGAAACAATGGACTACGACACGCGGAGCGCGACCTTCTACCGCAACAAGGTGTCGCTGGCAACCGTTGAAGGACGGGTCGAGCCATCGTTTGTTCTCCCGGCAGACAGCCCGACGCCCTACGAGCGGTACGTGCTCTCCGAGAACTACGAGTTCCGCGAGAGTACACTACGGTACGACGCGGTAGAAGATGAATTCTACCTCCACATCTCGACTCGGCGGACAGACGGCAGCGACGCAGAGGTTTCGGCAGATACCGGGCACCCCGACCAAACGGTCCTCGGTATCGACCTCGGTGTCAACAGTCTCGCTGTCTCCTCAACCGGCACGTTTTGGCAGGGAGACGACTACGACCACTGGTGTCGCGAGTTCGAGAAGCGGCGTGGAGAGATGCAACAGCGCGGCACGCAAGCCGCGCACAACGCCCTGCTTCGACTCGGCAAGCGAGAAGAAGCGTGGCGCAAACAGTACATTCACACCGTCGCTAACGAACTCGTCGCGGAAGCCGTCGAATACGACTGCGACGTTATCGTGTTCGAGGACTTGACCGACATTCGAGAGCGGCTTCCGCACGCGAAGTGGCACCACGTTTGGGCGTTCCGTCGCCTCTACGAGTATGTCGAGTACAAAGCGCCCGAGCAGGGCATCTCCGTGGAGCAAGTTGAGCCGAACCACACGTCCCAACGCTGTTCTCGGACGGACTGTGGGTTCACTCACGAGAACAACCGCCGCGGAGAACGCTTCAAGTGCCAAAAGTGCGGGTACGAGGTGAACGCGGACTACAACGGCGCGAAGAATGTCGGGCTGCGATACGCTCGAAAGCGGACACACAGACTCCGGTCCTCGCCCACGTCGGAGAGCGGAGACGCAGAAGTAGACCTGCGTATAAATGGTGGGACGTTGAACGGCGAGCGTCACCGGCCTATTGCTGGTGACTGATTGTCGGGAGTCCACATCAAAGCCACCGAAAGGCAAAGCCTTTCGAGGCCTTGATAGAGCTCTGCTCTATCGGTGGCCCCACCTCAAGGACCGAGGCGCGTAGCGCCGAGGGAGTAGGGTGGGGTAGTTTACGTAGACAGCTACCCCGAACTGTACTCGCCGAGGCCCGATTGCTCGTGGTCCATCGGCTCGATGACCTCGGGATCGTCGTTGCCGGGGTTGTTGACCCGTGTCGAGATCTCGTAGGCGTCCAGGTCATCCTTCGGGTACGGCTGGCACAGTTCCTTTCGGGTGTCCGGGTCTGCAGCGATCCAGTCGGATTCCGCGTCCTGCGGGAGGACGACCGGCATCCGGTCGTGGATTGAGTTCATCAGGTCGTTCGGCTCCGTCGTGAGAATCGTGACGCACGAGATCGTATCGTTGTCTCCTTCCCAGACGTCCCAGAGCCCGGCCATCGCGAATGCGAGGTCGTCCTCCCGGTAAATCCGGTAGGGCTGTTTCGACCCGCCGTTCGGCGATTTCCACTCGTAGAACCCTGAAGAGGGGACGAGGCAGGGACGGGATTCCCATGCCTGCTTGAAAACGCGTTTCTCGTCGACAGTCTCGGAGCGAGCGTTGATGATGCCCTCTTCGGGCTCGTCCACCCAGAACGGAATCAGTCCCCAGTGGTAAGCGTCGATCTCGTCTGGTGCCTCGTTCGTAATGATGTGGAGATCGTCGCCGGGCGCGATATTGTATCGGGGTGTATACCCGCCGTCCGCGACGACCTCGGCGTCGAAGCGAGTCTCGAGGTCGGCCTGGTCGATGAAAAGCGAGTTCCGGCCACACATACCGAATAGTTCGGGGGGAAGCATCTTCAACGTGGTCGCACAGGAATCTCGTCAGCAGCAACGTCCTTAACCAACAAACGGCCACCGAGAATCGCGGAATGTTGGTTAACTGAGCGGCACCGACTAGTCTGGTTCTGGAAACGTTCTCGGAAACAGTCGATCGGTCGCAGAAACTCGAGTGACTGAGGGCGAGTCACAATCTCCGTCGTCCCTTCCCTGAAACGTGGAAGCGCCACGTCGCTGCTCATGGGGAGTGGACAACTAGTCGAGTACGGGAGAACACTCAACGTCGAACCAATCGAAAGTAGACCAACCGACTCGAGGCGCTGTCCGCAATGGGTCCCTCGCTGACCAGGCAGACCGAGACACACGAGATGCTGTCACTGTTATTCGACGACGATATTTCTCTACTCGACGTGAAGAGGAAGCATGGCGTCCCAATCTTGCAACCTACGGCGGATTACGACCTGCGTTCAGCGGTTCATATGAGTCAGTGTGGTAGGCGACCCGCCAAAGTTTGAGGACGGCACGAGTGACCAATTCTTCTGGAGACTGCGTGATACAGGACTCTTCGACCTCGTCTGGATCTGAACTTGCATCAGGCGCTGGATGATAGTGTTCTAATCCGGAGACGTGAACATAATCTCCGCCGTGTGGGTGCTTTCCCCAGCGGAAATTCACTGCGTCCGTGTCTGTATAGTGGAACTTGTAATCAGACCGTGTCGTCCACTGGATGTCAATCCGGGCTTCATCGGCCTCACAGAGCCCATCGTCAAGCCTGACTTCAACAACAGATGGATGAAGATAGTCGTCGAGTTCGGCTGTGGCAAGTGGTTCCATTTCCTCGACGACGTCACGAATCGTCAGCAGCGCCGGACGATCTGTAGCCCCACGAAGCGTATGGGTTTCTGTTTGGTCAGGAGAATCCTGCATTGCTCAGGCAAGGACGCCATCGTCAGTCGAGCGACGGTCGCCGTCAACAAACTGCTCAGCGTTGCCGATCGAGAGGGCAGCGGTCGCGAACGCGAGGTTTCGACGGAGTGTCTTCCACTCGCGAATCGTCTCCGGATCAATTTCGCGCTGTTGGGAACCGGGCTCAGCGAGTACCTGATTCGTCTGATCGACGGCCAACTCCTCGGGAGAGTCGACACCGAATTCATTCTGATATTCGGTGAGCTGCTCACGCATTTCCTGAATTCGCGTGACCAGTTCATCGGTCGAGACATGGTTGAGGATATCAGCGGCCTGCTCAACGACAAGCGATTCGGGCGAGCGTCGATAGAGCGTGCCGCCCTGTTCGCCGGGTGTCGTCTCGACAAACCCCTCATCCGCGAGTGTGTTCAAATGCTTTCGTGCGGTTTTCGGAGCGGTCCGTGCATTATCAGCGACCGTATCGGCTGAGACTGGGCTGTACGTATGCGCAACGACGTGTCGAATACGTTCGTAGGGTGTGGTTTCCGATTCCCAATCCTCTCCGACCGCTTCGTTGACGTCGGCAAACTCCTCTGGCGGTCTACGGTCGTTCATATGGAGACGCAGGGGACAAAGTAATATAGTACTTTGGTGTGTTTGTATATTCCCCATCGGGAGTGAATTGTCAACTGGGTCGCTATTCCGTTTACTCGTCGGGACTGACGGGGCCTTTATACTGAGAACGGATCTTTTCGCCATCCCGCCACTGCCAGTAGTAATAGCGATTGCCGTTGATCTCTTTGATTGTGATCGTTGCCTTCGTCGGGACGTCATCGGGTCGATCCTCAACGCCGTCCGCATCTTGCTCCTCAACACGTGCTTCGCGCACCTTGTGCTCGGCCAACGCTTCGGCATAGTGAGCAATCTCTCGAAGTTGGTCCGGTGTGGCTTCGTTGAGAGTGTCGATGAATTCTGTCGAGAGGTTTGCTGGGGGCGTCGGTGGTTCGTAGGACATAGGCCAACTTATATTAACCAACAGTGATGTCAGAGTCATAGATTTGTTGGTTAAGCCGTGCCGAGGACTCTGCTACCTCTACACCGAGAACGACGCGGTTTCCTCCGTGAGAGTCTCAGCCGGTCTGGACATCGCGGAGTCAGACATTCCGTCATTATTTGGGACGTTCGTGAGGGATGGTTTACTAGACCAATCATGGTCGTCCCATTTGAATCGTAGTTGAAACCGTTGTTCTTTTCCAGCATCTATGGGAAATAGACCGATCTATGGACCAGGAATCCCCTCCACCATTTCCGAAGCGATCAGCGGCTAGAACAACTGAAGTAACGAGTCAATCAGACAACAATAGCATCGGAAATTGTGGATCCACCATAGCGACCAACCCTCCACCGTTTCCGAAGCTATGACCTGCCAATTGACCTCCGCTTCCACGTGAAGGTGGAGGAATTCTCCCATGGATCTCTTTGCTTCAGTAGCGGACTACGATCGTGAGCGCGGCGTTCATTTCTGCTTGGTACTTCGATATCTAACACACCAAGCTGGAACACTTGTAGGAAGGTCAGCAACCCTCCACCATTTCCGGAGCTTTCATAGACTTCTTGTTTCGAGGACCCTCACTCCACCGTTTCCTAAGCTATCCCTAAGAAAAAGAGGGGGGACACAAGAGAGAGTACATTAATCGCCGGAAACGAAGATTCTCAATCAGATATCTGTCGTTGTAATATAAGTTTGTTCTAGTTGTCAGTTTTAGTATTACTCTATTACGGATATCATTTTCAGCCTATTGACTTAATACTTCCCATATGCTAGGATATTCCAGAAAGAGACGCAAGCAGTATCTCGATAGCTTCGGAAATAGTGGAGTGAGAGGGTCATATAAAGAAATGGAGCTTCGGAACCGTGGGTGGGTGTGTTGTTTATAAGTGTCCGAGCTTCGGACGCTTCGGAAGCTCAGGAAGCGGTGGTTTTATGATATCGTGCTGTGTGTCCATCTCTCATGGGGATGTTCCAACGTGATCATCAGGTGTTTGCCGATGCCGAACCCCTTGATGACTCATATGAGCCCGAAGATATCCGTGAACGGGACGGGGAACTTGAGAAATACCAGCGAGCCCTTCAGCCTATCATCGACAATCGCCCGACGTCGAATATCTTTCTGTACGGGAAAACGGGGACAGGCAAAACTGTCGCGACGAAATTCATGTTGTCACATCTTGAGTCCGATGCGACCGAGTACGAGGATGTTGATCTCTCGACCGTCTGGGTGAGCTGTGAGAATCTCTCTTCGTCCTACCAGGTCGCCGTCGCCCTTGTCAACGAAATTCGCGAAAACCGTGGGAAGGACCGGATCAGCACTACCGGTTACTCTCAACAACGAGTCTTCGATATTCTTTATGAGGAACTCAACGCGCTTGGTGGGACTGTTGTGATCGTCCTTGACGAGGTAGATAACATCGGGCACTCCGATGACATCCTCTATGGGCTTCCCCGTGCACGATCGAATGACTATGTAGAGGATGTCCGCCCGGTAATCATCGGAATCAGCAACGATTTCCAGTTCCGCGATAATCTATCGCCGAAAGTCAAAGACACGCTCGCCGAGAAGGAAATTCTCTTTCCACCATATGACGCGAATCAACTCCGATCAATTCTCAAGCCACGAGCAGAAAAAGCGTTCCACGACGATGTGCTCGATGGAGACGTCGTCCCACTTTGTGCGGCGTTTGCCGCCCAAGACACGGGATCTGCCCGACAGGCGATCCGCCTGCTCCGTGAGGCTGGCGAACTCGCACAGGCACATGATTCCGAAACTGTCGTCGAGGACCATGTCCGGGACGCGCAAGACGAACTCGAAAAGAACCAGCTCTATGAAGGGATGCAGGAGTTAACAACACAAGGCCACGCAGTCCTCTGTGCGCTCGCGTATCATCAGGCACTTGACGAAGTCCCTATTCGGTCCCGAGATCTCTATGAACGATACGTGAAAATATGCGATCGGCTCGATGCCGATAGCGTCAGCGAACGTCGGGTTCGCGACCATCTCTCAGATATGAATATGCTTGGCCTGATTTGCGTCTATGAACGTAACGAGGGACTTTCGGCAGGCAGGTATCATGAGTACGAACTTGATGTCCCACTGAAAGCAGTGCTTGATGTCCTCGATTCAACAACTCGTTTCGAAGAACTAGCGGAACTCATCCAGTCGACGGCCCAAGACAACAACCTCCTTCAGTCGGATCTCTCCAATTACTAGATCTACATTTGTATTTCAGGAATCAAGCGACTTCTGAAATGGTGGATGGTGGAGATCTCGAAAGCTTCGGAAACAGTGGTGGGTGTTTGATAACTTTGGGGCTCCAGAAATTGTGGGGTATATTGCTCTATCAGCTTTTATGAAATAGTGAAGGATGTTGGGCTTGTGTGAAAGCTCCGGAAATAGTGGAGTGGGCGAATCTCTTGAGGGCTCCGAGACCGATGGAGAGGGTTAGTGGTTCTGAGACATTCAAACCGAGTGAACCAGTATTGATCTCTGCGAGAGCTCCGGAAGTTGTGGAGGGTGGTGGGCCCCTTCTAAAGCTTCGGAAACAGTGGAGTGTAGTCCTCTGTGATAGCTCCGGAAACAGTGGAGGGTATTAGAGATCTTCTGAAGCTTCGGAAACAGCGGAGTGTAGGTCTCTATCAATGCTTCAGAAATAATGAATGGCATTAAAACCCTTCTGAAGCTTTGGAAATTATGGAATGTAGACCTCTGTGGGGCCTTCTGAACAGTGGATGATATTGGGGGTTTCTTCGAAAGCTTCGGAAATAGTGGAGTGACTGAATCTCTCCAAAGCTTCGGAAACGATGGGGGGTGACGGTTTTGAGACCTCAAAAATGTGAACGGTGTTGGACTGAACCGACGATCAGTAGGTCGCCGCCAACAACTCGTCGCGGCGAGCTCGAAGCGTCACGATCGACACGTCTGCCACGTCCACTAGATCGGCCTGGGTGATCGACAACTCGTGATCCTGTGTGGCGAGATACAGGGTTGCTGCTGCGAGGCCTGCAGGATTGCGACCGTTGTCCAGTCCTTCATCGCTTGCTCGCTCTGCAAGCTCCCGCGCCCGTTGACGGGCCGCCTGTGGAATATCGAGTTCGTTGGCGAATTTCGGAAGGAGATCGTGTGGTGTCTGGATCGCTGTTTCGAGGCCGAGTTCGACGTTGAGGATCGAGTAGGCGTTCGTCAGCGCCTGCTCAGTGCAGCGTGCAACGTCGGCTATCTCGTGTGTGGAATACGGAAGGGATCGGCACCGACACACTGCGTAGACACTGCCTGCTGCAAAGCCTTCGAGTGATCGTCCTCGGAAGAGGTCACGATCCTGGGCCTGCCTAAACAGTGAACAGGCGAATTCGGTTGTCTCGCGCGTGAGTTCCAGCGCTGAGACGAGACGGGCGATCTCTGTACACCCAAAGGCGAGGTTTCGCTCTGCTTTCGACTGGAAGCGTGCTCTGCTGTGCTCACGTCGGAGCCGACTGAGTTGTCGACGCTTCTTTTCTGGGAGGACCTGTTGCTTCCCATCTCGCCATTTACCGATCTGACTGGAAAGGCCACGGTCGTGTCGCGCGTTCGTCAGTGGTGCGCCTGTCCGTTCGCGATTAGGCCCATCCTCGAACGATCTCGGTTCGAAGTCGTGCGCAATGCCATACCCGTCGATGACGAGTCCGCACGCTCGACAGGTTCGTTCACCACCGTCGGTTTGAATCTCGCCCTCGCATTCTGGGCAGGTACCGCTACACTGGTTGGAGATCGGTTCGTCGAAGCTACGCTCGTTGAGAGTCGAGGTCATGATCGATTCGAGGCATCTGTTGTGACGCCCCGCACCCCTCCGGGGAGTGATAAAACAGGCGGCAGCGGTGGCTGGGGTAGTGCAGTGCAGCTCGAAGCGCGAATTACAGCGTCGAGTTACCCGCGAATCGTCACGCAGTCACGTAACCGTGCGATAGCCATGAGGACAGGATACGTCTGTGGCTCGTCGTGATAGAGAGATTCACAGAGATCATGGCCGTCGAGTTGTGGGATCGACCGCTCTTCTAACTGTGCCTGTCTGGTCTCGATGATCGCCAGGAGATTGTCGTGGAATTGCTGGCGATACCACGCAGGCACGATTGTGGAATCGAGTTCGTCCAGCACCGCTTTGACATCCTCCCGCGCCTGAAGACGCGGGAATCCCGACCGCCGTTGGGATATTACGGTTTACGACGTGACCTGTTCTTGAGGTGCGAACGCACCAGCTTCCTTGTCAAACAAGAACGTCGATGGCTGTGCCAACCAGCCGTTACTCCTATCCTCTGAGGGACTCGGAGATACTTTCTGTCGGATATTCTCTGCACCGTTCACGTCCGCGTTTGCTACCGTTTCGCACTCGTCGCAGATGTACAGTCCACGTTCAACACGGTTTGCGTCACGCTCCCGTCCACAGCACGAACACGACTTCGACGTGTTACGCTCCGAAACCTCCTCAACCGTGATGCCTTCCATCTCGGCCTTGTAGGTCAGCAGGTCAGTGAAGCGATCGAATGCCCACGAGTGCAGGTCGAGGTTGCCATGTGGCCCCCAATCTTTCACCTCGTCGGCCTCGTCGTCCTCACGGATGCCGGAGAGATCACCAACCACAATCGTTCCGACACCCTCCTCGACACACCGCTCAACGATGTGCTTCGAGAGCGTGTGGAAGTAGTGGGTTCGACGAGCCGACTTCTTCTGGTGCAATCGCGTAGCTTGCTCGGAGTCTGAGTCATCACACCGGGAGAGGCGCTTACTAAAGTAGTAGTCGTCCTGCTTCAGACAGTTCAGCGGGTAGAGCTCGGCATGGCCGTCCTCGTAGGCGAGTGCGGCGAAGTTGTTGATCCCGAGATCAACGCCGACGGTCTTCTCGCCGGGCGCTTCAGCAACGTCGATCTCGACTTTGCACACGATATGCAGTTCCCATTCGTCGCCGTTCCAGACAGCCCGCACCTGTTGGACACTCTCGACGGCGGAGAGGTCAACGTCGGGCCGGGTCTGGTATTCACAGAGGATGAAGTCCGACCAGGAATCCTTGAGATTCGACCCTTTGGACAGTCGGACTCTCTCGTATTGGGTGTCGAGTTTGAAGCCAGCGGCTTTGAACGTGATCGTGCTTCGTGGGTGGTCGTCGCCATGTTTGCGGTAGCCGGGCGGGTTCGCGTTCGTGTCTCCGTTACTTCGGTTGCCGTACCAGCCGTTGAACGCCTCAGCGAGTTCTTGAAGAACGCGCTGACTTGACTGCGAGTGAAGGTCATCGTAGCGTTCGTGGGTCTTGAGGTACGCGGTGAGTTCACTATGACCAGGGATGTGGCCGATTTCAGACCAGATACGGTCACAGACCCACCATCCAACGTTCCAGAGCTTACTGGCGGCGAACCCGAGGGCGTCGAGGTCGTCGAACACCTGTGACTGGTTCCTGATGGAAGCAGTGTAGGTGCGAGTGACGACCTGTTTCGCCATACGTAACCTATGTTGACAAACCGACTTGATGTGTGGGTTCCAGACGTGGAATATCCAGTCGTGTTGGGAAAGCGTGGGTCACACAGGGAGCCGTGTCGGATTCATCCTGGCCCTAAAGGGCCAGGCATTCTCCTCGATTCTCTGTAAAACATTTGTTTCACATATACTGGTCACGTCGGCTGGTTCAATCATGAGATCTGCGAATAAAATCTTCGAGTGTCAGCTTGCAGAGGGTCGATACACTTGTTCGACAACGAGAGACGGTCTCAGAAAACGTGTACATCACTCAAACGACTGTTGGCCGGTGCGATAACATTCCCAGCACGGAAATTCATCGGGCAGTGCCTCACAGTCACAATCTGGAACATCCGCTGTCTCTTCTCTCTCATCAACCGTGTGATCAGAGGGAGATGCATCGCGAAGTTTTTCGCTTCGGATCGAGCCGCCGTCTGCGACGAGTTTTGTCTGCTTTGCGAAGTCGATGATCGGGCGACGCATCGCCACAGCGACACGGTGCTTGCAAGCGTTGTCGTAGTGTTCGTCTGCTGGACAGGTACACGAGACTGGCAAGCAGTCTTCGATAGTGACGAAGTACTCGTGATCCTCCGGGTCGGCGTGACTCTCGTTACGAACGAGAACGTTCGTCTCGAAGAGTTCGAACGTCAGGGCTTCGTACTGGGCGCGTTTGAGAATACGAGTCGGTGCGTCGAGGTAGTCGAGTGGATGCTCGGGTTCGGTCATAGCGAAGTGCGAGGGTAGCGCCCCGCACCCCTCAGGGGCGATAAAAATGCGGCGCGTCTCTGGGGACTCACTGCCGACAAAAAGCGCGCAAAAAGTTGTTGACGGGCTGCTTCGAAGCTCCTTCAATGAATTAGGCTCACACGTCGTCCGGACGCGGGGCATTCTCGTACTTGACCATCTTGTCGGGCTTGTCGGAGATGGTCTCGTAGATCTGTTGGAGCGTCTCTTCGGCAGCGAGCAGATTGTGCTCTTCGAGGAATTCACGCCCTTCTTCTGAGAGACCGTAGAACTTCCAGGGATAACCCTGCCGGCGCTGGTCGTCGGCCAGTGCGACTTCTTTGACGATACCGGCGTCGATGAGCTTCTGGATGTGCTTGTAGACGGTGGCGTCACTCACGCTGGGGTTGAGCTCCTCGAGTTCGTACATCGACGGCAACTGCTCGGGGTGTTGGAGTATGTTGTTGATGAGCGCGAAGCGTGTCTGTTGGGTGATGAAATGGACGAGCTCGCGGGTTTCTCTCCCCTCGGCGGTTCCTAAATCGCTACTCATACGTCACAATTACTGCTCTGGAGACAAGGAGTTTACTCTGGAGTAAACCACTTGAAAGCGAATTAGTAGTTGTCCTCTGGCACACAGTGGATGATCTCGTCGACGTGGCTGAGGAACTCTCGTGACAGCGGACGGGATCGGCCGATCAGCGTTAACCAACACAAACGAAGATTTGCCTAATCTGTTGGTTAATAGGCTGGTTCCCACTCCAATCGACGATTCACGACAACCGCTATTCTCCGTAGATACTGATCGATGGCCACCGAGTCTTCTCCGGCATCGGAAGGGGAATCGATGTCATTGCGACTGAGAAGGTCGAGTCGATGCTCAGGTTCGGTTACTACAATACGATGACGAGCGCGCCCCGCACCCCTCGGGGGATAGAACGCTGTCGCGTTTTGTCTTGGACTAGTCGCTATTCACTGGTGGGTGGGGTACATTCGTCCCCTTTCGCAAGGTCTTGGCCCCCCAGATCCCAACGACAAGGAGTGCCGAGAGCACCCAGATGGAGTAATAGAATTCGTCTGCGACCTCGATGGTTTCAGACACGAAATTGACCCAGCCGTGCAAAATGATCACCCCAAGGATGCTCCGCGATGTGTTGTTGTAGGTCCAGGTGATGATGACCGAGAGCGCGACAATCCCGATCATGAACAACCAGAACCCGTCTGTTGCGAAGCCGACCTCCTCTCGTTGAAACGATCCCTGAATGAAGAATAGCGGGAGGTGCCAGAGCGCCCAGACGATGCCCAGAAGGACTCCGGAACTGAACGCAGACCAGTTCAGTTGCAACCGGTCAAGCGCGTAGCCTCGCCAACCTAACTCTTCAAGGAGCGGCGGCAGGGTCGCGAAGAATATCGTGGGCAAGACGGACACTGGATTGCGGCGCATATCCTGTACTCCCGTTCCCAACGTCACACCTGGGCCCCTCAGTACCGAATCAGCGATTGCGGCCGCGAGGGTCACGACGATCGGAACCAGGAGGATGATCAAGAGCCACTGCAGGCCGATCCGGCCAGGCTTACGGACACGGTTCCAGAAATCGGCGCGGCCCGGTGCATCGTAGACGAGGTACACGAATCCGATACCAGCAATGCCTGGCCCAAGAAGCCCCAGCAACAGAAGGGCCGCTCCCTGAGCGCTCGCAAAACTAACCCCAAGTGCAATTGCTGCGAGCCACCAGATCCATGTCAGAGCGTACGTCACTCCGAAAAACAACCACGGGCTTCCCAGAGAGAGTGTGGTGTGACCGATCAGTGAGCGCTTCAGTTCGTTCATACCCACTCGTACTCTCGGCCCCCGAATGTAGATCGGGTAACAATTCCTCATCAGCGATCCACACCAGTTTGTTGTCTGTTCAGGAGTGATGACCACTGCTCCTTATCGACGCCACGTCCGTGGGACGTATCCCTGTTCTTCGACGAGATCGGCGTAGTCACGAAGGATCGCGATGAGTGCGAGTTCAGGGACGCCGTCTTCGGCTGTGGCGATGAGGAATGCTTGGAGTTGCTGTTCAGCGTCGACGAGTTCTGCAAGTTCGTTCTCGGACATAGTTGAGAGGATAATGACTGCGCCCTCGCCCACCGGGGCGCAATAGAACTACGGCTGTGCGGGGCGGGTGATGTGTAGTTCCTGATCGCGAGTCCACGCCCTGAGTTTCTGAACCATGTATCTCGTTGCGCTCTCTTCATCGAAGACATCGCGATCGAGCATATCGCCCGTGCAGTCTTTCAGGGCCTTACAGCGACCGCGCATGACGCCATCGCCGACGGGAACCCCCTCGTACCATCGAACCGTGTAGTACGCGCCGTTGCCGATCGTCGGTGCCGCTTCGATGGCCTCTGAATCCTGTGTGAGCCCAAGCCAGCACGTTCGATAGGGCGTGACTTCGAAGGACTCCGAAACGACGTAGAACGCTTCGTGATGGAGGTAATCCAATGTCGTGAAGGCGATGTCATCGAGCGTGATCGCGACTTCGATGGGATCGAGATCGATTGGGCAGTCGTTCGTCGGTGGTGATTCGAAAGAAGCGCCACGAGGAATTTCGAGAAGTTCTTCGAAGTATGTCTGAATTTCCTTCGAAGGAGTATGGTCGCCGAAGGGAGTTTCCTTAGACAGATTGTCTGTGAGTGTGAGATTCATGCCACCCCAGTGTGAGTAGTGACAGTTGTACAGTCCGTCCGGCCGTTCGTAGGCAACGAGTGCTCTGTGTCCCATTGTAATCTGCGGGAGTCTCCCGCACCCCTCTGGGGGGCGATAAAATGCTGTGGGCGAATGGCTCAAGGTTTGGCTGGTAGTTCAATTCCTAGGACAACGACGGATAGCTTTTTCAGGACGATTGGTATGTATTCGGTATGTCACTCACACGTGCGAAGCCCCTCCAGACGTTATACGAGGAGGTGGCCAATTACGATCTCGTGCTCGTCCCCGACGCCCCATTGGCGAGTGCGATCAATCGGCGACTCGACCAGCCTCACTTCGGGACATTTGCGACGACGCCGCGGCGGTACGCGGCGGGGCGTACCGAGACCGCCGAAGACAGACTTGCCTTTCTCGAACTCGTCGACGAGGTCGACGCGTCCTGGAAGGAACTCATCTACGCGATCGAGAACGTCCTCGGGTGTTGGGAGTACGATGGCACACGGAGGGCAGTGCTGGAGTACGAACGCTTCGTCGACGAAACAACGGAACAGGTCGTCGAGGCGCTGGCCGACGTACGGACGACCGTCGGCGACCTGGAAGCCTGCCAGATCGACGACGCCCTGTCGGTCGCAGTCGCCGGGATCGATCAGTTCACACCGCTGGAGCGCTCGATTCTGCCCGCCGACTACGACACCTACTCCTTCTTTCTCGACGCCGGTATCCCGTGCCCGACGTTCAGCATCTTCGACTCCCCCAGTGAGATCGTCGATGCGCTCGTTACGACGATCGACGCGGAGACAGCCGACGACGTGGCAGTCGTCCTCGACGCCGGGAGTCAGTATTCATCGCTTGTCGAGGCAGCGCTGGAGACCGCCGACATCCCATTCTATGGCGGGCCGGGATTTTCCGACGAACCGGTGCATCGCGCGTACCTCCAGCTATTGCGGCTGGCCGATCGCGGCTCGGAAACGACAGTCGGGGACGTGCGCCCGCTGTTGTCACAGCTCCAGAGTACGATCAGCGTCGAACACGACGAGAAGCGACTCACAGCGTTCGATCATCCTGAGGTCGACCGCCTTCAGTCACTGACGGCCTCGATCGAGACGCGTACCTTCGGGGACGTGCTCGACGCCTTTGAGGCAGAGCTAAATGGATCACTCGAACGCTTTCGCGAGGAGCTGACAGAGCTGGGACTCCACGAGACACAGGTCACGCGAGACCGCGTCGACGATCTCGCGACGTATCTGTCGCGCTACGAGGTGCCGATCGACCGTGAAGACGAGGGCGTATTGTTGGCCGACGCTCAGTCGGCTGGCTACGTCGACCGGCCGGTCGTGTTTCACCTCGGACTCGACGAGTCGTGGACCCACAGCATCCCGCAGCGTCCCTGGGTCGATGCGGAGGCACAGGTCGAGCGCTATATCCAGCGCTTCCAGCTCGTCCTCCAGAGCGGCAGTGACCAGTACTACCTCGTGCAGGACACGAGTGGCGGACAGCCGGTGACGCCATGCCTGTACTTCTCGGAGTTGCTTGATGACGAGTTCGGGCGCTTCAGCGACCTCGATTCGGTCTCCTATACGCGATCGGTACAGGCCGACAGCGACGGTTTCGACCGGGAATCACTCGACGCACCCGTCGAGCCATCGACGGTGGAGACGATCAGCCAGTCGAGTCTCAACAGCTACGTCAACAGTCCACGGGACTACTTTTTCAGTCGGCTCGTCGACTCGCCGGATCGGGACTACTTTCGCGAGGGGAATCTCTTCCACGACTTCGCCGAGTTCTACGTCGCCCATACCGACGTGATCGACGATGTCGGCCTCGATGCCGTCGTCGAGATGATGCACGAAGAGGCACAGGCTTTCCACCACGAGACCGAACAGCCACTCTCTGAGGCCCGCTACTGGGCAGGCTGTGACGTGATTGTCGAGTATCTCGACGCCCATCCACCGGACGATGGTGCCTTCCTGACGCCCGCATCTGGCTGGGGAACGAACACCTTCGTCGAGCACTTCGACGAGTCGATCGACTCGCCCGTCACGGAACGGTGGTTCGAGAACGACGCGATCGGCGTGAAAGGAAAGATCGACCTCGTCCACGGACCGAATCGGCTGCTGGACTACAAGAGCGGGTCACAGAAGTCAGCCTACTCGGTCGTCAAGCGATCAGCGATGGACCCACCTAACGATACGGTGAACTACCAGGCACTCGCCTACCTGAGCCACTACCGAACCGTCCGGCCGGACGAGCAACTGACCTTTGCCTTCCTCCATTTCCTTGAACCGCTCGACGATGTCGTCGCCGGCGACGCGAACATCGAGGCTGTCGACATCGAGGACGCCGTGACGACGGTCACCTACTACCCGATGACGTTCGACGAGTACGTCGCGACGCGAGACGCATACGATGTGCTCATGGACGGCTACAACGACTGCGTGGCGACGTTCGAGGCACTCGGGTTCGAGCAGTACCTGACGATCATGGACGAGTGCATGTTCCCCGAGACGACCGATAGAAGCGAACTGCGAGCCTCAGACTTTGCCGCGTCGTTCACTGACGCCGTCGACGCAGCAACTGGCAACGACGTTGACGCCGAGAAGGGCTGTGATCAGGCGATCCGCGCACTCAACGGGGTGCGCAAGAAGAACTACTTCAAGGAGGATCTCGACCGATTTGAATCGTTTGTCGAGGAGCGCCTTGACGAACTGAACGCACGCCGAGAAGGCGAAGAACGGTTCCCGATCGACGGGCTGGCTGGCGAGCCAAACGAGCGGCGACTCGATCATCCCGACTTGCTGCTGGAGGGTGAGCGATGAGCGATCTGGAACCGAATACGAAACAACAGCGACTGATCGACGAGACAGAGGGGATCTATCACGTCGACGCCGGGGCTGGAACAGGTAAAACATTCGCCGTGACGCGTCGCTACGCGGAGATCGTCGATCAGGACAACGTTGAGCCAGGGGACGTGTTGCTCGTGACCTTCACCAACTCGGCGGCGACGGAGATGCGCGAGCGGATCGTCGACCACTGTCACTATGGAATGCGCGACCTCGCTGATGCGCCGATCCAGACGTTCCACTCCTACTGTCACGACCTGCTTGACCAACACGGCTACGCCGCCCCAACCCACCTGGGGATCGACGACCGGATCACCGACGCCGTCGAGATCGTCGAGGACGACCTCGTCGAGCACGAACTCTTTCGGGAGTTCTACGGTCAGTTCCGCGACGCCCATCCCGAGTACGGCGACCTGTTTCGCGTGCTCTCGAACCCGCTGGAGGGGCTGGACCTGATCAACGAACTCGCTTCGAAGGGCGTGTTCCCGACGGACGACGGCTGGTATCGCGACGGTGAGGACGCGTTGGACGGGAGCTTCGAGACGTTCAAGGAGCATTTCGACGCGTGTAATCTGCCTCGCAACGACGGCCGCAAGCAGTCGGCACTCCGTGACGATCTGTCTCGTTTTGGCAAGAACAAGACGTATCTCCCGAATACACCCTCGAAGGCATATATTCGAGGTGGGCGGGGCACCAAGCAACTCGACGACGATATCGCTCGCGAGGTATTCGATGCCGATCGTGAGCAGTTGAAAGCGTTCGTCCACGACCTGTACTTCGAGTACCTCGAATTCGCGCTCTCGCGAGATTACTTGAACTTCGGATTCTTGCAGCTCTTTGCGTTCGTCACGCTCTGTGAGGACCCTGACGTTCGCCAACGGGTCGCCTTCGACTACGTGATGGTCGACGAGTTTCAGGACACCAGCGAGATCCAGTTCAAGCTCGCACTTTTGCTTTCAGGAACCGACAACCTCTGTGTTGTCGGCGACTGGAAGCAGTCGATCTACTCGTTCCAGTACGCCGACGTGGCCAATATCACCGACTTCGACGAACGACTGCAACGCTTCGCAGACGAGTTGAACGATGGCGGCAATACCGAGAGAGTGGCGTTTGCAACGGAAGACATTGCACACATACAGCTCGTCGAGAACTACCGATCGACCCAGACAGTACTGGACTTCTCCAGAAATGCGCTCACGACACCTGCAACCAGTTCGGAGTCGGTCTCCGAGGATGTCCTCGACGGGGACGAGCCACTCCAGTCCAACGCTGACGTGGACCAAACCCGTATCGAAGGCATTAGCCATGAAGACGAACACGAAGCAGTGCTAGCGAAGATTCAGGAAATTGTGGGCAACGATGCGTATCTCGTCGAGAACGACGCTGGCGACCTCGTCACGCCAAGCTATGACGATATCGCAGTGCTGACTCGAACGCGATCATACGGCCGCGAACTGCTGGATGTGGCCGACGACTATGACTTTCCGATGGCCTACGACGGCGAGGTCGAACTCTTCGACAGCGACCCGGCGAAGTTGCTGCTCGCGTGGCTACGGATCGTCGACTCTGAGGCAGACCGCGGGTGGGCAGTCGTCCTCGAACGCGCAGGCTATACGCTCGACGAAGTGGATGCGATCCTTGATCGGGAGGCCTATCCTTCGAATATGGCGACCTTCCGCGACGAACTCGCGTCGCTGTCGACTGTCGGTGCGGTGGCCCGACGGGTCTTCGAGCGCTACGACCTGCACGGTGCATACGCCGACGAACTTCTGCACCTGATCCAGTCGGTCCACGACGCCACGACGATGACGCCCGGCGATCTGATCCGATTTATCGAGCGTGCCATCGAGAACGGGAGCACCCACGCCGTCAACACCAGCGCCGGTATGGACTCGGTGACAGTGCAGACCATCCACGGCGCGAAGGGGCTGGAGTACCCCATCGTGATCCTCGCGAACCTGAACGACGGGTCCTTCCCACCGTCAACGCACTCGTCGGGCGTGTTGCGCTACGAAGAGTCAATTGGGGTGCGCCAGCGCAAGTACTACAGTGAGGTCGGGTCGTACCCCCACGTCTACGACAACTGGCGCTACGACGTGTTGCGACACTGTCTCCCCGACAGCTCCGACGAGGAACGACGGTTATTGTACGTGGCGATCACGCGGGCCGAGAGTCACCTCGTGCTTGCCGGCGGTGAAGACCCGAGTCCGTTCCTTGAAGGCCTCCCCGTGGATGTTCAGGAAGCGAGCATAGATCTGTCGCCTGTCAGCGCGAGTACGCAGACACAGACGCAGCTTCCGTTCAGCGTGTTGCCAGCTGAAGGGCCCGCGGGTTACACTCCCCATGATCTGATGGACAGCAGTGTGTTCGACGAGATGGAGAGCGATCCTGCGATGGGTGAGAGCGACGCTGGCGAGGGTCGTGGGATGGACTTCGGTTCACAGGTCCACGACTTCGCCGAACGGTACGCCCTTGGTGAGGCTGTCGAGCCATCGAACGAGCACGAGGAACGGATCGTCGAACTGTTGGACGGCCTAGATGGCGAAATCCTCGTCGAGGAAGATGCCGTGTTGCCGTTATCGGTTGACGGTGAGCAGGTGGCTATCTCGGGCATCGTCGACCTTGTCCACGTTGACGGAGCGACGGTCGAGATCATCGACTACAAGACAGATCTGACACGGGTTGGTGAGAGTGAGTATCGAAAACAGTTGAGTGTGTACTATCACGTGCTCGATACGGTGTATCCGGAGCGAACGGTGACAGCGTCGATTTTGTATACGAGAACTGGTGAGCGAGTCGATATGGACGAATTGCCGAAAGACGAGTTGGCGGTATTGGTCAGCGAGCAGTATTGAGTCTCCCGGACAGTAGAATCAAGTGCTCTGCCTTGGAATCTGGCGCAAGACACTACTGATGGAAATATCAGACAAACTTCGCTGTTTATTCTCTGCTAATGTTGAACAGCAAGACGACTCATATCTCATTGAAGTCCCAGAACAAGAAATTCGACTTGGCGATCTTCAGCAGGACGAAGCGTATCGTGTCGCTGTTCTGCCTTGCCCGTCCAACGAGGAAGCCAACGACACCGACGCTGATACTGACACAATAGCTGAACCAGAACGTGAACGTGGCCGCTCAAAGCCACCGGTCGAAGAAGGTGAAGAGCGTACTGTCGAAATCGAAGACATCGGCGAACAAGGAGATGGCATCACTCGGGTTGAGCGTGGTTTCGTGCTTATCGTTCCCGACACCGAACAGGGCGAGCGCGTCGATGTCAAGATTACAGATGTGCGTGAGAACGTCGCCTTTGCCGAGGTTGTTGAGCGTGTGAGTTACTACGATTGAGGCGCTTCCTCGCATAGATTTTATACAGGGTGGTCGACTGCAAACCCTACTATCCCAACCCAGCGGTGCGGTGCCGTGGGATTCCCGCGTCTTCACAGGCGCGGGAGGATGTCAAAGCGGTAGCGTGAGACAGATATTCTCGACTTCAGGAGCCAACGAGATGACTTGTTCTCGACGTTGCAACTCTTGGCGACGCGTCTCGATTCGATTTTCGAGCTTTTCGAGACGTTCGCGCTGGCCTCGGATCGCGATATCCATGTCGGAACCGGCCTCGGACTTGCGCTCGTACTCCTCGATGAAGGACTCGATGCGCTCGCGCTCGGACTGCGCGTACTCGTCGAGGTTCTTGAGTTCTCGAGCGGTCTCTTCGTGGCGTTTGTCTCGAAGTTTGGATTTGATCTCGTTCACCCGAACGCTCACGTACCTGTCGGCAACCGCCCGCAGGACCTCCTCAGCGTCCATTACTGTCCGAAGATCACTCACATCGGGCTTCGCGGACACCGTCTCACCCTCAACGACTCGCTCACCGAGCGCCTTCTGGGCATCCCGCTGTTTTGCATCAACGAAGACGGGAATCGTCTCCTCTCGGATTACCGCTCCCGTCCCGTCCTCGAAGGCAACACGATAGTTGTAGGTGATTCCGGGCGTGTCGACGAACGGGAGGAGCTTGAGACCGATCTCACCCCGATCGTCTTCCAGCACGCGTGCCATGAGCCGCTGGAGGACATCCGTGTCGGGCGCTACGAACGTGATATCCTCGTGCTCCATCGCGAACTCTCGATCGAACGTGAACGGGCCGAAGGTCGCATCCACATCCGACGGTCGAATGTCATCGGGTAACTCGGCTTGGTAGAGGTTGGTGCCGCGCTTCTCGAACTCCCCGTCGAAGGCCTCGACTGCCTGCTCGAAGAACTCCCGGATATCACCAGCGCTCCCGTAGACATCTGCTGACTCGTCGACGACCGCCTGTATTTGCCGGCGGCTCTCCGCGTCGAACGTGCTGGTGTCGACGAGACTCCGCTCGTACCACTCTTCGAGCGTTCGCTGGCGCTCCTCGATCAGCTCCTTGAGTTCCTCTTTCGTCGCACTCGGCGGCTCGTCGTTCTGGATGGACTCCATGATGAGCGAGTTCACGTCGATGTCGTCAAGGATACCGAGTACGTCCGCTGTGTTGCCCAGCTGTGATCGAATCTCTTCGACCTTGGTCTGGAGCATCTCGAAGATTTCACTCTCGCGAGTATCCTCGAAGAGGAAGTTCCAGACTTTGACCTCCTTGTCCTGCCCGTACCGGTGGATCCGTCCGATGCGCTGCTCGAGCCGGTTGGGATTCCACGGCAGTTCGTAGTTCGCCATGATGTGGCAGCTGTGCTGGAGGTCGATCCCTTCGCTCGCCGCGTCGGTCGCGAACAGCAGTCGCGACTGGCCGTGGTTGAACTCGTCTTCGATACGGGTCCGCTCCTCTTTGTCGACATCGCCGTGAATGACCAGAATCTCGTCGGCCCACGGCTCGTCCCGTACGAATTCCAGCAGGTAGTCGAGCGTGTCCCGATACTCAGTGAACAGCAGGAGCTTCTCGTCCGGCTGTTCTTCGAGGAGCTGGCCGATGAACCGCCGTACCTTCTGCGCCTTCGAGTCGACGGGCAGGCCTTCGGCGAGTGAGACGAGATCGCGGAGCGTGTCGATCTCCTCTTGGAGTTGTTCGTCGTTGCTGGCGACAGTCAGCCCGGCAATCTCGTCTTCTGCCTGCTGCTTGTCGTCCTCGTCTAGATCCTCGCCGTCAAGGTAGGCCTCGGCCTCCTCGGAGAGTTCGTCCGTCGCCGTCTGTTCGTCCAGCAGATCGTTCAGTCGCCGGCGGAGCGTGGCGTGAATCGCGCCGACGCTGCTGACCAGCCGCTTCTGCATGAGCGCCATCGCGAACCCGACCGCGGGCTCGTTCAGCTTCTCAGACCGATTGTAGACGTTCTTGACGTAATCGTTGACGGCGCGGTAGAACTGCCGTTCGTCGTGGGTCATCGTGACCGAGACCGAGTTGACCTCTCGGTCGGGGAAGATACGCTCCCCGTCATCGTCGTAGATTTCCGTCTTGCCGCGCCGGATCATCACGCGGTCGACTGTCTCCTGCGAGAGTTCGCGGTCCTCAGCGACGAGGAAGGGGTCGATGTATTCGACGAGCGACCGGAACGCTTCCCCCTTCCCGTCGTGGGGCGTCGCGCTGAGAAGCAGTAGTGAATCGGAGTTGCCCGCAACGGTCTCGACAATGTTCGCCGTCTTGCTGGGGGAATCGCCTCGCTTCGCTGCCTTGTGGGCCTCGTCGACCACGACCACGTCCCAGAACGCATCTCTGAGCGCCGATCGGAACTCGTCCTGCCGCAGGAAGGCCATGCTGGTGACGAGTTGTTGCTGGTCCTGGTTCCAGATATTGGCTTCCTCTCCGAGGCGTCGTCGCTCGCCCTCAACCCACGCCCGGTCGGCGACGGTGAGATTCACGTCGAAAAAGCGATCCATGTCTCGTATCCACTTCTTCTGGAGGTGGGCGGGGACGACGAAGAGAACGCGGTCCGCCCGGTTGCGGGCCGAGAGTTCCTTGAGAATGAGTCCAGCCTCGATCGTCTTCCCAAGCCCGACGTCGTCCCCGATGAGTGCGCGCTGCCGGAGCTTCTGCATCACCCAGTTGACGCACGCCAGCTGGTAAGGTTCCAGTCGGACGAGCGAGTTGGAAATGCTAAGGAGTTGGCCTTGCTCGTGGGCGAGCTTCAGCTTCGTCGCCTGCGTGTGAAGATCGAACCAATGGGCAGACACGGCTTCGTGAGTCGGATGGAGTTCATCGAGTTGCTGTCCGGGGAGACGCTCCAGTCCTGTTTGATATGGTTGGACATCGACGTCGTCCAGACAGACCGTCTTGACGCCCTCGCCGTCGATGTATGCCCGTAGATACTCGATGTCACCAACCGTCCGCGTCTGGATGACTTCCGCGGACGTGCCGTTGAGAATCACTTGTTGGCCGGGAGAGAATGTAGTGTCCGTCATCGAGTGATTACTCGATTAAAATGTAACACGACATCTTGAATGTTATTTGTCATAGGTGATCCTACTCCCACGGTGGGTGCTAAATCACATCCGTCGCCGTGGTTTGGTATCATGGCCCCGGTGAGTAAGATGCGTCAAGTGCGGCCTGATCCAAATCTTGATTCACCTCATTAATCGATAACCCGTGGTCGATGTCGTGGTCGATGTATCGAAGTAGAATTTTGGCAAAAACCACACGAGCCTCTTCAGCAAGAGCGGAGGCGCTATAATTGTCGAGTTCGCTGTTATTGACCTCGTCAATTGCATCCGCGAGCGATCTATCTTGATGTACAATCTCTCCTCGAACGGCATAGAGCCCCGAAAGAAAATCCCTAATTTTCTCACGGTTCCACGATAACCGATTCGACCCGTCAAGTAGGAAACTCCCACGTAGCCCGATCCGGAATGTGTAGGAAGATCCTTGTGTTCCTCTTAGAAGCGTACCTTCTAATGCGATCAAACAATCAAGGATTGCATCTTCGTCTCTCCGCTTATGGAACATCTCTTCAAATCTCACAAGGGGCTTGTCGTAGTGAGAATCCTGATCAGTAAAGTAAGATGAATATCTGTCCCAAAACGCGCTGAACCCTTTTTGACCGTCATCGAGTACTATTTCTCCGTGACCCGCCTCCCGGTCGACATTTACTTCATCAACAATATCTACAGCAATCCCACGGTATGCCAGCCATCTCGGAGACAGTATATATCCCGTTCCAAATCCGGGGTCACAGCGTGGTTTATAGTGGTGAAGGGTTCTTTCGAGAGTATCCGCTAATTCCCTCATCAGATGGTCGTGGATCTTAGCTGAAAGGTTGTCCACTGTTAGTACGGAAACGGATTCAGCATCGAGTTTAGTAGGATCCCTCCCTCGATTATTCAGAATATATTCTCGGATGTTCTGCCGCCTTCTTTCGATAGTCACCCGCAGTACATTCGAGTAAGAGTAGTCTTGAGTGGGTTCCGGAAGTTGAGTGTTGGTTGGCGCATCAAATGGAGCATCGAATGTCGCTATTCCGTTCCACTCAGTATCAGAGACATCCGTTATTTCTATGTTAGAAAGGTGATATGGGCCATCGAATTGGCTATCGAGTTGAAGCCCTGTCCCGAGAGTTATATCCGATCCTGCTCTAACGCCTCGTAGCGGGACAAGTATTTGATACTCCTCTCGATCTGCATAATCTGGTTCAAACTGGCGATCGTAAGCAACCTCAAAGGCTGCATCGTCGAAATCAAAGCTGCCACCGTAATCCAAGACAAGTCCGGCGAAGTCCCTAAGACTATCCTCTATTTTCCCCGACAGCTCCTCGTTGACTACGAATTGATTCCCTTCCCCGTCAATATCGACTTCTGGAACCATCTCAAACGGGAGCTCATCAGCAATATGTTCAGCAACAGACTCAAATTCCCCAGAATAATGTTCCCCCGGATTTCGCCTCAGCGCTAGTGAGGGACGATTAATTTCTGTAGCCTCTCGAAATCTCACTCCAGACCCAATCAGTTTGAAGACTGTGTCGGTAGGTATCTCGTCTTCACCTTGTTTTATCGAGGATATGTAGTCTCTGCAAGCAGACTTAACATCGTCGTGAATGTCGGATTTCAGAGTCATTAGCTGAATTCACCCTTGCGTGATGCTGATGAAGTCAAGTACGAACTCCTGCGGGAGGAGCCCACCGTGGTAGAAACGGGCGTCACCGACGCCCTGCTTGCTGAACCGCTTGAGTGGGCTCGCGAAGGCGCTGACGTTGGCATCAAGATATCCCAACCGAGTGCTGGCGTCAAGTAACACGCCGGGAGAGTCCTCATCGACATCCTCACCGGCGATCCACCGACGACCGGAGTCCGATGCTTCTGCCGGCCGTGAGATTTTCTCTGGGGTTACGTCGTGGGGTAAGAGGACGAACCCGTGGTCGGTCAGTACGTAGGCCTGATCCCACTCGCCCTGTTCGATCTTCGTGCCGATGAACTCCGCGAGCGAGTCGACGCGCTGGGCGAGCATCGCTTCGAGATCGCTGAGTTCCTTCTCGCCCATGTTGTCGAGGTCGTTCTTGAAGTAGGCCACACGCTTCGATTGCCAGCCTTCGTCGTCCTCGCGCGTTACTCGCCAGCCGTCACCGTCCAGCAGCGAGTTGCGGCGGTTCGTGGTGACTCTGCGGTTGTTGCGGAGCGGCTGAAGGTCCCCGTTGACGAGCGAGATGTCGAACATCTGGACTTCGCCGGGCGTGAGGGCGGCCTTGCCGAACTCAGTTTCAGAGGGGAGTGTTCCGAGCCAGACGCTCTCCTCAACGGCGAACTCGGGTGCGTCGGCCGGGAGGGTCGCCACGTACTCGCGGAGTTCGTCCGCGAGGCGACGAGCGAGGTCGAGCCGAAGGGCGTCGATGACAAAGAGTGCGACCGTCTGGCCGCTTTCGAGGCCGTCGGACTCCTTCGTGAAGAACTGGTAGGCGTGATCCTCGTCGACGAAAGGCGCGCCGGCCTCGACGGTCTCGGTGACGAGGTCGCCGAGGTCTTCGAGGTAGTCGACGTACGTCGACTGGAGTTCGGTGCGGAGGTCGTCGAGTGTTTCGGTGGCAGGATGCTCGCGGGGGAGGTCGGTCTCCGGTTCGCCGGAGACGACGAGGTTGAGGACGGCGTTGTCGATCTGCCACGTGCCGTCGTCCTCGTCCGCGTACAGGGAGACGACATCGTCGGTCACGCGCTCGTCCCACGTGTCGAGCTGGTGTGCGAGACGGGCGACCTCGGCGGCCTGCTCCCACGTCTGTGTCCACGGGTTGTCGGGGCCGTAGCCACCGCGATAGTTCCCGTGGATGTCTTCGCTCCCGAGGAGGGCGTCGTATCGTTCTTCGGCGCGGTCGAGACACGCCTCGTAGTCGCCGACGTCGAAAGACTCGTGCCACTCCTCCCAGAGACGGCGTTCGAGTGCGGCGTCAACGATGCAACTCGACAGTTCCCACGGGTCGTCGATGGTGTCGACCACGTCGGGCCAGATCGTCGCATCGAGATAGCGGTCGGCGATCAGGCCGGGTGAGGTCGTGTTGTTCAACAGTGACTTGAGTTCGGGCAGGTCGTGTGCACCGGCGGTTTCTGCCCGGAATTCACTCGGGAACTGCTCGGCGTCTGCACCGGCGTGGATCAGCCACTCTGCGACGGCCCACCGACGCGTCTGGGTTTCGATGGCTCCGGGATCGTTCTCGTCGGCGACCGCGTCGACGCCTTCGCTGGTCAGCAAGTCCGTCATCTGCTCGATAGTCTGGCGATCATCGTCGATGTCCGCCCATCCGTTCTCCAGGATGAACGCCACTGGATCGGTGTAGCCGCCGGTGACGATCTGTGTGCGGAGTTGTTCGAGCGTCGGGAGCTGGCCACCGGTGAGCTGGTCGTGGAGGATCCGCGCGATTTCGCGGCGCTGTTGGGGGTTGTCGGATCGGGTGGCGTTCTTCAGTTCCCAGGCCTGGAGGCGCTCGCTCCCGAAGACGTGGACGGTGAGATCCTCGATGCTCATCTCGACCTCGCTGCCCGTGTGCTCGATGTCGCGGAACCAGTCGTAGTCGCCGTCCGTGTCGGCTGGCGCTTTGACATGGGGGACGTACCAGACCTGCTCGCCGTCGACTGGGTCGGCGCGGAGTTCGAGCGGTGTCTTCTCGGCAGTCTTCAGCGGAACGCTGAGGTCGGTGCACGCCTGCTGGAGGATGTCTTCGAGGTAGTTGCCGTCGTCCCACCAGAGTACGATCGGGTCGTTCGACTCTGCACGATCGAACTCTCGTCGGATGGCGTCTTTCGCGGCGTCGGGGAGTGTTTGGGTGGCTTGCATGAATAGTATAGATCGTAGACCGTAGCTGTCCTACAACTCTAAGGCATAGATTTTAATAGCTTCGTCAGCTATCTTTTGGTACGATGACCTTTGACGCTCCTACCGTCGAGGAGATTGCCGACGCTACCGGGCAAGACTTCCAGCAGGTGGCGAGAGATTTCTACGCGGCTTCAAAAGTGAGTGAGGTCCCGGCCGACGACACGGACGGGGCGTCATCCGCCGACGATTAACCTCGTCTCCGATGGTGGATACGGACGACGAGAAAGGGTCGACAAACAGTATCGACCAACTGCTTCACGATGTAAACGGCCCGAATCTGACAGTACAACAGCACGAACTCAATCGCCTCCAGCGATCGGCATGGATCGTCCACCAGAACTATTACGACATCGATCAACTCGGAGACGATGTCGGACAGGACGGGATTATTGCCTCGCCTGCCAACCTCGACGAACGGACGATACGGACGGAGGTGTTCAAACGCGTCCACAACTATCTCGCGTCAGTGTACTCGTTCAACGAGCAAGCGCAGACGATCATCGACGAGAAATACAGTGATCGGCCGATCGACAAGGGTGACTTCCTCCCAAATCCAGACGATCCAGCGAGCGCGAGTGTGCCAGAGTATATCAAGAAGCTCGTCTTCCTGTGGGGGCTCCGGAACCAGTTCACGCACGAGCAGTACCGATGTCTGGAGGTAAACCGGGAGACGGCGCACGACGGGACTGAGTATTTCAGACTCGCTTTTATCGAGACCCTCTATGCGCCGACTCCGAAGGGTGGTCTCGAAGAGTCTGGAGACTACCTCCGATACTGCGACAAACATGATCGTGCTCACCCACTCTGTTACATCGCCGACTTTCACCAGAATCACTTCAACGAATTCGAGGGCGATCTCAACGACTGGTGTCGGCGGACACTGCAGGGGTAAGATATCTCGCCTGTGGTGAGTAGCCGGTTGTTGTGCGTATTCTCAAGCGTGAACTCGATTGAGTAGCTGTCCGATCAGACCAGCGAATCGTCGCAGTGATCTACGTGCGGGCAGGCTCGGCACTTCGAGGCATTCTCGGTCGGGACTGGTGCCCGCTCGTCGCGCCAGTATTCGAGTGCCCAGTGGAAGTCTTCGAGGTGGTCGATCGGATCGTACCCGAAGCGGTGCAGGACCGCTGTCGGCTCCTCGACGAGCGTGTGCGTGCTGTCGTCGAATTCTTCGTCCCCGTGGAGGACGAGTTGCTGGAGGTGCTTTCCGACGGTCGCGTCGAGGTCCTGCTCGTGGGCCAGAATCGCGATGGTGAGATTGTCCGTCTCGAAGCCGAGTTGCTGGAGCATGTAGCCGTAGAGCCAGACCTGGATTCGCTGGTTGTCGAACAGCCGATGCGGGATGGACGTGGTCTTGCGGTCGAAGACGAGCTGTGGCTTGCCGTCGTCGAACACCACTGCGTCGGGAATTCCCACGAGGACGAACTCGGCGGCGTCGCCGACGAACGGGCTTTCGAGGAGGACCTGGCGCTCGCCGCGCTCGATCGCGTCCCAGACATCCCCCATCTCAACCTCAACGGCGTCCTCGGCGGCCGTCTCGTGGACCTCGCTACCGCGCTGTTTCTCTGGCGTCTCGATCTCGCCGTGTTCTCGCTCTAAGTGGACCTTCTTTTCGCAGTAGAACTGCCCACCGACCTTGCTCGGTGCGACGGTTTCGGCGTCGTCAAGGTCCGAAAAGAGTGCCTCGTACTTCTCGCGGGCGCTCATCCCGTCTATATCTGGTCGCTTCGTTGAAAGAACTATCCCCGAGTGTCCGGATTCAGTCGCCATCGAACTGCTCGATCCACTCGGCCAGTCGGTCGCTGCTGGGGTCGATAACGGCGACGGCCAGGAGCGACACCAACACAACGAGGAGGAGCGATCCCATGACGGGCACGTTCGAAGCGGCGTCCGGGTTCTCGGAGACGAAGAACTGCATCGCGACGATGAGTGCGAGCCAGCCGACGACGGTGGTCGTGAGCCAGTACGGGAGCAGGGCCTCCGCGACGCGCTCCGGCAAGATGCCAAAGGAGAGCGGGAGACCGACAACGAACATCGGCCCGAGGAATCCCCACGCCGGAACGGACGACCAGCTCAGGAGCCCGGCATAGCCCAGCACGTACGTCACCGGAAACGAGATCGGGAACAGCGTCGCGCCGACGAGCATCGCGACGATCGCCTGCCCGATCGGAAACCCGTCGCTCACGATCGGTCGCTACAGCACTTTGTCCTCGACGATCTCGGGGATGACGCTGTGCTCGGCCAGCGGCGTGATGTTGATCGCGACGCCGTGCTTGTGGACCGGCCGGTAGCCCGCCGTCGTGATCTCCGAGAGCGCCCGGTCGGCCCAGTCCGACGGAATCGCCGCATCCACGGCCTGACAGCGGTCGTCGATCTCCTCGGCCAGCGCCTTGAACTCCGCGAGCGGTGGGAGGTCGTCGACACTATCGACGCCCTCGTCGTCGGCGACCACTTCGAGATACTCCGCGTCGACGATCGAGCTGTCGTCGAGGCCCGTCGCCAGCGACGCCAGCATCGCCTCGTCGTCGGTCAGGTGCTCGAACGGCTCGCCGTCCTCGTCCAGCAGGTCCCTACCCTCGCGGTCGAAGTAGTAGGTCATGAACAGAATCCCCGAACTGGAGTAGTGGTCCGACCCCTTGAGTCGCCAGTTGAAGTAGTCGAACAGATCGGCGAGATGCGCCTCGACGGGTTCGTCGCTGGGCCTGGCGTACGCCTCGCAGGCCCCTTCGAGTTCGTCCAGCGCGTCGAGCCACTCCTCGCGCCAGTCGTCGACCTTGTCCCAGAAGCCGTCGGAGAAGGTGTTCTGGAACCAGTCTTCGCCGTTGCGCTCGCGGAGCGTCGCCAGCGTGTCGATGCGCTCGGCGGTCTCCTCGCGGAACACGGCGACCTTCGGCGCGAGATCGCGAACCCGCTCTCGGTCGTCGGCGTCGAAGTCGCGCTCGCTCACGCTCCCGAGGTCTTGCATCACCTCCTCGAACTCGGCAATCTGCTCCAGCGCGCTCGAACAGAACTCGAACTCCTCGGTCGCCGTCGCTCGCTCGCTGGTCGACAGCGACTCCTTGTTCCGGCGCTGGTTCGCCGCCGACCGGCGCTCTCGCAACTCGGCCTTCCGCGGTTCGAGGTAGGCGTTGCTCAGGCGGTCGAACAGGCTGGCGTCGAGCGAGTGGTAGTCGACGAAGCAGGCGAAGCCCTCGCCGTCGGCGTCGGCCAGCAGGCGCTCGGTGCTGAGCTTCCAGACGATGGGGGTGTTCTCCATCCGCTCGACGTGGTAGGCAAAGAGGTCCTCGGCGATGAACGCCCGGAGGTTGGGGTAGGCCTCCTCGGCGGCGGACTCGGCCCCCAGGATCTCGTCGACCTCGACGAGGCGGTCCTCGGCGTACTCGCCGTAGGCGTCCTCGAACCGCTCGACGATGCGATCCAGCATGTCGGCCTGCTCGTCCGTGCCGTCGAGGGGAATGATGCCGTCGCTTTCTTCGCGGACGGCCTCCATCGCGAAGTGGTGGACGAGGTCCTTGACCTGCTCGTCGATGTTGTCGGGTACTTCAGGGACGGACTCGGGGTCGGGTACTTCGCGGTCTTCGGGGTCTTCAACTGTCCTAAGAAATATCTCGGACAGGATGGCCTCCCTAGTGCTGTCTGAGATGCCTAGCTCATCATATACGTGTTTGTTTATTTCATTTGAATATCTTCTTATTTCACCCTCTCTTTGGGCAGATTTCTTAGCAGAAGCCCGGGAAATCTGTCTAATTGACCGATCAGGAGATTGAATCCCGAAATCTGTAATGTCAGAGTTGTCAAACATATTGTTGTATTTGTGTTTGTAGAATGCTCCTTCGATCTTTGATGACGGGATAAGGGGCGAACCGACATAAAATGGACTAGACGGATCGGCCATCCTGTTCTTCATCATAGTCTGGTATTGGGATCGTGCAATTTCCTCCAAAGCATCTACCTTCTCCAAAGATTGGAACCAAGGAATACTACCAACGTCTCCAGAATTCCAGTTCCTCTCCGTAGTTATCGTTAAGAATAGAGCATGGAATAAATCAGAATTGATTGCTGCCATCAAATTCCACAGTGACTGATTGTCACTTGGTATGAAGATATATCCAGTATCGCTAAAGAGGCCGTCTGATGGGAAGTATCCAAATCTACGGCCTGTTTGTTTTACTCTAGTCCAAGTTAGCCCACTTTTTCCATAGAGGTCTTCATTTGGAGTTCTTACGGTACTATTGTATCGCTTAATGTTTTCCCCCCCGTCGATCCATTCAATCACCTCAGAAATATTTGGCATTATCCACGCATCTTCACCACCATTCGCAAGTGGGTAAAATATATCAGATTTTTCACCTATTTCCCAATGTTGTCTGATGAAACGCTCATTGTTAGCGGTAGCAACACCCTGTTTTGCCACACCTACTGATTCTCCGTCAACTCCTGCTTGTTCTGCATCCAGTCTTAGAGAAGTACTGTGGAGATCTCTGACTTCTTCTGGAATAAAATAACAAATCGTGCTTCCGGGAATGTCAGAAAATTCGCTTAAGTCTATCTGATACCGGCGTTGTATATCATCCTTGTGTCCAGATAGTGTATCAACAAATATGCCTTCTTTATCCAGTGTACTAATATCGTGGAGACGAATAAAATCGCCTCTGGGGTTTTGGTTAACACCTGATCTGATTACAGTTCCTGCCGTTCGTACCATTGCATTGTCCAAGATACCAAGACCGAATTCGGAAAGGAAATCGAAACTATTCTCTCCAGAAACAAAGTCTTCTCGAAATTCTACAAATTTGCTTTTAAATAGGAAGGATTGGGGGACAAGCATTCCGATCCTTCCATTTTCTTTTGTTATCTTGTCACAGACTTCATAGAAATTCACATAGAATTCTGGCGGGTATTGATATTGCTTTTCAATATATCTCTGGACAATTTTCGGCATTCGATTTCGCGATCCGTACGGAGGATTCATCAATGCTACATCGTAGTCCTTTGCCAACACGTCCAACAGTCGAACGAAACTTCGCAAATCCTTAGCCAAGAATGAGTCTCCTTCCCGATGCTGATCAACTGCTTCACGAAGACTATGGAGAATCTGGTTGAGAGTGTAATCCTCACGAGGATCGTCTTCAAGTGTAATCTGGACACCCTCTTCTTCACTATTGTCTTCAAATAGCTCGCTGAGTGTTCCACGGACATCTAGTAGACTGCCGAGCCCGTGTACTTCTTCGAAAGCATCGAGGATTTGACGTAACGAATTTTCTACGTTCGCCTTACCATTGGCCACCTCATCGAATACGTCTCCAACCCCTTCAATATCGGCCACCTTTGCATCGGCGCAGACAATGCCGACCTCTGGCATGTCGAAGTCGTTTTCGCCTTCGGCTTCGGCACGCGTGCGACCTTTCAGATAGAGGTTAAACGCGGCGAGTTGGCAGGCCCGCATATCGAGGTCGACGCCATAGAGGTTGTTACGAAGAATTTCGTGTGGGATCTCAGCAGGATCGAGGTCAGTTTCGGCTCGCCAGATGCGCTCCAGCACGTCGAACGCGTACAGTAGGAAGTGCCCGCTACCACAAGCCGGATCGATGACGCGGATGTCCTCGGGGTCGTCGAACTCCGGTGGTTCGCCTTCTTCTTCAGACGGGACGAGATAGGTGCAGAAGTCCGCGATGTCCGGAGATTCGTCGGGAGAGAGCGGCCGGTTCTTGCGCTCGTCGGGCGTCATCGAGTCCTGTCTTTCGACGGTCTCCTGTAGTTCGCCCCGATCTTCGAGATAGAGCTTTCCGAGGGAGTTGTCGGTGAGCATCCGCACGACCCAGTGCGGGGTGTAGAACTGGTTTGCTGTGGGTACTTCGCTGGGATCCAATTCTTTAGTGCGAACTTTATCCCGAAGACCGTCCAGCAGTTTGACGTTGTAGTATTCGTACACCCATCCCAGCACGTCGTCGGCGCGCCAGACCTCGTCGGGGACTTCGTCGAGCATCCCACACAGATCTTCGAAGGTGTCGTCGTCGGGATCGACGAGGCTGTAGGCCGTCGAGCGGTCGAAGAGGATTTCGATCTCTTCGGCGAGGTCGTCGCAGGCGGTGCGGTAGGCTTCGAGGACCGCCTCTTCTTCGAGCATAAACTCTTCCGTGACCAGGCGGTCGGCGGCGGGTGTGAGGCCATCGTCGCGGAAACGAGTCACCTCATCGTCGACGAAGTCCCGAACCTCCATACAGCGGAGCGCGGCGAGGCGATTGACGATTGTGTAGCCCACGCCGGTGATGTACTGCTCGTACCCCTCCGCCCAGTCGGCGTCGTCGTCGGCGGCTTCGAGTTCGATCGCCTCGACGAGGTCCGACTGCTCGTCGCTTAAGGGCGCGTCGGCGTCCGGGCGCTCGTCGAGGTCCTGTGCTTCGAGCTGGTAGCGAACGTTCGCCTCGACGCGATCTCGCATCTCGGTGACGATGTCTTCGAGATGCTCGCGCTCTTCCTTGTCGAGCTGGGCCTTGCGGGGTGCGGCAGAATTCCCTTCCATGTGAGACTCAGTGATATTACAAGCAGAGTCAGCACGATGTCTTGAAGATTGTCCATCATACTCTCGGACAGTGGCCGAAGTAGGACTCGCAAATAAGCCGATATGGGTCGTCCTCCACGAAGCATTTATGCACAAAAGTGAAAGCTACTGTATGGTTGATGGGTTTGCCGGCCCCCGGAAGATTCGATACTTCCTTTATTTACTGTTGTTTGTGGTCTTCGGAGCCGTGATTTCGACGATACTCGCTGAATTCTACGGAATCGAATTTCTCGAACCGATTATGTGGTGGTTTGTAGAGAATCCGATGGCGCTCTTTGAGCTTGCAGGTGTCTTCTCAATTATCGCGCTGATCGCTATAGTGGGAAGAAGGCTCTGAAACTGGCCGACAATAGCGGCTTCTAACTGCCGTCGCATCGTAATCTTGGTGCTTTCGTGAGATCCATGCTGTTCTCTATCTCATCCCACAGTTTCGCCGAGTATCTCCCGAGCTTGAGATTCAAGCGCGTCAAAATCGATCGCCTGATTTGGCTGACAGGTGATTCTCACTCCGCTTCGACCACTGCTCCGCATATCCTCTTTGACTGCAACCGACTCAGCATCGATCCCGAGTGCATCCGCGATCTCCGTAGCGTCTATCGACGTTGTATCGACATCGTACAGATCGATGTGGAACAGCGTCCGCTTCGTCCGGATCGCGATGCGACGTTTTCGGCCCTTGTTGAACGCGACGTAGTGCTTCTGCCCCCACTCCGGCCCGTTGAGGAATTCCAGTTCCCGCAGCGCGGCTGTGACGTCTTCCAACAACCCAGCCGTTTCCTGGTTTGAACGCTCGTCGAGGTGCCAACTCTGTCCGTCCTCCTTCCACGGCTCGTCTGAGGTATCTGGACTCACGTCAGTCACAGTGTGCTCCGGTGTCGGGATCGTCTGCTCCGCATCGAGGTACAGCCGGTCGTCGTCCTTGAGCAGTTGGAACTCGATGACGGAGATGTCGATCGATCTGTCGCTGAGCCACCGGAGCACGATGTCCAGCCGCTCGCGGACGGACTCACCGACGAAGACGATTCGCTGATCCTGATTGAGCGTGTAGTCCTCGTTGCAGAACTCGTCGAGTACCTCGGTAAACGTGGTTTCCTCTTCGTAGAGTGTCCGCCCCCACGACGTGGACTTGAACTTCTCGAACTGGTCGCGGAGCTTGGAGTAGTCCCAGTGTGAAGTGTAGGCAGCGTACTTCAGACCCTGAAAATCGACTTTCGGCTTCAACGCCCCTCGTTTAAGTTCGATCGCAACCACGTTGGCGTCCCGGTCGATGGCGAGCAGGTCGATACCATCGCCGATCTGCTTGACAGAGACCTCCCGTCCGACAAGTCGAAAGTCCTCTCCGAGGATGCTCTCGGGACTGTTGATGATCCACTCTCGGAGGTCGTCCTCACGAAATCCCTCGTCCTTCAGGGAGACCGTTTCTAACGTCGAAACGTCTTCCTTGTCCCCGACTCTAAGCATGCTGTCGGGAAAGAGACACACACGGGTGATAGTCTTTTGGAGCCACCAGTAGACGATGGATTCGAATTTGGACGAGTACGTCGGTTCGACCGAAATGAAGTTCCTGTGTTTCGTAATTACGAATCGAACATAACTGAGTTCGTTGTTTTGCAACACCAGGCCGTCAGTCGAGCGGCTCGATCAGCATCACAGAGCCATCTGGTAGTTCATCCATGGTTTCCCGAATCCGCCGCAGCTGTTTGTCAACACCGTCGAGCAACCGCTCTGCATCTTCGATCAATTCACCCATGCGCTCCTCACTCGGTGGGCTGGTTCCTGCTATTGCATCGTCGATCTCTTGGGTGACATCGTGGTCGGGATACTCGGACTGCAGTTCCTCGGCGAGTTCTTCGAGTCGCTCCTCGACACGGAAGGGGTTCTTCGCTGCGGTGATGAGGTCTTCGACCTCGTCAACGCCGGGTGGCTGAGACTGTGACAGCATCTCCTCGACATCATTCGTGATCGGGTGGGTGGGATGCTCTTCGTCGAGACGACTGGCGGTGTCCCGGAGCCGTGACCAAGGTGACGATTCACCACCGGATGCTTCGAGGAGCCGCCGTGCCCGCTCGAAGCGCTTTGCCTGCTGGACGACCGTAGGAGAAACGAGTTCCGCCTCCGAGAACGAGCCGCCGTCCCACGTCTTTTCGAACAGTTGGTACAGTTCCTCGATCACCACGCCGTCGAACTCCACTGAAACGCGGTCTGCGACCTCCTTGCTGCTCCCGTCGTGGGCGAACAGCCACGTCCCGAGACTGGAGACGACGCTGGCTGGCCCCTCGTCGGGTGGCATCTCTCCGGTGATGCGCTCGTACTGCTCGCCGACGACGCGCCGTCTGTGGGCATCGGCATCGTCGATCAGCGTCCGCAATCGGTCGGCCTCAGGCACCGTACTCCCGCCGGCGATTCCCTGCATCTTTCCGGTGACCGGCGCACCGGGATGGAGGCGTTGCATCTCTGCCGTTCGCTCGTCGAACCGCTCCCACAGCGTCCCGCCGTCCTCGTCCGGCCGGAACAGATCCGTCGCTCGTGCGAACCGGTCGGCCTGTCGCCCGACCTCGTCGGTCGCAAAGTCCTCAGTTTCGAGCGCTTCACCGCTGCGGGCGGGTTTGATCGCATCATCTAGTTCGTCTAGCGACGCATCCTCTCCGAATTCGCGGCTAACGCCCCGCAGAACACGTCGCACGAGAAGGCTATTGTCGTCGACCCACGCAGCCAGCTCCGAGAGCCACGCGTCTGGGTCGCTCCCGTCGGGCGACTCGCCCATGACCGTCCGGACGGTCTCTCGAATCCGGTCGGGATCGATGCCATCCAGCGACTCGAACCGAATCTGCACGTCAGCCAGATTCGTCTTGTTTCTGACTGCCCGGCCGAACGCTTCGGGCTCGGTGATGTACTCGTCGTCGCGCCGGAGGGCGATCTCGTTTGCCGTTGCAAGCGTAATCAGCAACGCTGAGATGGACTCCCGGGGCGTCCCTCGGTATTTCCCGCCGCGCTGGACAGTCTGGTCGAGCACGTCCTCGGCGCGGAGCGATTGCGTGGTTGCATAATCGTCGAGGAACAACTCACACCAGCCGTCTGTGAGTTCCGCACGGTCGGTGTCCACGCCGAGTGTGACCGCGTCCTCGCTCGACAGCGGCCAGTCGTCGACACCGCGGAAGAACCGCGCCATCTGCGTGGCGTCGTCGACCTCGGTGATCCCGTTCGTGAGGACGTGCCGCGTCTGGCCGAAGACTGACTGAACCTCGCCCGTCACGACCTGTTGGAACGCGTCGCCGTAGCGCCCCCTCGTGTCACCCGTCCGGACGTACACGTCCGCCCCGTCGAGCCGGTCGCGCACGGTCGATTCGAGCGCACGCTGTTCGTCGCGGTGATCAGCCTCCAGGTCAGGATACGTCTCCGTCTCCTCCGATAGGACTTCCTGCATCCCCATCACCTCCTGCAGGCGTACGACCGTCGACTCCGAGATCTCTACGGCCACGAGGATGTGTTCACCGCCGTCTCGTCCGCTGTTTGTCGACTGCCATGCCTCGACCTGCTCGGCTACCGTGTCGGGGCGGTCGGCGACCAGCCTGACGCGAATCGCGTCGAACTCCGGGGTGGGGGCCCGCTCGATCGGATCGAGGACGGAGTATTCGAAGCGGAGCGGTACCCGACGCTCACCGTCGAGGTCGACCTCGTGGCGACTGCCCGCCGAGAGGAGGTGGTCGCTCCCCTCCTGCAGGTACGTCTCCAGCTTGGCCGAAAGCCGGTGCGACGAGATCTGCTGGGCGCGCGTCTTCGCCCGCGTCAGGATGTCCTCCTGTTCCTCGGAGACGAGCAGGTACTCCTCATCGCCGCGGTCGTTGGTCTCGGTCAGCACTTTCCTGTCCTCAACGAGGTCGGCCAGCGCCGACTCCACGTCGTCTCGAACGTCTTCGAGAGACTCGTCGGTCGCTCCCACCATCAGCCGGGCGAGGTTCGCCGGCGTGGAGGGTACATCCGAGCGCACCTGATTCAGGAGATAGAGTGCCTTCGCGACCCGCACCGAACGTGCACCCTCGTCTCCGCCAGCGGATGGGATGAGTTTGTTGTCGACCATCTCCTGGACCCACAGCGGGACGTACGTCGTCTCCTCGACCAGCAGGTCGTACAATTCGTCCCACGTGACAAGCGAACCGACTGACTTCTCGCTCCACTCGAATCGTGTGAACAGCGAACGCACAAGTATGAGCAGGGCTCGCCCCTGCACGTACTCCTCCTCGGTCACGCGACCTCGCGGCATCAATTGTTGGATGACCGTCCGCAAGAGACCGAGGTCGTACTCGCGGAAGGGATACGACTCGACCGCGTCGGGATCACCACCCGTGATGTCCGAATACGCCTCAAGCGTGAGGTCGGGCATCTCCTGTATCGCCTCCTTGACCACCTGCTCGCCGTCGCCGTTCTTCTGGAGCCACCGTTTGCGGACGATGATCTCTGTGTCGGCACCCTCAAGCGGTTCCTGTTGCCCCCACCACGGCTCATCGGTCACGTCGGAGTCCTCGAACTCTCCATGGATGCGCTGGAACGGATACTGCCCAGTCCCGACGATCGGCGGATTTGGACCAGTCACAGGATTCGTCAGCGCCTCCATCGTCTCCTGGAACTCTCGATAGCGGTGGCGACCGTCGCCGATGAACAGCGCCACCTCGTCGAGGCCGAGCAGCAGTTCCGTCTCCGTGTCGGCCGTACTCAGGGCGTCCTGCGCCACCTCGATGCGGTCGACGAGTTCGTCGGGGTCGAACTCATCGGGATCGACCTCGTCGATGGCGTCGTTGATCGAGCGTTTTACCTCGTCGCTGGAGCGATACGGCGAGTCGTCGAGCGTGGGAACGGCCCCGTAGAGCCAGCTTCTCAGCGACGCTCGCTCTTCGTACACCTCATCGAATGTCCGCCCGTCGTATTCGATCTCCTGCAGTTGCTCCCAGCAGTCGCCGTGGTTCATGTCCAGCTGCCACGCCCATTCGAGCAACCAGTTCGGATCGGTCGGATACCCGAGTTCGCGACCGATGGCCTCGTAGATGAGATAGGGGAGTGGTGGCTCCTGTGATGCGTCCCGGTTGAGGAGGTTGAGAAAGACCGGCTTCAGGCGATCGACGTGGGAGTCGGCGATGCTCTGTCTGAACGACTGGAAGCCCGGCCACCGGTTGGCCAGCTCCTCGCCGAGATCAGCGAACTCCGATTCGGTGTCGGCGGCGAAGCCGGCGAGTTTCAGGAGGTGTGACTTCCCCGAGCCGAACGTCGCCGAGATGTAGAGGAAGCGTGGATCCTCGTTTGGGTACTTGTCGACAAGGGTCCCGAGCGTGGAGAGGACGCTCCGTGCGCTGTCGGTCTCGTAGAATTCACGCACGTCGTTCTCGGCCTGTCCTCTGGCGTTGACTTTCTGGACTTCTTCGAGTTTGCGGGTCGGTGACTGCTGGAAGATGTCGTGGATTCGGTGGTCGCTCATTGGAGATGCTCCCCCTCGATTCGGCCGTCGATCTGATGGGCCGGGTAGTAGTTGCGCGATTCCTCGCCGAAGAAGCTCAGCTTCCCGCCGACGATGTCGCCGGGGAACGGAATGCCGATCGTCGACTGGACGTTTCGGCGATCGAGTTCGTCTAGCAGTTCGGAAGCACGGGTGAACGGATAGAGACTCCCGAGGTGGGTCAGGACCACGACGTGGCGCTGCTTGTCGGGTGCGGCGATCTCGTCGACCATCACTGCGACCAGTTCCTCGGCCAGTCGGTCTTGCATCGTGTCCTCAATTGTCGCCGGCTGGGATCGGTCGCCGAGGTCGACTGCGAGGTCGAACACGTCGGTCTCGACGAGCAACTCGTCCAGCCGAAGGACCTGTACGGTCCCGTCCGCCGGGAAGCCCTTGGTTTCGTTTGGGTCGTCTGCCCACTCGACGAGACGGTCGGCAACGCGTCGCTCGTACTCTGGCTGGACCGGAACGATGACGAAGGGATTCCGAATGCCGCGGCGGCCATCGGCAAACCTGGCAAGTCGCTCTGTGAAGTCTTGGAGTGGACGATCGCTGGTCATCGGACGATCACCCCCGTGTCCGTCCGCTCGATACTGAGATCGTGGCGTTCGACCAGTCGCTCAAGTTCGGCGTCCAGCGACTCCCGATCCGACGGGAGGACACCGACTGCGGTGACCTCCGAGGGTGTCTGGTCCCCGACGATCGCCTGTAGTTCCTCGAACGTGGCCTGTAGCTCGTCGATATCGCTACCCGTGACCGTCAGGAGTTGGTCCGTGTCGACCAGCGTATCCGTCGCTCGAATGAACTCGTCCGCCGTCGTGCCCGTCGTGCCACCGGTCACAGTAGTGACCGCCTCCGAAACGGCCTCGTACCACGACGCAGTCCGGCGAAGGGGCGTGATGTACTCGCTCTCGAAAGCGGGGCGAACGTTCGACTCAAACTCTCGAGACGGGCGGATCCAGGGATGTTCGTCGAGGTCTCGAACGAACGTTTCCACGTCGGTCGAGGTTTCGAACGCCACCCAAGCATCCTCGATTGCATCTCCCACTGACGGCGAGACGGTGCTGGCATCGTTGAATCGGTCCCAACCGTCGTGGGTCCACCACTCGCCATCGTAGTCTGCGATACCGTTTCGAAGCGCCCGGCTGGCAGTTTCGCACTCGTCCGTTAGCCAGTCGAACGATTGCTGAGTGAGGGTCAGCTGGGCGTCGAGTTTGACGAGCGCCGGTAAGCGGAGGTTCCACACTTCCTCGGCATCCTCGTACCACGACTGTGCGTCGCTGGTGGCAGCGACGACTTTCTGCCACTCGGTGTCCCGTGACTTCACCGCCTCGTAACGATCGACTGCCTCCTGTTGCCTGTCTTCGAGGGCGTCGACGAACGCTTCGAGTAGCTCCTGAACGGGTCGTGTGTGAACGTCGCTTTCGGCGACCAGTTCGACGTCCTCCACGAGACTCCCCAGTCGGCTGGCGAGACGGTCGTTGGCGGTCTGGAGTCTGCGAATCCCGTCCGGGAGCGTCTCGGTCGAGTCGATGAAGCCTCCGGATTCGAGCGCCGACCGCACGTCCCCGTCGCCGCCAGCGATCGAAAGCCGCGTGGTGGTCAGTCTGTCCAGATCGATGACGGCGTCGAGTTCGAGCGAGTCGCCGGTCTCGTCGACCGGGAGGAAGTCACCCTTGCGGCAGAGTCCCCAGATGATCGCACAGAGCGCAGGCTCGGCCCCTTCGTAGATTGGCTTCCGTTCGACGATGCCATCGAGCAGTGTCGCCAGAGCGAGCGTGCCGCCGCGGTGCTTCAATTGCCGCCCAGTGAACGCCCGCACGTTGTTCTGGATCGAGCCGCCGTGGGTTTCCGGATCCTCGGTCGCGACCTCTATCTGCTGGGCCCATGCTGGCAGCGGCTCCTGTGCAGAGAGTCCCCGCAGTTCTTGCAGGTGCTCGTCGCCGACCTGCAGCATCACCGGATGGAAATCGTCCGGATACCGAACCGCGATGAACTCCTCGACGGCCGTCGAGAGTCCACGGATGTCTGTCCGATCCCTGACTGTGAACGTCCCGCTCCCGAGTGCCTCGACCAGTTTGCTCCGAACTCGCGTGGCTCGGTCCGAGAGATCGCGCCGCACTGATTCAGGCAGCTCGTCACCGACGGCGTCCCTGAGTGTCCACCAATCCACGAGACTGTCTCGGAGGTCGGCCAGCCCTTCCTCGCTAATCGTCCATTCGAGCGGGTCGTCCTCGAACGGGGATCGCTGAGAAACGGGCGAAATCCCTTCGATAGCGACCTCCACATCGAGTGCTTCGTCGGCCTCGACGGCCGTTCGCAGCAGGATCCCGTCGATGCTGAACGTGTAGCCGACGGGATACTGTGTCCCGGTATCACCGTACTCGGCCGATCCCGGAAGCGAGATCTCGCGGACGACATCGTCCCAGAGGTACGCATCGAGCGCGTCGATGACCTCGTTCCATCTGACGTTCTGGAGGTTGTCTTCGGCCCGTTCGTAGATTTCGCGTTCGACTGGCCCGGTGAAGGCATACCGTGCCCCCGTGTCGTCGTGTGTCGGTCGGATGTACTTCCGGAGGCGCTGGAGCGACTCCTCGACACGGTTCTCCATCTGGAACTGGGTCGGACCGTCGAGATCACGCAGGATCGCGACCGCGATGTTCCGCTCGGACATCGGAATCGTCTCTGGGACGTGCTGGAGCAGCAGTACCGCCTTGGCGACAGCCACGTCGACCGCTTCCAGTTCACCCTGTTGCTGCTCGGCCCCGATCTCCTCGATGACGGCAACGTCCTGGGGCGTGATGTCCTCGAGTTCTGGCTCGATGAGGTCGTAGAAGTCGACCAGCGAAACGAGGTGCGCCTCCTCGCCGGATTCCAGCCACTCCTGAAGGAGCCCGTGGACCAGCGCCAGAATCGCACGGGCGGTCCCCGAGAAGATCGACTTTGCCGGGTCGCTGGCCGCCTGCCGAAGATTCGAGAGTATCTCGAGGAACAGTGCAGGCTGGTAGGGGAGGAACGGATAGAACTCCCGCAGCTGTTCGCGGTCGATGTCGTCCAGCGGCGGCTCGGTGTTCCCCTCGATACCCGAGTAGACCAGCAGCGTCTCCGGCTCGTTGCTGGTTTGCTCCAGAATGCGGTCCGTCTCCCGTCTGCCTTCTGCTGTCTTCGTGAGCAGTCGCTGGGTCGAGATCTCGCCGACGTGTCTGCTCGGGAGCCCGTAACGGTGGGGGAAGCGGTCCTTGACGATACTGAAATCTGCCCCGTGGGCCGCGAACTGCGGCTGGACGTCTTCGATCTTGGCCTGCGCTGTCGCCACCAGTTGGATGTCACCGTCTCCGACCTCGTCGACGCTCTCGGCGAGCGTCTGTAGCTCGGTCAGGCGATCGAAGTCGGTCCCGATGAACAGGCTCACCTCGTCCAGCAACAACACGAGTTTGACTGGCCGACCGAGTTCGTCCTCGCGGTCCCGCCGGAGCTGTTCGAGTCGCCTGACCATCGCCTCGGGATCGAGATCCGACGGCATCAGGTCGTCAAGGCCGTCCGCTGTGCCGGTCTCGTTCTCGAAGAGTGTGGGTAGCACCGCGTCCGCGAGCGCACTGTATCGCTGGACATCTGCCCAACTGTACGTGTCCGGGTCAGAGACGGTGCCCCGGAGCGCCGCCTGGGCGTTTGCCGTCCGGTCCGCCCACGCGTCAGTCGTCCGGTACCAGTCCTCGAAGTACGCGACATCGTGCTGTGGAGAGAGTCCACCGTCGACGCCCGTGAGTCGTTCCGACGTGTGAGCCGCCTGCAGGACGATCTCGCTGAAGCTGCGATCCTTCTGGCCCTGATGTTTTAGGAGGTTTACCGAGATCGGGACGACCTCGTGCTCGTCGTGGATCGACGCCCACGTTGTCTGCAGTGCCGACAGATCGCGTCCATCAGTAAGGGAGTCCCAGATATCGTCGCGCTGTCGGAGCCACTCGCTGTCCATCAGACCACGAAGGACGCTGAGGAGGTGGCTCTTACCGCTCCCATAGTAGCCGTAGAGCCAGTAGTTGGCTCCAGATCGCATATCTTCCGAGCGTCCGAGTAGTCGGGCGAAGAAGTCAGACATGAACGCCTCGGCCTCGTCGGTGACGTGGTACGTGTCGATCGACGCGAGCCGGTGGTCACGGCCGTCGTCTTCTCGGTCGATCCGCACCGACTCCTCGAAATCTGCCCCGACATCGGCCCCGAACCACGATTCCTCTGTCACGTGTCGCCCTCCATCGACTCGGCCCAGCCATACGTCTCGTCGACTGGTTGCAGTCGCACCTCGCCGTGGATGCCGCTAGCCTCCCAACTCGGATGATTACTGAGTCGCTCGGCCAGCGAGTCCCAATACTGCTCGGCCTGGAAGAGATACAGCCACCCCGTGGGCTGGGTGAGCCACTCGTCCCCGTTGGTTTCCCACGAATAGCCGGACGCGACGAGCAACGGAACTGTGCCGACGTTCGGTACCTGTCCCTCGACTGTCTGCTGGTCTTCCAGGACGCCGATGGTTCGCAAGACACTTCGGATGCCTTCTCCCCACCGGCCGGTCGTCGAGTCCGCGTAGTCGTAGGCCTCGCCATCGGCATAGTGAAACGTCTCCAAAATGGACTCGATGGTCTCCTGACGAAAGTCCAGTGCGACGACACCCCGTTCTGCGAGCCGCCGCACGTACTCGTGAACAACGAATCGAACGAGCGCGTCGTCGTCGACCAGATAGAAATAGAGCACCTGTGCCTTGTCGCGCTCGCTCTGACACTGCTCGAAGACGGACGGCAAGCGGGCAATCGACGGCAGTGCGGGATCGGCCGTTTTGAATCGGGAACTCAAGACGCTGTAGACCTTGCGTGAACTTCCGCGGGTACTCCGGCCGTCGACGCGCTCCTCGAACCATCGATCTTCGACAGTCGTCCAGTCCCTGTGTGTCGCGTAGAGCCGCGCCATCTCCTCGGCATGATCGACCTGTAGCCCACACATCGTCAGATCCATCGAGACTTCGTCGTGGGAGAACGTCGAATCGAGCGACGGTATCGAGGTTCGACCACCGTCTCCGCGCATGTTCATGGTTCCAGTCGAATCAGCGCGGATACTTATTTGGTATGGTGGGGCCGGTGAATTTGTAACGGAGCACCACTTGAGCAAGAAACCGGTGCCGGGTAGTGCAACCAAGATGACTCACACCAGACCGACCACTGATGAATCGTCGGGAGAGTCCTTATCACGCACTATCGCGAGCAGAGATGCACCCCTTCCCTGTTCGATTTCGGGCGTGGCTTGGGAACTCGCTGGTGTATGGCGTGCCGACTGTTCTGTGATACGGCCAGTCCCGTTTGACGGGGGGATAGCTCGGTTTCAGTCGCAGGTGATGCTGCAGTTGGCGTCTGTCTTGGCGTGTTGGTAGCCATCGAGGTCTCCGATCAGTCTGTTGTTGTCGGCGTCTCAGTCGAGATGGTCATTCGAGTGTTCGCCTGCGTTACAGTCTAGATCCCGGGTGCCGTATTTGTTGTAGGATCAGTATCTGTTGGAGTATCTGAGTCGGTTCTATGAACGACTAGCAAGCTGGAAGAACTCACAGAAAGCGATTGTAGCGACAGCTCGGAAAATGTTGGTCTCAATCTACCATATACTTGTTCGAGGCGAAGTGTACGATCCACCATGTGTGAGCGCGTAGACGAGGGAACTGAGGGCCGCCGGGGAGTGGTTTGCATAACGTTTGCACCGACAGGCAGCACCGTGGTGACGAACAGCCTGAAACCCCCTTCGGTCGGTGAATCGAGCGGCGTGGATGGGAATGAAAGGGGCGGCCGGCTCCGCGAACCCGGCCGACGCAAGCACTGAACTGAGCGAAGTCGTTCGAAAGGCGCCGCGCGCCTTTCGTGATGACGAGAGACCTTGGTCTCTCGAACCACGAGGGAAGCGCGCAGCGAGGCCCGGGAGTGGAGCAGGCCGGGGCTTTCAGGTTGTCCGTCACTGTTTCTCACTTCGCGCAGAAGTTTTGCTGATCACTCGGGCTTGGTGCAGGCCGCTCACACCTTCGGCATCGTTCGCTCACTCACCCTATCTGGTGAATCCGTCGAGACATCCATTGATTGTCTCGTTATTGGGGATTTCCGCAATTCTACATAAGAGCGAACCTTCGGCAGCTGTTCAGCAGATCAGCAAGAATAGCCAGAACGGAACGTAACAGAGCCGAGTGTTGTCTCGCTCACGAACGAGTGTTTCGTCGTCTAACAGGTCGCGCGGCATACTGTCAGTTAGAATGAAATGATACGGGGCGTTGTACTCATATTCGTAAAGCTCCTCGCTATCGGATTTCGCATGCTGGCCGGAACTTGGATCGAAGGCGAGCGCTATCGACTCTGCATTTGCACCATGTGGATGATACGAGAGGACAAATGGGTAGACAGTCTCCTTTCGCTGGAGTATATAATCGACGGTCCCACCGTCGGTCTCACAGTATTCGACATCGTATGCACCGATCGAGAACGCCAAACGCATGGCGTGATCGTATGCAACTGTCCGAGCAAGCTTGTACTCGAAGTCGCGGTTGAGCGGAGCCTCATCGTCTTGCTCGAAGCCATAGTGTTCAGCTCGCCGCGAGAGTAATACGACGTGTCTGGGATTCCGGAGATAGAGTCGAGTGCGACGGTGACGACGGAGCGAGTATTCCTGTGATTCCGTAACCGCAATCCCCTCATCGAGCGCATCCAGATAGCCATCGACTGTCCGTCGATCGACCGCCAGTCGATCGCTGATATCGGTGTACTGCAGTTCTTCACCCGCATGGCTGGCAGCCAGTGAGGCAAGCCGATGCAGATGTTCCGGCTGTTGGATCGACTTGTAGTCGGCGATCTCCTTGTAGAGATAGAGCAAGTAGTGTGATTTCACGAGCTCGTTTCGCACGTCGGCACGCTCGGATTGATAGAAGGCTCCACCACTCCGAAGATATTCAGTTGCCGCATCGTGGAGTGTATGGCGCTCGCTTGAACTGAAGTAGTCGAAGTATAGCTCTTCGAGTAGCGAAACAGCGGTGTCCGCATCGCCGTCGCCAGTCCCGAATGCATGTCTTGCAGTTTTGATCGGGTGAGGGCCGTCAAGAGTGGACGACTGAAACCGTCCAATACGTTCGGCAAGATCGTCGCCAATAGGAACACTGGGTCCTCGTTCGTGCGTGCTGTGCTTGAGGAAGTCGATGAATTTGACCGTGAGTACCGAACGAGGATAATATGCCTCAGTGTCCTCGTTGGCAATTTCACGAACATCAACTTGCGATGCGACGATCCCTGTAAGGAGCAAGTAGGTCTCTTCGTCGACGTAGTCGAGCAAAGCCCGCTTTCCCTCAGCATCGAGATCAAGCGTGCCGATATCGTCCAGAATGATGTACTGGCGTTCGTCCCACTGTGCGACGTGTGACTGGAAGTAGTCGATGACCGACTGGACCTGCTGTATTGCATCTTCGGCACGTTCGAGATGATATAGTCCTGCTTCGAGGGGCACGTAGAGAATCTGGCGCGGTGAGACCGCACTGAGAATATCGAAGTCGCGGCCACCGGGTTCGAACTCTGTCGTCTCCATTATCGCGCCGATGAACTGGTACAACAGCGTCGTTTTGCCGACGCCAGTTTGCCCATAGATCGGATAGACAAGAGAGTCGGTACCATCGCTTCGCCCCCCATCGATCGCTTTGAGAAGTTGGTGAAGATCCGAACGGGACGGGAGCTCCATGGCCGTTTCGAGATTTCGGGAGGTACCATCATTCCACCACGCATTGTGATGTTCGGCATCATCAATGAACGCCTCACTACCAGCCGTCTGATCCATGCATTCGTGTTTCGGATACGGGTTTAAATATGTACATACTGATGTGGTAAAACTCAGAAATTATGATTTCGAGGGGGGCAATGACTTGCCATTCGGAATGGGAATCAGGAACGACAAATTGAGTTTCGGCTCGTCCGTCGAAGCTGTTCACTCCACTTGAGATAGAACCATATCGATGTTATTAATATTGGGACTTCATACATCATGAGTGCAGTATCCCCTAGACTTTAGTCCTAGCCGACACGAAAAAGGGAATGTGACTACGAAAGACGACATTGAACACGAGGAACCGATCGATATCTGTGTCCGTGTCGTCGACGAACTGGATCGCCCGTCAACGAAGATGGCGGCGCGGCTACTCGTCGAGGACAAGGCAGGGAACTCTTTTCCTTTCACAGTCTGGAACAACAACGCACTGAGTGAGTACGCGTGGGAGGAAGGACGGTGGTACGACCTCGAAAACGCTCGTGGAAACGTCTATCAGGGCGACGAGAGTCTGAACGGTTCGTACGATCTGGCTGCGACACCACTCGATGGAGTTCCTGAGAGAGACGACCAGAAAGAGCTGTTCGACACACTCTCGGACGGTGTTCCCCACTTATCGCTGTTTCCGATCGAGGATGACCTCGGTACACTACCCGTCTACGAGTATCGCATTGAGGCCACGGGTACCTTCGAGCAGGACCCGATGGACGCGACGTATAGTCTCGCCGCGTATCTCCGCAACGACTCCGAAGCGGCTGTCACGCACGCAGGGGCGATGTCCGTCGTGGCGACGAGTCAACTTTCGGACGATCTCCCAGAGCCGTTCTCACTCGCCGGTGAACGACTGATCAAGTTGGATACCGCAAACGAAGGAGATCGGGCGAAGCTAGAACGTCTCCTACAACTGGACCTCAAAGCCGCTGTCGACCGCAACGCTTTCCGTGCGGACCGAATTGACCGTATCGTTGCGAAGGAGCCAGAACTGTCGGGAGCAGGCGGGCTCTTCGAGGCGTGCCGTGCATACGGACTCAGAGTCGAAATTTTGCCGACCGGGAAGGTGTTTGTCGGGGTTGAGGTGCGACTGCACGCACGCAGTCAGGTGACGTTGGACGAATACATCGAGCGGACGAACGAGCGTCTCGACGATCTCGTGGGAACCGATGTCGAGCACGATCCAGCCCGTTACGATATCTCAGGAAGCGCCACGTTCGAAGGATTCTCCGAAAAACGGTTCACCGACCCGCTCCCCGACCTCGGGAACCAGTCACTGGCCGACTGGTACGAGCAGAAGGGGCGGGTCTCAGATGGTGTGCTAGAAGCACTGCGAACGAAGAACCCACAGCTCGTCGATATTCGATACAATCCGAGCGATGAGGATACTCGCATTCACGTGCCAGATCTCCTCCGTGTCGCACCCAGGAAAGAGGTCGTCAAGCGAATCGCACCCGAGTTCCACCGACAATGGGACCGTGCTGCGAAACTGCTGCCGGAGGATCGGTTCACGCTCGCGACGAAGTTCGTCGAGAGTCTCGGATCACTGGACGAGATCGGTACGAAAGTCAAGCCGATACCGGTCGGGCCCAGTCGGTCGTTCCTCTCGATGAAGATAGACCGCTCGGACAACCTCGTGTTCGGCGACGGTAAGACCGCGGATCTACCGAAAAGCGGGCTCAGTAGCTACGGTGTATACAAACGACCGGATTCGTTCAGCGTCAACTATCTGGTCCCCGAGCGGCATGAGGCGGAGTTCGATCAGTTCCGGAAGGGATTCGAGCGGACGCTCAGCAAGTTCGACTGCGCACCGGAGCAGACGGAGATCACTACATATGGCTACGGTACCGAAGTGGATTACACTGAGACGACTGTTGCGGTGTCGGAGACTGCTCCTGACGCAGTGCTCGCTGTTGTGCCCTCACAGGACAGAGAGCTCATCAGAGATGGGACGATCGACGATCCGTACGACGAATTCAAGAAGGCGCTCGGACGGCAGTCGATTCCGTCACAGATGGTTGTCGCAGAGAATCTCGACAATCAATGGGTGCACCGGAACACTGCACTCGGACTGATCGCCGGTGCTGGCGGTGTTCCGTGGCGCGTCGACGATATGCCCGGCTCCGTCGACTGCTTCATCGGACTTGACGCGACCTACGATCCAACGGCTGGACAGTTCCTCGGTGCGAGTGCCAACGTTGTCCTTGCCGATGGGACCGTTTTCGTCTCGAAAAGCCAGTCGCTCCAGTCTGGTGAGACGTTCGATGAAACGGCAATCGTCGATATCGTCAAAGACGTACATCGGGAATTCGTCCGCAGAGAGGGTGATTCACCCGACCACATCGTCATCCATCGCGATGGCCGTGTCTTCGAAGATATAGACAAAATTCTGACGCCATTTGAGGGAGCTGGCATCGAAATCGACATCCTCGACATTCGGAAGAGTGGGGCACCGAGAGCAGCTTACTACGATGACGGCGAGTTCGAGATCGATGAAAAAGGGCGGCTCTTCATTGAGCAAGGTGGGAACTACGGTTTTCTTACAACCACCGGGCGGCCAGAGTTTGACGACAGCAACGGTCTCGGAACCCCGCAAGCGCTCCGGATAGTCCGACGAGCTGGTGAGACAGCTATGCGAACACTGCTAGAGCAGGTGTATTGGCTGAGTGAGAGCCACGTCGGCAGTGCACAACGAAGCATCCGACTGCCGGTGTCGACGTACTACGCCGACCGCTGTGCAGAGCACGCACGCGAGGGATATCTTGTTAACGGCGAACTCGTCGAGGGGCTTCCCTACCTCTGAAAGCACCAACACAACAGGAGATTCAATTCATGACATCATCACAGACTCCACTGGTCGATCCGACTGACAAACGAACGCCGAAGACGACTTCCCCGGAGGCATCTCGATGAGCAACGACGAGGTGACTGCCAACGTCTCGTTCGACAAGTTCGCCGATATGGCGGATTTCTATGGCTCGAACACTGCGGACTACCGACTGGCGCTGGTCAAGGAACGCGAGGACTTCCTTGAGCTGTTCCATGGGGCAAAGCACGTTGATGCAGTGACCTACGCAGAGACGCCTAAGCTGATGGTTCGGATGCTGGACGAGTACGACATCGACACGCTTGACGTGCTGATTGGGAACGCCGAAGACTACGCCGAACGCGTCGACGACGTGTCAGTGGCTCGCTCCCTCGTGGAGTTTAGACAGGGCGGGCGACTAACCGTTCGACTCAAGAATAAGAAGACGGTTCACTCGAAGATCTACCGTATCGTCATGCCAGATGACACGGTGAAGCTGGTCCACGGATCAGCCAATCTCAGTCGATCACATCGGGTTAGAGTAAGCGTCTGCTTGGAGAGGATGTGCAACCAACCCAAGCAGACAGCGAGATAGAGGAAGAGCACCTGCTTAATTTTGTCGTCAACAGCCTTGAGGAAGAACTT
>Ga0207754_100058_pt1 | contig 111833 bp, 114 predicted proteins | sample A23E1SouthBayCA_FD_187728 | JGI IMG/M metagenome (GOLD analysis project Ga0207754, IMG submission 187728) | Aerobic enrichment media microbial communities from Eden Landing Ponds, California, USA - A23 E1 (SPAdes) | ecosystem: Environmental > Aquatic > Marine > Unclassified | place: Emeryville...
GTTCTGCAAATGTTCTGCGGCGGGAGACGGGGGCGATCAAGTCGGGACGAAGCCGAGATCACTCCTCCGCGCTGAGGACGGAGGTGACGATGGCGGGTTCGACGTCGAGTTCGTACTCGTAATACTGGCCGCCGCCACGGCCGTGGTTCCGGTCGTACTGCGCTAGGAAACCCAGCATCGCGAGGTCGATGAGGTGATCGTGGACGGAGCGCTGGCTGAGGGGATCGGCGCCGTTCTCCGTACAGACTCGCTCGTACATCCCGTACGCTTCCTTCGCGCGGACGGGTGTCTCTGCCTCGATTGCGAGATTCGTGACTCCGAGGAGGGTGTACCGTCCGTGCGTCGTCAGATCGCGGATCGAGTCCTTGACGCGCCCGCGCTCGACGCGATTCTCCGCGGCGTCGACGTCTCCCTCCGCGACCGAGTCGCGGCCGTCCTCGACGGCGACGTTCGCGGCCTCCCTGAGAAGGTCGATCGCCTGCCGGGCGCTCCCCCGATCTTGGGCGGCGAGCGCCGCACACTTCGGGATGACGGAGTCATCGATGACGCCCTCGGCGAGCCCCTTCTCCGCGCGGTCGGCGAGGATCGTCCGCAGTTCGTTCGCGTCGTACGGCGGGAACTTGATCTCGCGCTCGCAGAGCGTGTCCTGCACCTTCGAGGAGAGGTCGTTTCGGAAGGTGTAGTCGTTCGAGATGCCGACCACCCCGACCTGCGAGCGTTCGATGTTGCCGTTCGCCTTCGCGCGCGGGAGCTGATAAAGGAGCACGTCGTCGTCCCCGAGGTTATCGATCTCGTCAAGCACGACCAAGACCGTCCCTTCACGGGCCTCGATCTCCTCGAAGAGCGCAGTGAGCACGTCCGAGGTTGAGAGCCCGGTCGTGATCGCCTCCCGGTCGGTGTCCTCGCGGAGTTCGTTCACGAGCGCGATGGCCGCCTGGTACGACGAGGGATGATGGTGGCAGTTGACTTCGGCGACGTAGACGTCGTCGACGTCGGGACGCTGGTCGGCCTCGATCCGCAGCATATCCATCATGTAGCGCGTCACCGCGGTCTTCCCGACGCCAGTCTTCCCGTAGACGAAGACGTTCTCGGGCTCCCAGCCGTCCACGACGTCCTGCAACGCGTTCGCGTACGCCTCGATCTCCTCGTCGCGTTCGAGGATCTCCTCGGGCTCGTACTGCTGTTTGAGGACGTTCTTGTCCGTGAAGATCCCCGTGCGCGTGCGGAACGGCGTGTTCATTCGCTACCTACACGCAGTTCGGCGCTACCCACTATAAAGATGTCTTTCCGTAGTTTCGAGTGATTCTTCGGTTTCACGTATTTCTAATGATGGCGCGCGGCAGGGTCGACCGCGTGTCGTCCCGTCCCCGTCGTGGGTGCCGCCTCCTTTCTGTCCTAAGTACCGTCCCATAACCCACCGAATGCAGTCGAATCCCCGTCCCATCCCGCCACGTCCGAGAACATTTGCAGAACGGGGGAGGGGGCCGGTGTGATCGCGGGCGATCACGTTCCGCGCTCCCTCCCATCCGCCGTTCATCCGGGAACATTTGCAAAACGGGGAGGGGGACTACAACCGCGAGCCGTGCGGATGCGACTCGGCGACGTAGTCCATGAAGTTCACGAAGAGGCGCTTCACGCGCGTCGCCTCGCCGTAATACTCCCGGTTCAGGTGGTCCATCACCGTCTCGATGCGCTCCCTGCGGACGTCCCGCTCCTCAAGGACGCGCGTGGCGGTGTGGAGGTCGAACTCGGGGTGGAACTGCACGCCGAAAGCGTGGCCGGCGCGGAACGCGTGGACGTCCGTGAAGTTGTTCCCGGCCAGACGCATCGCGTCGTCGGGGAGCGTCGTCACCTCGTCGCGGTGCGCGGTGAACGCCGTGAACCACTCGTCGAGACCGTCAAGCAGCATCGAGTCGCACACGCGGTGGATCTCGTGGAACCCGACTTCGAACTCGTCCATCGGGTCGACGGTGCCGCCGAGCGCCGTCGCGAGCAGTTGGTGCCCGAAGCAGACGCCGAGGGTCGGTAGTCGGCGATCGACGGCACCGCGGACCCACGACCGCAGGCGGGGAATCCACGGGCGGTCGTCGTACACAGAGTAGGGCGAACCGCTGACGACGACGGCGTCGTAGTCACCGTACGATTCGGGAAACTCTCCGTTCACGACGTCGAAGGCAGAGATGACGGCAGGAAGTTCGCGTCGGAAGTTTCGCCGGGCGTCGTCGACGTTCTCCGAGGCAACGAGCAGCGCGACGCGTGGGCGCATACGTACGGCTACGTGCGCCCCGGACTAAGAACTCGCTACTCACCCGAAAATCGAATGCCGCCAACCGCCCACGAACTGCGGAAGAGTGCCGCTCGCTCGCCGGCGTCAGTCGTCTGCGGACGCGTCGGCGCCGACGCTGGGGCGTCGCACGTCCCGGTCGGTGGTCTCGCCGTCGATGTCGTAGGGGTACTCGCCGGTGACGCAGCCAAGACAGAGGTCGGCACGCGAGCGGCCGAGCGCCTCGGTGACGGCGTCGACGGAGAGGTAGGAGAGGCTGTCCGCGCCGATCTGCTCGGCGATTGCGTCGGTGGACTGCTCGGCGGCGATGAGTTCGTCGCGGGTCGCCATGTCGATCCCCATGTAGCAGGGGGCGACGATGGCGGGCGCGCCGATACGGACGTGGACCTCCTCCGCGCCCGCATCGCGGACGAGCTTCACGAGTTGGTTGGAGGTCGTCCCGCGGACGATGCTGTCGTCGATGATGGTCACCGACTTGCCCTCGACGGTCGAACGGATCGGATTGAGTTTCAGACGGACGGCGCGCTCGCGGGCCTCCTGCGTCGGCATGATGAACGTCCGGCCGACGTAGCGGTTCTTCATCAGCCCCTCAGCGAACTCGACACCCCCGCCGTCACCCTCTTGGGACGCGTCGGCGTAGCCGGAGGCGAACGCCCGCCCCGAGTCGGGGACGGGCATCACGACGTCGCTCTCGACGCTGGACTCCTCCCAGAGCTTCCGGCCCAGCTCGCGTCGGACTTCGTAGACGAGTTCGCCGTCGATGGTCGAGTCCGGGCGTGCGAAGTAGACGTGTTCGAAAAAGCAGTGGGCGGTGTTGTCGTGTTCGACGAGCTGATACGAGTCGAATCCGCTTCCGTCCTCGTGGAGCACGACGAGTTCGCCGGGGCGGACGTCTCGGACGAGCTCCCCGCCCAGCGTATCGATGGCGGCGGACTCGGAGGCGATGACGTAGCCGTCGTCGATCTTCCCAATACACAACGGGCGGTTCCCCTCCGGGTCGCGGACGCCGAGGATCGTGTCGTCGTGGCTGATGGTGAGCGCGTAGGAGCCGTGAATGCGGTTCATCGTCCGCTTGACGGCGCGTACGAGGTCCTCCTCAAGGAGGTTGCGCGCGAGGTCGTGCGCGATGACCTCGGTGTCGCCGTCGCTCGTGAACGCGTGACCGGACTCGGCGAGCTCGTCGCGGACGTTCGCGGCGTTGACGAGGTTACCGTTGTGGCTGAGCCCGAGCGCACCCCCCTTGAACGAGACCGTGAAGGGCTGTGCGCACGATTTGTCGACGCTCCCCGCGGTGGGGTAGCGGACGTGGCCGATGGCTGCGCTGCCTTGGAGCGCCTCGATGTCGTCCTCGTCGAACGCGTCGCCGACGAGCCCCATCTCGACGTGGTCGTGCTGCTGGAAGCCGTCGTGGGTGACGATCCCGGCGGACTCCTGCCCGCGATGCTGGAGCGCGTACAGCGCGTAGTACGTCGGGAGCGCGGCCGGGCGCTCGCCGAGGGAGACACCGACCACGCCGCACTTCTCCCGCGGTCCGCTCTCGACCGTCTCGTCCCGCCCTGTCATGGTCTCTCCTGCGTTCGCATCACGTAAAACATCCGTGGTTGTGAACCGATCCGCCGCTATACCGACTCCAGTATGCACGTTCGTGTACTGTCAGGAGACCCAATCGGGACCGGCGCGATCCGCCCGTCGATATACTGACGCCGACGGACCGGCGACGCCGTTGACGAAACGGTGTTGGTCACGGCGGAAACGATGGCTGTGCGGACGAGGCCGTCGCTACGCGACGTGAGAACGAAAGAGAGAACGGGTTATTCGCCCTGCTTCGACTGCCACTCGTAGCTGCGGCGCTTCGCGGACTTGCCGAAGCCACAGCTCGAACAGACCTTCTTCCGCGAGTGGTACGACTTCTCGCCACAGCGGCGGCACTTGACGTGCGTCGTCTTGTTCTTCTTCCCCTGGCTCGGCGTACCGGCTCCAGTCATGGGTTGATCGTTACGACGTTATCGCCGCGTATAACGATTGTGTCTTCACCTGCGTCAGTGTTCTCCAGAACGAGGTTCATATGCTGGTCGTATCCGGTGAGGACGCCAGTGTGCTCCCCACCGTCCTTGAGTACCACAGTCACGGTCTCTTCGAGGGAAGCCTCGAGGACGTCCAGCGGTCGGCCGCTCATACAACATCGGGTGCTCGTCGAACGCTTAAACGTACCGACTCATCGGGCGCGCGAAACGCGTATCACGGCCGCACTCACCCACCGCGGTCGCCACGAGGCCATCTCGCCACGACCCGACGCACTCGCTAGTCCGGCTTCAGAACTCCACGGCGAACGACTCTCGCCCGGCCGCGTTGGCGGCGAACGACGCGAGGAGGTCCGCGGCGGCATCCAGGTCGTCCGTGTCGACGACTTCCGCGGGCGTGTGCATGTAGCGGTTCGGGAGTCCGAGGTTGAGCGACGGGACCCCTCCCCGGGCGGTGTAGAAGGCGTCGGCGTCCGTTCCGGTGCGGATCCCCGTGGCCTGCAACTGGACGTCGATCCCCTCGTCGGCCGCGGTGTCGCGGACGGCGTCGACGACCGCGGTGTGGTTCGTCGAGCCGCGCGCGACCACGGGGCCGTCACCGAGCGCGATCTCGTTGTGCTTGTCCCCGGGGAACTCGGGGTGGTCGGAGGCGTGCGTGACGTCGACCGCCACGGCCGCGTCCGGATCAAGGTCGTAGCCGACCATCTTCGCGCCGGAGAGGCCGACCTCCTCTTGCACCGTGGAGACGGCGTAGACGGTCGATTCAGCCCCGCGTTCGGCGGCACGGCGGAGCGTCTCGGCGGCGACCCAGATCCCGGCTCGGTTGTCGAGGCCCCGCGCGGTGAGCAACGATCCGCGGAGCGGGCTGGGCGACTGGGCGATCGTCACCGGATCGCCGACATCGACGAGGTCGCGGGCCGCCGCCTCGTCGGCGGCACCGACGTCCACGGTCATCTCCTCGATGTCGTCGTATTCCGTGTCGTCCCGGTCGCGGACGTGGATGGCCGCCTGTCCGATCACGCCGTTCACGGGCCCGTCGGCGGTGTGGACGTGCACCTGTCTGGCCTTCGAGACGGACTTATCGCTCCCGCCGACGGGCGCGAGGTGGAGATACCCATCCGAGTTGATCGCCGAGACGACGAATCCGATCTCGTCCGCGTGACCGCCGACGGCGATCTCGGGACCGTCTCCGCCGTCGTAGACCGCGATCGCGTTCCCGTAGTCGTCGGTGCGGACGTCGTCCGCGAAGCGCTCGACGTACTCGACCCAGACGCGTTGGGCGGGCGTCTCGAACCCCGACGGACTCGCCGTGGCGAGCAGATCACTGAGGAACTCCCGTTGGTCGTCGTGCATATCGGTCGGCGCGGCCGGCGCGGGGAAGAAGCCACCGGAACCGGACCGACCTCGACACTTCGTCGCCGTCGTCGCGGCGGACGCATCGACGGTCGCAACCCACTTGCGCCTGCGCGACGACGGACACCCATGGGAATCATCGAGTTCCACGTACACGATGGCCTCTCCTTCGAGGCCGCACTCGGCGACGAATCGAGCGACGACGTCGGCATCGCGCCGGTCGACGAGGGGAGCACGGATGAGACCGACGACGCCGCGGCCGGCTGTGGCTGTGGCAAATCGAAGGCCCTCGGCCTCCTCGTCGTTCTCGGCTTCCTCGTCGTCACGGGCCTCCTCGTCAAGCGCAAGGTGGGCGGCGACGCGGCCGATACCGAGGTCTGAGAGCGGATCCCGATCCGAGGACAAGGCCTATCCCGACACGGCACCGATTTCGGGTATGACGCTTCTCGACAGCGCCCGTGCGGTCGCGGGTGCGTCCGGCGACGACGCCGTCGACTGGTCGGCGGTCGCCGACGCGGCGAAGGGCGCGACCGACGCCGGCGCGCTCGACCTCACGGCCGCCGATCGCGAGGGATACGCGAGCGACGTTCGGGCGGCCCGTGCGCGAATCCGCCAAGTCTCCGGGCTCGACTTCGACGTCCCGGAGACGGTCGACGTGCAGAACCGCCATCACTGGATCGACGCGAACGTCGGGACGTTCCGCCGCGCGTTCGCACCACTCGAACGCAAAGCCACCTTCCCGGGCGTCACACGCACGCTCAACACCGCGACGACGGCTGGCACACTCTCCTTCGTCGCCGGCCGCGTCCTCGGACAGTACGACCCCCTGTTGCTTGCGGAGAGTGACGATCACCGGCTCTACTTCGTCCACCCGAACATCGTCAGCGCGGCGATCTCGATGGACGTCGACTTCCCACGCTTCCGACGGTGGATCGCCTTCCACGAGGTGACGCACGCCGCGGAGTTCGGGGCCGCGCCGTGGCTGGGCGACCACCTCGAAGCACGGTTGCGGGAGGGCGTCAAGGGCCTCTCCGAGGCCGAACTCCACGCGGGGGCCTTCAGCGAACTCGTGACGACGATGACCGCCGTCGAGGGGTACGCCGAGCTCCTGATGGATCGGGCGTTCGACGACTCCTTCGACGACCTCCGGCGGAAACTCGACGACCGGCGCAGTGACGAGGGGCCGCTCGGCGACCTCCTCAAACGCCTCCTCGGCTTCCACCTCAAGCGCGAGCAGTACGAGCGCGGGAAGGCGTTCTTCGACGCCGTCGCGGACGCCCGCGACGTCGAAACGGCCGGAATCGTCTGGGAATCGCCGGAACACCTCCCGAGCGACGCGGAACTCGACGAGCCGATGCGCTGGGTCGCCCGCGTCGCCAAGTGACGCGGCGGGACCGGTCGGTATCCGTTCGTCCGTCACCGCCCATCCTCGCCCGTCCGCCGCACGTCTCCACCCGTCCACCGCAGACCGTCGCCCGCACGCCGTCGCCTCCGCCCCGCCGACAGCGGCGTGACCAGTCGAAATACTAACACTCAAGTCGTGGACAGCCCTCACGCCGGCTATGCCGTCGGTGACGAACACGGTTCTCGTCGGTCTCGTCATCCTCCTCTGGGCCGCGCTCATCCTCTACGGCTCCTCCGTGGTGTGGTGGATCGTCGAGGTCACCGCACTCCGGTCGGGCGTCCACGCCCCCGAAGAGGAGTTCGCGCACGGCCTCGACGAGGTACAGGTGCGGATACTGACGATCGACGCAGCGGACGTCGTCCAAGCGACGGTGAACAGCGTCCCGGACGCGGTCGACGATGTCCGCGTGATCGCCGAGGCACCGATCGACGTCGAGGGCGCGAGCGTCCACGTCGTCCCCGAATCGTTCGACTGCACGGCGACGAACAAGGGCCGGGCGATCGAGTGGGCGCGCCGCGAGGTCCCCTGTGAACGCGAGTACGTCCTCTATCTCGACGAAGACACGCTGGTCACCTCGTTCACGGGCCTTCCGGACGCGGACGTCGTGCAGTTCACCGAGAAACCCATCTACACGGGATCGTGGCTCACCTACGTCTGTGAGGTCTTCCGCGTCGGGTACCAGACCGAGCAGGTCGGCTTCGACAGCCTCCGCTACCCGCTCTACGCGTGGGGCGGCGGCATCGCCTTTCGACGCGAACTCGAAGACGCGGTGACGTGGGACGCCGCGACCGTCACCGAGGACACCAACTTCGTCTGGCGGGCCGCCGAACACATCGACCTCGATTTCGCCGTCGTAGACGCACGCTTCCGCAATCAGGCCCCGCCATCGCTGAAAGCGATGATCAAACAACGTCGGCGGTGGCTCTCGGGGACGATGCAGGACGACACGCTCCCCGCGGCCTACGTCCCGCTCGCGTTCACGCGCGTCATCGCGTGGGCGTTCAGCCCCCTCGTCCCCCTGCTCGTCGTCGGCACGTATCTCATGCCGGGAAGCGCGCCCGGCCTCCGACTCTACGGGCTCATCTCCACGGCCCTCCTCTTCGTCCTCTTCCTCTACACCGCGCTCGGCTGTCGCGCCTACGACAAACACCCGCTCGTCTGGCCGGTCTTCCTCGTGGCGACGCCGCTCGCCGTCGTCCTCCACGCAGTCGGCGCGCTCTGGGGCGTGATCGACCCCGTCGAGACCTTCGAGGTGACGGAGAAGGTGACGCCGGAGACCATCGAGGACGTCCACGAGACGCTCGATGACGGTGATATCGCCGAGCACGACGGCACGGGGCGGCTCGTCTCCGCGCACGCCGACCGCGAGGACCTCGGCTGGCAGGTCTTCGACGACTAGCGACAGCGTTTTTCGCCGTCCACGACTACCACCGTGCGTGACTATCCGGGGCGACGTGACGGCCGTCGGTGACGAACGCACGGTCAACACGCAGTACGGCGATCGCGACCTCGTCGAGGTGACGGTCGATCCGGGCGACGCCCCGCCGCAGACCCTGACGCTCTGGGGGAAGTGGACGGAAACCACCGACTATCTCGAACCCGGCATGGAGATCCTCCTGACCGACCCGGAGGAGCGCGAGTGGAACGGCGAGACGCAGTATTCGACCTCGAAAGGGTCGTACGTCGTCGTCGAACCCGACTATCTCGTCGACGTGACGGACATTCGGGAGTGGGTGCAGTGTCCCCGGCAGTACTACCTCTCGAAGCTCTCCGGCCTTCCGCTGAAGTATCCGGTAGCGAAGGGGACGCTCGTCCACGAGGTGTTCGGCGACCTCCTGCGCGGGCGCGATCTCGACGACGCCATCGACGACGCCATCGACGACGCCGGCCTCGAACTCGGCCTCCTCGGCGAGGACCCCGAGTCGGTCCGTGAGGAGGTGCGCCAGCACGCATCGGCGATCGAGGGATGGCTGAATCAGGGCCTCTTGACTGAAGACGACGACTGGCGCTCCGAGTACACGCTCATCTCCGACACGTTCGGCATCAAGGGCCGCTGTGACGCGATCCGCAGGGGGATGCCCGTCGAGTTGAAGACGGGGAAGAACACAAAGCGCGACCCGCGCTTCCATGACAAGATCCAGGCGGCCTGCTACGCGCTGATGCTCGAGGAGCGCGGGATCGAGGCCGACACCGGCACCTTGCTCTACACGAAGAACGCCGCGGTCGAGCGCGGCGAGGAGAGCGGCGACCTCTCGCCCGCGAAGGAGTTCTCGATCGGCCCCGGCTTGCTGGAGTTCGTCGTCCGTTCGCGCAACCGCCTCGCGGCGATGGAGCACGACATGACGGTGCCGACGGGGAAGGAATCGAACGCGAAATGCGAGTACTGCTTCGAGCAGGACGCCTGCATGGTCGTCTCCGGGCGCCTCGGACAGGAGTCGAAGGCCGGCCAGATCGGGAGTCTGCTCCCGGAGGCCGAGCGCGACTACTTCGAGGAACTCTACGAGGCCGTCGAGGCCGAGCGCCGCGAGATCCACCGCGAGTACGTGAAGCTCTGGGAGCAGACGCCCGAGGAGCGCGCGGACGACGACCGCGCCGTCATCGGCCTCGAACCCGACGGCCGCGAGGAGCTCGCGGACGGCCGCTGGCGTCTTCGCGCGATCCGCCCGTCCGCGGCGTCCTCGAAGATCCGCGAGGGCGACCGCGTGCTTGCGAGCGACGGCGATCCCGTCCACGGCGACGCCGAAATGGGGCGCGTCGAGCGCCTCGACGAGAAGCGGGTGGTCGTCACGACGGACGAGCCCCTCTCCGTCCGACGTCTCGACGTCTATCCCTCCGAGTACTCGGTCGACGGCATGCTCACCGCACTCCACGACTTCGTCCTGAAGGGAAACGAGCGACGTAAGGACGTCCTGTTCGGGCGCGAGGAGCCGACGTTCGGTGACGAGGAACACGATGTCGTCCCGAACAACGACGCGCAGAACGCCGCCGTGAACAGGGCGTTGAACGCGGAGGACTTCGCGCTCATCCACGGCCCGCCCGGCACCGGGAAGACGTACACCATCGCGACGCTCGTCCGGGCGTTCGTCGAGCGCGGCGATCGCGTGTTGCTCTCCGCGTTCACGAACCGCGCGGTCGACAACGCCCTCGAGGCCATCGAGGAGCAGGGCTTCGAGTCGTTCGTCCGCGTCGGCACCGAAACCGGGGTGCGCGAGGACATGCAGGACTACCGGTTGGAGAACGTCGGCGGGCCACACGAGCAGGCCGAGAAGTTGGGCGCCGCGCCGCTCGTCGCCGCCACCACGTCCTCGTGCGGGTCGCGCGTCATGCGCTCACAGGAGTTCGACGTCGTGCTCGTGGACGAGGCGAGTCAGCTCACCGAACCCGGGACGCTCGCCGCCATCAATCGGGGCGCGACGTTCGTGCTGGTGGGCGACCACCACCAGCTCCCGCCCGTCACGCAGTCCGAGGGGCGACTCGCCGAATCGCTCTTCGAGCGCCTCATCGAGGCACATCCCGAGGCTGGCGTCCTCCTCGAAAGCCAGTACCGGATGCGCCAGCGTATCCAAGCGTTCTCCTCGATGGAGTTCTACGGGGGTCGACTCCGTCCGGCGAGCGGCGCGGTGGCGACGCAGTCGCTCGCCGACCTCGGCGTCGATTCCTCGAATTCGGACGTCGTGGACGGCGTCGGCTTCGTCGACGTCACCGGCACGACCGACGCGCACGTCGATCCGCGGGAAGCAGAGCGGGTCGCCGAGATCGTCGGCGCCTACCTCGACGCCGGCCTCGATCGCGCGGACATCGGCGTCATCGCGCCGTTCCGCGCACAGGTGGGCGAGATCGGGCGCCGCGTCCCCGAGGGCGTCACCGTCGACACCGTGGATCGCTTCCAGGGCTCCTCGAAGGAGGTGATCCTCGTGTCGTTCGTCGCCACCGGCGACCTCGACGGCCCGATCTTCGAGGACTACCGCCGGCTGAACGTTGCGATGTCGCGGGCGAAGAAAGCGCTCGTCCTCGTCGGTGACGCGGCCGCGCTCGGCACTGACGACTTCTACGCTCGGATGCTCGAGTGGGCGCGCCGGTGAGACGGCGTATCAGGTCGCGCCCGAGCGACACTCTCGACGTCGTTTTTCCTGGGATTCGTCGCCGTCCGCCTCGGCGACGGCGGCTTTGACGCGACGGTCTGATTCGATCAGTGCGAGTCAGTTCAGCCGATAGCGCAACAGCGCCGCGATCCCGCCGAGATTGCGGAGACGCTCGCCGGGCGCGAACTCGTGGCTGAACACCGTCACGTCACCGCCCTGGCGCTCGACGCTCGTGATGACGTCGTTCACGTCGACGTCCCAGTCGCCCTCGCCGGCGCGCTCCTTTCGCAGGCGCTCGTCGAGGACGAGCAGCGTCTCCACCGCGCCGAACTCCGCGGCCTTCGCCACCTCCTCGATCCCGTACGCGACGGGTTCGTCCGTCCCGAGACGCTCCATCAGTTCGTCGATCAGTTCGGACTCCTCGGCGATCCGCGTCTCGGCTTGGACGTCCTCGACGGCGCCGCGCTTGAGCACCTCGTGGACGCCACGCCCACCCGCTGCGGAGGTGTCGACGGTCGTGACGCGCTCGACGAAGTCCATGTGCTGCTCCTCGAAGTAGTCGAGCGCGTCCTGCTTCGTGAACCCCGGGCCGGCGAGGATGACGGCGTCCGGGTCCATGCGTTCGAGGGCCTGGCCGAGTTCGGCGAACAGCTCCTCGCGCCCGCGGGCGTACTCGCCCTTGCCGGTCGTGCCGGTGAACGTCCCGGACTCCTCGACGCCGTACTGCTGGACGGTGTGGATGTACGCCTCCCCCTCCTCAATCGTGGCGATGGCGACGTCGGGTTGGTCGGCGGCCTCGACGGCCTCCTCAATGCGTTCGATCTGATCGGGCTGCCAGAACTTCGTGACCGTGATCTCGTCGAACGCCTCGACGTTCAGCGTGTGATGGAGTCCGAGTTGGTCCTCGCGCGAACAGTCCGCGATGACGCCCGAGACGCGCAGGCGGTTGGCGAACTTGTGGAACTCGACCTCCTCGACGTCGAGGGCGATCCACATCGGTTCGCGCTCCCCGCCCGTATCGCGCATCTGGTCGTCCGCGCGCTGGATGCGCCGGGTCGTGTCGCCCGAGACCCGATCCCCGGGTTCGAGGACGTATGCGAGGTGCCAGAGGTCGTCGAGGCTCTCGGGAACGAGCGTGAGTCGCTCGCCTCCGCCCTCACGCGCCTCGCGCTCCTTGATCTGCATACGCGAGACTCCGAGTCCGCGGGCCTTGTGTCCTGCTACTCGCGCCGTGAGGCGCGAGTCAGCAGGAGCGGTTTGCCTGCACTACTCGCGCCGTGAGGGTCCAATCAGCGAGACGTCCCATCGTAAGCTATTCGCGTCGCCCCGGGGCATCGGCGTCGTCATCCGCCTCCGCCTCGTCATCGTCGACACTCTCTGTCGCGTCCGGGGGAACGGCGTTCTCCTCGGCGTCGCTCAACCCGGGTTCGTCCGTGGTCGTCCGCGCCGTCGACTCGGAGGGCCGGGTTTCGACACCGTTCGCATCGCCGCTGGCGTCACCGTCGAACTCGCGTTCGAGACCCATCGCGTCCGCGTACGCCTCGGCGTAGCAGTACCACGCAACGACCTGCACGTAGAAGAGCACGAAGACACCGACGAAGAAGACGACGAGGAGGACCTGTCCGACGGCGTTCCCGACGACGGCGATGACGAGTGCGAGCAGCCAGCCGACGAGATACGTCGTGTTCAGCGTCGCCTCCTTCAGCGTCGCTATCGAGAACGCCGCCATCACGTCGTCCTCCCGGACCCAGTTCGCGACGGCCGCCGGATAGACGTAGCCAACGAGCGCGCCGTAGACGAAAAGACCGAAGAAGACGAGCGCGGTGAGCGCGAACCCGAGGAGCGAACTCGTGTCCGGCGACGCTTGCGTCGCGTACGCGAGGACGGCAGCGACGATAGCGAAGAACACGACGCCGACGACGACCGGGATGGCGTACACGACGCCGACGAGCAGCATCTTCAGGCCGTCGACGAAAAGGTCGGGCCAGTCCTCGAACGTCGGCGGATTCGGGTCGCCACGGAGGCGGTGACGCATCACGTCAGCGAGGTAGCCCTGGACGATCACGCCCGGAACGAGCGCGAACGGTAACGCCAGGAAGCCGACGAACACGAGGGAGAGGAGGACACCGAGGCCGGTGACGATGAGCCCCGCGATGGCGAGACCACCCCCGATGAGGAGCGTCGCCGTCGACTCCTCGCCACGGAGCGGGTACTTCAGGGCGTCTTCGAGCATACGCGAGACGACGCTCGGCGACATGAAAAGCGTAGGGCTCGCTCGGACGCGCTCGTCCCGTCGTGGTTCCGGCGGAATCGCGTTGTTCGCAGGTCGATACTCTCCGCTCGCCTTACCGAGACGCGCGAGTCGTCTCGTCACTCACGGTTCGTTTCTCCCTGCCGGGTAGCTGACGACTCCATCAGGATCGCCTACTCCTCCGCGATCCGGCTCCCACCCGGCGGCATGAACTTCTGGATCTCGTCCGGCGAGGCGACCTTGCGGACGAAGGACTCGTCGGCGAAGCGCTCGCGGAACTCCCGGTAGACGCGCTTGGCGGCGTCACCCTGCGCGAACTTCCCGGGTTCGAGCGCGACGGTCGTCTCCGCCTGGCCCTCGATGGCCGACGGGGGGCCGCCGACGACGCGCGTCGAGGGCTCGCAGGTGATCCCCACCGCACAGCCGACGGGCGTGTTCTCGAAGTACGTCCGGTCACCGCGGATCGTGAACCCGCCCTTCGAGAGGTACTCGCCGGATTCGGCAGTCTTCGACACCTGCTCCGGCATCACCATGTAGGCGTCCCCGGCGCCGCGGCCGTCCTTCCAGACGGAGGAGTACGTGACGGCGAACTGCGCGGCCTCCTCGAGCGACGCGTCGGGCACCTCGATGTCCTGCGAGGGTTCGCTCGGCGCCGAGGTCTTGAGCACTGTTACGGGACCGCCGTGGGCCTGCGCGTGGAAGAAGCGGTCGTAGCCGTCCATGTACTTCTCGACGATTTCCTCGTTCTGGTCGGCGTTCCGGCCGCCAATAACGAGGAACCCATCACTGGTTCGGAACCACCGGAAGCGGTCGTACCACTGCTCTTGCTTGCGGACCGGGATCGACGCCCGCGAGAGCCAGTCGACGTCCTCGGGTTCTTCTTCCTCCCCTTCTTCGTCCTCGTGTTCCTCCGCGGACCACTCCTCGCGGCGCGTCTGCCAGTCTTCGAGTTCCTCGCGGGTGTTCTCGATCGCGGCGAGCGCGCCCTCCTTCTTCTCTTGGACGCGCTTGGCCTCGCGGTAGAGCGCGTCCGCGTTCTTCTCGACGCCCGCGTCGGGATCGAGACCGATCGTGTAGCCGTCGAGGCGGAGGCGCACGAGCCCGTTCTCGGGATCGACGCCGACGACGTGCTCGGCGGCTTCGATGCCCTGTTCTTTGCCCTCCTCGAACCGGTCTTCGACGTCGTCCCAGCCGTAGCCCGCGGCGAGCGCCTCGCGGACCGTCGAGAGCACGTCGTCGACGAGGTCGTAGCGCTCGTAGAGCAACTCAGCCTTCTCGCGTTCCTCCTCGGCCTGCTCCTCGAAGTCTCCGATCGCGCCCTCCTGCTGTTCGATGATGCGTTTTCGCTTGGCGATCTCCTCCTCGAAGGGAGGCTTGCTCGTCGTCTCCTCGGATCCCTCGTCAGCCTCCGTCTCGAGGTTCGTGAAGTAGTCGTCGAGCGCGGCGTTGAACGAGTCGAACGCCTCCGCGTAGCGGTCCGCGCGCTCCTCGAGGGGGAGCGGCGTCACATCGACTCGGCGACCGTGGTCGCTCGCGCTGCCGTCGACGTCGCCGTCCTCGGCGCCGTCGTCGCCGGTCTCCGCCCCACTCGACCCGTCCTCGTAGTAGACCCGCGGATCGGTGCGCCCGGCTTGCACGTCGTCGAGCAGGCGTTCCATCGCGTCGTAGAGCGCCCGGAACTCGTCCTCACCCGCGTCGTCGATGTCCTTCGTCTTCTCGACACCGGCGCGCGTACAGAGTTCCTCACCGTAGAGGCCACCGAAGTTGAGTTGCGTCGCCACCGTCCGCACGAGGTCGGTGTCGGATTGGCGCATCCGTTCCGCGAACCCCTCGTAGTCGAGTTCGAGGGGGTTCACGCGCGACTGCGGGAAGCCGTACTGGCTCCCGGGCGCGACCGTTCGGGACTTCAGGCGGACGGTCTCGAGGCTGTCGACGACCTCACCGTTCTGATCGAGCACCGCGATGTTACCGTCGCCGAACAGTTCGGCGACGATGGTGGTGTCTTGGTCCTCGCGGCGGAACTCGAACTCGAGGATGCGGTCGAAGCCGTGCTGGCGCACCTCGTGGAGGTTCGCCCCGGAAAGCCGGTTGCGCAGCATCTTGGCGAAGTTCGGTGGTCGCCCGGGCGCGTTCGGTACGTGCTCGGGGCGCGCGACGTTCGCGCGCTTCGTCTCCCCGACCTCGACGAGGAGTTCGACGCGTCCCTCGTCGAAATCCCGCATCTTGAGGCGGACGAGGTCGTCACCGTAGAGATAGGCCTTATCGACCACTGCACCCGCGTAGCCGTTCAGCTCGGCCGTGAGGGCGACGAGGTCAACGCTCGTCAGTTCCCGCTTCTCGTCCATGATTACGCCCACTAGCGGGGTGATCCTCTTTTGTACTGTGGTCTACGCGGACTCGGAGAGTCCGCGAATACGCGAGCGGGAGAGGAACGACCCGCGAGCACGGCGGCGCCGAGCGGAGCGAGGGGGCGCCGAACGGGCGAACGCAGAGCGAGAGCGATGCGTGAGCAGCGTGGTCCCGTAGGACCACGGAGAGGTGAGCGGGGAGCACGGCGACCCGCGAGCAGCGCGGTCCCCCAGGGACCGCGGCAAAAGTGAGCGCGGCGGCGAGGCGCGTGCCGTCACGCGACGGGCGACGCCGACTCCCGTACTTCTTTGCCGTCTCGCCCCGACGGCTCCGCCATGGAAATCGCAGTCTACGGCGCGGGCGGCGTCGGCGCGTACTACGGCGGCCGCCTCGCCCAGCAGGGGCACGACGTCACCTTCATCGCGCGCGGCGAACACCTCGCCGCCCTCCGCGGGGAGGGGCTCACGGTCGAGAGCGTCGCCGGTGACTTCGAGGTCGACTGTCCCGCGACGGACGACCCCACGGCCGTCGGCGAGGTCGACCTCGTGCTCTTCTGCGTGAAGTCCTTCGACACCGCGGACGCCGCGGCGGGGCTCAACGCGATGCTCCGCCCGGACTCCGCGGTCCTCTCCCTCCAGAACGGCGTCGACAACGAGGACGTCCTCGCGGACGTCGTCGGCACCGAGCGCGTCTGGGGCGGCGTCACCTACATCTTCAGCACGATCGAGAGCCCCGGCGTCGTCCAACACACCGGCGGGCCCGCCCGCATCATCTTCGGGCAGTACCACGACATCGACGAGCAGGCCCCGGAGCGACTGGCGCTCGCGGACGACTTCCTCAACGCCTGCGAGGCGGCGACGGGGATGCGCGCCGACTACACCGACAGCGTCCACGCGACGCTCTGGGACAAGTTCGCGCTCATCTGCGCGCAGGCGGGCCTCACCGCCGCCACGCGCCAGCCGTTCGGCGTCATCAACGAGACGGACGAGACGTGGGCGCTCTATCGGCGCGTCATGGAGGAAGTCGTCACCGTCGCCCACGCGGAGGGCGTCCGCTTCGAGTGGGATCCCGTGACGAAGTGGCTCGATGCGATGGCGTCGATGGAGAACGACGAGAACTACTCGAGTCTCCATCACGACCTCACGAACGGCAAGCGCATGGAGCTCGACGCCCTCCACGGGAGCGCCGTCCGGCGCGCCCGCGAGCGGAACGTCGACGTCCCCGCCGTCGAAGCCGTCAACGCCATACTCCGTCCGCAGGCCGACGCGAACGAGCCCTGACGCGCCAGTCTCCCCCGCCAGCGATCAGGCCACGTCGCCGGTCCGGCGCGTCACTCGTCCCTCCAAGGAGTATGAACTTGAAGCGACCGTCACCGGCGCCGGCATCGACGTCGAGGACCGCTTCTGGGCGGGGCTCCTCGAACGCGACGTCCCCACCCGGAAGGGACGGACCGGCGCGTCTGCGCCGACGACGAAGTCTCCGTGACGCCGCTCACCGCCCCGCACGGCGTTCCCGATGACGTCACGCTCGGCGGCGTGCTCGACTGAACACGGTTTGATTCCGTTCAGGGAGACCAAGGCGGCGTTCGAGTGCGATTTGAACGATCACACCTCGTGTCCCGAACCGAGCCGCATCGCTCTCGATGAGCGCCCCAAGGTGTCGATCGAGCGCTCCGTGTTGGCAGTTTGAGCGGTCACACAGCCCCCCCTCATTCACGAACCGCGTCCCGTCACCGGGTTTGGACACGAGCGACAGGTGACCTGCTGATTGAAAGCCGGCTCAGCGGGGAAAACCACCGGACGGCGCGACGACGTGCTCCTGTGGGTTCGTAGGTTTCGCGTATGGGTCGGGGCGGATTCGAACCGCCGGCCTGCTCCGTGTGAAGGAGCCGTCATAACCGGACTAGACCACCGACCCGCACGACGTGGTAGCGCCAGGGCAGACTTAAGGCTACTTATTCGGCCACGGTCACCGATACCCTCTCGCAACCGCGCGTCAGTACGTGGGTTCGTCTTCGGGGACGCCGTCGCGGGCGTTGAGGAGTCTGGCGAGCGTGAACAGCGCGTCGGAGAGGCGATTGAGGTAGACGACGACGGTCTCGTTGATCGCTTCGGCCTCAGCGAGCGCGACGGCGCGACGTTCAGCGCGGCGGGCGACCGAGCGGGCGTGATGGAGGGACGCGCCGGCGTCGCTTCCCCCGGGGAGGATGAAGTTGGTGAGCGGGTCGAGTTCCTCGTCGGCGTCGTCGATCCAGCTCTCGACGGTCTCGACGTGCGCCTCGGTGATCCGGGGATCGTCGGGATCCGGATCGGGGTTCGCGAGGTCGGCCTGTGCGACGTGGAGGTGGTTCTGTGCGTCGTCGAGGGCGCAATCGACGTCGTCGTAGCCCGTGGGGAGGGCGACGCCGAGGAGGCTGTTCACCTCGTCGATGGTGCCGTAGGCCTCGATTCGGGGGTTCGTCTTGGAGACGCGATCCGCCCCGCGGAGGTCGGTGCGGCCCTCGTCGCCGCGGCCGGTGTAGATCGTCACGTGTCGGCGTCCGCGAGCGTCTTCTCGACCGTCGGATGCGACGGGAGCATGCGCGCGGTCGCTCCGCGACCGCACGATGGGGGGACGGTCACGCCTCCACCCCGGCGAGCGTCTTCTCAACGTACTCGCAGATGTTCGCGGATTCGGGCATCGTGACGCCGCGCTCGTCGTCGACGAGGACGGGCACGGCGCGCTGACCACTCACACGCTTGACTTCGTTGCGTTCGGAGTGGAGCGCCGCAGTCCAAACGGTCTCGTAGTCGATACCGTTGTCGTCGAGGACGTCGTGGACCCGTTCGCAGTACGGACACCCCTCCAGCGCGTAGAGCGTGATACTCACGCCGACGTGTGAGTGGCGCGGGACAAAGAAGGTCCCGCCTGCGTGTCGCCCGCGCGAGTGTGCTTATCAGTTCGTACCCCTTCGGTAGAGTCGTGCGATACAGCGCGTTCGGGGCGACGTTCGAGATCGACACCGGCCCCGTGACCGTCGCGGAGTCGTCGCTGCGCGCACAGCTCGCGGCGTACGAGCGCGGGGAGCGTGAAACGTTCGACGTCGACGTCGCCTACCCCGACGGGTTCACGGGCGATGTGATGCGCGCGATGGTGGCCATCCCGTACGGGGAGACGCGGACGTACGGCGATCTCGCCGAGACGCTGGACAGCGCGGCGGTCGCGGTCGGGCAGGCCTGCGGGCGCAATGCCCTCCCGCTCGTCGTCCCGTGTCACCGCGTCGTCGCGGCGGACGGCCTCGGGGGGTTCTCGCTGGACCACCCGGACGCACTCGGGGTGAAGCGGCGTCTCCTCGAACACGAGGGCGCACTCGATGACTCGCGGCAGGCGACGCTGCCGGTGTAGCGCGCTCGGTCCCGATACGTTAAACACCCTCGCGCGTCGACCCGGAGACATGGCCACCGAGCTCGATCACGACTGTCCGGAGTGCGAGGAGGAGCAGACGTTCTACCGCGCGGCGGCGACGAACCTCCACCTCGGGCTGAAGACGAAGTGGTACTGCCCGGAGTGCGACTACGGGTTCGTCCGCGTGAACGGCGATATCGACTCGTCGACGGCGTGAGAAGGGGTCGGTCTAGTTTTCGGTCGCGTGCTCGTAGAACGCGACGGCTGCGCCGAGCAGCGTGAGGTTCTGCAGGAAGGAGGTGAGTTCTTCGCCGCGCGACTCCTCGTCGACGTTCCAGAAGTCGTGCATGACCGGCGTGACGCCGACGAAGAACCCGGCGATGCTGGCGGCGGCGAGACGGGGGAGCTTCCAGAAGCCGATGCTCGCGCTCCCGCCGAGGAGGAGCGCGCTCGCCGCGGGGACGAGTTTGTCGGCGGCCGGGACGCCCTTCGCGTCCGCGTAGGCGATGCGACCGTCGAGGTTCGTGAGGTTGCGGATCGCGAGAATCGCGAGGCCGCTGGCGAAGAGGAGGCGACTCAACCGGGACGGGGCGGTGCTCGTGGTGTCGGAGTCCGTCATCGGTCGAATCGGAGGACAGCAAGCGATATAGACGTCTCCCTCTCCGAGAGTACCGCCGCTACCTGTGGCGAACGGTGCATCACGCGCGGCCGGCGGCGCGAGCGGTGCGGCGACGTCAGTACGGGTCGCCGGGTCCGCGCTCGACGACGCCGGGGTCCGCGCTCCCCACGGCGTTCGGATCGCTCGCCGTGAGGAAGTCGTGGAGGTCCGGGATGTCGGCGAGCGACGGGCCGGTGTCGTCGCTCGGCGGGCGCGGTGCCGGACCGACGCCGCCCGGCGCGCGCGTCGTCCGTCGCTCGCGATCGGCCGTATCCTCGTTCGCGGCGTCGTCGCGTTTCGCGGCGACCCGTTCGCGCGATCGATCGAGATCCGCGGCCTCGTAGTGCTCGACGGCGGCGTCGAGGTGTGTCTCCACCGCACCGTCGTCTTCGCGGCGGGCGAGGAGCGCGAGGCGTTCGTGACGCTGGCCGCGGAGGTGATGGCGGATCTCGTCGGCGCGTGCCTCCGGGACGTCGTACGCCGCGAGCGCGTCGAGGCCGTTCTCCAACACCTCGACGGCCGCGGCGTGGTCGCCCGCGGCCGAACGCGCGTTCGACGCCACGACCGTCCGACTGTAGAGCGGATCCCAGGGCGTCACGTCATCGTCCGGGCACGACGCGGCGATTTCGCGCGCCCGCTCGAAGGCCGCGATGGCGAGCGCGTGGTTCGTCGCGCTCCGGTGGCGGTGGCCGACGGCGCGCGCCCGCTCGTAGCGCGCGCGAACGCGGATCCAGTCGAGGTCGTCGGGGACGGCAGCGAGCGCGCCGTCGTAGCAGAGTTCGTCCGCGCGGGCGTCCGTTCGGCTGGTCTCACCCGTCCAGTAGCAGGCGTTGGCGAGCACGTAGCGGAACGTCTCGCGCGAGCGGCGACTCGCGGGGCCGCAGAGTGCGCGCCACGCCGCGCCGCGCTCGTGGTAGTCGGCATCGAGCGCGCGATCCTTCAGTCGGGCGTAATCATCGCCGTCGCCGCCGGCCCCGGCGACCTCACGGGCCGCGTCGATCCCGCGGTCGCGGGCGAGCGCGGCGAGCCAGTACGCTCGGAAGCGGCCGTCGTCACGGTGCGCGAGCCGGACGAGGTCGTAGCCGAGCGTCCGGACGGCCTCGAGGTCGTGGACCGCGACGAGATTGCCGAGGGCATCGAGCGCGTCGACGTCGCCGATTCCGGCCACCGAATCGAGGCCGTCGACGAGTGCCTCGAACGATTCGGGATCGGCGACCGCGAGACCGTTGGTCCCGCGCGCGGCGGCGCGACAGAGCGCGTATCGGCGGGCGTGTAGGTCGTCGGAGGCCGTCCCGCTCGCGTCGGCGAGCACGTCGACGAGCGCGATAATTCCCTCGGTGTCGAGGGCGTGCGCGCAGGCGTGGACGGCGGCGACGGCGGTCACACAGGCCGCGACGAGCGAGCGCGCGGCGTCGTCGTCATCGCGGAGGGCATCCGTCAGGGCCGCGCCGAGCGTCGGATCGAAGAGAGGGATCGCGCTCCGACCGGCCTCGGTGGCCAGCCGGAGACGGACGACGCCCGCGCCGTCGGGGACGACGACGGTGAGGGGATCCGCGTCCCCCTCGCGCGTCAGGCGCACCCGGTCGTCGGGCGTTGACGCCGTGACGTCGGCCGGCAGTCGGCAGTCATAGCGTCGGCGCGCGTCGTCGCCGCTCTCGTGTGCCCCGGCGACGCGCGAAACCGTGACGTCGCGGCCGTCGGCGAGCGTGTGCGTCCAGCGGAAGCGTTGCGCCATTCGTCTCCCCCGAAGGGCCCATCGGGTTTCACCCCCTCGGATCGCGCCCACCCGGCGGTGGCCGCGGCGCGACGTGCCGATTCCCCGGAGCACAATGGGGACGGGCGCATCGGTTGAAGTATGATCGAAGACGACAGCGTCGCGCTCGTCACGGGTGCATCGTCGGGAATCGGTGCGGAGACTGCCGTTCAGCTCGCCGAGGCCGGCGCGGACGTCGCGCTCGCCGCGCGCCGTGAGGATCGCCTCCGCGAGGTCGCAGAACGCGTCGAGGCGGCGGGGAGCGAGGCGCTCGTCGTCCCCGCGGACGTCAGCGAACGCGACGAGGTCGTTCGCATGGTCGCCGACACCGTCGACGAGTTCGGTGGACTCGACGTCCTCGTGAACAACGCGGGCGTGATGCTCCTCGAGGCCGTCGAGGACGCTGACCCGGCGAACTGGCGGACGATGATCGAGGTGAACCTCATCGGGCTGATGAACGCGACGAAGGAGGCGCTCCCACACCTCCGTGAGGGCGGCCACGTGATCAACGTCTCGTCGGTCGCGGGCCGCGTCGCCGGCGAGACGTCGAGCGGGTACAGTGCCACGAAGTTCGGCGTCAACGCCTTCACCGAGGGACTCCGCCAGGAGGAGGCCGAGAACGGCCTGCGGACGACGCTGATCGAGCCCGGGTTCGTCGAGACGGAACTCGCCGACCACATCCCGGACGAGGACATTCAGGATCACACTGAGGAGATGCTCGCGGAGATGGACGTCCTCCAGCCCGAGGACATCGCACGCGCCATCGTCTACGCGACCGACCAGCCCGAGCACGTGAGCGTCAACGAGCTCATGGTGCGCCCGACGGGACAGGCCCAGCCGTAGCCCGCTACTCCTCTTCGGCGTCGATCTCCGCGGGTTCGAGTCCGAATGCCGCGGCCTTCTCGCGCCAGAACTCGCGGAACTCCTCGTTTTCCTCGCCGCCGACCGTCGTTTCGCCGTCGCGCACCCGATCGAGCTTGAGGTTCACCTCCTCCAAGAGGCGTTCGCCGACGTGGTCGGAGACGACGCCGCGGCGCATTGCGTCCATCACCGCGGACTTCTCCTGTTTGAGGACGCGGCGTTCGCCCGCGAGCTGCTGTTCATGGCGGAGATCGGGGTTCGAGCGCAGGAGCTTGGTGATGGCCTCGCGGAGGTCGTCGCGCTCGCGCTCGTACTCCTCGGTGAAATCCTCGTAGACGTCGGTCGGGAGGTCGCCCTGTCGGCGGAGACGCTGGGCGGCGTCGAGTGCCCCGTCCACGGCGCGCTGGCGGCCCGTGAGGAGCTCGTAGAGCTCTTGAGCGTCGCTGCGGGTGACGATCCCGAGCCGATCGAGGAGGCGCCCCATCGTGAGCCCTTGGACGACGAGGCTGAACGCGGCGACGCCGAAGACGAGCGCGCGTAGCTGCGTGCGGTAGGGTTCGCCGATGCCCGCGGGGAGGCCGAGGACGAGCGCGATGGGGATGGAGGCGTGGAGCCCTGCCCACACCATCGTGTGCTGGTAGGAGAGGGGAACGTCGCGGTCACTCACCCGGGTGACGACCCAGACGATCGGGTAGACGGCGATGGCGCGCGCGAGGAGGACGAGGGGGATGGCGACGACGATCAGGTCGGCGTATCGGACGAGTTGGTCGATCGGCGTGTTGACGCCGATCATGAGGAAGATGAAGGTGTTGACGAGGAACGAGCCCGTCTCGAAGGTGTTGAAGACGGTGATCTTCGTCTGCGGGCTCATCGCCTCCTCGGCCGCGCGGTTACCGATGAGGAGGCCGGCGGTGACGACGGCGATGACGCCGCTGACGTGGAGATAGTGCTCGGCGAGGAGGAAGCTCCCGTAAGCGAGCACGAGCGCGAGCACCGTCTCCGTCATGTGCTCGTCGAGGTTGTACATGACGCGGTAGACGGCGTAGCCGGTGACGAGGCCGACGAGTGCGCCGCCGATGCCGACGACGAGCATCTCGAGGGCGACGTCGGCGAGCCGCGAGGGCGTGAACACCGCGGCAGCGGTGAGCGATCCGTCCTGCACTTGGACGACGAGCTCGGCGAGCGTCATGAAGAGGACGACACCGACGCCATCGTTGAGGAGGCTCTCACCCTCGACGAGGACGGCGAGGCTGTCGGCGACGCCGAGCTCCTTGAAGAGCGCGAGGACGCTTACGGGGTCGGTCGGGAGGATCATCGCCGCGAAGAGCAGCGCGACGAGCAGCGGGAAGCCGAAAGCCTGCTGGCCGACGAAGCCGAGAAAGGTCACGGAGAGCAGGAGTCCGCCGACGGCGAGCGCAAGCACGAGCGGGAGGTTGCGCCGGAAGCGCTCGAACTCCGTGTTCGCGGCGCCCTCGAACAGCAACGGTGGGAGGAGGACGAAGAGGATGACGTCGTGTGAGATTGCGATCCCCGGGTGAATGCCGACGACGGACGCGCCGAGGCCGGCGATGAGGAGGGCGATGGTGTACGGGAACTCGCCGACCTTGGCGACGAAGGTGCCGACGCCCGCCGCGATGATGAACACGGCGATGAGATCGACGAGCTGCGATTCGAGGCCGGTGGCCATACCGCGTCGTGCGCTCCGGGGCCACTACCCTCTTACGGCGTGTGGGTCCCGACAGCCCGCGAGGTATCACAGATCACGACCGTCTCATGGCGCACCGCGCTCGGGGTTTGCCCACGCGGCGCCGCGCGGACGCGCCCACGATCCGCCACCGCTTTACTGGCGGCCACCCAGTGAACGGTATGGAACGGCTCCGTGACGCCCTAGCGGGCGGCGAGGCGGGCGTTGCGCTCTTCGTCGACGGCCCGAACGTCCTGCGCGACGAGTTCGACGTCGACCTCGACGACGTACTGCACGCGGCCCGCGAGGAGGGACGGCTCGTCGTCTCACGGCTCTATCTCGACGAACACGCGACGCCCGGACTCATCCAGGCGGGCGAGGCGCGCGGCTACGACGTCCGCGTGACGAGCGGCGACGTGGACGTGAAACTCGCCGTCGACGCGACCGAACTCGTGTTGAGTGAGCACGTCGACCTGCTCGCCATCGCCTCGCGCGACACCGACTTCAAGCCCGTCCTCGAGAAGGCGTCGGCGAACGGCGTCGCCACGCTCGCCATCGCGCCCGGCGAACACGGCCGCTCGGACGCGCTGCGGAACGCCGCAGACGACGCGCTCGTCCTCGAAGACGCGGATCACGGGAAGTAGGGGCGGCTCCCCGTACGGTGAGGCGGCCGACGACGCGTCCGATGACGCGAGCGGCGACGCGATCCGGAGCGTCGAACACGCGTCCCGTCAAGCGGCCGAACGGGCCGGGTTTTTCCTCGTGGAGCCCCGAGTCCGGGTATGCGTGATCTAGGGACACCGGTACTCGACAACCACCTGCATCTCGACCGTGACGGCGCGCGCGGTATCGACGCCGTCCGGGAGTTCGCGCGGGCGGGCGGCACGCACCTGCTCGTCGTGAACAAGCCCTCGTGGCACCTCGGCGTCGAGGCGGACACGGGCGACGACTTTCGGGCCGTCTTCGACGAAACCCGTGGAATCGTCGCCGACGCCACTGCGGAACTCCGCGGGCGAGCGTGGCCCGTCCTCGGGGTGCATCCCGGACTGCTCTCGCGGCTCGTCGACGAGCGCGGCTTCGCGCCCGACGAGGCCGCCGACCTGTTGTGCGCGGGCCTCGATGTCGCCGCGGAGTACGCCGCCGACGGCGAAGCGGTCGCGCTGAAGTCCGGGCGGCCCCACTACGAAGTGAGCGACGAGGTGTGGGATGCCTCGAACCGTGTGCTGCGCCACGCGCTCGATTGCGCGGCGGAGACGGGCGTCGCCCTCCAGTTGCACACCGAGGCCACGGAGGATCTGACGGACGTCGCGGCGTGGGCGGAGGACGCCGGTCTACCACCGAAACGCGTCGTGAAACACTACGCGAGCGGGACGCTTGCTGGCGTGACGAAGAGCGTAATGTGCGAGAAGGACTACCTCGACGACGCCGTCGGCTCGGGCGAGCCGTTCCTGATGGAGACGGACTACGTGGACGACGCTGACCGGCCGGGCGCGGTGATGGGCCCGAAGACCGTGCCACGGCGCGTAGCGTGGCTCCAAGAGCGCGGCGACGATGCGGCGGTGCGCCGGGCGCACGTCGAGACCCCCGACGCCGTCTACGGCATCGACACCACCGCGACGCTAGACTGACGACACGAGACGGGGATGCGAGCGCGTGACGCGCCGTCGCGCATAGGAAAGGCATTTGTCCCGCGCTCCGGACGTATGGGGTATGAGCGACACCGAGGAGGAGTTCTACTCCGCCGAACGCTGGCAGAACTGGCTCGACCGACTCCGCGACGAGGAACTCGATCCCGAGGACGAGGACTCCGCGCGACTCCTCTACAACCTCCAAGACGACGTCGCCATCGCCGTGGCGAAGATCGTCTCCGCCTACCAGGACGACGAGCTCACGCAGGACGAGGCGGTGGCGGAACTCGAATCCATCCGCGAGGTCGTCCTCGATGAACCCGAATTCGACGACGAGGACAAACTGATGCTCGTCGAGGGCGTCCAGACGAGTCTCGTCGCGGTCTTCTACTCCGCCGACGTCTACGTCGCCAACGGCGCCGCCGAGGACGCAAGCGTCCAGGAGTACGTCGAGGCGGCCGCGGCCGCCGAGCAGGACGAGGAGTTCGACCGCGCACTCGACCTCGCTGCGGGCGCGGGATCGCGGCTCTTCGAGGGCGACGAGATCGACCTCTCCATCACGGAAGAACTGGAGTACGGTCCGCTGACGGACTGGCTGAGCGGCCTCGACAGCCTCCAGAGCGCCCTCGCCGACCCCGAGGTCATCGAGGACGAGGACGCGTAACCGTCGGGTTTACGACTGCGCCGCCCGTAGGCCGTGCAAATGAGCGATCGGAGGGCCGTCGCCGGACTCGTCGGTGCGGTGTTGCTGTTCGGCATCCTCATCATCTCTCTCTCCCTCTATCAGGCCCAGGTCGTTCCCAGCGAGAACCAACGCGCGGAGTTCGAACACAGCCAGCAGGTCCAGAACCAACTCGAGGACGTCCGCAACGCGATCCTCCGGACGGCGTGGTCGGGGAACAGCCAGCCGACCTCGGTGACGCTCGGCACGCGCTACCCGAGCCGGACCGTCGCGGTAAATCCGCCGCCCGCGACGGGCCGATTGGCGACGGAGAACCTGGGGAACGTCACGATACGGAACGTCTATGCGGCGGGCGGGCCGGAGGGGTTGCAAGAGTATCTAGACAATCAAAGCCACAACCTCACCTACCCGACGAGCGCGCTTGTCTATACGCCGGACTATAACGAGTACCGTGGTGCCCCGCAGACCGTCTACGAGAACACCCTCCTCTACAACAACTTCACGCGCGGTGGCAATTCGACATACCTGAACCTCACGGGGGACTCGCTCGTTTCTGCGTCGGGAGATCGCGTCTCGCTCGTCGTCCTCCGGGGCGACTACAGCGAGAGCGGTATCGGAAGCGCGACGGTCGACCCCGAGTCCGTGAGCACGCCGAGGGGCGGCGTCTACGTGAACGGGTCGCTGAACGTCTCGCTGCCGACGCGCTATCCGGTGAACGGGACGGCGGGGTGGTCGGGGCTGCTCCCGGATGCGGTGAACCCGGAGAACGCGAGCGGCGGCCACCGGGTGAACCTCTCGACGGAGGGCGGGACCAGACTCCGGATCGGGGCCGTGAGCGTTGGGTCCGGATCGACGAGTGACCCGGCATACATCACGCGAGAGTCGGCGCGGTCACCGCAGGTGTCCGGCGGCGAGACCACCACTCTCAGCGTACAGGTCCACGACGAGTACCTCAATCCGGATGCGGGAGTGATGGTAAACGCGAGTGCGGATGGCAGACGGATTCAAGACTCGAACCAAACGACCGACGAGAACGGGATAGTCAGATTCGACTACATGGCCCCGAGAAGTGGTGGTACGTACCGTGTAAACGTCTCGTTCGGGCCGAACCGGACCGAAGGCCCGCGAGCGCAGTGGACGAGCTTCGACGTGAACGTTCCTGAGCAGAACGATGGCGGCGGTGGCGGCGGTAGCGGTGGGACTGGAAGTGGCGATCTGGGCGGTCCGACGATCAACTGGCGGCTTGACGACCTGTCGACCCCGGGTGAGAACCGTGTCAGATATGTCGCGTCCTATGAAGTGACGAACACAAATGGTTCGTTCGACCAAATCGAGGTTGCGTTCAACGACTACGACGGGAGCGCGCAGGGGACGAAACGGAGCGAGGGCAAGCGCGGGAGCGTCGAGTACATGTCCTATAATGGAGCGAAGCACAGTTGGGACGTGTCACTGAAAGTCATATATACCGTGGATGGGTCGTCGTACGTCGCGGCGTCGCGGCAGTTCACGGATACCGCCGACGCGATCAACCCCGACAGAAACGCGAACCTCGGTAGTGCTGACTCGCCGACGATCGACTCGTTTGACGTCGCGGACAAGTATAAGAACAACCCGAAGTACAAAATTTCGTATACCATCGGAAACACCGCCCAATTCGACCAGGTGCAAGGGGCGCTCCTCAGTACCGGGAGTGGTGGGTCCGACATCAAGACCAAGAGCTCCTCGGGTCCGTTCACGCTCAAGACGAACGGGAACAGATTCGTCGTCAAACTTCTCGTCTACGACAACGATGGTGTGGTAGTCGCGTATGCCGCGACGGAACCCGACCAAGCGGACGGGGTCGACCCGACACGCGCGACGTGACGGACCCCACGAACCGCTGATCATGCTAGTGCTCGACCGGACGTATACCTCGGTCCCACCGACCCTTTACGCTTGGTCACGTCTAACACGCCGGTATGAGCGACGAGGCGCGGTCGCCGGGTTGATCGGTGCGATACTGTTGCTCGGGATGCTCGTGATCGCGCTGTCGCTCTATCAGGCGCAGGTCAGATGGCGCGTCGCGCGACGACGACTCGGAGGCGGGGACGACGTTCGACGTGACGGCGCGTGCGAGCGACGGCCATGGGACGACGATTGACGACGGGGACGACCGCCTCACGTACGACCCCGGCGGCGTGACGGTGTCCCCGACGCGAAGCGACGTCTCCGCGTCGTAGCGCCCGCACGTCGGCGGTTCGTCACACGTCGAACAGGCTATCGACAGACACATACGCCAGTTTCGTGAAGGACCGGCCATGACAGCCGTCGGCATCGACGCGGTCGAGGTCTGGACCGGTAAGTTGTCGCTCGACCTCGCCGAGACGTTCGCCCCGGAGCAGGGCGACGACCCGGCGAAGTACACGAAGGGGCTGGGGCTCCGCGAGAGTTCGTTCCCCGACGCCCACGAGGACATCGTGACGATGGGCGCGAACGCCGCCTACCGACTGATGGAGCGCGAGGGGCTCATCCCCGAGGACGTCGGCCGGATCGACGTCGCCACCGAATCCGCGTTCGACAACTCGAAGCCCGTCTCCACCTATATCGCAGGGTGTCTCGAGCAGGTGTACGCGGGCGACTTCCATCACGCGAACAAGGGCGAGCGGAAGTTCGCCTGCATCGCGGGCACCCAGAGCCTGGACGACGCGTGCAACTGGATCCGGGCGGGGCGAAACCGGGGACGTGGTGCGCTCGTGATCGCCAGCGACACCGCCCTCTACGAGCGCGGCGACGCGGGCGAGGCGACGCAGGGTGCGGGTGCGGTGGCGATGTGGGTCACCGAGGATCCCTCGCTCGTCGCACTCTCCGTCGAACAGGGCTATGGGTCCGCCGACGAGACGGACTTCCTGAAGCCGAACCAGCAGTTCCCGAGCGTCGACGGGAAGCGCTCGATCAAGGTCTATCTCGCGCGGATGCGCGAGGCGCTGGAGGACTTCGAGAGCGTCGCGGGCCGCGTTGACCCCGACGACTACGCGTACGCGCCGTTCCACACGCCGTATCCGGGGATGGTTCGCAAGGCCGCACTCTTGGCGTACCGACACACGATCCGCGGGACGGACGTCGAGGACGCCTTGGCCGCGGACATCGGTCGCCAACCGCGACGCGAGGCGTTCGACGACGAGGCGGCGTTCGACGACGCGGTCAGCGACTACACGGACGCGCTGAAGGAGCGCCCGGAGTACCGCGAGTGGTACGACGCGCGCATTCAACCGACGCTGGCGCTCAGCGAACGCGTCGGCAACTGGTACACGGGGTCGGTCCACCTCGCACGCCTCTCCGCGCTCCATCACGCCGCGGAGACCGGACGCGACCTCGCGGGCGAGGAGCTGCTCGTCGCCTCCTACGGGTCGGGCGCGCAAGCGGAAGTGCACGCCGAGACGGTACGCGAGGGGTGGCGCGAGGCGATCGACGCGCTCTCGATCTTCGATCGAATCGAGTCGCGCTACGACCTCACCTTCTCGGAGTACGAGCAGATCCACGACCGTCACAACCACGCGAAACAGGCCGAGATGGCAGCGTTCACCACCCCCGAGGACGAGTTCGTCTTCGACGGCTGGGGACCGATGAACGAGCGGACGTACCGGTACGTGGACTGAGACGGCTGGGACGACTAACGCGACGCCGGGAGAGCGGCAAAGTTGCGACACGACGAGCGCAGGTCAGAACGCCGACGCGCGCTCGGCGCCGTGGACGGGAGGCGCGCCCGAAGCCTCAGTCAGCGATCGCTCGGAGCGCGTCGAGCATCTCGTCGACCGGAGTGGTACAGACGGCGAGGGAGAAGCCGTCGCGCTGGGCGAGGCGCGGGGCGTGCTCCCAAAGATCCTCCTCCTCCAGTCCGTGGAGGAGGACGGCGTTCGGCGTCGGGTTGACGACCCGGAGGGCGACGAGCGGTGACTCGCCGCGCGTGACGCCGGTGAAACCGAGAATACGGTTGGTCGACTGCCCGTAGAGCCGGTAGAACTCGTCGCTGGTGAGTCGAGTGATGGCTTTGATGCTGTCGATGATGGTGTGACCGCTCACGCGGTCGCGGTCGCCCGCGACGATCTCGGTCGCGCCGATGGCGTCGTAGACGTCGGCGAGTGGGACGGTCGCCGGGTACTCGCGGAGGTCAAGAACGACGTCGCTCTCGAAGCCCGCGGAGAGGACGCGCGCGTACTGCCGGATCCGATCGCCACCACGACGCTCGTCGATGTCGAGGAGCGCGACGACGAGCCGCGAGACGAGCCCGATTCCCGGACTCTCACGGCGCCCGCTCTCGTAGTCGGAGATGACGGAGGAGGAGACGTCGAGCTGGTCGGCGAGCTCGGTCTGTGAGACGTCGAAGTCGGTGCGCCACTTGCGGAGTGTCGCGCCGGGGTCGTCGCTGAGCGTGACCTCGCCCGCGATACGCTCCGCGAGGCCGGCGCGCGCGTCCGAATCCATACACCCCTCAACCCGATACGTGACCTAATGCGTGTCGGAGCGGGTTCGACAGGTGCCGATATCCCCTTTCCCCGACCCTGAATCAGTCGCTGGTGAGCGCAGCGAGGGCGCCGCCGATGGCCCCGAAGACGACGGGATAGACGACGCCGGCGAGGACGAGGCCGAGAGCGACTGCGGGCCCCATCCACACATCGTCGGTCGTGATCCGAAGGGCGAAGACGCCGATCCACACGGGGATCGCGTAGCCGAGCGAGACGATGGTCCCGCAGAGCGCGCCGTCGCGGGGCGCGGCGAGGCCGACGTAGCGGACGAGGACGACGCCCGCTACGAGGAGGAACAGCGGCGGGAGAACGTAGAGCAGTTGGGGTGCGTCGCCGCTTGCGATGAGGTTCGTCGTTGCCCGCCCGCCGCCGAACGCCGGGCGCGTGAGGTCGACGAAGTGCGCGTTGTAGAAGAGCCAGCCGACGACCTTCCACGCGGGGATCGTCTGTCCGCCGACGAGTTCGATGATCGCGTTGAATCCGCTGAGGCTCTCACGCACCCGGTTTGCCTGCCAGAGATAGACGACGAGGAACTCGAGGAGGAAGGCGACGGCCCCGGTGACGGCCGCGGGGAGCCACGGGACGGCGCGCGACGTGTCGTGTGCCATGGGCCGTACTTCGGCGGGTAGCGCAAAAGTCGTTGTGTCGGTTTCGAGCGCCAATCCACCGCGGGGCGCCTGCGCGCCGAGATGCCGACAGCCATCAGGCTGAAATCGGGCGCGGACCAACCGTTGGGCACGATGACCGACGTCTCACGCCGACGGTTTCTCGGTGCCGCGACCGGGGCTGCGCTCGCGTGGGGGGTAACGGGAACCGCGAGCGCCGCCGAAACGGGATCGGGACGCGGCGGCTGGCAGCCGGTGGACTCGCCGACCGATCGGGCCCTCCACGGCGTCGCGCGAGCGGACGCTCGAACGTACGCGGTCGGTGGCGGTGGCGTCATCCTCCAACGCACTGGCGACGCGGGCGAGTGGCGCGTCCTCACGGCGAGCGGGCCGGACGGAAACGGTTCGAACCTCCACACGGCCGCGAGCGACGGCGGGCGGGTCTGGATCGCGGGCGCCAGCGGCGCGCTTGCCGTCATCGACGCCGCGACGGGCGACGTCACCACCCACCGTGCACCGGACGACGTGACGAATCAGTTCACGAGCATCGCGCTCGTCGGATCGGGCGCCGACGCGACCGTCTACGTGGCCGATAGCGCCGGGCACGTGCACGTCTCGCGCGGCCGGGCCGGAGACACCGGCGACAAGGACAGCGGGCGCGACTGGACGCACGCGACGCCCGGGAGCGGGGCGGCGATTCGGGACGTGACGGCTGCCGACGGGCGCGTCGTCGCGGTCGACGCGAACGACGACGTCTTCGAGACGCACAGCGGGGCGTCGTGGGACCGCATCGGGATCGACGACGCGGACGCGACGCTGCGCGGCGTCGCTATCGCGGGCGGAACGGCACACGTCGTCGGCGGCGCGCTCTACAGCGAGACGGCGGACGGGTGGGACGTCGCCAACCCCTGCGACGCGACGCTCTCCGCCGTCGAGATCGGGTCGTGTGGCTGTGTCCACGCCGTCGGGGCCGACGGCACCGTGCTCCACCGACCCGGGTACGGGATCCCCGCGGGGACGACGCTGGCGAAATGGCTCGGGCGTTGGGAGACGACGCGACCCGTCCAGACGGAACTCGACGATCTCGTCCTCGGCGCGCCACATGTCGCTGTCGGGGCAAACGGCACGATCGTCGAGCGCTGACGGCCACCGTACGTCCGGCGTCCGCCGAACAGGCTCGGATCGGTTCGACGTGGCTCCACAAGAGTGATGCCCCGAGGCAACCCAGCGGCCGTATGGCTCTCAGCATCGACCCCGGTCAACTCGGACTCCACTTCGGCTCCGGTGCCGTCATCGGCGGCGTCACGGGGTTCGCCGCGAAGAAGGTCGCAAAGCTCGTCGCCGTCCTCATCGGCAGCGAACTCGCCCTCTTCGCCTTCCTCGAATCGCGCGGGATCCTCGTCGTGAAATGGGACCGCCTCACCGCCGGTCTCGTCAGTGCCGGGCAGGACGCCGCGTCGTCGACGCCGCCCTCGTGGATGATGTCGGTCCTCTCGACGCTCTCGATCTCCGCCGGCTTCACCGGCGGCTTCCTCCTCGGCTTCCGAAAGGGATAGTCGCTCGCGTCCGTGGTTCGCGCCGGAAACGTCGTCGTGGCGCACGTTCCCGACGGATCGTCGTCGACTGATCAGCGCGTGCGCAGGTCGTCCTTGTCCTTGATGACGCGCGTCTCCCCCTCACCGCTCGTAACCTCCGCGACGAGGTCGTAGAGCTCGTTTCGCATCCCTGCAGGGAAGGTGAGGACGCCGACCCACGAGCCGTCCGACTGCCACTCCTCGCGTTCGAGCTCGCCGAACTCCCGGATCTGCGCTTGGCCGGAGCCCGCGTAGTCCGCGGGGAGGCTGACCGCCACCGTCACCTCCTCGAAGCGGATCGGGATGACGGGCCGGAGCGCCTCGAGCGCGTCGTCGACCTGGGCCTCCACGGGCTCCATCGGATCGACCGTGAACCCCGCCTGTTCGAGGGCGGACTCGATGCGTTCCGGCGGATGGGGTGCGTTGTCCATCTGGGGGTTCACGGCGTTGCGCGCGATGGTGTTGATGAGCTGTCTGCGCTTTCGCTCCTGCATCTCCTCGCGCTGCTCGGCCGTGATCTGGATCTCCCCCTGCTTGATGACCTCGGGGATGATCTCCATCGGGTCGGTCGTCTCGAAGACCTCCTCCAGGTCCTCCTCGGCGGGACGGTCGCCGCGCGAGGCGTTCTCGAAGACGTCGCGTGCGGCGATGACGTCCTCCAGTTCGCCGTCGAACTCCCCGCGCTTGATGGCGAGTGCGGCGTCCGGGTCGACGAGCACCTCGAAGCGCTCGCCGTGCGACTCCAAACGGGCCGTCACGGCCTCGTCGAGCGAAATCATGTTCGACAGTTGCGGCGGACGGTTGAAGGCCTTTCCGGGGAAGGCGTGGTTCCGTAGGAACCACGAGTATGCGAGCGCGAACGTCAGCGAGACGCGAGCAGCGTCGTGCCGATGGAACGACGGAACGGCGAACGGGAAGTGATGCGACCCGTGAGCCGTGTGGTTCCGCGGAAGCCGCTGGATGGCGTCACCACTCCGCGGCCGGAAAAACGGGGGAGAATCGGGGGCGTTATTCGGACTGCTCGTCCGCGTCCGCGTCGCCGTCATCGTCTTCGTCCTCCTCGGCGAGGAGGTCGTTGTCGACGAGGTACTCCTCGATTTCGTCGTCGGTGAGCTCGATAAACGAACCGGACTCGGCGTCAACAGTGGCGACGCCGATGCCTTCGGGTGTGAGGCCGTCCTCGTGGACCTGCCCGAGACCGGCGAGTGCGAGGCCGACGGCGTCCTCCAGCGCAACGTCCTCGCTGTACTCGTCCTCGAGGTACTGCTGGATGTCGTCGCGGCCCGAGCCGATGGCGAGGGCCTTCCACTCGTTGGGCGTGCCCGAGGGGTCGGTCTCGTAGAGGCGGGGCTCGCCGTCCTCGATGCCGCCGATGAGGAGCGCGACGCCGAACGGGCGCGCACCGCCGACCTGGGTGTACTGCTGGATGTGGTCGGTGATGTCCTTCGTGAGGCTCTCGACGCCGATCGGCTCGTCGTAGCGCACGCGGTTGACCTGCGAGTCGCGGCGCGCGAAGTCGATGAGCTGGCGGGCGTCGGCGACGTGCCCGGCCGAGGCGATACCGATGTGGTTGTCCGCTTTGTGAATCTTCTCGACGCTCGTCTCCTCCATCAGGGGCGAGCGGATGCGTTTGTCGACGACGAGTACCACGCCGTCCTTCGCGCGAATGCCGATGGAGGCCGATCCGCGCTTAACGGCTTCACGCGCGTACTCGACCTGATAGAGTCGGCCGTCGGGCGAGAAGATAGTGATACCTCGGTCGTACGCTTGCTGTTGGGCTTGTCCCTGCATGATGTGTCACTCCAAATCAGCGCGAGTCGCGCCCACGAAGCCACCGTCGACGGTGACGTCGACGAGGCCGTCGCGGCTGACGGCCCGGGTGGTGGCGTTCCTGAACACGACGGCTTCCTCTGCCGAATTTTCACGCGCGCGTCCTAAATACCTTTCTTCACCGGCACGGACCGTGCCCGAGACGCCCCGTACGTGGACCCCCACGGGGTCGTCGCGAACGGCGTCCACGCACGCGAGCGCCGCCCGCGCTTCCGAAACGTACCCCCGGCGTGCGCGGACGACCGCCTCGCCCTCTCCGGCGTCGAACTCGTAGCTGAGAACGCGGAGGTCGGCGTCCGCGCTCGTGGCGTCCCCGAGGAGGTTCTGCGCCGCGAACCAGACGCTACGCTGGAAGTCCCGGCGGGAAACCTCGGCGTCCGGCCACGCCTCGATGCCGACGAGGAGGTATCGCCAGCGCGGCCGGAGGTGCTTCGGGAGGTGTTTCACAGTTGCCCCGCGCGTCCCTCAGCGCTCCGTGTCATGTCGTCCGCGTTCGAGCCCCGGCGCAATGAAGTCGGCGGAGCGCCGCCGGCGGTTCCGCTCGGCGAGGACGCCCCACTCCGCGAGACCGGTCTCGATCGCCGCGGCATCGAAACCGATCGCCTCACCGAGCGCGCGGAGCTCGCGCGGTGCACGCACTTGGAGATGCGACGTCGGCGACCCCGAAACGACGTAGGGAACGTCGTACTGCTCGACGAGTTCGCGGAGCTTTCGGAGGCCGCGCAGCGCCTGCACGCGCGGGCCGCCGGACGCGCGCAGCACGGCCCCGAGGTCGAACTCCACGCGGACGTCGTGATCGGCCGCGGCCCGCGCGATGACGTGGTTGACGTCGCCCTGCCCCGCCATCGGCCGCGTCAGGACGTCGACGCGCTCCTCTTCGGCGGCGAAGCGATTGAGTGTCGGCGTGCCACCGCGCACGCAGAGAACGGTGTGCGCGCGACGCGCCTCGCTGAGCGGCCCACTCGCTCCAGTTGGGTCGTCAGCGACGATCTCCGTGGCATCCACGACGTCGACGTCGTGCGCCTCGCGGACGGCCGTCGCGTCGAACGTGGGATCGACCGCGGCCGCGTTCCGGACGACGATCCCCTCGAACCCCTGTCGGGCCGCCGTCGCGGCGAAGCGCCGCACCGTGCTCTCCCCGTCCGGCGTCGCGGTGACCGCCTCGTACATACGGGCGTGGACGCGCGGCGCGCGCTAAAGCGGTGCGGTCTCACCACCACGGTTTTGACGCTGCGTGTTAATTGTTCACACATGTCTGATACCGTTCCGACGGACGTCGACTGGAAGGACCCCGAACATTGCCCGTGGTGCGGCGCCGCCATCCGTGACGGCGGCGCGGGCTTCATCGACCATATCAAGGTGAGCGCCGAGTGCGAGGCGGCCTTCGAGGCATGGCGCGAGAACATCGCTGACGATATCCGCGGCGAGTGGCTGTCCTAAGGCGCTAGGCGAGCGCATCTTGGGCGTTCTCCACCGCGGCTTCGCGCGTCGCCGGATACGCCTCGACCTTCGCGCGAAAGGAGATGCCCTTGCCGAGTCGGCTCTCGCCGCCGAACGCGGCTTGCTTGTCGAGATGCGCCATGAACGCGCAGTTCTCGTTCACCCGCTGATCGAGTTCCTCGCGCAACCGATCGACGTCCGCGCCGTCGCGCAGCCGGTCGAGGACGTATCGGATCCCGTCCGCGTTCTCGACGCGGGCCGACAGCACGACGATCCGATCGCCGTTGTGGCCGGTACTCTCCGCGCGCTGGATCTCGAACGCCTCGGGGAGGAAGTGTCTGAGCGCGCGTTCGACGCGCGCCTCGTCCTCCGTGTCGTAGCAGAACGTGCGCAGATCGACGTAGTGGAAGGGGACGCTCATGGGCGTTCGAACGCGCCCGAGCGCCAAAAGGGTACGACTCTCAGGGTCGGTGCGACTTACGCTTCGTCGGCAGCTTCGAGGTTGTCCTCGGGAACGCCCTGCTCTTGGCCGTCTTCGAAGGCGACGGTGTAGTTCGCGTCGCCGAACATCGTCTCGACCTTCTGCGTGATCTCGCCGGTCTCGCTGTCGAACCCGCTGTGCTCGTCGTGGAGGACCACCGAATCGCCTTCTTCGAAGCTCATACTCCGCGTTGGGTGTGGGCCACGCAAAAGCGCCCCGATTCCCCCTCAGGACCCGAGGAGCCGACGGACGACCGCCGGGCCCGTCTTCCGCAGGATGTTCAGGCCGATGACGACGAGCATTGCCGTCACGACCCAGTCGAAGCGCCGCTCGTCGAAGCCCACCCGGCGCAGTGCCGTCCCGGCGAGCAGGCCGACGAGCGTCACGACTGCGAGCGCACAGCCCAACCAGAGCCGATACGTCGTCAAGAGGTCGGTGAAGAGTGCCATCTGAACGATCCGCGCCGTAAAGACGACCGTGAACACCATCGAGAGCCCGCCGATGTAGCGCTCGCGGTCCCGCTCGAACGTGTGGAGATAGGCGGGGAGGAGCGGCCCGAGGTTTGCCACCGCGAGGAAGAACCCCTCCAAGAGCCCGAAGAGTCCCAACAACACCGGGTGGTGGGCGCCCTCCACGACGACGAACGACGTCGCCACCTGATAGACGGCGTAGCCAAGCAGGATCACGCCGATCACGAACGGGACGAGCGGCCCCGTCGAGACCGATGCGAGGACGTAGACGCCGACGATGCTCCCGACGAGCGCGAGCGCGACGAGCTGCCACTCGCGTCTGACGTAGTCGAGGCCGGTGTTCGTCTCGCCCACCTGGAAGACGTTGATCATCCACGGCGGGATCGCCAACACGACGACGGCCATGGTCGGGTCGATCACGGACGCGAAAATCGGCGTCGTGATGAGCGCGTAGCCGAAGCCGATCGCACCCTTCACCGCGCCCGCGACCACCGCGACGACGAGCAGGAACGCGAACAGGAGGGGCGTCACGCCGCTCTGGATGCCCTTGGTCACGCTTTGTGTCCCCGGGAAGAGGACGACGCTCCCGGCGAACACGGCGAGCGCCGCGAACGCCATCAGGAGCTCTCGATAGCGTAGTTCTCGGAGGTTGGTAATGAACGTCGTCGCGCGGGTTGCCGAACTCACTCTCTTTCTCCGATCCGCTGTATGTGTGCGAGACGGGAAACCCCGTCAGAGTGGGCGATCACCGCGCGAAGCCACGACGCGCTTCGTCGACCGGATTTGGCGGCCTCCACCGTTGATCGACGTCGCACGGGCGCTCACGACCGCGTGACTCCTCGTCGCCGATTCCGGTGAGTATTGCGACGCCGCGGCCTTCGATACTCGCCTCGCTCGCCCTGCCCTCGTGGCACCCCTAACGCCGTCACCTCTCCCGTCGTCGTCCGCTATCCCCACTCGACGCCGTCTCGCGCTTCGGCGTCCCAGCGCCGCAACACCGCGCGGGCGTTCCCCGAGTGGTAGCCGAAGTAGACGCCGTCGGTATGTGTCTCAACCGTCTCGGCCGCGGCCGCGAGCGCGTCCACGTCGGGGTCGACCGCGTAGAGTTCGACACCGAGGCGGACGTCGAGGTCCGCGAGCCGATCCGCGAAGCCGGAGGCGAGGCTCTCCAGCCAGTACGTCGTTCCGTACGCCGTGTCGTAGAGCGGGACGACGAACTCCTCAACGTGTGTGGCCAGCGCGTCGAGGTCCATCCCGGCGCGTTCGAGCAGGTGTCCCGGGTAGGGATCGGGGTGGAGCGTGAGGTAGAGGTCACCAGGGACGCGCTTGGCCGCCTCCGCGACGAACGACGTGAGTACTGAGGCGCGCCACGCCGTCCACTCCTCGAACTCGCTCTCGGCGAACGCCTCCTCACAGCGTTCGCAGTGACAGAAGTCGGGGCCGGGGAAGCCCACTTCGTCGAGGCGGACGTCGTCGCTCGCGCGCGTGCACGCCTCGATCACTTCGTAGAGGCCGTTCCGGTACCCCTCGTCGCTCGGGCAGACGTGCCCGGAGTCGAGGTCCGGGTGGTCCGTCGTCGCGGACCGCCCCGACGAGTCGACCGCGACGACGTTGTCCTCGGTTGCGGCGCTCGCCGTGTCGGCAAAACAGGAGACGAGATTGACGGCGTCCTCGACGGGCTCGCCGTGCTGGCCGGTGACGCGTTTGACCTCGTAGAACCCGACGTCGAACTCCGGCCACTCGATCTCCTCGGCGTTCCGCGTGACGATGCCATACATGTACGCGGGTGGGAGATCCGGCCGCCTAAAGCGTTCGTTCCGCGGCGGAGAGGGCGGAGGAGAGCGCCGATCAGTCGATGCGGTCGATGTCGTCCTCGGGTGCGCCACCCGCGACGAGCTTGTAGACGAGGACGATCAGGGCCAATGCGAGGGCGAGCTTGATGGACGTGCGCATATCCACTCGCTACACGTCGCGCCACTATACCTTTTCGGGACGACGGTCTCGTCCGCCTCAGACGGCGAGGTGGTCGGTGATCTCCTCGCGGACGATCGTCTCGCAGTACGCACAGCGGACCCCCTCCCCGAGGACGTCGAAGCGGGTCTCGACCGGCTCGCCGGCGTTCGTGATGCAGTGGCGGTTCGGACAGCTGAGGAGACCGGTGACTTGCTCGGGGGGTTCGATCTCGGTCTTCTCGGCGACCGCGTACTCCCGGACGATGTTAACCGTCGCGTCGGGCGCAATGAGTGAGAGGACGTCAAGTTCGGCCTGGCTCATCTCGCGGCCCTCGACTTTCACGATATCCTTGTGTCCCATCGTCTCGCTCGGCACGTTCATCCCGAGGCTGACGCCCTCGCCGCCGCTCCCGTCGATGCCGAGAATGGCGAGGACGTGGAGGGCCTCGCCGGCCGGCACGTGGTCGATGACGGTCCCGTCGCGGATCTTCGAGATGCGGAGTTCGGTGTCCTTCTCCGTCATTCCCCATCACCCCCGTCCCCCAGGAGGAGGTCGAGCAGCGCCATCCGCACCGGAACGCCGTTGTGTGCCTGCTCGAAGTAGGTCGCGTTCGGGAGGTCGTCGATCTCCGGATCGATCTCGTCGATCCGCGGGAGCGGATGCATCACGGCGAGGTCGTCCGACGCGGCCTCGAGCGTCTCCGCGTCGATCCGGTATTGGCCCGCCACCTTCTCGTACTCCTCCTCGTCGGGGAAGCGCTCGCGCTGGATACGTGTCACGTAGAGCACGTCGAGTTCGGGGAGGACGGCCGCAAGATCGTCGTGCTCGCGGACGTTCGCCCCGGCCTCGTGGAGGTCGTAGCGAACGGATCGCGGCAGCCGGAGGCTCTCGGGGCTGATGAAGTGTTGCCGGACATCGAAGTTCGTCAGCGCGTGCGCGAGCGAGTGGACCGTCCGCCCGTACTTCAGGTCGCCCATGATCCCGATCGTGAGGTCGTCGAGGCCCGCGTTCTCGTCGATCGTGTAGAGATCGAGGAGCGTTTGACTCGGGTGGTGGCCCGCGCCGTCGCCCGCGTTTACGAGCGGGACGTCGACGAACTCGCTTGCCATCCGTGCCGCGCCCTGGCTCGGGTGCCGAAGGATGATCCCGTCCGCGTACCCCTCGACGACGCGGGCGGTGTCCGCGAGCGACTCGCCTTTCTTCACCGACGAGTCCTCGACTGCCCCCATGTCGATGACGTCGCCGCCGAGGCGCTTCGCTGCGGTCTCGAAGCTCATCTTCGTCCGCGTGCTCGGCTCGAAGAAGCAGAGCGCGAGCAGCGCGCCCGGGTGTCGGTCCGCGTGCGCAGCGGGATCGTCCGCAAACTCCCCCGCGCGCGCTAAGACCGCCTCGATGTCCGCCCGCGAGAGCTGTTTCGCGGTCAGCAGGTGGTCGTGGCGCATCGTCACTACACCCGCGCGCGGACGCCTTGAAGCTCCCGAACCTTTGTATGGGATGAGGGCACCACCCGTGGGCATGCTTGCCATCGCCGGCGGAAAGGGCGGCGTCGGAAAGACCACGACGGCGCTCTGTCTTGCCGACGCCTACGTCCGCCGACGCCGTCGACCGCTCGTCGTCGACGCCGACCGCGGGATGCCGAACTGCCACCTCTACGCTGGCACGTCGGGTGACCGCGGCGTTTCCGACGTCGCCGGCGGCGTCTCCATCGACGCGGTCGCCGAGCCCGCGGTTGCCCCACCCGGCGTCGACGTGCTCGCCGGCGGCGACGTCGCCCCCGACGCATATCTCGATGCGCTCCCGACCGATCGACCGGTGATCCTCGACACCGCCGCGGGCGCGGGCGCGGACGTCGGCGCGGCCCTCGCGGCTGCCGACGCCGCCGTCGTCGTCATGACCGCCGACCGGGACGCCGTCCGCGACGGCCTGAAGAGCGCCGCGCTCGCCCGGGCGCTCGGCACACCCGTCGTCGCGTGCGCCGTCGTCGCAACCGCGGGCGACGTGACCGGGATCGAGCGCGTCGTCGAAGCGCCCACTGTTCCTGTTCCCGCGGCCCGTGACCCGCTCACCGACGCGGCCGTAGCGCTCGCTCACGACCGTGTTGCAGGGGGTATCGGTCCGAACGCTTAACAGTACAATAGCCCCTATGCGGGTAGCATGGCGGATCGGCTCCCCACGGGCATCGACGTCCTTGACCGGAAGCTCGGTGGCGGGCTCCCGGCTGGGAGCCTGCTCGTCTACGAGTCGCCACCGGCGAGTCAGGGGGAGCTATTGCTCCACGAGTTCGCCGCCGCCCGCGATACCTTCTACCTGACCGCCGACCGGACCGAGGATGCCGTCGTCGACGCCTTCGAGGACGCCGCCGTCCCACAGGAAACCCCCGACGTCCGCTACCTGTCGAGCGACTCCCCGCTCGACGACGGCCGCCGGCTCTTCCGGAACGTCGGCGAGGGCGAGACGCTCATCGTTGATCCCGTCGACGCCCTCGAACGGACCGACCGCGCCCGCTACGAGACCTTCCTCTCGGAGCTTCAAAATCACATGCACAACACGGGGAGCGTCGCCGTCCTCCACGGTCTCCGCGGAGACCACGTCCCCGAACTCCGCGACACAACGATCCACATCGCCGACGTCGCCTTCCGCCTGCGCACCGAGATTTCCGGCGGAGACATCGAGAACGCACTCTCCGTCCTGAAGTTCCGCGGCGGGAACGCACTCGACGAGACGATCAAGCTCAACCTCAGCGACCGCGTCGGGATTGACACCTCCCGCGACATCGCCTGACGCGTCGCTTGACGTCGCCCGGTCGATCAGAAAAACGTGGTCAGGGTGCGTACGAACCCCCCTCAGCATCCGCTACGCCGTCATTCCGGGGGGTTGCGTTTGTTCCTCACGGGTCACTGCGTTCCCCGCTCGGGTGTTCGGTCGCCGCTTTGGGCCGACCTATTCCTCGTCGAGCTCGTCGACGATTTCGTCCGCGTCGACGTCCGCGTCCTCGAGGGCGTCCTCGATGTCGCCGAGGTCCTCCTCGCCGCCACCCATGCCGCCCATCATACCGCCCATGCCGCCCATCATGCCGCCCATGCCGGCGCCGTCGATGATCTCCTGGACGATGACGCGATCGACGTCGATCTGGTCCATGACCTGCTGGAGGATCTGCTGTTTGCCCATCATCCACTGCTGATTGAACTGGAGCTGCGGGCTCTGCTCGATGTACAGCGTCTCCTTCTCGACGGTCTCCGTCTCGAACTCGGGTTCGGCGTCCTCGTCCTCGCTCTCGACTTCGACTTCTTCCTCGACCTCGTCCGTCTCGATGTGCATGTCGAGATCGACGTCGAAGTACATGCTGAGGAGGCCCTGGGCCTTCTCGACGCGGTCCGTGACCTCGCCGACGACCTCGTACTGGTACTCGATGTCCTGACCGGCGAGCATGTGGTTGAAGTCGACGCGCGCGCGTCCGCCGATGATCGTCTCGACGTGGCCGTGCTCGCCCTCGATGTCGACGTGCGCGCCGGGGTAGCGGTCGTCCTCCGGAATCTTCTCGGCGCTCACCGTGCGGACCTCGCTCTCGTCGTACTCGCCGAAGGCGTCGGCCGCGGGGACGACGACGGTCCCGGTGTCGCCGACCTCCTTGCCGATGATGTCGTCTTCGACCGGCTCGAAGATGTGACCCTCGCCGAGTACGATCGTGCGCGGGGCGAACTCCTGTTCGTCAGTGTCGACGCCCTCCTCCTCGGCGACCTCCTGATCGGTCGTGTCGACGAGATCGCCGTCCTCGACGGTGCGTGCGGTGTACGCGAGTTCGATGAAGTCGCCCGCCTGAAGCCCCTCGGACTCCTCGGCGTCTGTGTCGTTGGCTGCCTCGGCCTCTTGCTGGTCGCTCATACGCACACGCACACTCGTTCGACCCTTAAGAATCACGTTTCTGCCGCGCGAGCCGAACCGGTCAGCGCATGGTTTCGAGATCCCGGACCACGCCCGCGTTCACGGAGAGCCACGTCGTCAGCCGCGTCGCCTCGTCGGCGTCGTCGGGGTAACACGTACAGCGATCCGGACCGCGCTCCTGTCGGACGACGACCGATTCGAGCGCGTACTCGGGAGCGGGGACGGTCGGACGCGGCGCGTCGCCGGCGGCGGAGTCTGCTGACATCCCACTCGTGAATGAAGCGTCACCGGATAAGAAGCCTGCTAAGAGGGGTACGGATCACTCAATAGCCGCCCGTCGCGCCAGCATCCCGTCGGGGTTCTGCCAGGGTTCCGCCGTCGTATCGAGCCGTTCCGGACGTCTTTTCCCCGCGCCCACCGACGCCTCGCCCATGTACGAAGTCGAGGTGAAGGTGCCCGCGGACCACGGCGACGTTCGTGACGCCCTGGAGTCGGTCGGCGCGGAACGCGGGGAGACGGTCGAACAGGTCGACACCTATTACGACGCGCCGCACCGCGATTTCGCGGCGACCGACGAAGCGCTCCGCGTCCGGCGCGTGACGGACGACGAAGGCGAACACGCTCGGATCACCTACAAGGGGCCGAAGGTCGACAGCGAATCGAAGGCCCGCGAGGAAGTCGAGACCGGCGTCGAGGACGGTGCGGACGCCGGCGCGATCTTCGAGGGCGTCGGCTTCACGCCCGCCGCGACAGTCGAGAAGACTCGCACGTACTACGCCTACGACGACTACACCATCGTCCTCGACGACGTGACCGGTCTCGGGCAGTTCGTCGAGGTCGAACGCGAGAGCGAGGACGTCGAGACCGCCCGCGAGGGTGCGTTCGACGTCCTGCGTCGCCTCGGTCTCGACCCGAACGACCAGATCCGCGCCTCCTACCTCGGCCTCCTCTTGGAGTAGCCCGCGCGACCTGTCCATAACCGCGGGGCATATTCGGCGACGGTTTCGTTTCCGCAAGTTATAGAACCGCCGACGGCCAAACGTGGCCAATGACCGAGCGGAACATCCGCGTCCAGCCGATCGATCGCGGGGCCGTCGAGGACGAAACCGTCGAAATCGTCGAGCGAAAGGGGGTTGGCCACCCCGACTCCATCTGCGACGGCGTCGCCGAGCACGTCTCCGAAGCCCTCGCGCAGGCCTATCTCGACCGTGTTGGGAAGGTCCTCCACTACAACACCGACGAGACGCAGCTCGTCGCCGGTACCGCCGCGCCCGCCTTCGGTGGCGGCGAAGTCATCGAACCCGTCTATCTCCTCGTCGTCGGGCGCGCCACCAAACACTACGTCGACGAGACGGGCACGGAACACCACATCCCCGTCGACGCCATCGCCCTTGAGGCCGCCCGCGACTACCTCCGCGAAACGCTCCCCGCCCTCGACCTCGAAACCGACGTCGTCGTCGACGTCCGCCTCGGTGAGGGCTCCGGTGACCTCCAAGAGGTCTTCGGCGAGGACGAACGCCACGTCCCCGAGGCCAACGACACCTCCTTCGGCGTCGGCCACGCGCCCCTGACCGAGACGGAGGAACTCGTCCTCGAAACCGAACGCCACCTCAACGGCCCGTACCACGCCGAGCACCCTGCGATCGGGCAGGACGTGAAGGTCATGGGGAAACGCGAGGGCGACGACATCGACCTCACCGTCGCCGTCGCGCTCGTCGACCGCCACGTCCCCGACATCGACGCCTACGAGGCCGAGATCGAGGGCGTCCGCGAGACCGTCGCGGCCCTCGCCGACGACTACAGCGACCGTGACGTCACCGTCCACGTCAACACCGCTGACGACTACGAGGATGGCTCCGTCTACCTCACCGTCACCGGCACCAGCGCCGAACAGGGCGACGACGGTTCTGTCGGTAGGGGCAATCGCGCGAACGGCCTCATCACCCCCAACCGCTCGATGAGCATGGAGGCCACGTCCGGGAAGAATCCCGTCAACCACATCGGGAAGATCTACAACCTCCTCTCCACGCAAATCGCGGAGAGCGTCGTCGACGACGTCGAGGGAATCCGCGATCTCCGCGTGCGCCTCCTCAGCCAGATCGGCCGCCCGATCGACCAACCCCACGTCGCCGACGTCCACGTCGTCACCGACGAGGGTGTCGCCATCGAGGACATCGAGGCCGACGTCCGCGACATCGTCGACGCCGAACTCGCTGACGTCACCTCGATCACCCAACGCGTCATCGACGGCGAACTCACCACCTTCTAACGGACTTTTTGCAGCGCTTGAGCGCGCTCCGGCGCGCTCTGCGCTTGCAAACCCCCCACTACTGTTGGAAGCGAAGCTTCCGACCGTTCAGTCAGAACGTGGAATGTTCTGACGATGAAAGCGCGTCGAACCCCCTCTGAGGGTCCTCGCGCCTCGCCCTTCGGGCGGGTGAACCGCGCACCGACCGGGGTCTGGGCGAGAACGCTGTTCTCACTTGCCCGCACTCGCTCCGCTCGCGCGGACTCCGACCCGCTCGGTGCGCGGACGCTACCCAAGCGCGGTTCACCGCTTGTCGTCGTAGAAAAAACCGGTTCATCCGTGCACGTCCCGACCGAGACTCGATCACTAACCAGTCCCGTGGGTCACGTTTTAGGTGGGGCGTTGTGTTCCGTACCGTATGTCGGATCGTTCACCGCTACGACAGAAGCTCCGAGCAGACCTCACGGAGAATCTGCTCGTCAGCGGTGTTGCCGTGGTGCTCGGCGTCATCGCGTTCGTCGTCCTCTCCTCACTCGACGTGCCGTTTCTCGTGCTGTTCGGGTGTGTTCTCGCCATCGGGGCGTTCGTCCCCCGAATCTACGAGGCGTATTGGCCGAGTAGACGGAGCCGTGGGTTTCGGATCGGGTGGACGGTCCTGATGGCCGTCGTCACGACGGCCATCATCCTCGTCGTGTACGACGTGATGCGCGCATTCCTCTCACAGCAATCCGCTTCCATCGTCGCGGTCGTCATCACGCCAATCGCCCAGTACGCTCTCGCTGCACTCGTCGCGGGACGGCGATGATCGATGCGACGCACCCCGTCCCCGATCGGTGACGGGGCGGGGAAGCGACGTTCCTTTACTCTGCCCGCTCGTTTCGCGCACCATGCATCCGCCGGACGCCGACGCCGTGCTCGTCCGCCACGGCGACGTCGGCATCAAGAGCCGCTCCGTCCAGACGCGCATGGAGGAGCGCCTTGCCGAGGACATCCGGGCGCACCTCGACGCACGTGGAATCGACGGCCGCGTTACCCGCGAATATGGTCGGCTCGTAATCCACACCGCGGACGTCGAAGCCGCGACCGCCGCCGCGACGGACACCTTCGGCGTCGTGTCGGCGAGTCCTGCAACCGTCGTCGACGCCTCGCTCGACGCGATCACGGACGCGCTGGCAGCGACCGCACGCGAGCACTATCACGGCGGGACGTTCGGCGTCGACGCGCGTCGCGCCGGCGAACACGACTTCGGAAGCCACGACATCGGCCGCGAGGGCGGACAGGCCGTCTGGGAGGCCGTCGAGGACGACTTCGACCCCGAGGTGGATCTCGATGATCCCGATCTGACCTTCGGCGTGGAGTGTCGGGACGCGCGGGCGTTCGTCTTCCTCGAAGAACGCGACGGCCCGGGCGGGATGCCGCTCGGGACACAAGCCCCCCTCATCGCACTCGTCTCCGGCGGCATCGACTCGCCCGTCGCGGCGTGGCTGGCGATGAAGCGCGGCGCACCAATCGTGCCCGTCTACCTCGACCTCGGGCCGTACGGCGGGGCCGATCACGAGGCTCGGGCCGTCGAGACCGTCCGGCACCTCGCCAAGTGGGCACCCGAGCGTGACCTCGACGTCCGGCGCGTCCCTGCCGGCGAGGCCGTCGAACGACTTGGCGCCGAGGTCGGCAACACCCGGATGCTCTCCTTCCGGCGTTTCATGTATCGCGTCGCCGAGCGCGTCGCCCGCGACGTCGACGCGGTCGGCATCGTCACCGGCGAAGCCATCGGCCAGAAGTCGAGTCAGACCACCGCGAACATGGCCGCCGTCGCGGGCGCGAGCGACCTCCCCGTCCATCGGCCGCTGCTCTCGTGGGACAAACAGGACGTCATCGCGCGCGCCCGTGACCTCGGGACGTACCGCGACGCCACGATGAACGTCGGCTGCGACCGCCTCGCCCCCGCCCAGCCCGCGACCGCCGCGAGCGCCGAGCGCGTCGTCGCCGCTGAGCCGGACGATCTCCTCGATCTCGCCGACGCCGCCGCGGACGCCCGCGACGTCGTCCCGGTCGATCCGATCGCCATCGAATCGGAATCGGGGGCGTCGCCATGATCGTGTCCCGATCTGGCCGTTCGAATCCGGGTGTCCCACGTGACTGAGGTCTGCATCGTCGGCAAGGACGACGTCGCGCTCCCCGACGACCTCTACGCCTACGAGACGGCGTACCGCGCGCTCGCCACCTACGACCCGACGCTCCCGTGGGAGAACGCGCTCGTCGTCGAGACGGTGAGTCTCGGAACGGCGGTGTCGCTCCTCAACGACCTCGATTGGTACCTCGCCCGCATCGCCCGCGACGCCTTCATCCGCGATCCGAGCGTCAGCGAGACGGAGTGGCTCTCTCGTCCCCTCGCCCGCGAACTCCGCGACGGCGGCGACCCCGAGGAGCGCGTCAACCGCCTCAGAGTTTACGGCGTCGCGGACGGCCGTCTCGTCGATCCCACGATAGTCCTCCGGGGCGACGCCCAAGAGGGGACATACGAGCGAAGCGAGTACGACGACACCGTCGTGGTGCGCGTGACGCGCGAGGAGTTCCACTAGTGGCCTCGTCGCGCACCCGCCTCTGCCAGCCACGCTCCCGTGCGTTTCGCGCGCGAGCGATCTCGCGCCGTCCCCACGCGTTCGCCAAGAGCTAACTTCCCGGGCGCGCTCACCTCGGACGATGCCCTCCACCGACACCGACCGGTTGCGTGAAGCGCGCGTCGTCGCCGAACGCTACCTCCGCCGCGAACGCCCGCTCAGCGCGCTCGTCGTCGTTCTCGCGGTGTCGATCTTCCTCGTCGCGTACGCCGCGACGTCGCTCCTCCCCGCGGTCGGCGTCGCGGCCGTCCTGCTCGTCCTCGTCCGTGCCCCGATCCTCAAGTCGAACGGAACGATCCGCCTCCGAACCGACGCCGACCCCGAGACGGTCGCCGCGAGCTTCGCTGGCCCGACGCCGCCGGTGCTCGCGCTCCAGTGGGGTGTGGCCGACGACGTCGTCCCCGCCGACGACAGGACGACGTACCCCGTCTCGTACCTCTTCGGGCTCCGAACCGTCGAGATGGCCGTCGAGACGCGGGTCCCAGAGACTGACGACGGAACGCGATGCGTCGAACTCGACGTCACCGTGAACGGGAGTGCGTGGGCGGCGTACGCTGCGACGATCCGCGACGAGGGCGACGCGACGGTCGTCGACGTCGACTACGACGCGAAGCGGCGCTTCGGCCTCCGGCGCGTCCCACAACAGTTCGTGGCGGAACGCTACCGCGACGAGGCGCTCGCGGTGCAGGGATACGAGGTCGTCGCGCGCGACGCGCACTTCGGGCTCTGAGACGCGTCGCCAGCAGCGTCGGGGCGGTTCGCGGTTCCACTCCGCGTGGCTACCGAGCGCGAAGCGCTCGGGCCCGAACACCCCCGAAGGGGGTGTGACGGGCTTTTGGCCGAGCTTTTGCCAGCGAGCGAAGCGAACGCAGCAAAAGGTCGTCAGTCGAAGACGCCCGCCGTCAGATAGCGCTCGCCGCTGTCCCAGAACATCGTCACAATGAGCGGGTCGTCGTCGTCGTCAGCCTCGTAGGCGTAGCGCTCGGCGACGCGCTGGGAGACGAGCGAGACGGCGCCGGAGGATTGGCCGACGAGGACGCCCTGATCGCGCGCGAGACTGCGACATTCGGCCTCAGCGTCGTCGATGTCGACGGTTTCGACGGTGTCGATGATGTCGACGTCGAGGATGTCGGAGACGAAGCCGGGACCCATTCCCTGGAAGGCGTCCTCGCCGGGTTCCTCGCCGGAGAGGACGGCGTTCCCCTCGGGTTCGACGGCGACGACTTCCATGTCGGGGAATTCTTCGAGGAGGCGGTGGCTCGTGCCGGTGATCGTCCCGCCAGTCCCGACGGCGGCGACGAAGGCATCGATCTCGCGGCCCTCGACCTGTTCGAGGATCTCCTCGGCGGTCGTGCGATAGTGCGCGCGGGGGTTCGCGTCGTTCTCGAACTGCCGGATGGGATAGGCGTCGGTCTCGGCGGCGATTTCGGCGGCGCGGTCGTTCGCGTCCGTCATCGACCCCTCGACGAGTTCGAGGTCGGCACCGTAGGCCCGCAGGAGGTTTCGGCGCTCCTGGGACATGTCGGCGGGCATGACGATGGTGAGGTCGTAGCCGCGCGCGGCGGCGACGACGGCGAGACCGATCCCGGTGTTGCCGCTCGTCGCCTCGACGATGCGGTCTCCCGGGGAGAGGTCGCCGGACTCCTCGGCGGCGAACACCATCTCGCGGGCGGGGCGGTCCTTCGCGGAGCCACCGGGGTTGAACGACTCGACCTTCGCGGCGATTGTCGCGCCCTCGGGCGACGGGACGCGGAGGAGCGGCGTCCCGATGGCGTCGAGGATGCTGTCGATCATCACGCCGTGGTACGCGTGAAGGGGTTAAACCGATGACGCTCGCGCCCGCCGACTCGGCGGGCGTCCCCCACGGCGGGGGCGTTAAGCCCGTCGAGTGTCTACGGACACGTATGTCAGAGCAACTCGAAACGATGAGCCCGAACCCGGCGTGGGACGCTGACGCGTACGAGGACACCGTCGAGACGTGGCGACGTCTCAGCGACGACGTGACCGTGAAGGTGTGGGGCGGCGACTGGTGTGGCGACTGCCGCGGGCAACTCCCCGACTTCGCGGCCGCCTTGGAGGCCGCCGGCGTCGAGGATATTGAGCACTACCCCGTCGAGCGCGTCGACGGCGAGAAGCAGGGTCCTGGCGTCGAGGAGTACGGCATCGAACTCATCCCCACTGTCGTCGTCGAGGACGCCGAGGGAGCCGAACTCGCACGCTTCGTCGAGGAGGAGGACCGCCCGATTGCGGTCTGGCTCGCCGAGCGTCTCGACGAGCTCGAAGCGTCCGCCTGAGCTAGCGGTACTCTTCTAGCCACTCAGCGAGTTCGTCGGTATCCGTGATCGGCGGCGAACACGCGCGCCGGCAGACGTAGGCGGTCGCCCCGTCGTCGGCCCGCGGGTCGGGCTGGTCCCCGCTCGACCGTTCGGCGCCGCCCGCAGGTCGCCGCCCGCGCCCCGCCCAGATCGGCGGCGCGTCGTCGAGACCCAGTTCGCCCAGCCACGCCGCCAGTCCGTCCGCCGTCAGCGGCCGACGTGAGAGGAGCCGATCCGGAAGGTAGCGCGCGGTGATCGCGTCGCGCCAGTCGTCGGGTGTCTCGTCGGCCGCCACGGTCACTTCGAGGTGGCCGCGCTCGTGCGTGTCGGCAGCGAGCGCGAGCGACGGATGCGTGAGCGCCTGCGTCTCGATCGTCTCGGCGTGTGTGGCGAGCACGGCATCCGCGACGTCCTGATACCCGCTCTCGGGCCGGAACGCGGCGAGCGCGTCCAGCACCCAGACGGCAACACCTGTAGGCGAGGGCGTCGAGCGGTCCGCGAGGTCCTGCGAGCGCGCGAGGAGTTCCTCGCCGCTCGCCGGCGTGAAGTAGAGCGTTTTCTCGTTCTCGTCCCAGTGTTCGGCGACGAGCGCGTCCGCGAGGTCGCACGCGAACGCGAGGTGCGCGACGTCGCCCGTCGCCTCGTAGGTCGCCAGCGCCCCCGCCGCCAAGAACGCGTAGTCCTCGAGGTAGCCCGTGCCCTTCGTCTCGCCGTCCGCGTACCGACGCGCGAGTCGCTGCTCCGTCTCGTTCCAGAGGTGATCGCGCACGAAGTCGAGCGCGTCGACCGCGCGCGCCGCGTAGTCGGTGTCGAGGACGAGACCGGCCTCGGCGAACGCGCGGATCGCCAGCCCGTTCCACGCGCCGATCACCTTCTCGTCGCGGGCCGGCCGCGGCCGCTCCGTGCGCGCCGCGTAGACCTGCGCGTGTGCCCGGTCGAGGCGTTCGCGGGCGTCCTCCGTCTCCATCCCGAGTTCGTCGGCGACGTCCGCGAGGTCGCGTCTGCGCGTGAGCACGGAACTGCCCTCGAAGTTCCCGTTCTGGGTGACGCCATAGTACGCGCCGAAGACGGTGGCGTCCGTCGGATCGTCGACGGCCGCGCTCACCTCGTCGAGCGTCCAGACGTAGAACTTCCCCTCCTCGCCCTCGCTTCGGGCGTCGAGCGTGCTGTAGAAGCCCCCCTCGGGGTGGGAGAGCTCGTCGGCGACGAAGTCGAGCGCGCCCGCCGCCACGTCCCGGTATCGGTCGTCCCCGGTGAGCTGGTAGCCGGCGAGATACGCCCGCGGCAGTTCGGCGTTATCGTAGAGCATCTTCTCGAAGTGGGGGACCGTCCAGTCGCGATCGACGCAGTAGCGATGAAAGCCCCCGCCGAGGTGATCGTAGAGCCCCCCCGCGGCCATTGCGTCCAGCGTCTCCGTGGCGACGGCGCGCGCCTCGTCGGCCGCGTCTCCCCCGTGGACGGCAGCGCGGAGGAGGACGTGGAGGCGACCCGGTTGTGGGAACTTCTGTCCCGAACCCCACCCGCCGTGTTTGCGGTCGGCGCCCTCGATCGCGGCCGACGCGGCGGCATCGAGGGCGTCGCGTCCCGGCGGGTCCGCGCGGGCGTCCGGGACGGCCTCGACCTCGCCTTCGAGCGCGCTCGCCCACTGGTCGGCGCGCGACTCGACCGCCTCGCGCTCCGTCTCCCAGCGCTCGTGGAGCGAGCGGAGCACGTCGAGAAACCCCGGCTGATTCCCGCTCGACTCGCGCGGGAAGTACGTCCCGACGTAGAACGGGCGTTTGTCGGGGGTGAGCCAGACGGAGAGCGGCCACCCGCCGCCGCCCGTCGCCAACTGCGCGACGGTCATGTAGAGGTCGTCGACGTCGGGGCGTTCCTCCCGGTCGACCTTGACGGGGACGAAGTTGTCGTTGAGGTACGCGGCGACGGTCTCGTCCTCAAAGGACTCCTCGGCCATCACATGACACCAGTGACAGGCCGAGTAGCCGATGGAGAGGAAGACCGGCACGTCGCGCTCTTCGGCGGCCGCGAAGGCCTGATCGTCCCACGGCTGCCAGTTCACGGGGTTGTCCGCGTGTTGCCGGAGGTACGGACTCGCCTCCTCGCCGAGGCGATTGCGGTCCGTCGGATCGCTCATGCGCGGTGGTTGGACCGGAAGCGGGTAAAGGGTCGTGCGTCGGCAGCGTATCGTACCCATATGCGTGTATACTTCTGCCGTCTGTAAGAGCAACGTTTACACCCCTGTGCTTTCTCGATTCGCCCATGTCCGAGACCGTCCTGCTGATCGGTGGCGGCGGCCGCGAACACGCCATCGCGCGCGCGCTCGCCGACGACTGCGACCTCTACGCCTGCGCGTCGAACCGGAATCCGGGTATCGTCTCGCTCGCCGAATCGGTCGAGACGCTGGACGAGAGCGATCCGGACGCCGTCGTCGACTACGCGACGGCTATCGACGCCGATCTCGCCGTCGTCGGCCCGGAGGGACCGCTCGCGGCCGGCGTCGTCGACGCCCTCGGAGACGCCGGGATCTACGCGTTCGGGCCCGAGCAGGCCGATGCGCGCATCGAAACGGACAAGCAGTTCCAACGGGAGTTCATGGCCGAGAACGACGTCCCCGGGACGCCGTGGTTCGAGACGTTCGATGACGCCGGCGCGGCCGCGGAATACGTCGAGGCGTTGGCGGACGAGGGCGAGGACGCGGCGGTCAAGCCCGCGGGCCTCACCGGCGGGAAGGGCGTGCGCGTCACGGGCGATCAGGTGACGCACGCGGAAGCCGCCGACTACGTCCGCGAGAGCGGCCACGACGAGTGGGTGATCGAGGAACGACTCGTCGGCGAGGAGTTCACCGTGCAGGCGTTCGTCGCCGACGGCGAGGTGCGCCCGACGCTCGCTGTGCAGGACCACAAGCGCGCCTACGAGGGCGACGAGGGGCCGAATACTGGCGGTATGGGCAGTTACAGCGACGTCGGTGCGACGCTCCCGTTCATGACTGAGGCGGACTACGACGACGCCGTGGCGATCATCGAGGCGACCGTCGACGCGCTCGACGACTATCGCGGCGTCCTCTACGGGCAGTTCATGCTCACCGCCGAGGGACCACGGGTCGTCGAGTTCAACGCGCGCTTCGGCGACCCCGAGGCGATGAACACCCTCGCCGTGCTCGAAACGCCGTTCATCGACGTCCTCACGGCGGCCCGCGACGGCGACGCGCTCCCGACGCTCGACTTCACGGGCGAGGCGACCGTCTGTAAGTACGCCGTCCCCGAAGGGTACCCCACGGACCCCGAAGCGGGCGCCGAGGTGACGCTCGACGAGTCAAGCGTCGGCGACGCTCTGCTCTTCTACGCGAGCGTCGACGCCCGGGCGGACGGCATCTACACGACGACGTCGCGCTCCTTCGCCGTCGTCGGTCGCGGCGACACGATCGAGGCTGCCGAGTCGCAGGCCGCCGCCGCGCTCTCCGGCCTCGGCGCGGGATTCCGCGTCCGCCACGACGTCGGCAAAGCGGCCCTCGTGCGCCAACGCGTCGATCACATGGACGAGCTGCGCTGAGCAACTGCTCGATGCCGCGATCGTTCCAGTTCGTGGCCTCGTCCGGCGGCGGCCCGTACTTATAGGTAGGTGCCGGGTGAAGCAACACCCATGGCAGAAGACGAAGTCATCCGACTGCTGAAAAAGGCGTATCAGGACGAGATCGAGACGGTCATGAACTACATGACGAACTCCATCGTCCTTGACGGCGTCCGTGCCGAGGAGATCAAGGAGTCCCTACAAGCGGACATCCAGGAGGAGCTCGGGCACGCGGAGGAGCTCGGCAACCGCCTGAAACAACTCGACGAGTCGCCGCCCGGCTCTGGAGTGTTCGAGGCGACGCAGGACACCCTCCAGCCACCCGAAGACACGACGGACGTCGTCTCCGTCATTGAGGGCGTTCTGGACGCCGAGAACGACGCCATCGATACGTACCGGGACCTCGTGCACGCCGCCGGCGACGCGGACGACCCGGTCACCGAGGACCTCGCGACCACCATTCTCGCGGACGAGGAGGCCCACCGCACCGAGTTCCGCGGCTACCGCAAGGAGTACAAGCAGTAGACTCCGCGGAGGCCATCGGGAACGTCCTCGAAACGTGCCCCACGCCACTCGCACTCACTTCTTTGACCCAGCGTTCACGCAGCGTCGGTGCCACGCCTCGCAGGGAACGTCTCAAGCCCGACTCGGCGCGCCGTCGATCGCCGCGGCGTGCTCGCGCGCCCGCTCCCGGACCGCGTCGGCATCGACGTGCGGGAAGTCGCCCTGATCGTAGCGCACGCGCCCGTCGACCATCGTGAAGGTGACGTCGTCGCCATGCGCGGCGTAGACGAGGTGCGAGCACACGTCGTGGATCGGCGTCGCGCGCGTTAGATCCGTGTCGATGCCGACGACGTCCGCCTTCCATCCCTCCCGGAGTTTTCCCACCTTCTCGAAGCCCGCGGCACGCGCGCCGTTGCGCGTCGCCATCTCGAACACCGTCGTTGCGGGGAGCGCGGTCGGATCGAGGTCGTCGACCTTCCCGAGCAGACTCGCCTGTCGCATCTCCGTGAAGGCGTCGAGCGTATTGTTACAGGGCGGCCCGTCGTTGCCGAGCGCGACGTTGATCCCCCGATCCACGTAGTCGCGGATCGGCGCGATCCCGGAGGCGAGCTTCATGTTCGAGGACGGACAGTGCGTGACGTGCGTCCCCGTCTCCGCGAGGAGTTCGCGCTCCGACTCGTCCGTCCAGACGCAGTGCGCGAGCACGACGTCCTCGCCCGTCAGTCCGACCTCGTCGAGCCAGTGGAGGTTGCGCATCCCGGTGTCCTCCTCAACCGTCTCGATCTCGCCGCGGTTCTCGCTCGCGTGCGTGTGGATGCGGACGCCGTCGTGGCGATCAGCGAGGTCGCGTGCACCGCGAAGACATTCCTCCGTGCAGGAGACGGCGAAACGTGGCGTCACCGCGTAACGGATCCGGTCGTCGTACGCGCCGTGATAGCGCTCGATGAGGCGTTCGGACTCGGCGAGTGCGGCCGTCGCGTCCTCCTCCAAGGCCGCGGGCGAGCGCTGATCCATCAACACCTTCCCGAGGCGCGCGCGGATCCCCGTCTCGCCCGCGGCCGCGATGGCCCGCTCGGCGTGGTTAACCGAAAGATGATCGATCACGGTCGTCGTCCCGCTCTCCAGACACTCGAGATAGCCCAACTGGGCGGCGACCGCCATGCCGTCCGCATCGAGAGCGGCCTCCATCGGGAGGACGGACTCGAAGAGCCAGTCGAGCAGTTCGGTGTCGTCCGCGATCCCGCGACCCAAACTCTGGACGGAGTGGACGTGCCCGCCGACGAGGCCGGGCGCGACGATACCGAACTCGCGGTGCTCGTGGTCAGGGTAGGCCTCCGCGAGGTCGGCCCGTTCCCCGACCGCGGTGATCCGGTCCCCCTCGACCACGACGCCGCCGTCCTCAAGGACGGTGTCGGCGTCCGCCACGACGGTTCCTGTGAGTAGCATCCGCACAGTCGTCCGGCCGCCAGCACCACCTGTCTTTCCATCGGCCCCACCGTCGACACCGGCGACGTCGGCGGCGAGCCGAACGGTTATCGGACGCGGTCCCCGAACGCCGACATGGACCTCTCCATCGTCGACCTCTCGCCCGTCCCCGACGACGGCACGGCGACGGACGCGTACGCGAACACCGTCGAGACGGCCCGAAACGCCGAGCGCCTCGGATATCGGCGCGTCTGGGCCGCCGAGCACCACGGCATGGCCGATCGGCTCGCCGGCACGACGCCCGAGGTGCTGCTCGGCCGCCTCGCGGGCGCGACCGACGACATTCGACTCGGGACGGGCGCGATGCTCCTCAACCACTACAGCCCGCTCAAGGCCGCGGAGACGTTCGGCGCGCTCGACGCGCTCGCGCCCGGGCGGGTCGACGCCGGTCTCGGGCGCGCGAGCAACTCGCCCGCCGTCGACCGCGCGCTCGGAACGAAACGCCGCGTACAGAACCCCGACGAGGACCACCGCGAGAAGATCGAGGCCGTCGTGAACCACCTCTACGACGCCTACCCGGACGGCCACGCCTACGCGGACATCGAAATCCCACAGTCCGAGGCCGCCACGCCCGTCCCGTGGGTGCTCGGCTCCGACCCGTCGAGCGCCGCCATCGCGGGCGAACTCGGCCTCCGCTACTGCTTCGCGGCGTTCATCCGCCCCGCGAACGCCGTCGCGTCCTTCGAGGCCTACCGCGAGCACTTCGACTCCGGGACGCTCCCCGGTGGCCCCGACGAGCCCGTGGGGATGGTCGCCGTGAACGCCGTCGCCGGCGAGACGGACGAGGCGGCCGCGCGCCGCCGCGCGGTCGCCGAGGCCTCCTTCCAGCGTCTCGCCCGCGGTGAGGCCGGCACGACGCCCGGAATCGAGGAAGCCATCGACGAACTCGACGGCGTCCCCGACCCCACGCCGGAAACGCTCGACACCGAGGAGTGGCCGCGCGCCATCTCCGGCAGCCCCGACACGCTCGCGGGCCTCCTTGACCAGCTCGCCGAACGCGTCGGCGTCGACGAGATGATGATCCAGCACGTCGTCCCCGACTACGAGACGGCGCTCGACTCCCACGCGCGCATCGCCGAGGGCGTCGGCCTCGACGGGCGGGCGTAGGCGGCGCTGGAAGGCAGATAGCGGTGCGGCTCTGCGGACGGGATCTGTGAGAAGATGGCGGACGACTGTCCGCGTCCTACTCGCGCTTCGCGCGAGGTCCGAAGACCCCCTCCGTCGGAGGGGGTCTGACGGACATTTTGGTGAAGCTTTTACCAGCGCCAGCGTAGCTGGCGCGCAGTAAAAGCTTCAGTAGTGCCGCTCTTTGGGCTCGTAGGTCTGGTTCTCGCCCTCGAGGAGCGCGGGGCGATACCAGAGTTCGGGGGTGCCGTCGTTCCACGAGATCATCGTGTGCTTGAGCCACTCGTCGTCGCGGCGTTCCTGATACTCTTTGCGCCAGTGGGCGCCGCGGAACTCCTCGCGGGCGAGCGCGCCCATGGCGATCGTCTCCGCAGCGTCGATGACGTTTCGCGTCTCGATGGTGTGCTGGAGGTCGGTGTTGAACGTCCGCGACTTGTCGGCGACGTAGACGTCCTGGTACTCCTCGCGAGCCTCGCGGATGGTTTCGAGGGAGTCCTCGATGGCGCTCTCCTCCCGGAAGACGTTGACGTTGTCCGTCATACTCTTCTGGATCTTCGAGCGGACCTCCGCGTGGTTGACCCCCTCCTCCTTCTCGAGGAGGCCCTCGATGCGCTCGGTCTCGGCTTCACGAGCGGTCTCGACGACTTCCTCGGGGGTGTCACCGGAGACGACGGCCGACGACGCGGCGAGCGCGCCGGGTTCGACGGGGAAGTCGACGTCGCTTTCCTCGATGCCCTCGGCGTCGGCCGTCTTCCCAACGGGAATCTCGGGTTCGCCGAGGTCCTCGCCGGCGGCGTGCTTGCCGGCACGCGCGCCGAACACGAGGAGTTCGGGGAGGGCGTTCCCACCCAAGCGGTTGGAGCCGTGGACGGAGACGCAGGCGACCTCGCCGACGGCGTAGAGGCCATCGATGCAGGTCTCGCCGTTCTCGTTCGTCTCGACGCCGCCCATCTCGTAGTGATGACCGGGCTTGACGGGCATCGGCTTCTCAAGGCCGTCGACGCCCTCGAAGTCCTCCGCGAGGTGAAGGATGTTCTCGAGGCGGTCCATGATGCGCTCCTCGCCGAGGTGGCGCATGTCGAGGTGGACGTACTCGTCGTCGACACCGCGCCCCGCGTTGATCTCGGTGAGTTCACCGCGGGAGACGACGTCGCGCGAGGCGAGTTCGCCGTCGTTGGTCGCGTAGCCGTACTCGTACATGAGGCGTTCGCCCTCCGCGTTGTAGAGGATGCCGCCCTCGCCGCGCGTCCCCTCGGAGATGAGAACCCCGGTGGAGGGGAGCGTGGTCGGGTGGAACTGGACGAACTCCATGTCCTCGATGGGGACGCCGGCGCGATACGCCATGGCGACGCCGTCCGCCGTGTTAGCGACGGCGTTCGTCGTGTGGTCGAAGACCTGGCCGTCGCCACCGGTGGCGAGGATGGTGCCTTCGCGCCCGCGGAAGCCCGCGATCTCGCCCGTCTGGATGTCCCAGGCGACGCAGCCGTAACACTCCCGGTCGTTGGGGTCGTCCTCGTCGCTGACGGCGACGCGGGTGACGTACCACTCGTCGTAGACCGTAATTCCCCGCTTGACGACCTGCTCGTAGAGCGTGTGGAGGAGGTGGTGGCCCGTCTCGGCGCCCGCGTACGTGGTCCGCGGGAAGGAGAGCCCCCCGAAGGGGCGCTGGCTCATCCGCCCATCCTCCTCGCGGGAGAAGGGCATCCCCCAGTTCTCAAGCTGGACGACGTTGTCGGGGGCGTCCTGCGCGAGCGTCTCCGCGGCGGGGGCGTCGGTGATGTAGTCGCCGCCCTTGACGGTGTCGTAGGCGTGCAGTTCCCAGTCGTCGCCCTCGCGGAGCGCCGCGTTGATACCGCCCTCGGCCGCGCCCGTGTGCGAGCGGACCGGGTGGAGTTTCGTGACGATGGCCACGTCCGCGCCGGCTTCGTGTGCGCCGATGGCCGCGCGGAGTCCCGCGCCGCCGCCACCGACGACGATGACGTCGTGTTCGTACATAGTTATCTCACCAGAATTTGAGGTTCGACTTCACGGCTTCGCGTTTGAGTTCCTGAATGTGCTCGGTGAGCGGGATGTCCTTCGGACAGACCGTCGTACAGGAGAACTGGGTCTGACAGCGCCAGACGCCGTGTTCCTGTTCGATGATCTGCAGGCGCTCTTCTTGGCGCTCGTCGTCCTCGCGCTCGTCGAAGTAGAAGCGATAGGCCTTATTGATCGCCGCGGGGCCGAGATACTGGTTGTCCCCGGCGGCGACGTTACAGGAGGACATGCACGCGCCACACCAGATACAGCGCGTGCTCATCTTGATCTTTTCGTGGTTCTCCTTGCTCTGGAGCTGCTCGCCGTCGGGCTCTTCGGTGGGGCTGAAGTAGGGTTCGACGGCGTCCATCTGGTCGTAGAAGTGATCCATGTCCACGACGAGATCCTTGACGACCTCGCGGTGGGGGAGCGGTTCGACGCGGACGACGTCGGAGTTCGAGAGGTCCGCGACCTGCGTCTGACAGCCGAGGCGCTGCGACCCGTTGATGAACAGCGCGTCGCTCCCGCAGACGGCCTGCCGACAGGAGTGTCGGAAGGTGAGACTGGAGTCGTACGTGTCGCGCGCGTAGATCAGCGCGTCGAGGACGGTGAGCCCGGGTTCGCGTGGGACGTGGAACGTGTCGAAACGCGGTTCCTGCTTGTCGGCCACCTCGGGGTCGTAGCGGAAGACCTTGAGCGTGATCGCGTCGTCGCCGACGTCCGGTTTCGAGGACGCCTCCTCACGCTCCGTGGCGCGTTCTTCCTTGCGAGCCATCCGTTCGGCCTGCGGGTCCGTCTCGTCGGTGTCCGGTGTCTGAGTACTCATTGTTATGCACTGGCCCCCATGAGAGTGAGAGCGATGCGGATTCCCTGCACGAAGACGAGGACGCCCGCGACGACGAGCACCCACTTCGCGACGCGCTTGGGCGTGCCGGTGACGCCCTGGTTGACGAGCGCGTTGTAGATCCCGTTGGTGCCGTGGAACGTCGCGGCGGCGAGGAACAGCACCATCGTGACGAAGTACGCGGGGACGCTGTACCGGCCGGCGCTGCCGCCGAAGGTGATCTCCGGGGCGTGATGGTAGAAGTGGAGGAGGAGGAAGTGGAACGCGAGCGTGACGACGAGGAACGCGGCGCTGATCCGCTGGAGGAACCAGCGGGTGCTCCCGCTGCTGAAGGAGGAGTAGCGTTCCGCCATCGTTAGAGACCCTCCAAGAAGACGGGGACGCTCGCAACGACGATGATCCCGGTGAGGATCAGCGAGGCGTAGAAGCTCTTTTCTTGCGTGTCGAGGTCCAACCCCACGCCGAGGTCGACGAAGAGGAGGCGGATCCCGTTGAGGATGTGGAAGACGGCGACCGCGAGGAGGCCGACCTCCAGCACCCGGACGACGGCTAACTGTTCGAGGCCTTGGAGCGTGCTCGTGTAGGCAGCGCGGCCGCTCAGCGCGGAGCTGAGCACGGCGATGTGGGTGAAGAGATACCCGATGAGAACCCACCCGGTGAACTTGTGGAACACCCAGGCCCACATGCCGGCCGAGAACTCCCGCCAGCGGCCGAAGTCCTCGACGAGGCCCCGATTGTGCGACTGACTCATACCATGGGAAACTCCTGACCGGGCGCACATAGAAGTTTCTAACCCAGCATGATGGTACGGCGTGTCGAACGGGGTGCTTTCACGCCGTTTGCGGCCATCTCAGGGGCGTTCGGGGAGCGTGCCGTTCCGGGCGCGTTCGTACGCCCGGATGGTCGGCTCGTCGAGTTCGACGAGGTGACAGAGCGGGTTGCCGGGGTAGACGACGGGGTTCTCCAGCACGCCGACGAGCAGGCCGTCGAAGGGCGCGGTGACGCGCACCGTCTCGGTCTTGAACGGGTTGGTGATGGTGCAGACGACGTCGCCCTCGCGGACGAGTTCACCGCGGTCGTGGAGCATCTCGACGAGCCCACCGGCGTCCGCGCGCAGCCACGTCTTCTGGTCGCGCGAGACGACGGTGCGCCACCCGGGCCAGCGGACGGGCTCCGCGGGGTGGCAGTCGTACTCGGCGAGGACGGACGCGACGCCGTCGAGCGCGCGGTCGATGAACCCCCGCTCGAAGCGGTGTGCTTGTCCCATTTCGACGGTGACGGTCGGCGTCCCGCCGTCGCAGGCGGCGCCGCGGAGCGACCCCGTGGGGCCCGCACCGTCGATGATGACGTTCGACCCGAAGGCGCGCGCGAGGCGGGCGACGTCGGGGTCGTCCATGTCCGCCCGAACGTGGAGCATATTGGTTCGCCCGCGTGTCGACGTGTGGAAGTCGAGACCGTAGTCGCAGGGTTCGATGAACTCCTCGTAGACGCGGACAGCCATCCGGTCGGCGCTCGTCCCGGTCTTGCTCCCCGGGAACGAGCGGTTGAGGTCCCGGTCGTAGACGGGGAGGTAGCGCTGTTGGGCGATGAACCCCGGGACGTTGAGAACGGGAAGGCAGACGAGCGTCCCGTGGAGATTCGCGTCCGGCCAGTCCTGTGCGACGGTCCGGACGACCTCGATCCCGTTGAGTTCGTCGCCGTGGATGGCGGCGGAGAGGAAGACGGTCGGCCCCGGTTCCGCGCCGTTGCGGATCGTCACCGGGAGTCTGACGGGGTCGCCGAGATACGTCTCGCTGATGGCGTACCGGAGGTTCCGCGTCTCTCCGGGTTCGACCCGCCCGTCCGCGTACGTGAACGCGTCGTCGCCGTCTGTCATACCCGCCTTCGGGTCGGCGCGGGTATAAAGTGGTGGGCCGTGGCGACGTGCGACTCATCGCCGCTGCCACGACCGTGGACGGCCGTGCTCCGTCGTCACGCACCGCCGTCCGCACCGGCACCGTTTTGCCGGACGCGAGGTGAAATACGGGACAATGACCGACGATCCCGTGACCGTTGGGGTGCTGAGCCTCCACACGAGCAAGGAGACGAAAGCGATCCTCAACGCCGTCGAGGCCCTCGGCCACCGCGGCATCTGGCTCCGCGAGGAGAACCTCGGTGTCTCGATCGAGGACGGCGAGGCGACCCTCGAACCCGACGTCGACGTCGTGGCGAACCGACTCCTCCTCTCGAACACCGAACAGCCCTGTGAGCTCCTCGGTATCGCCACCACGCTCGCGCGCCTCCGGCCGACGCTGAACGAACCCCACCACGTCCTGACGGCGTTCCACAAGTTCGCCACTGCCGCGGCGCTCTCGGACGCCGGCGTCCCCGTCCCCGACGCCTACCTCTCGCTCAGTGCCGACCGGATGAACGACGCCCGCGAGCGCTTCGGCGACGAGGCCGTCTACAAGACCGCGATCGGCACCCACGGCGGCGGGACGTGGAAGATCGGACGCGACGAGGAGGTCAACCCCGTCGTCGGCGAGCGCTACGCCTTCCTCCAGGACCTCATCGAACGCGACTCGGACGTGCACGCCGACCTGCGGATCTACGTCGTGAACGGCGAGGTCGTCGCCGCGATGCGGCGCTACGCCCCGGAGAACGACTGGCGGACGAACGTCGCGCTCGGCGGGGCCGTCGAGGGTATCGACGACCTCCCCGAGGAGGTCCACGACATCGCCGCCGAGTCCGCGGAGGTCGTCGGCCTCGACTACGCGGGCGTCGACGTCGTCGAGGGCGACGACGGCTGGTTCGTCCTCGAAGTCAACCCCACGGCGGGGTTCAAGGGGCTCTTCGAGGCGACGGGCGTCAACCCCGCCCCGGACATCGCGCGCCTCGCCATCGAGGAGGCCGGCGGCGCGGTCGACGACGAGACCGTCGCGGCCCTGCGCTCGAACCTCGATACGTCGACGCCGCGCGGGATGCCCCGGCGGGCCGTCGAATCCTCGGAGCCGAGTCGCGTCGTCGGCTACACCGAGGAGGTCTTGGTGTCGGGGACGAGCGGCACCGAGCGCATCGTCTCGAAATCCGACACGGGGGCCTCGCGGACCTCCATCGACACGAAGCTCGCGGCGAAGATCGGCGCGGGCCCGATCAAGTCGATGACGAAGGTGAAGTCGGGGAGCATGAAGTCCGGGAAATCCCGCCCCGTCGTCGACATCGTCGTCGGTGTCGGCGGCGACCGCCACACCGTCGCGGCCTCGCTGGAGGATCGCTCGCATATGGACTATCCGCTCCTCCTCGGCCGCGACATCCTCAAACACTACCGCGTGGACGTCATGCGGCGCTTCGAGGACGACGCGGCCGTCGACCAGGACGAGGAGGAAGAGGAGTCGCTCGAGTAGCGCGACGTCGCCCTACTGCTCTTTCCAGACGTAGCGCGTCGCGTAGCTCCGATACGGCGCCCATCGCTCTGCGTACTCGCGCATCTCGGCGCGCGTCTCGTGGCCGTAGAGGGTCTGCATTCCCTTGCGGACGCCGAGGTCGCCGACGGGGAAGACGTCCTCGCGGCCAAGGCTGAGCAGCAGAAACATGTTCGCGGTCCAGTCGCCGACGCCGTAGACGTCGCCGAGCTCGGCGCGCACGTCGTCGTTCGTGTGGTCGGCGAAATCCGCGTGGGCGATGCCGTCGGGATACCGCTCGGCGAGTTCGTGGAGGGCACGGACTTTCGTGTCACTGAGACCGACGTCGCGGAGCGTCGCGTCGGCGGCCGCGCGGATGCTGGCGGGGTCAGTGCCGACGCGTTCGCGGAGGCGTTCGCGGACGGCAGCGGCGGATTCGAGCGAGACGGACTGGTTCGTGACGGCGACCACGAGGCGCTCGAAGGGGTCGTCGGCGCGTTCGGGCCCGAGCGCACCGTGCTCCTCGTAGAGCGGGCGAAGCGCGTCGTCGTCGCGGACGACGGCGTACGGATCGTCGTCGGAGTCGGTCATGGTCGCCGTTGGGGACGCGCGCGGCTACGTGTGTCGGTCGGCGAGGCACAACGTTCAGGGTGGCGGCCGCGGTGGATCGGACATGGACAGAGAGGACGTCGAGACCGTCGCGGTGTTGGGTGCCGGCACCATGGGTCACGGCATCGCGGAAGTCGCGGCGCTCGCCGGCTTCGACGTCGCGCTGCGGGACATCCGGGAGGAGTTCGTGCAGGCCGGCTACGAGCGGATCGAATCGAGTCTCGCTCGGCTCGCCGAGCGCGACGAACTCACCTCGGCGGAGGCCGATGCGGCGCTGGACCGGATCGAGCCGGTCGTCGAACTGGAGGCCGCGGTGACGGACGCCGACGTCGTCATCGAGACCGTCCCGGAGAAACGCGACGTGAAGCGAAACGTCTACCGCGAAGTCGATCAGTACCTCGACGAGGACGCGATTCTGACGACGAACACGTCCGCGCTCTCCGTGACGGCGCTCTCCGAGGTGGTCGATCGACCCGAGTCGTTCTGCGGGATGCACTTCTTCTATCCTCCCGTCCGGATGCAGCTCGTCGAGGTGACGCCGGGCGCGCACACCCACGACGAGACGGTCGAGACGGTGATTGGACTCGCGCGGGCGATGGGGAAAACGCCGATGCGAGTGGCGCGCGACGAACCCGGGTTCGTCGTCAACCGGATCATCGCCCCGCTGTTGAACGAGGCGGCGTGGCTCGTCCATGAGGGCGTCGCCAGCGCCGAGGAGGTGGACGCGACGGCGCGGTACGGGATCGGCCTCCCGAGCGGCGTCCTCCGGCTTGCCGACGACATCGGCCTCGACGTCCTGTCGGACGTCCTCGGCTACCTCCACGAAGCGCTCGGCGACGCTTACGAGCCCTGCCCGCTCCTCCTCCAACACGTCGAGGACGGCGACCTCGGCAGGAAGACTGGGGTCGGCTTCTACGAGTACGAGGACGGCCACCCGGTGACGGATATCCCATCGGACGCCGTCCGCGACGACGTCGAGGAGCGCCTGCTCGCCGTGATGGCGAACGAGACGGCGAAGCTCGTCGGGGCGGACGTGGCCTCGCCCACGGAGATCGACGAAGCGCTGATGCTCGGCGCCGGGTTCCCGGAGGGACCGGGGAAGCTCGCCGACCGGGCGGGGCTCACGTCGCTCTACGAGACGCTCGCCGAGGCGCGATCGGACGCGCGGCGTTACGAGCCAGCGGAGGAGCTCGTCGAGCGTGCGGGCGCGGGCGAGAACTTCCACCACGAGATTTCGGACACGGACGGCGAGTCGTTCGGCGATCTCACCCTCGAGATCACGGATCGGGTCGGACACGTCACGCTCGATCGGCCACACCGGGGGAACACGATCACGCGCGACCTCCTCGACGAACTCGTCGAGGCCGTCGAGACCTTAGAGACCGACCCCGAGGTGCGCGCGATCCTTCTCACGGGCGCGGGCGAGGGGGCGTTCAGCGTGGGCGCGGACGTCCAGCGTATCGCGGGCGACGCGAACGCCATCGACGGCGTCGAACTCGCACGACAGGGTCAGCAGGCGTTTGCCGCCCTCGAGGAGTCCGATATGCCGGTCGTCGCTGGCGTCGACGGCGACTGCTTCGGTGGCGGGATGGAGCTCGCGGCAGCGGCGGACCTCCGCGTCGCCAGCCACGGCGCGTCGTTCGGGCAGACGGAACACGACTTCGGCCTCCTCCCGGGATGGGGCGGGACGCAGCGCCTCCCCGACCTGATCGGCGAGAGCCGGGCAACGGAGGTCATTCTCACCGCCGATCGCTACGACGCGGAGACGATGGCGCGCTACGGCTTCGTGAACGAACTCGTCGAGGCCGACGCGGCCGAGGACGCGGCGCTCGAACTAGCGCGAGACCTCGCGGCCGGTCCGCCGATCGCACAGCGCTACACGAAGCGCGCGATCCGCGCGGGCCGGGAGAGCCGTACCGCCGGCCTCGAAGTCGAGGCCCACGCCTTCGGGCAGCTGTTGAACACTGAGGACCTCGTCGAGGGCGTTGCGGCGTACCTCGGCGATCACGAACCGACGTTCGACGGGACGTAGGACGCCCTGTCAGTCCGCGCCGGCGCTCTGAGGTGCGGAGACGGCCGTCCGGAGCGTATTGCCGCTGACGAGGAGGCCAGCGACGGCGATGACGGCGACGAGTGCGCCGAGGAAGAACGGGATCGCCGTCCCGTAGTGACTGCCGAGGTAGCCGGAGATGACCGGCGCGAACGCCGCGCCCGACCAGCGCAGGCAGTTGTACGATGCCGAGGAGATCGAGCGCGAGAAGGGAGAGACCTCGATGGCGAGCGTCGTGAGCACCGCGTTCGAGATGCCACAGAAGAGCCCGGAGACGACGACGAGCGCGAGGCGGGCGGTCGGGCCGGCGACGCCCATCGCCGCGAGGACGACCGCGAACCCGGCGAGCGTCCCCGCGATGGTCGTCACCGCGCCGTAGCGCGAGACGAGGCGGTTCGAGACGGCGACCGAACCGATGGCGAGCATCGCCCCCCAACCGAAGAAGACGAGGCCGAGGCCGACGGCCCCGATCTCGAGCGTCAGCGGGGTGTACGCGAGGACGACGAAGAACCCGAACGTGTAGAGGAGCCCCACGAGCGCGTTTCCGAGCACGGCGGGGTGGCGGAGCGCGCCGAGGACGTCACGGACGCTCTGATCGCGCTCCTTCTCCGCGGGCGACTCGACGGTGAAGATCGTGATGAGCAGGCCGACGGCGGCCAGCGCGGCCGCAGCGAAGAACGGGTAGCGCCACGAGAGCGACCCGAGGAAGCCGCCGATGAGCGGCCCCGACGCGATCCCCATCCCGAGTGCGCCCTCGAAGAGCGTGATCGAGGACGCGGTGTCGCCCCGCGAGAGGCCGACGATGATCGCCAGGACGGTCGTCGTGAAGAGGGCGTTCCCGAGCCCCCAGCCGCCGCGGAGGAGCGCGAGCGCGTCGATCGACGGCGCGAGCCCGCAGAGCCCGGCGAAGACGACGACGAGCGAGACGCCGACGGTCATCGTCCGCTTATCGCCTAATCGGGTGGCGATCGGGCCGGAGAAGAGCATGGCGATCGCCATGACGAGGATGTAGCTCGTGAACAGCAGTTCGACCATCGTGTGCGAGGCGCCCATCGCCTCCGCGATCGTCGGCAGCACGGGGTCGACGACCCCGATCCCGAGGAAGACGACGTACGTTGCGAACGCCGCCGCCAACACGCCCGGGCGGAAGCGTCGTAGTGTCGAGAGGGGAGACATTACGTCAACGTGACGAACGCAGCGGGTAAAGGAACCTCGGAACCGACCGGCGTTGCCGAGAACGGAGTGATAGCGAGCGTCACGGCAGAGACTGGCGCGCCGTCGTCGCGCGGGCTGTCTCGGCTCGTTCCGGACCGTCCGGCTTCGGACCCGCGTGCCGCGCGATCCGTTCTCTCCCCGATCAACGGTGCGAACGAAACCCCCCGGAGGCGGGTCGGCGATTCTTCAGGCAGACTCGTTGGCGGGGCGCGAAAAGAGCGCGGAGACGCGACTGCGGATGAGCGAGGGCCACTTGGGCGAGAAGAACCATCGGTGGAAGGGCGGCACGGAGTGGAATTACGGCGCGGGGTGGCGGGCCGTCCGAAAGGCGGCGCACGAGCGCGATGAGGTCTGTCAGGTCTGTGATGCCGACGAGCACGACGCGCGCCTCGAAGTCCACCACATCGTGCCGGTCCGCCTGTTCGTGAACGCGGACGACGACGAGAAGACCGACGCCCACTTCCTCGAAAACGTCGTCCTCCTCTGCGCCCCGTACCATCACCAGACAGAGCGTGGGGACCTACCGTGGTATGCGCCACCGGATGAGATACCCGATCGAATTGGTGAGATTTAAGTCTCTGCCGGTGCTCGTCTTGATTGAGTCGGGACGCGTCCCGGCGGCACGCTCGGTTGGTGTAGTCCGGCCAATCATGTTGGCCTTTCGGAAAAAACTCTGACAGTTTCGGGCTGAAAGAAACTGTCTGAGTTTTTTGAAGATAGCCGACGACCAGGGTTCAAATCCCTGACCGAGCATTCCACTTCTTAACGACCTCACTCGACGAGCGACGGCGTTCGGCGATGCTCCGATCCGTGATCGACAGGGCTACCCGGCGTCGCGCGTACCACTGGGCATGTCGTTCGAGGACCTCCCGGCGGACTGGGCGGTGTGGCACGACGACGGCGGACGGGCCGTGCTCGTTTTTCGCCCGGACGTCTTCGAGGGCGAGGCGTACGACCCCGGGCGACTGCCGACGCTCTACGTCTCGACGCGCGCGCCGGACGTGCCGATGCGCCGCGGGGGCGAGGCGAGCGACGGGTGGCACGTCGCGTGTACGCTCGAACCCGAGGTGCACGTCTGCGAGCTGGAGTCGAGTCACGAGACGCGCGCGGCGGCGGTCGACGCGGCGGTCGACGCGGCGCGGCGCTTCGCGCGAGGCGCGGTCGATTTCGACGACGTGTACGCCACACAGCCGCCCGAGGCGTATCTCGATCGGCTCGCCGAACTGACCGGGACTGGGTCGGCGTGAGTAGGGGAGTGAGACGCGCGACGGGAGGCTTAACCGCCCTCGGCGTCTCGGTACGGCCATGATCACGCTCCTCGGGACGGCGCTCGCTGACGAGGGCGCCGAGTTCGTCTACCGGGGCGAGTCGGACGCCTGCGAGGGCTGCCCGTACCGCAAGCAGTGTCTCACGCTGGAGGAGGGAGTGCGCTACGAGGTGACGGACGTCCGCGACGGCGGCCAGACGCTGGACTGTGCAGTCCACGACAACGGCGTGCGCGCCGTCGAGGTCGAACCCGCGTCGATCACGGCACAGGTGCCCTCGAAGGGTGCGTACGCCGGTTCGAAGGGGAAGCTCGCGGGGCCGTGCCCGCACGTCGACTGCCCTGGCCACGAATACTGCGTGCCGAAGGGCGCCGAGTTGGACGCGGAGTACAAGATCGACGAGATCCGCGGCGATCCGCCCCAGGACTACTGCGCGCTCGACCGGGAGCTGACGCTCGTCGAGTTCGCACCATCCGAGGGCGACTGACCGATGTTCGGAGCGGGCTCGCCGTAGTAGCCGAACTGTTTCTCGTAGCCGTACGGGGAGAGCAGGACGGGCCAGAACGCCTCGTCGGCGACGAGCGATTCGCCGTCCGCGGCCGCGAACGTCTCGCCTTCCTCGACCTGTTGGAAGTTCTCGACGAACACCTCGTACTCCTCGGCGGGCGGTTTCGGGATCGGCTCGCCCATGTGGAAGGTCGGAATCTCACGGGGAACGGTGTCGCCGGGGAGGGCGCCCGTGACCGTGAGGAACTCGCGGGCGAGCGTGTAGGCGTTCTCCGCGGCCGTCTCCGTCCCCTGGAGGCCGGCCTCGACTTCGATGATGTCGGCGTCCGCGGCGAACAGCCGGCCGCCGCCGAACTCCTCAACGTCGACGAGGGCGGCGACGGAGAGACGCGGGACGATCCGCTGGACGTGTTCTTGCCGGCCGTCGGAGACGGCGAACGGGTCCGCGTGACTCTGCGTCGAGTGGACCGAGAGCGCGGTCATGCCCTCGATCTCGTCCGCGAGCGCCTCGGCGAGCTGCCGCTCGTGGGCGTCCGCGGGGACGTCCTCGCCGAACGAGCGGTTCAGATCGGCATCGACGTAGCGGACGCCACGCTCGAGCGCGCGCTCGTTGGCGACGACGAGCTTCACGGGTCGTTCGACGTCCGGGTCGTCGGCTTCGAGGCGTTCGATGGCGCGAACGCCGCAGGGCTCGTCGCCGTGGATGCCGCCGACGACGGCCACTTCGGGCGTGCCCTCGCCCAGTTGTGCGACTCGCATTGGGGGCGATAGGGGGCGCGTACCCAAGTCGCCTTCGGCGGCCACCCCACCGATACGGTTAGGACGCGCGAGGCGATAGCGCCACGTGAACGCACCGTGGACGACCACACACGCGACGACGCCGTCGCGCCGCCGATCGGCGACTCGCCCGCCGGCTGGTCGCGAGAGCGCCGCCCGTCGAACGGCTGGGAGCACGGGACGCTTCGCCGCGCGGTCGTCCACGGTGTTCGGCTGTACAACGCGGGCGACTACCACGCCGCCCACGACTGTTTCGAGGCGGAGTGGTACAACTACGGACACGGCACCACGGAAAGCGCCTTCTGCCACGGGCTGGTGCAGGTGGCCGCCGGCGCGTACAAGCACGTCGACTTCGAGGACGACGCGGGGATGCGCGCGCTCTTCGGCACCGCGCGCCAGTATCTCGCGGGCGTGCCCGTCGACTACTACGGCGTGGACGTCCGAGACGTCCGCGAGACGCTCGACACCGCACTCGACGATCCCGCAGTGATCGACGGCTGGCGGATCGCACTCGACGGCGCGCATCCCGTCGCGGACGAGCGCGATCGCGCGTATGCCGAGCGCGTGGAGTGATCAGAACACGTCGAGGGACGCCTGGATCACGTCTCGTTCGTCCTCGATGAGGTCGAACAGGTCGGACACCGTCTCGGTGGACGACCGAGCCGCGTCCAAATCGGGGCGTTAATACCGTCCCGAACACATCCATCGAGTGCGCGCGAGGGTAGCCAAGCTCGGCCAACGGCGACGGACTCAAGATCCGTTCCTGTAGAGGTTCGAGGGTTCGAATCCCTTCCCTCGCACGTCACGGGCCACACGGCCCCATCGTGCGGAAGTCCGCAGGACGGACTTCCCTCGCACAACTTCCTACTGCGGCCACACTCGGATAGTGGCGACTCGGCCAACGGCGACCACCGACCCGAACTCCTTTGCCGGCCGCGCGGGTGTCTCCGGTATGGACGATCAGACGGCCGTCGCGGAGGCGGCGGCGACGGCGGGCGCGGAAGTGGCCATCGGCGGCTTCCGGACGCAGATGGACGTCGAGACGAAGGGCGAAAAGACGGACGTGGTGACGGCGTTCGACCGCGACGCCCAGCGCGCGGTCATCGACGTGATCCGGGAGTCGGACGCGGCGGTGGCGATCGTCGGCGAGGAGGAGGACGAACTGAAGGCGATCCCCGACTCGGGGCCGTGCTGGGTGATCGACCCGATCGACGGTACGAACAACTTCGTCCGCGGGGTGCCGATCTGGGCGACGAGCGTCGCGGCGGTCGTGGACGGCGAGGCGGTCGCGGCGGCGAACGTCCTGCCGGCGCTCGACGACGTCTACGTGAGCGACGGGACCGAGACGACGCTGAACGGCGAGCCGGTGACGGTGAGTGAGACGACGGACCCGGAGGCGTTCACGGTCGCGCCGACGCTCCGATGGTCGCGCTCGGCCGCGGATCGTCTCGGGGCGGTCTGCGCGGAGATCGTCGCGGACTTCGGCGACCTCCGGCGCTTCGGGAGCGCGCAGGTGACGCTGTCGATGATCGCGGCGGGGCAGATCGAGGCTGCGGTGTCGGCGGTGGAAAGTCACCCGTGGGACACGGTCGCGGGCGTGGCGATGGTTCGTGCGGCCGGCGGGACGGTGACGGACGTCCACGGCGATCGCTGGACGCCGGACGCGACGGGACTCGTCGCGTCGAACGGGACGGCGCACGACGCGCTCGTCGAGACGGCGCAAACCGGGCTCGAGTAGGGCACCGCCGCATCGGGGTCGCCGATAGCGACCGCAATCGGTAAGGGACGCCTCGTCCGTGTACTCGCCATGAGCTTTCCCGAGACGGACGCGGAACGGGCGTGGGCGGCGGTCCTCGGCGTCGGCCTCGTCGCGCTCGTCGGGGGAGCGTTGGTCTTCCCGGACCGCGTCTACGGCGGGTTCGTCTGGCACTACTTCTGGGGGCCGGTGTACGCGGACGCACACAGCGCCGCGTGCGCCGTCTGGGACGGCGGCGCGCGAACGCTGCTCTACGAGAACGCGCGGTGCGCGACGGCGTCAGGGATCGTCGCCGAACCCGGCTACACGCTCGTCTCCGAGGTCGGCTACGCGCTCACACTCGTGTTCATGCTCACGGGTATCGTCTTCCTCATCCGGCGTCTCGGCGTCGGCGAGGAGTACAGCTTCCTCTACGCGCTCTTCCCGTTCACCCTCTTCGGCGGCGCGCTCCGCGTCGTCGAGGACGCGAACGACACGGGCGCGTCAGTGCTCCACTACCCGCTGAACGCGCTCCTGATCAGTCCCGTGATCTACTTCACCGTCTTCGCGCTGACGCTCGTCGCGCTCCTGCTCGCGGTGTGGCTCGCCCGCGCTGGCTACACGGCGAGCTACGAGCGCCCGCTGTTCGCGTTCGGCGCAGCGTTCCTCGTGCTGACGCTCGCGTATCTCTGCGCGCTCGTCGTCGTCGATCCGGCCGTCTCCTTCCACCCAGTGTTCACGGTTCTGACGTACGCCATCGCACTCGGCGTCACCGCCACGGACTACTGGCTGCTCGCCCGCTACGCGCCGGGCGCGCTCTCCGGGACGGGGTTCGCGGGCGCAGTCGTGATCTTCGGCCACGTGATCGACGGCGCGTCGAACGTCCTCGCGCTCGACTTCGGGAAGGCGCTCGGGTTGCCGTACGACCTCACGCCCAAACACCCGGTCAATCAGTTCATCGTCGAGTTCACGCGCGGGACGCTTCCGGCCCCCGTCACGGAGACGATCGGCGCGGCGTGGCCGTTCCTCCTCGTGAAGATCGCGGCCGCGACGCTCGTCATCTCACTCTTCGACCGGCAGATGTACGAGGAGAACCCGCGCTACACGGTGCTGTTGCTCGTCGCCGTGCTCGCGGTTGGTCTCGGGCCCGGCACGCGGGACATGCTGCGAGCCACGTTCGGGGTGTAGCGAGGCCTCGCCGAACAGACGAGCGGAGCGGGCGGGAGCGATCCGTGACCGCTCTCGCGACCGGCCCGACCGTCGTCAGGGGAACGGGTGGTGTCGGCGATCGAGGCGGGCCTCGAAGCCGAGTTCGGCGAGGACGCCGCGGGCGCGCCCACCGAAGTAGGCCTCGTCGAAGAAGAGCGGTTGGGCGTCGGGAGCCAGCACGCGGACGGCGCGGAATCCGACGTCGGCGACGTCGTGCGTCGTGAGATCCGTCGCGTAGGTGTCGAGGCCGGCGGCCGCCGCGCGCTCGACGACGGCGTCGAGTTCGGCGGCCCTCTCGGGGACGGTGTCGGGGCCGACGTCGGCGAGCGGGACGGTCGCGTCGGCGTCGAGGAAGTCGCGCGCCGCGCGGGGGAAGGCGGCGTAGTCGCCGATCGCGCCCTGCTCGTCGGCGGCGCGTTCGCGGCCCATGTCGCGGAGTTCGATCCAGTTCTGGATGGCCTCGCAGAGCGCGCTCCGGGCGGCGTCGGTGGCGTCGAGGTTCGCGGCGCTTCCGAGCGCGAAGCGCGGCCACGCGCCCTCGCGGTGGACGGCGACGGCGATTACGGGGACGTCGACGTCGGCCGTGCAGAGGAGTGCCGTCACGTCCAATCCTTCCGCGCCGGCGCGGCGTGCGAGCGTCGTGTACGCCTCGTCGTCGACGGTGAGTTCGAGCGGGTCGAACGTCGAGTACCACGCGAGCATCGTCGCGTCACGTTCGATCGTCTCGTAGAGCCCGGAGCAGAGCGCCTCGACGGGATCGTTCCCGAGGCCGAGCCCGGTCGTGAGCGCGGGGCGATGGGTCTCAGCGGGCGGCGGGAAGTGGACGTATTCGGCGGGGAGGAGCGCCTCGCTCCCGTCCGTGAGGGCGACGCCGGGGACGAGTCGGAGGGGATCGTCGCGCGGGACGGCCGGCGCGTCGTCGGGACGGACGAAGGTGTCGGGTGCGAGCGCGTCCGGGTGGGTCGGTTTGGCGAGCTCGAAGTCGCTCTCGCGGTACGCGGCCGCGCAGTAGCGTTCGAGCCCTTCACCGACGGCCTTCACGAACGCGGCGTCCCAGTCGAGGCCGACGCCGGCGGCGAGCCCTCGGCTCTCTGCGCCGCCGAGCGCGGCGGTATCGCACGTCGTGGCCAGGTAGTACGGCGCGGGGTACGTCTCGCGCTCGCCGACCTCGGTGACGAGGCCGACGCGGTCGTCGACGGCACGTTCGGCCTTCGCCACGGCCGCGTCCAGCGGCGTCGCTTCGTGCTCGCGTCCGGGATCGCCGTAGCGCTCGCCCGTCGCGCAGTCGCAGAAGGGTGCAGGCGTGAACGACCGCTCCGCGTGGGGAACCTCGACGACGGACCCGGCCTGAACTGCGCCGTCGAGCAGGTCGAGCGCGCGCTTCCCCGCGAGCGCACCGGCGTAGCGGACGCTCGACCGGGCGGCGCTCGGCTCCGCAGTCGTCGCCGGGTCGCCCGCGGCTACGCGGCGCTCCAGACAGGCGAAACAGCCCGATTCGTCGTCGAACGCGGTGACAGCGGCGTCGACGTCCGCGATCGGGTGTCCGCCGACGCCACCGATCTCGACGGCGAGCCACGGCGTGCCGCCGCGCCGTGCACGGGCGTTCGCGGCCGCGAAGCCGTCGCTCCCGGCGAGGCCGACGACGACGGCGACGTCCGCGCTCGTAATCGCGTCCAACCCCGTACCGGCGGCGTCGAGGCCAGCGTCGTCGAGCGCCGCAGTCGCGGCGTCGGCCGCCGCACCGCTCCCGGCGACGGCGTAGGTGTGTGCCATGGTCGTTCGATGGACGCGAGCGGAGCAAAAAACGGGCGGTTCGCGTGACGCCGCTGGCCGTGGCTGTCGACCGGGGCTGGCGGGTCGGCTGGCTCGGCTCAGGCGAGAAGGGTCTGTGCGACGTCGGCGAGCTCGGTCGGCGTCGCGTCTTCGAGGCGGTCGTCGGCGAGCTTGAGACGCAAGCGCGGGCGGCCCACTTCGATCGGGACCTTCTCGGTGTCGATGAGCCCCGCGTCCTCCAAGTGGGTCTTCGTCCGGCTGAACGTCGCCTTCGAGGCGACGCCGACGTCCTCGCCCCACTTCGAGATGTCGTAGAGGAGGACTCGGTTCTTCGCGGCGACGAGGAGGCTCACCGTCACCTCGTCGAGTCCGTGACCGTCGCCACGCGCGGTCTCCATCGCGTCGAGCACGCCGGCGAAGTCCGCCTCAACGGCGCGACCGATCTCGCCCGCGAGCGTCTCCCGGACGCGAGAGATGGCGGGCGTCCGCAGGGTGAACTCGTCGGCGGCGTCCCACTCGGCCTCACGGGCGGCGCGGGCGGCCTCGACGAACGCCTCGTCGTCGGTGGCGAGGCCGGCCGTCCGGTCGTCCGCCTCGACGAGCGCGACGACGCGGTCATCGATGACGAGGAGCGAGGAACGCGAGAGGTCGTCGCTCGTGCGCAGCGAGAGGGCGCCGCGCTCGACGAGGTCGGCGGTGCGGCTCGCGACGAGGAAGTCGTCCATCACCTCCTTCAGCAGTCGGTCGTCGGCCAACAGACACGTCTCCGGGAGCGATCCCTCGACGGCCGCCGCGGCGTCGACGAAGCGCTCGATGGTCCCCTGCGAGGGATTGACCATCAAGAGTCGATCGGGATCGGCGTCGAAGAGAGCCCCCACGATCCCCTCGACGGTCGTCCCGAGTGGGTTCGCTGTCATACCTACGTCGGACTACGGCGCACCCGCATATATGATTTTATCACGAAACGGCTGAATGAATCCCGTTCGTCGCCCGTTCTCGGCGAACGATGTCCGACCGTCGAGTCCCGTTGTCGGCTCTACTGGGATACTGCCGTCACGGGTCGGTACACCGCCTCAGAGGTTCTCGCGGACCTCATCCGACCACCGGAGTTCGCCGTCGTAAATCGTCGGGGCGTCGAGTCCGTCGAGGAACGACCGGGCATCCGTACGCGAGAGGGTCACGGTCGCCTCGTTCCCGCGGAGGCGTCGCTCGACACCGGTGGGGGTCGAGAGCCGATATGCGGTGCCGTGCGCCCGAATTGCCCCCACGTCGTACGTGATTGTGATGCGGTCGTCGTTGGCGTGCTCAACGTTGAGCGCCGCTGGTGGATCACGCTCGCGTCCGGCGACGACGTGTGTTCCGTCACCGACGATGGCGTACTCCTTGCCCATGGCGATGCGGCGGCGCGCGAGGCGGAGCGCGCGCTCGATGCCGAACCCCGCGACGAGCAGGCGCGCGAACGCCGTCCCGACGCGCGCGGCCTGCTCGTCGAGCACTTTCCGGAACGTCACCGCGCCGGCGACGCTCCCGCGTTCGACGAGCGCGAGCCCCTCGTGGTAGGACTCACAGGCGTTCAAGAAGAACGTCCGAGCGTTCGACGCGTCGAGCTCCGCGGCCGCGAGCGCCCCGTCCGTACAGCGGAGTCCCTCGGTCTCGCAGTGGCCGATGTAGTGGACGAAATCGTGGTCGCGCTCGAAGACAGTGGCGAGCTCCGCACGGGTCAGTTCCTCCCGGAGCGTCACGTCCATCGGGACGTCCGCGGCGCGCTCGCGGTAGATGTCGGCGACGCGGGTGTGTTCGCTTGCCATGGCCGCGTCGTTCAACACGACCGCGACGGAGAGCCGGTCGCCGTCGACCGACGTTGCCCGGTCGTTCGCGTACGCCGCCGGCGTGGTCTTGAACGCGTCGACGGGCGTCCCCTCGGCCAGCCAACCGTGCGCGCGCCCGTCGCGGAGGCGGGGCTCGACGACGTCGACGGCCGCCGTTCCCGTCGCGTCCGATCGGTAGAATGCATCGAGAGAGCGCTTCAGTAGCTCGCGGCCGTCGAGTGCCGTGCTCTCCGGCGGATAGACGTGGCCGAGCCGATCAAGGATGGCGGGGAGCGCACGGGCGTTCTCGACGGTCGGGTCGACGTACATCGAGAGGGGCCACTCCGGGAGGTCGTCGCGGACCGCGTCGTACGAGACGTCGAGGTACGTCCGGAGGCGCGCGTCGATCGGGCGTTCGGCGGTCTCAACCGCGTCGATGCCGAGTCGATCGAGAAGCCCGGTCTCCGCCGTCCGGCGACCCGCGGCCGCGAGGCGGACGAGACAGTCGAGCCAGAAGGTCCGCTCGAGAAGCGACGCGGCGTCCCGCGCGGGCGCGCCGAGTTCCCGCCGGACGTCGACGTCGGGTGCGAGGATCTGAGGTGTGGTGTCGGCGTCGAGGCGGACGGACGCGGAGAGGTAGTACGAGAGCGGCGCGACGGCGAACAGCGTCCCGAGATCGGGCGGGACGACGAGTTCGACGCCGGTGTCCGGGCCGTCGGCGGCGGCGCGCGTTGCGTCCCGTGCGGCATCGAAGGCGAGCGCGGGCGGTCGAGCGCGCATCGCAGGCGCGGAGCGCGCGACAGTCGTCGTGGCGTGTGCAGCCCCGAACGACTCGATCGCGACCGCGATCCCCGCCGGCGTCGGCGGGACGGTGATCGTCCGCTCGGGACGTGTCTCGATGCGAAATCCGAGAGTGAGATCGCGCGCGTCCGGGAACGCGAGCGCGAGGCCGGGGTCGCGTCCGCGGTACGTAACAGTCGCGGGTCCGTCGAACCGGAGAAACGTGGTGACGGCCGCGTCGGCGGTGAGGAGGTACGAGCCGTCGCCCAGGGTCGACTCGCCGGCGTCGAGTCCGATCCGGTCCCCGGTAGCGGTTTCGACGAGCGTGACCGGCGTCGCGGGGAGGGCAAGGCTGCTCGCCGTCCCCGCCGTCGTGGCGTCGACGTGATGGGGGAGTTCGCGGGCCACCCCGCCGAGTCGCCAGTCCGGCGCACGGACGGCGATCCCCCGGTCCGCGCCGTCGCCCACTCTGAAGCCGTCACCCGTCGACTCGTACGCGAGCACGTTCCTGTCGGTAGCGACAGCACCCGGATAGATCCATCGGGAAAGTTTGTATATCCAACCATTTTCTCGCGTCGCCCGTCTCTGACGAAGTCGGGTAGTTTAAGCCCGCCGCGCGGGCTGTTCTCGAATATGAGCTACGACCGAGTCCGGGCGGTCGACGAGGAGGTCGGGGACGCTCTCGCGGGTGAGCGCCAGCGTCAGCGCGATACGCTGGCGATGATCGCGAGCGAAAACCACGTCAGCGAAGCCGTTCTCGCTGCGCAGGGGAGCGAACTCACGAACAAGTACGCCGAGGGCTACCCCGGCGAGCGCTACTACGGCGGGTGCGAGTACGCCGACGACGTCGAACGGCTCGCCATCGAGCGCGCGAAGGAGCTCTGGGGCGCAGAACACGTCAACGTCCAGCCCCACTCGGGGTCGTCGGCGAACATGGCCGTCTACCTCGCCGTGCTCGAACCCGGCGATAAGATCCTCTCCCTCGATCTGACGCACGGCGGGCACCTCTCACACGGGCACGACGCCAACTTCGCGGGGAAGCTCTACGACGTCACCCACTACGAGGTCGGCGCCGAAACCGGCCGTCTCGACTACGACTCTCTCGCGCGCAAGGCCGAGGAGACCGAACCCGACATCATCGTCTCCGGCTTCTCCGCCTACCCCCGGCAGGTCGACTGGGAGGCGATCCAAGAGGCCGCGGACGCCGTCGGTGCCTACCACATGGCCGACATCGCACACATCACGGGGCTCGTCGCCGCCGGCGAACATCCGAGTCCGGTCGGCGTCGCGGACTTCGTCACCGGCAGCACGCACAAGACGATCCGCGCGGGCCGCGGCGGCCTCATCATGTGCGGCGAGGAGTACGCGGACGCCATCGACACCGCCGTCTTCCCCGGGTTGCAGGGCGGTCCCCTCATGCACAACATCGCGGGTAAGGCCGTCGGCTTCGGGGAGGCCCTCGAACCCGAGTACAAGGAGTACGCGGCCCAAGTCGTGAAGAACGCCGAAGTGCTGGGCGAGACGCTCGCGGAGAACGGCTTCTCGCTCGTCTCCGGCGGCACCGACACCCATCTCGTTCTCGCGGACCTCCGCGACTCCCACCCGGACACGACGGGGAGCGAGGCTGAGGAGGCCCTCGCGGAGGTCGGCATCGTCCTGAACGGGAACACGGTCCCCGGCGAGACGCGCTCCGCGTTCAATCCCTCGGGCATCCGTGCCGGCACGCCCGCGCTCACCACGCGCGGCTTCGAAGCAGCGGAGATGCGTCAGGTCGGTGACCTCATCACGCGCGTCATCGACAACATCGGCGACGAGGAGGTTTACGCGGACGTCGCCGCCGAGGTGCAGGAGCTCTGCGACGCCCACCCGATCTACGAGTAGGGCACGACACGCCCCGAATCCACGGGAGTCGGGGCGTCGACGCGCTCAGTCGTCGCCGAGAGCGACCTCGCGCCGAACCGCGCGGGCGAGACGCTCCGCGTGTTCGAGGCGGAGGTCCCGTGCGTCGGCGCGCGAGACGGGCGCGCGACCCGCGAGCTCGTGCGTCGTCGGTTCGTAGGCTCCAATGTCGAACCCCATTCGTTCGAGATACGACGTGACCGCGGTGGAGTCGAGGCCGTCTTCGATGGCGGCGTCGACGTAGCCGAGCACGACGTCGAACTCCGGGAGGACGATTTCGTCGTCCGCGACACGTCCGGCGTCACCCTCGATACGGACCTCGACGTCGCGGACGCGCTCGGTGATCGTCGCGAGCCGATCGGCGAGTCGGACGACGTCGTCGAGGTGTGCGGCGTCCGGTGAGCGCCACTCGACGGTACCGAACGCAGAGCGTAACTGCACGGGCGTCCAGACGACGCTCTCCGGGTCGAAACAGCGCTCGACGACGCGCCGATCGACGCCGGCGTCGGCGGCAGCGTGGACGAAGTCCTCGTATCGGCGTTCGAGACGGCGCTGCCACTCGGCACGGTTCTCGACGTACGGCCAGAGCCACCCCTGATGGGGGACGTCAGCGTACGCGAGGCGCCGGTAGAGCTTCGAGCGCGCGCCGGCGGCGAGGCGCTGGCCGCGGAAGTATGGTGCGGAGTTACAGAGCGCGAGCGCGGGATCGAGAGCGACGAACGTGTTCAGCTGCTCGATCGTGCGCCCCGGGAGCTGCTCGACGTGGATGTGCGTCCCCGCGCAGTGACGGACGTACTCGAAATCGTCGCCGACGACGAGGTTCTGCACGCGCGTTCGCTCACCCGCGTGCTCGGCGATCTCCTCCTGATGGATCGGCGTCGCCAGCGGGACGAGGTGTTTTCCGCACGCCTCGCCGCGGCGAACGACGCGGCCGACGCGGTCGTAGAGCTCTTCGCGGAGGTCGCCGGTCGTCGCGTGCGGCGTCGTCTTGACTTCGAGCAGTGGTTCGACGAACTCGCGCTCCACGCCGGGCGCGGCGTCGACGAGGTCGTCGGGTTCGACGAGCCGCCCGTCGTCGTCGACGACCCAGTACTCGACTTCGATACTCCGGCGGATCGGTTCGTTGTCTGGTGACACGGTCGTTCGAGTGGCGTCGCGTGTGGTCGTTCGGGCGGTTCTAGATATGTCGTGGTACTATACCACACACCCAGATTAGCGTTCGAACACAAGAATCTTTTTCCGCCATTCAGCCGCTATATCGTCCACATTCACGTGCCGTAACTGCCCGTTCGTCACTCAGTCAGATGGTCGATGGCCTCGCGCGCCGCTGCCTCGTCGGCCTCGTCACCGTCCCGTGCGTATCGACCGGTCGCGCGGGCGGCAGCGACGAGGCGATCGGCCGTGGCAGGCGAGACGTCTCCGTCGAGAGCGTGGATCCGCCGGACGTGGTCGTCAAGCGACGCGAGCAGGTCGTTCGCGGCCGGCCGCTCGGGGCCAGTATCGAGGAACCGCCCGACGTCGGCGCGGTAGTCGCCGACGGCGTCCGCGTAGCCGTTCCCCCGCGCGGCGCGCATCGAGTCGGGGACGTCGCTCGCATCGGGGCGCTCGCCGGCTGGCGCACCGCGGAGGAGCGAGACGAAGTAGTACGCTTCCGCCTCCGAGTGGTCGAACGAGCGCGCGAACGCCGCGGCGACGTAGCGCAGTTCCCACGCCGCGAGGACGGTGTCGTCGAGTTCACGAAGGTCGCCGCCGCGGACGAATCCCCGCTCGTGAGTGTAGTCGCGGACGACGTCGCGTGCCTCACGCGCGGCCGCCCGGTAGTCGTCGCGTCCCGCGGCGGCGATTGCGTCATCGAGGACGATCGTCGCCACCCCGTCAGTGTGTTCGCGGCGTTCGTCTTCGGCCGCGACGCTGCGGAGGTTCCCGCACGCCGGACAGTGGACGTTTCCGGTCTCGTAGTACGACCACCGTGTCCCGCAGGCCGTACACTCGCGTTCCCCTCGGATCTCCATACGCGCACGTGGGCCGGCGCGCCGAAAAGCGTGTCCCGTCGCGTCCGTGGACGGTTCACCGCGCCGGGTTCGCGCGAACGCTTTTGACCGCTGGGGGCATAGCTAGTGAACGTACATGAAGAAACTGATCAACGACCCGACCGATTACGTCGACGAGATGCTGGACGGGATGGTCGCGGCGCATCCGGAACTCGAACGCCTCGCGGACACCGAAGTCGTCGTCCGCGCGGACGGCCCTACGACGGACGAAGTCGCGGTGGTCAGCGGCGGCGGGAGCGGCCACGAACCGACGCACGCCGGCTACATCGGCGACGGAATGCTCGCGGGTGCGGCCGCGGGCGCCGTGTTCACCTCACCGACCGCCGATCAGCTCGCGGAGATGGTGCGGGAAGCCGACGGGGGGCGCGGCGTCCTCTGCGTCGTGAAGAACTACGAGGGCGACGTGATGAACTTCGACACCGGCGCGGAGATGGCCGAGCTCGACGGCGTCGAGGTCCAACAGGTGGTCGTCGACGACGACGTCGCCGTCGAGGACTCGCTCTACACGAGCGGCCGGCGCGGCGTCTGTGGCACCATCCTCGTCCACAAGTGCGCGGGCGCGAAGGCCGCCGAGGGTGCCGATCTCGACGAGGTCGCGCGCGTCGCCGAGAAAGTCGTCGACAACGTCGGGACGATGGGCGTCGCACTCACCTCCTGCGTCACACCCGAGAAGGGCGAACCGACCTTCGAACTCGCCGAGGACGAGATCGAACTCGGGATCGGTATCCACGGCGAACCGGGTGTCGAGCGCACTGGGACGATGACGGCCGACGAGGTCGCCGACACCCTCCTCGACGCTGTCCTCGACGACCTCGAAGTCGAATCCGGCGAGGAGATCGTCACGATCGTCAACGGAATGGGCGGCACGCCGCTCTCGGAACTCTACATCCTCCAGCGCCGCGTCACCGAACGACTCGACGCGGAGGGGATCGACGTCCACGATGCGTGGGTCGGCGACTACATGACCAGCCTCGACATGATGGGCTGTTCGGTGACGGTCTGTCGCGTCGACGACGAACTGAAGGAACTGCTCGACGCGCCCGCCGAGACGCCGGGGCTCACCGTCCGCGAATGAGCGGGGAGGACACGGAGGCGCTGCTCGACGCGCTCGACCGGATCGACGCGCGCCTCCACGACGAGCAGGACTACCTCACCGAACTCGACTCGCGGGTCGGCGACGCCGACCACGGCAACAACCTCGCGCGCGGGATCAGCGCCGTCACGGAGAAACGCGACGACATCGCGGAGATGGAAATCGACGAGGCCGTCAAGACCGTCGGCACGACGCTCATCTCCGAGGTGGGCGGCGCGGCCGGCCCTCTCTACGGCGGCTCGATCATGTCCGCCTCCCAAACGCTCGAGGGCGGGCTGGACGCGGAGAGCGCACTCGCCTTCGCGGAGGCGTACCGCGAGAAGCTCATGCAGCGCGGGGACGCGCGAGTCGGGGACAAGACGATGGTGGACGCGGTGACGCCTGCCGTCCACACCTTCCAGCGCGCGATCGAGGAGGACGACCTCCCGCCGGTCGACGCCCTGGCGAAGGCCGTCGACGCGGCACGCCGCGGCGTCGCGTACACGGTCCCGTTGCGCGCCTCGAAGGGGCGGGCTTCCTATCTCGGGCTGCGCGCGGTCGGCCACCGCGATCCGGGCGCGACGAGCACGCTCTTCGTTCTCGAAGAACTGCTGGCGACCGCAACGGACCGCGCCGGCGAGGCGTCGGTGACGGACGCGTACGCGGACGACGCGGTTGCCCGCGACGGGACGGCGTCGGACGCGAACGCCGATGGGACGGAGGACGCGTAGATGGTCGGGCTGCTCGTCGTCTCGCACAGCGCGAAGGCGGCGGCGGGGATCGTCGAGATTGCCGCGGAGATGGCGTCGGACGTCCCTCTCGTCGCGGCCGGTGGCGACCCCGACGGCGGGATCGGGACGGACGCGGACGCGATCGCCGCGGGCCTCGACGATGCGGACGACGGCGAGGGCGTCGTCGTCCTCGTCGATCTCGGGAGCGCGTCGATGAACGCCGAACTCGCCGTCGAGATGTCGGATGCGGACGCGGTGCTCGCGGACGCACCCGTCCTCGAGGGAACGGTCAACGCGGCGGTCCACGCCGCCAGTTCGAAGGCGACGCTCGACTCGACGCTCGACGCCGCAGAAGAGGCCCGTGGGATGTCGAAACTGTAGGCGGACGGCGCAGTGACTCTTCGGGTCTCTGTTTTCGAAAGAGAGCGACGCGGTGCGTCGCTCACGGGTAAACGCAACGGAAGTGGTAGCGGCCGGCCGGGAACAGCCCGGCCGGCCGCTGCCGCCCTGAATTGGTCCCCGCTGACGCTTCGGCCCTCCAAAGCGAAGCGCCATCGGTATCCACTATTCCCGTGCTAATAAGTGTGTCGTCGTTCGGACCCGACGCGCATCGACGAGCGTGCGATTCGAGATAGGTCAGTATATCAGTACGTGGGCCCGGTCCGCCTACGTACAGCAGAGTTATACAATAGGCGAACTAACCCAATTTAGGGAGAACCAATATGAATGACCTGACAGGATTTCAGCGAGACCTCTTGTACGTCATCGCCGGGGGGGAGAAACCACACGGACTGGCGTTGAAGGAGGAGTTAGAGGAGTATTACGAGAGCGAGGTCCACCACGGTCGACTCTACCCGAACCTCGACACGCTCGTCGAGAAGGGTCTCGTGGATAAGGGGCAACTCGATCAGCGGACGAACTACTACTCGCTCACCCGCCGCGGCCGGCGCGAACTCGAAGCGCGCCGCGAGTGGGAGAACCAGTACGTCGATTTCTAACTCGGGGTTCGTCGCCGTCCTCTCAGATTACCAGAGGACGACCGGCCAGACGAACCGGAAGAGCGCGTAGACGAGGACGGTCAGCACGGCCGTCATCACGAGATTGAGCACGACGCCCGCGCGCATCATGTGTTTCTGCTTGAGGTAGCCACTGCCGAAGACGATGGCGTTCGGCGGCGTCGCCACCGGAAGCGCGAACGCGAAGGAGGCGGCCACTGCGCCGGAGACGGCGAGGAAGATGGCGGCCGCGTAATCCGCGAGGCCGAGCGTCGCCGCGAGCACGCCTCCGAGGCTGATCAGGACGGGGACGATGATCGTCGCCGTCGCGGTGTTCGATGTCATCTCCGTCAGGAAGATCACGAGCAGCGTGACGATGAAGACGATGGCGACGATCGGCGCGCCCGTGAGGGCGGTGAACACCGACTCCGCGATCCACTTCGTCGCGCCCGTCGCCGCGAAGCCGCTCGCGAGCGAGAGGCCGCCGCCGAACAGCAGGATGGTTCCCCAATCGATGTCCTCCAGTTCCTCCCACTCCATCGTGTCGAAGAGAACGAGCGCGGGGATCGCGTAGAGGCCGACCATCACGTAGTAGAGCAGCCCCTGATGGCCGCTCGTCGTGCCCAACAGCGTCTCACCGGAGCCGCCGAAGACCGTCGTGTACGTCACGGGGTTCATGTAGGGCTGGAGGAAGTCCCCGAGACCGCCGAGCACCCAGAGGAGCGCCGTCACGCCGAAGATGCCGGCGACGATCCGGCCCTCACGGGGCAGGTCGCCTTCCTCACGGAGGTACTTCCGGGCCTCCTCGCGCGCCCCGCTCACGTCGTCGACCTCCGGTGGGAAGAGGACGTACGTGAGGACGAACCAGACGATCGGAAGCGTGACGATGACGATCGGGATGCCGATCAGGAGCCAGTCGAAGAAGGTGATCTCGTAGTTGAGGAGCTGTTGGAGTTGGCCGGCGACGATGGCATTCGGCGGCGTCCCGATCAGGGTGCCGACGCCACCGACCGAGGCCGCGTACGCGGTGCCGAGCAGCATCGACACCTGGATGTTCGTGAACTCGCCGTCGTCGGTCTGCTCCATGAGCTTCTCGCGGCCGATGACCTGCGTGAGGACGCCGACGGCGATGGGCGCCATCATCGCGGACGTCGCGGTGTTGGAGACCCACATCGAGAAGAACGCCGTGGCGATCATCACGGCGCCGACGAGCTTCCGCGGCGAGGAGCCCATCGTCGCCATGAGCCAGAGCGCGACCCGGCGGTCGATGTCGTACTTCTGGAGCCCGTTCGCCAGCATGAACCCGGCGATGAACAGGAAGATGAGGTGGTCGGCGAACGGTGCGAGCGCGGCGTCGATGTCACCGTAGACGCCGAACGCGGTGAGCAACACGGGGATCGAGAGCGCAGTGACGGCGAGCGGGAGCGCACCGGTCACCCAGCAGATCCCGGCGAACACCATCGTGGCGATGGCGTACTGCCCGGCGATCGAGAGCCCGGCGGGCGTCGGTGCGAGCGCGACGAGGACGGTGGCGACCACCGCGATCCCGAAGACGGTGAATCGGCCGCGTGCGGTCGAGACGTCTGGGCGTATCATTGATACACGGCCACATTACGGACACCCCGTGTAATGATTATCGATGTTGAACGCCGCGATCAGAAATGCGTCGCGATGGCTTCGATTTGGGCCGCCTCGAGCTCAACCGTGTAGAGTGAGAAAAGCGCGCGCCGCCGTTCACGGCTGAGCGAGCGGGATCCCGACTCCAGCATCGAGACGTGCGCCTGTCTGATCTCGTCGAGTTCGCGCTCGACCGCACGCTGGTCGTAGCCCGCCGCGACTCGGAGCAGTCGCCACGCCTGCGGGGAGATCGCGCCGGCGTCGACGTCGCACATATCCGGACTGCCACGATCGATCATCATAAGTCATCCGTCACGGCCAAAGCGCCGCCGCCCCTACGCGCGAGGCGTGCGCTCCCGTCTCGCCACCGCGGTCGTCGGCCTCGTCACCTCGTTGGTGCTCAGTGCCGCGATCTACTACGCCACCGGCTGGTTCGTCTTCTTCATCGCCATTCCGTTCGTCCCGCTGCTCTTCCGTGGCCTCCGTGACCGGAATGGTGCCGACCGAGACGACGACGACGACGACCGGGCCAACACGGCGGCCGTCCGTAGCTGTCCCGAATGTGGCTTTCGAACCGCCGATCCGGACGTGCGCTACTGTCCGCGTGATGGGACAGCGCTCGACTAGTCGTCGTCGCTCGTTCCCCCTTGAGCCACGTCGTCGAGGGACGTTTGGACCGTCCCCGCGGTCGTCGTCGACGGGCCGACCGGCTCCGACTTGATCGGCGCGCCCGCGAGGAGTTCGGGGAGGACGAGGCGAACGAAGTGGACGATGAGGACGAGGAGCATCGGCCCGAGGAAGATGCCGTACCACCCGAAGAGGAGCGGCCCGAAGATGTACGCGAGCATCACCATCCCGAGATGGAGGTTCCGCCCGGAGACGTACGGGCGCAACACGAGGTCGGGGACGACGTCGACGATCACGAACGAGACGGCGACGTATAACGCGGGGAACCAGAACGTCTCCGGGCCAGCGGTCGCCGCACGGACGGCGAGGAGCACCGTGACGGGGACGTAGATGAGTTTGATCCCGACGACGGGAACGAGGCTCGCGATGCCCGTGAGGACGCCGAGGAGCGCGGGATACGGGACGCCGACGCCCGCCGGCGCGACGTAGTCGAGGAGACTGTACGAGATGGCACCGATGATCGCCGTGATGACCGCGTTGAGGATGTTACCGAAGAAGATGTTCGAGAAGTCCGTGTCGACGCGCTTGGCGTACGCGTGGACGACGCCCTCCGCGTCGTCGAAGCGCCGATGGAACCACGAGGCCAGACGCCCGTCGTCGCGCAGGAGGTAGAACGCGATGGTGAACATCACGAAGGTGTGGAGCGCGACGCTGCCGAAGAAGCCGAGATAGCCCTGTGCGGCCTTGATCGCTCCCTCGAGCGCCGCGAGGGTGTCCGAGGAGGAGAGGATGGACTGTGGGTCCCGGACGACGCTCGCCACGTCGACGTACGGCGCCACCACAGACTCCAACTGCTGGAAGCTGTCCGGATGTGCGGCGATGTAGCTGTTGAGCTCTTGGAGGCCGATCGCGGACGCGTAGGCGAGCAACAGGAGCGCGGGGAAGGCGAACACGAGTAAGCTCACCATGGCGGCGAGCGTCGGTGGGCGGATCCGCGTGCGGAGGCGCCGGTAGACCGGGCGGACCGAGTAGTAGACGAAGACCCCGAAGACGAACGTCCCGATGAACGAGTAAACGACGAACGCGAGGACGCCCGCGAGAACCGCGGCCATCGCCCACCAGCCGAGTCGCGCGCGACCGACGTCCCACGTCGTGCTCATGGTGCCGACTGAGTGGCCCGGCGCCAAAAAACCCCACTCGCCGGCCCCGACGACGGCGCGGGATTTTTGCTGTGGCGGGGGGTACTGGAGCCGTGGCAGACCTCCCGAGCGTCGTCACCGCCGCCCCGATCGACAGCCGGATCGTCAGGCTCGGCGTCGCCGTCGGGCTCGGGCTTTTCCTCGGCCTCGAACGCGAGTGGTCCCAGAAGGCCGCCGGCATCCGGACGTTCGCGCTCATCAGCGTCCTCGGCACCGTCTTCACGACGTACGACCGTGCGATGTGCGGCGAGAGCACCTGCGTCCCGTTCCTCTCGGTCGCGGGCGCGGGATTCGTCGTCGTCCTCGCCGCCGTCCTCATGATTGATGGCTTCCGCGAGAAACGTCGCGATCACCGCCGTGCCGTGGACGGCGCCGTGGGCGGCGCCGACACTGACGTCGACGTCGATCGGGGCTCACATCACGCCGACGACACGGGCCTCCACCTCACCACGGCGGTGAGCCTCCTCGTCGCCTACGGCGTCGGCCTGCTCGCCGGCCTCGGACAACTCCTGCCGGCGACCGTCGTCGCCGTCACCTCCTCGCTCCTCCTCGTCTTCAAGCGCGAGCTCCACGAACTCGCGTGGGGACTCTCCGCGATCGAACTCCGCTCGACGGCCGAGTTCGCCATCCTCGCGTTCGTCGTCTACCCGCTCCTCCCAGCGGGCACGTACGCGCTCGGTGGAGGCGAGTATGGCGTCGTCATCGAACCGCGCGTCGTCTGGTCGATGGTCGTCTTCGTCGCCGGCATCGGCATCGCGAACTACGCTCTCGTGCGGACGTACGGCGGACGCGGGATCGCCGTCACGGGCTTCTTCGGCGGCCTCGCCTCCTCAACCGCCGTCATCGGGTCGATGCTCGATCACGTCGCCGAGCGCCGCGAAGCCGTCGATTACGCCGTCGCGGGCGTCCTCCTCGCGAACGCCGCGATGGCACTGCGCAACCTCGTCATCGTTGCCGCGTTCACCGTCAGTTACGCTCTCGATCCGCTGTTCACCGTCGGCGTCCCGCTCGGCGTCGTCGTCCTCGGGAGCGTTGCGCTCGCCTGGCGGGCCGCCGACTGGCGGACGAGCGTGGACGTCGACCTCTCTACTCCCTTCTCGATGCGCAACGCCCTCGCCTTCGGCGCCATCTTCCTCCTCATCGTCGTCGGTAGCGGGCTCACCCGCGCCACCCTCGGCACGCTCGGGTTCTACGCAACCGCCGTCGTCTCCGGCCTCGTCTCCTCCGCGGGCGCGACCACTTCTGCCGTCGTCCTCTACCGCACGGGCGAACTCACCGCCCACGAGACGGGCGTCGCCGTCACCCTCGCTACCGCCTCCAGCGTCCTCGTGAAGGTCGGTCTCGCCGCGACCAGCGCGGAGCGCGCCTTCGGTCGCCGCGTCGCAGTCGTCAGCCTCGGCGTGCTCGGCACCGCCGGCCTCGCCGCCGTCGTCGTCGCACTCGTCTGAGCCGCCGCCGTTTTCCCCCGGCGCGTTCCCGAAGTCGTATGGACCGGGACACCGCCGAACCGCGCGTTGATACGTTCCCCGGCGACGCGGCCCGCGAATGGGTCGACCGCCACCACGAGCACGCCGCGCCGAGCACCTACGCCTACGACTTCGTCTGGGACATCACGGAGGAGGCCATCGGCCCCTTCTGCACCGACATCGACGGGAACGTTCTCCTCGATTTCACCGCGCACGTCGCGTCCGCCCCGTTCGGCTACAACAACCCGAAGATTCTCGACCGACTCGACGCCTTCGACCTCGTCGATCCGACGAAGATCGCCGGGCAGGACTTCTACGTGAGCGGCGGCAGGAGCGTCGACGACCCCGACCTTCCCGGACCGACGCAGTTGATGGAGCGCCTCACCGACCTCACCGACCACTACGACCTCGACACGGTCTTCCTCTCGAACTCGGGCGCGGAGGCCGTCGAGAACGCCATCAAGATCTGTTACGCGAAACGCGGCCACCGCGCCGCCACCTTCGACGGAGGCTTCCACGGCCGCACGCTCGGCGCGCTCTCGCTCAACCGCTCGAAGGCCGTGCATCGCACGGGCTACCCCGAAGTCCCGGGCGTCGTCAGCCTCCCCTACTGCACCTGCGAGGGTGACTGTACCTGCGGGTGGGAGACGGACGGTCCCGGGGGGAACCGCCTCGCGGACATGCTCCACGACGAACGCGGCGTGATCGACCCCGACGAGCTCGCGTACGTGATCCTCGAACCCCAGCAGGGCGAGGGTGGGTATCGCGTCCCGAGCAACGACTTCGCGCGCGACGTCGCCGACGCGAAGGCCGAGCACGGCTTCTACGTGATCAGCGACGAGATCCAGAGCGGCCTCGGGCGCACCGGCGAACTGTGGGGGATCGACCACCTCGATCTCGACCCCGACGTCATCACGTCCGCGAAGGGCCTCCGCGTGGGGGCGACGGTCGCCAACGCCGACGTCTTCCCCGACGAGACGGCACGGCTCTCCTCGACGTGGGGCGCGGGGGACGTCCTCGCCGCCGCGCAGGGCGTCGCCACCATCGACGCCATCGAGTCGAACGGCCTCCTCGCGAACGTTCGCGAACGCGGCCGGCAGTTCACCGACCTCCTCGCGGACCTCGACAGCGAATACGTGACGGACGTCCGCGGGCGCGGCCTCATGCTCGCCATCGAACTCGACACGAAGGATCGCCGCGGCGCACTCATGCGGGCCTGTCTGGACCGTGGGCTGCTCACGCTCGGCTGTGGCTACAAGACCCTCCGCCTCCTCCCGCCGCTCGACGCCACCGAACGCGAGATCGAACTCGGCTTCTCCATCATCGACGCGGCACTCGACGACCCGCGGGTCGCACGGGCCTGAGTACCGCGGTCATCGCAGCGTCGGGTCGAAGGCAGCCCACTCGCGGGACTGTTCCGGGAGGCCGCGCGCACGCAGTTCCGCGCCCCCCTCGGTTTCCCGAACGTCGATCCGACCCGTACAGAACTGGGAGAGCGTGCTGATCGTCCGATCGTCGTGCATCGACGGATCGATCAGAAAGACGCCGAGGCCGTCGACACTGTCGATGCGGCCGACGAGCGTGTGGACGAAGCGCGAGACCGGCTGGAGTTCGCCGAAGGAGAGAAGCGTCGAGAGCGAACAGATGCCCGTCCGCACGCCCTCGACGCCCGCGCGCTGGAACGACCGGTTGACGTCGGAGAAGCGCATTCCGATGCCGGTGAGGTCGGACGGCCCGGAGACGGGCATGACGCGCGCCGAGAGGTCCGGGTCCTCGCCGCCGACGCAGTCGATAATGGCGGTGCGCTCCGTTTCCATCTCGATGCCGGCGCGCTCGCAGTCGCCCGCGAGGCGGCCCGCGCGGCGGTTCGTGGTGACGACGATGGTCCCCTCGTCGGCCGTGCCGGCGAGCATCCGGAGCGCGAGCGTCCGCGCCCCGCTGTGGGGCGATCCCGCGAGCAAGATACTCGACCCGGGATCGACGTCCGCGAGCGGGAGGTCCTCGAAGTCGTACGCGCCGTCACGCATCGTGCTCACCTCCGTCGTCGTCGAGTCTACGTCTGAGATCCAGTTGCTCCATGGCCTCGTCCGCGAGCAACGCAAGCAGTTCGCGCTCGCGCGCGTCGAACGACCGCGGTTCGTCGTCGTAGACGCAGAACGTCCCGATCGTTTGACCGTCGGGCGTGACGAGCGACGCGCTCGCGTAGAACGCGATCCCAAGCGCACGCAGCCCCTCGTTCGCCTCGAAGCGCGCGTCCGCTGCGACGTCCTCGATGACGGTCACGTCGTCGTCGAGCATGGCGTACGTACACACCGTCTCCTCGCGGTCGATCGTCCCCATCGAGACGCCGTGACAGGAGAGGAAGCGCTGTTCGTGCGCGTCGACGAGACCGACGGCGGCAGCGTCGAGATCGAAGAGGGCCGTCGCGATCTCAGTCAGTCGATCGAGCGAGCCGTCGAGTGCCACAGGATCGCGAGCGTACCGACCGAGTGCGGCCAGCCGGGCGTCCTCGTCGTCGGGGAGCGGGTACGCGGTCTGCGAGCGGAAGGCGAGCGTCTGTTCGAGGACGTCGCACAGCTCCTCGCGGGCGTCCACCTCCTCCTTCGTGAGGTAGTCCGCGACGACGTCACCGAACGCCGCGGTGTCGATCGACTCGACCGGAGTCGACGTGAAGAGGACGCACGCGGCGTCGGGCGCGTGCTCTCGCACCGCGCGGACGATGTCGAGACCCGTCCCCTCGGGCAGTTCGTACTCGGTGACGAGCGCGTCGAGCGTCACCCCGTCGGACTCGTCGAGGACGTCGCGCGCGTCGGCGAGCGTTCCGGCCGTCGCGATATCGTACCCGGCGTCCGCGAGCGCGTCGCGCGTCGCGGCCAGTGCGGCCGGGTCCGGATCGACGCAGAGTATCATGGGTCGTCCTTCGCCGTCGGGGCTGTTGAAGGCGGGGGCTAGTACTGATAGCGCCGACCCTCGTCGTCGTCCTGCGGGAACTCCTGTCGGCCGCCGGCCATCTCGTCGTAGCTCATCCCCGCGAGATATTCGTCGTAGGTGGCGTCGTACGCGCTGCGGAGGTTGAAGTCGAGCTTGCCGCTCTGGACGTAGGAGTCGAAGAGCGCGTGGATCGCGCGCCGGACGAGCTCGTCCGAGTCCTCGGGGTCGAGGGCGGCGACGAGCATGGCGAGCTCGGTCCGGGACTCCTGGTCAAGGGCGAAATCGGCGTCCTTCAGCGCGCGGTTCGTCGACTGCACGTCGTCAACGAGGTCGTCGAGAGTCATACCTCAACCATCGCGCGACGCCGGGAAGGCGATTGGGGTTCGAAGCGATCAGCGCTCGGTGCCGTCCTCGAAGCTCGGACCGAACACCCGGCCGGTGAGGTCGTCCGGGGTGAGGCGGTAGTAGTCGAAGGCGAGCTCCGACGGCGGCGTCTCGGTGCTGACGTTCAGCGTCGGGACGGTGCCGTTCTCCGCGAGCGCCTCCGAGGCGAGGAGCGCGTCGCCGTCCGAGACGACGTCGAGGGGGCCGCGGGCGACGACACTCGCGGCCGGCGTCTCCGTGTACGCCGTGAGCGTCGCGACGTCCGTCGACTCGACGAGCGCCATCTTCCGACTCTCCTCCTCGTGCACCAACTGGAAGTAGAGCGCATCGCCGTCGTAGCCGAACGACTCGGGGATGGCGTAGCTCTCGGCGCCGTCAGTGAGTGCGAGAACGCCGGATCCCCGATCGCGGAGGAACGCGTCGACTTCCTCGGCCGTCATCTCGTCGGCGGTCATATCCAGTCCGTGATTCGTCTCGGCTATATGGATTATGAACCGGTCACAGCCGTCTGATTTCGACGACGCGCCACGCCCGCTGCTCGCCGGGCGTCTCTCCGTGCTGTGTCGTCACCCTGAAGCGCGCGCCGGTCGACGTGCGGATATGAGCGATGCGGACGCGACGGCGGACGAGGGGGGCGGTGACGGCGGCGACGATCCGCGGGTCCACCTCCCGGCAGACGTCGAGGCCGTCCGCGACGCGCTGGTCTCGTGGTACGAGGACGATCACCGTTCGTTCCCGTGGCGCGAGACGACGGACGCCTACGAGATCCTCGTTTCGGAGGTCATGAGCCAGCAGACACAGCTCGAGCGCGTCGAGACGGCGTGGCACGAGTTCCTCGATCAGTGGCCGACCGTCCACAACCTCGCGGCCGCGGAGCGCGGCGACGTCGTCGGGTTCTGGACGGGCCACTCGCTGGGCTACAACAACCGCGCGCGCTACCTCCACGAGGCCGCCGAGCAGGTCGTGACGGAGTACGACGGCACGTTCCCCGAGGAGCCCGACGAGCTCGAGGAGCTGATGGGCGTCGGGCCGTACACCGCGAACGCGGTGGCGTCGTTCGCGTTCGACAACGGGAACGCCGTCGTGGACACGAACGTGAAACGGGTGCTCTACCGCGCCTTCGACGTTCCGGACGACGACGAGGCCTTCACGGTCGTCGCGGGTGCACTCATGCCCGACGGCGAGTCCAGAGTCTGGAACAACGCGATGATGGAGCTGGGGGGCGTGGCCTGCGAGAAGACGCCGCGGTGCGACGAAGAAGGATGTCCGTGGCGGACGTGGTGTCACGCCTACGAGACCGGCGACTTCACCGCGCCGGACGTCCCCACCCAACCCGCGTTCGAGGGATCGCGCCGGCAGATGCGCGGGCGCGTCGTGAAGGCACTCTCGAACCACGACGAACTCGCGCTCGACGACCTCGGCCCGAAGGTGCGCGTCGACTACGCGCCGGAGGGAGAGTACGGCCGCGAGTGGCTGCGCGACCTCGTGGATGACCTCGCGGACGACGGCCTCGCCGAGCTCGACAAGCGTGACGGCGAGACGGTCGCGCGGTTGCGCTGAGTCGGTCGCCCTCGCCTAGGGCAGTTTTAGCGTTCGCGGGCGCGTCCGCCGCGCGCGGTTTCGACAGTCGTTTAGGCGCGGGGGTCTTTTCACCGCTAAATGGGTTCGTGTATCATTTGCGGCGCCTCCACGGATGGATACATCTGCGAGACACACGAGGAGGACGTCGTCTTCGAGTTCCGCGGTTCCACGCCCGAACAGCTCACGCCGGGTCGCTTCTACGAGGGTCACGTCGACGGATTCGCCGAGTTCGGCGTCTTCGTCGACATCGGCGAGAACGTCACTGGTCTGCTCCATAAGAGCGAGATCCCCCAGCGCCTCGAGGCGCTCGACTGGGAGTCCGGCGACGTCGTCTACGTCGAGGTCGAGGACGTCCACGGCAACGGGAACGTCGACCTCGCGTGGTCGCTCCGGCAGTCCGAACGCGAGTTCCGCGGGCTCCTCATCGACGACCCGGACGCACCGACGAACGCGGAACTCCCCGATGAGAACGAGGAAGCACCGCCCGCCGCGTCCGAACCGGACGTCGAGGACGAGGAACCGGAAGCCGAGGCCGCCGAGAGCGCGAGTCACGGCGAGCGCGAGCCCTCGACGGACGAGCACGAGCGCGACACGGCAGAGACGGACGTCGCGGACACCGAGGCGGACACGAACAAAGCGACGGACGAGGACGAAGCGGCGGACACGGATGAAGAGACGGAGCCCGAAGACGCCGTTCGCGTCCCGATCGACGCCCTCGACGCCGAAGTCGGCGAGGTCGTCGCCGTCGAAGCCGAGGTCACGGGCGTCCGACAGACGTCCGGTCCGACGGTCTTCGAGCTGACCGACGAGACCGGCACCGTCGATGCCGCGGCGTTCGTCGAGGCCGGCGTCCGCGCCTACCCGGAGGTCGAAGCGGGCGACGTCGTCCGTCTCGTCGGCGAGGTCGAGCGCCACCACGGCGAACTCCAGATCGAGACCGAGGACCTCGACGTGCTGACGGGCTCCGAGGCGAGCGCGGTCCACGAGCGCCGCGAGGCCGAGGTCACCGAGCGCGCGACGCCCGACGACGAGACGCTGCTCGTGCAGGACACGGCGGTCGACGTCGTTCACGACGATCTCGTTGAGGCCGCGACGGAGATCCGCCGCGCGATCATCCAGTCCCGCCCGGTCATCGTCCGTCACACCGCGGACGTCGAAGGGTACGTGGGCGGGGCCGCCATCGAGCGCGCCGTCCTCCCGCTCGTTCGCGCCGAGCACACGGCGAGCGACGCCGAATACCACTACGTCGACCGCCGGCCGCTCGACGACGGTTTCTACACGCTCGACGACGCGACCAAGGACGTCACGTCGATGCTGCAGGCGGCGGATCGACACGACGAGAAACACCCGCTGTTCGTCCTCGTCGGCACGGGGAGCACGCGCGAGTCCACCGACGGGCTCGGGCTCCTCGCGCAGTACGACGCGCCGACGGTCGCCCTCGACGGCGGCTACGCGGACGGTGAGGCCGCGGACGCCGCGGGCGTCCTCGTCTCCCCGACGCAGCACGGCGAGGACACGGTCTCGACGGGCGTGCTCGCAACGCACCTCGCGGGCATCGTGAACGGCGAGGTCCGCGACGACCTCGCACATCTCCCCGCGGTGCCGTTCTGGGCGGACACGCCGGACGTCTACGCCGAACTGGCCGCCGAAGCGGGCTACGACCGCGACACCGTTGAGAACGTCCGCGACGCCCTCGCACTGGAGGCCTTCTACCAGGCCTACGAGGACAAACGCGAGATCGTCATCGACCTCCTCTGGGACGAGTCCCATACCGGTCTCGTCGGCCACGTCGGCGAGCAGTTCCGCGAGAAACTCGGGACGGAGTTCGAAACGGCCGAACCCCACCTCGACGCACGCGACGTCGCCGGTGACGTGACGATCGAGGTCCTCGACGTCGATCAGTACACGCATCGATACGACTTCCCGCCCGTCGCGCTGCTGCTCGACGCCCTCTTCCGGGAGCGCGCCAACGGAGCCTACATCCTCGTGGGTGCGGACAGCGACGAACTCCGCGTGCGCTCGACGGGCGACGTCGACGTCCGCGCCGTCGGCGAGACGCTCACGGCGGATCTGCCCGAGGCCGGCGTCGTCCCACGCGGCGCACAGGACGGCCGCATCGAGTTCCTCAGCGGCGCGCGCGACGCCGTCGTGGACGCGGCCGTCGAGGCGCTCGCCGAGCAGTTCGACTGACGCGGTCCCGTTCAGGGACCACGAGAAGACGAGCGGGAGGGAGCGGAGTTCGCGTGAGTGAAACGAACGCGAGCAAGGAGGAGCTTGCTGCGACTGAGCGACCGACACGCGAGTAAGCGCGCTCACGTCGCTCGGCGTCTCAACACCCAACGACATCCTTTTGCGTCGCGGCCGGCTGATTCACTCCCAATGAGTAGCGAGGCCGAGAGCGGCGAAGACGAGGCGTTCGCGGCAGCCTGCGAGGCCCTCGTTGAGCGCATTCTCTCGGGCGAGGTCGGAGAGGACGACGTTGAGAGCGCGAAGCTCGACGTCTGCTCGGAGCACTCGGTCGCGCAGGTCCCGAAACACACGGACCTGCTCGATCACGCCCCCGAGGGACGCCGTGAGGAACTGGAGGAAGTGCTCCAGCGCAAGCCCGTGCGCACGGCGTCCGGCGTCGCGCCCGTCGCGGTGATGACGAGCCCGCACCTCTGCCCCCACGGGAAATGTCTCTACTGTCCGGGCGGCCCCGCTTCGGAGTTCGGGAGCGCGCAGTCCTACACGGGCCACGAGCCCGCGGCGGCGCGCGGCGAGCAGAACGACTACGACCCCTATGGACAGGTGACGCTGCGGCTCAATCAGCTCCGCGAGATCGGCCATCCCGTCGACAAGGTGGAGCTGATAATCATGGGCGGGACGATGACGGCCCGCAGCCACGACTATCAGGAGTGGTTCGTGAAGCGCTGTCTCGAGGCGCTGAACGATCACGATCTCGACGTCGAACCCGCGCCCGCCCAGGGCGTCTCGTTCGCGCAGGACCCCGACGAGTACGAGTTCTCATACCTCGAAGACGTGAAGACGGCGAACGAGTTCGGGGACATCCGCAATATCGGGACGACGTTCGAGACGAAGCCGGACTGGTGTGACCCCGAGCAGATCGACCGGATGCTCGATCTCGGCGGGACGAAAGTCGAGGTCGGCGTCCAGACGACGTACGAGCGCATCAACCGGGAGATGCACCGCGGACACGGGAATCAGGCGTCGGTCGACGCGAACCGTAACCTCCGGAACGCGGCGTTCAAAGTCGGCTTCCACATGATGCCCGGCCAGCCCGGGATGACCGAGCGGATGGTCGAGGAGGACTTCCGGCAGCTCTTCGAGAGCCCGGAGTGGCGCCCGGACTACCTGAAGATCTACCCGACGCTCGTCGTGCGCGGGACCAGAGTGTACGACCAGTGGCGCCGCGATGACTTCGACCCCCTGCAGAACGAACAGGCCGCCGAACTCGTCGCGCGCGTGATGAAGGACCTCCCGCGGTACGTACGCCTCCAGCGCGTCCAGCGCGACATCCCTGCGGACTTCATCGACGCGGGCGTCTGGAAGTCGAACCTCCGACAGCTCGCGTGGCAGAAGATGGAGGAGCACGGCTGGGAGTGTTCGTGCATCCGCTGTCGCGAGGTCGGGATGAACGACGCGGAACCCGAGACCGTCGAGATGGGGACGATCGAGTACGAGGCTGCTGGGGGGCAAGAACAGTTCATCAGCTTCGAGGACTTCGAGCAGGACCTGTTGGTGGGCTTCGCGCGCTTGCGCTTCCCCGGCGAGGTGGCGCGCCCCGAACTGACAAACGCGGCGCTCTTGCGCGAACTCCACGTCTACGGGGACGCGGTGAGCGTCGGGGAGGCGAGCGGCGAGGGCGACCAGCAACACCGCGGCTACGGTCGGCGGCTCATGCGCGAAGCCGAGGACCGCGCCCGCGACGCCGGCTACGAGAAGCTGGCCGTCATCTCCGGGATCGGCGCCCGGCAGTACTACAAGCGCAAGCTCGGCTACCACCAAGACGGGCCGTACGTCGTGAAGGGGCTGTAGAAGCGCGAGTGTCGCCACCGGGCGCGAGGACGACCGCTATCCGGCGGCGAGGAGACGACTACTCGATCGCGGGGTGGCCGGTCGTCCACGACTGCTGGTCGAGGCCTGCGGGATCCGGGTCCACGCGCGGCGTGTCGGTCGATTGGTGTGGCGCTTTTTCCGTCTCGGCCGGGCCGCGCGAACGGTCGTGGACGTTCCCGCGGTCCGTGACGGAGTCGTCGGTCCCGATCACCCTTCGATCGGGTCGTGTTTCGTCCGGTAGCCCCACGCTTCGCGTTCGACGTCGCTGACGCGGTAGAGGCGGATGTCGCGTTCGCGTTTGGTCTTCACGGGGACGTCGTAGTGAGTGGCGTCGTAGTCGAAGTCGGTGTCGGCATCGCGGACGAACTCGCGGTGACGCTCCAGACGGTCGCGGGCGACGTCGGCACTGAACGCCTCGACGTCGTCGGCGCGCTCGGCGAAGCCCTCGACGAGGCCGTCATCGAGTTCGTAGCCGACGGAGTGGCGCGCGGCGGCCATCGCGGCGAGCGTCGTCGTGCCGGTCCCCCAGAAGGGGTCGAGGACGGTGTCGCCCCGGACGCTGAACATATTGATGAGCCGATACGGGATCTCGAAGGGGTAGGCGGCGGAGCGTTCGCGCTCGCCGCGCGCGGCGGACAGCGACTGCCGTCGGCCCCGGACGTCGGTCCAGACGTCGCTGAACCAACGATTACGCTCCTCCCAGAAGTACGCGGCAGCGTACCGGTCGGAGTCGTGAGGCGGGAAATCGCGGGGTTCGGGACCGTTGCGGAGGACGAGGACGTGTTCGTGTTCGAGGGTGACGTAGGCGTTCGGCGGGAGGGTGCCGCTCCCCATGAACTTCGCGGCGGTGTTGGTGGGTTTGCGCCAGAGAATGCCCGGGAGGGGGTGGAAGCCGCGGTCGGTGAACGCGTCGGCGACGCGGGCGTGGTTGCGATACACGCGGTAGTTCTCGACGGTTCGGGTGGCGTCACCGACGTCGAGGCACGCGAGCCCCCCGGGCGCCAGGACGCGCGCGATCTCGTCCCAGACGTCGTCGAGAACGCGGTGCATCGCGTCGTAGGCGCGCTGGCCGTCGCCGGCGTCGAGCGCGTCGCCGACCGCGGGATCGAGGGCGCAAAAGAGATCGTCCCACATCTCGACCATCGGGTAGGGCGGGGAGGTGACGACGAGATCGACGCTGTCGTCGTCGAGGGCGGCGAGGTCCCGTGCGTCGGCCGCGACGACGCGATGGGTAGTCTCCATGCGAGAGGGTCGCACCCCGATGGATTAACGGTTCTGATGCGCCGCTAGCGATGCACACCGGGTTCGGGTTTCTCCCGGTCGAGGACGCCGAGGACGTCGCGGAGGAGCCAGAGGACGAGGAGATAGCCGACGACGGCGGCGATAGCAGCGATGCCGCCGAGGCTGACGAGCGATCCGTAGTAGAACAGGAGGGACGCGGTCGTGGGATCACTCGCACGAAGCGCGAGGCCGCCGCCGGCGAGGGCGAAGCCGACGAGCCAGAGAAGACTCCCGACGGTGCTGACGACGGCGAGCGCCGGGTGGGCGAACCGGTAGAAGAACCCGGGGAGACGCCCCGTAGTGGTGTCGGCCGGCATGGGCGAGCCTGGGAACGCGGACACCTTTAACGTCCCGGGTCGGCGCCGCTCGGGGTGTGTCCACCCCGGCACCGGTCGGGCAGAAGAGTGTGACACTCCACGGACGCCGGTCCGATGTGGCGACCGGCAGGAGGTCGTCCGCCTCGACAGAAGCTGCTCAGCGATCCGCGTCGTCGGCCTCCTCGACGTCGATGTGAACGGCCTCACCCGTCGATCCCGTCTCGGATTCCTCGTCACCGAGCAGTCGCGTTCTGACGTCGTCCGCGACCGACTCGACCTGCTGACGGAGCGTGGAGAGCTCGTCCTCGAACTCAGCGACTTCGCGCTCGACGTGGTAGACGCGCTGGATCGGGATGCGACGGACGGTGTCCGTACCCGCTTCCTCGTCGCTCACGTCGACGAGCCAGTGGTCTTGGACGTAGACGAGATGTTCGTTTCGGACGGTCGTCTCCACGGTGTCGCCGTCCGGGTTCTCGTAGACGATCGTCGCGCTCCCGAGGTCTGTCTCGACCATATGGGGACGAGATGCTCGATGCGGGTAGAACCACCGGCCCGGACGAAAAAACGAGAACCGACAGCGAGTGCGTTGAGTCGCGTTGCTTACAGCAGGTCTTCGACGTTGTCGGCGACTTCCTCGGGGGTGTCGCCGACGGGAACGCCCGCGTCGTTGAGCGCGTCGATCTTGGACTCGGCGGTCCCGGTGCCGGAGCCGGAGACGATGGCGCCGGCGTGCCCCATGCGCTTGCCCGGCGGGGCAGTGCGGCCGGCGATGAAGCCCGCGACGGGCGTGTCCATGTGCTCGGCGATGTAGGCGGCAGCCTCCTCTTCGTCCTCGCCACCGATCTCACCGCACATGACGACGACGTCGGTGTCGGGATCGTTCTCGAACTCCTCGAGGGCGTCGATGAACGACGTGCCGATGATGGGGTCCCCGCCGATGCCGATGGCAGTCGTCTGCCCGATACCGCGCTGAGTGAGCGAGTCGACGACCTGGTAGGTCAGCGTGCCGGATCGCGAGACGAGACCGACGTTCCCCTCGGAGAAGATGTTCCCCGGGAGGATGCCGAGTTTCGACTCGCCGGGCGTGATGATGCCCGGACAGTTCGGGCCCTGCAGGCGCGTGTCGACTTCCTCGAGGCGCTTGTTGACCTTCGCCATGTCCTGCGTCGGGATGCCCTCCGTGATGGCGACGACGAGGTCGAGATCCGTGTCGAGGGCCTCGAAGATGGCGTCTGCGGCGAACGCGGGCGGGACGAAGACGACCGAGGCGTCGGCGTCCTCTTCGTTCACCGCTTCCTCGACGGTGTCGTAAACCGGGACGCCGGCGACCTCTTGGCCGCCCTTGCCGGGCGACGTGCCGGCGACGACGTTCGTCCCGTACTCGATCATCTGTTCGGTGTGGAACTTCCCCTCGCCGCCCGTGATACCCTGCACGACGACGCGGGTGTCTTCGTCGACTAGAATGCTCATTGTTCGTCCTCCGCGTATTCGACGGTCCGCTGGACCGCCCCTTCGAGCGTCTCTTCGACCGTGACGAGCTCGTCGTTGAGGATCTCACGACCCTCCGTGGCGTTCGTCCCGGCGAGTCGGACGACGACCGGCTTCGGAATCTCGTCGAACTGCCCGAGGGCCTCGTTGATGCCCTTGGCGACTTCGTCGCCGCGCGTGATGCCGCCGAAGATGTTGAAGACGACCGCGTCGACGTTGTCGTCGCTGAACACCATGTCGAGGGCGTTCACGACGCGCTCGGCCTTCGCGCCGCCGCCGATGTCGAGGAAGTTCGCGGGTTTACCTCCATAATAGTCGACGAGGTCGAGCGTCGTCATGACGAGGCCGGCGCCGTTGCCGATGATGCCGACGTTCCCGTCGAGGCGGACGTAGTCGAAGCCGTACTCGTTGGCCTTCGCCTCGAGGTCGTCCTCCGCGGCCTCGTCCTCCATCTCGGCGAGGTCGGGGTGGCGGAAGAGCGCGTCGTCGTCGACGTTGAGGACGGCGTCGGCCGCGATGACCTCGTCGTCCTCAGTGATCATCAGGGGGTTGATCTCGGCGTCGCTCGCGTCCGTGTCCGCCCAGAGGTCGTAGAGCGTCGTGAGGACGCTCGCGACGTCACGTGCGACTGCCTTCGGGACGCCCGCGTCGTAGACGGCCTTGCGGGCCTGATAGGGGTGCATCCCGAACGCGGGGTCGATGTGCTCGCGGGCGATGGCCTCGGGGTTCTCCGCGGCCACCTCCTCGATGTTCACGCCGCCTTGCGTGGAGACCATGGCGACGGGCTTGCCCGCACCGCGGTCCATCGTGATCCCGACGTAGAGCTCGTTCTTGAAGTCGACCGCACCCTCGACGAGGACCTTGTCGACGTTGTAGCCCTTGAGGTCCATTCCGAGGATCGCGTCGGCGGCCTCGCGGGCCTCCTCCGCGTTCTCGACGAGTTTGATGCCGCCGGCCTTCCCACGTCCGCCGACGTGGACCTGTGCCTTCACCGCCACCGGATACCCGATCTCCTCCGCGTGCTCGACGACTTCATCGACTGTCGTCGCAAGCGCGGACGGGGGTGTCGGGACACCCGCGTCGGCGAAGACGTCCTTCGCCTGGTACTCGTGCAGCCTCATGTGTAACTCGTCCGTAGGTTCCCGAGAAGGTGAGTTAGTAGTATCGGAACGTGCCGAGACGACTCGTGTGCGTTCGTCCACTCAGTCACGGACGACAGCGCGTGAGACGGGCGCGTATCGCCGTCCGTGGCAGGGGTCGATCACCGACGCCACCATAGCCACATCCATCGGAAAAAACACTATTGTCGATGGACGTGTAGCCGGATGTGTATGTCACGTATACTCAAGGTGTCGGGGTTTGCGGGATTGACGGTGCAGATGCTCTGGGGGATGGGTAACGTCGTCTTCCTCATGGGGGGCTCGCTGCCCGGCTTCTGGGGCGAGTGGGTAGGTGCACATGCCCACTTCGGCGTTCTCGGGATTCTCGCGGTCGTCACCGGTCTCGCGGTCGAACACTATGGCACGAGCGGGACGCGCCGGAGCGTCGTCGTCTATGGCTACACTCTCGGACAGTGGCTCCTCCCCGCGACGCTCGTCGCCGTCGCCGTCAGCGGGCTGCACCAACTCGGCATCCTCGAATTCGTCTGGGGCATCTGCCTCCTCGCCGCGATGGCCGTGATGACGCTCGAGGCGTGGGACGGGGCACCGGACGACTCTCTCGTGTGAGGCCGAGGGGCCGCGACGAGTCGGTACCCGACGCCCACGCCATCGATCACACTTATTCACCGCCCCGCCGATAGGGACGATATGCGCGCTGTCCGCTACCACGAGACCGGCGGCCCGGAGGTACTGCAGGTCGAGGGCGACGTCCCGACGCCCGAACCCGGCCACGGCGAGGTCCGGATCGACGTCGCGGCCGCGGCCGTCAACCCCGTCGACACCTACTATCGGGCGGGCGACTACGAGCTCCCCGGCTTGCCCGCGATCCCGGGCGACGACGTCGCGGGCGTCGTCGACGCCGTCGGCCCCGGCGTCGACGCGTGGGCCGCGGGTGATCGCGTCTTCGGGACCGGGATCGGCGCGAGCGGCCGCGGGTCGTACGCCGAGTATGCCACGGTTCCCGCGGAGAACCTCGCCGCGTTGCCCGACGGCGTCTCGTTCGCGGAGGGGGCGGCGGTCGCCGTCGTCGGCGTCACCGCGTGGCGCGCGCTCGTCGATCACGCCGACGTCGAACCCGCGGAGACGTGCCTGATCCACGGCGGATCGGGCGGCGTCGGCCACGCGGCCGTCCAGATCGCGGACGCCGCGGGTGCGACAGTCACGACGACCGCGAGCGATGCGTACCACGACCGGTTGCGGACGCTCGGTGCGGACACCGTCCTCGACTACGACCGCGACGACTTGGCCGCGGCCATCACCGAAGCGGGCGCGCCGGACGTGATCGTCGATCACCGCTTGAACGATTACTTCAGCCTTGACGCGGACGTCGCGGCCCACGGCGCACACGTCGTCGCGCTCGGCAACACCGAACCCGCGGCGACGCTCCCGGACGTTCCGGGCGCGCGCTCGAAGGAGCTCACCGTCTCGCTGATGAGCATGTACAACACGCCCGACATCGGCGCCGTGCTCGACCGACTCGCCGGACTGCTCGCGGACGGTCGGCTCGCACCCGAGATCGAGCGCACTTACGGCCTCGACGAGGCCGCCGACGCGCAACGCGCCGTCGTCGAGGACTCCTTCTTCGGCAAACTCGTCGTGGAGCCCTGAGCCGGGCCTAGGGGCGCGGAAGCGCACCCTTAATAAGTCCCCCGCATCATCACGTGAGTAGACATGGCACAACGCGAGACGTGGACATCACGCGTCGGGTTCATCTTCGCCGCGGTGGGTAGCGCGGTCGGACTGGGGAACATCTGGTCGTTCCCGTTCCAGACCGCGTCGAACGGCGGGGCGGCGTTCCTCGTCGTCTACCTGCTCGCGGTCTTCCTCATCGGCTTCCCGACGATGCTCATCGAGTTCGTTATCGGGCGCCGCTCGAAACAGAACGCGGTCTCGGCCTTCTCGGAGTTGGGGTACGGTAACTGGACGTTCGCCGGCGCAATCGGCGTCTTCGCGTCGTTCGTCACGCTCTCGTTCTACAGCGTCGTTGGCGGCTGGGTGATCAGCTACATCATCGGGAGCGTCACCGGCGGCTACCTCGGACAGGCCGGCACGTTCTTCGGGACAGTCTCCTCCGGGACCGTAGCAATCGTCGCGCACGCGGGGTTCATGGCGATCACGATCGCCATCGTCGCGGGCGGCGTCGCCGACGGGATCGAGCGGGCGACCAAGTTCATGATCCCCGCGATCCTCGTCCTGCTCATCGGCCTCGCCGCGTGGGCGTCGACGCTCTCCGGCTCCGCGGCCGGCTACGCGTACTACCTCTCCCCGGACTTCGGCGTCATCGCCACCAACTTCACGTCGATCGTCCCCTCCGCGATGGGGCAGGCGTTCTTCACTCTCTCGCTCGGGTTCGGCGTGATGATCGCGTACGCCTCCTACCTCGGACGTGACGACAGTCTCCCCGCCGACAGCGCGATCATCGTCGTCCTCAACACGATCGTCGCGCTGCTCGCCGGGTTCGCCGTCTTCCCGATCCTCGCCGCGACGAGCGGCGTCGGCGGCGCCTCCGGCGGTGCCGGCACCGCCTTCGTCGCCCTCGCCGGCGCCTTCGGCCAACTCCCAGCCGGCCAGATCATCGGTCTCGTCTTCTTCGTCGTCCTGCTGTTCGCGGCGCTCTCCTCCTCGATCAGTCTGCTCGAGGCACCGTCGTCGTACGTCGTTGACCGCTACGGCGTCGATCGCCCGAAGGTCGCCGTCGGCATCGGCCTCGTCAGCTTCGTCATCGGTATCGTGCCCGCGTACGGCTACGTCGGGTTGTTCAACGACTTAGTGTTCAACATCCTCCTCCCGGTCGCGGTGCTGTTCATCGCGCTCTTCGCCGGGTGGGTCGCCAACCGCGAATCCGTCGACGAACTCGGGCGCGGCACCACGCTCGGGCAGGGCGTGACGACGCTCTGGCTCTGGTGGGTTCGCGTCGTCATCCCCATCGTCGTCGTCTACACGCTTTACCTCGGCGTGACGAACTTCTACGGCGGTCTCGTGAGCGGCGCGTACTTCTAACGGGCACCGCGGCGCACCGCGCGCCGGCGGCCCGTCGTCCGTTTTCCCCGATCCGTCGAGCACGTAGCTAGACGAAACCCTCTTGAGCACCTGCACGCTACGGCGTGCCATGACACGTGAGACGTGGAAGACACAGGTGGGGTTCATCCTCGCCGCGGTCGGTTCGGCGGTCGGCCTCGGGAACGTCTGGCGCTTCCCGTGGATGACCGCGAACAACGGCGGCAGCGCGTTCCTCCTCCTGTATCTCTGTATCATCGTACTGGTCGGCGTCCCCGGGCTCCTCGGCGCGTTCGTCATCGGGCGTCGTTCGAAGCGGAATCCGGTTGGGGCGCTCCGCTCGCTCTCCGGGGGCTCGCGTCTCTGGGGGGCCTTCGGACTGCTCGCGGTCTGTACGACCGTTCTCTTGGTCTCCTTTTACACCGTCGTGGGCGGCTGGTTCGTCCGCTACACCGCCGCCTCGGTCACGGGCGGCTACTTCGCCCAGCCGGGCGCCTACTTCGGTTCCGTGAGCTACGGACTACCGGCCTTTGGTTTCGCCTTGATCTTCCTCGCCGCGACGGCGGCCATCGTCTACGGCGGCGTGGAGCGCGGCATCGAACGCGCGACGAAGGTGATGATGCCCGCCATCGTCGTCCTCCTCGTCGCGCTCATCGCGTGGACGTTCACGCGTCCCGGTTCAATGGAGGGACTGACGTTCTTCCTCTCGCCCGACCTCGCGTACCTCCGAACGCACTTCCTCGACATCCTCCCGGCGGCCGTCGGGCAAGCGATGTTCACGCTCTCCGTCGGGACGGGAACGATGATCACGTACGCCTCCTACCTCGGCGAGGAGCGCTCGCTCCCCTTCGACGCCACGACCATCGCCGTCCTCAACACGGCGGTTGGCGTCCTCGCGGGGCTGCTCGTCTTCCCGCTGCTGTTCAGCTTCGGACTCGACGTCGGGAGCGGCGGTCCCGGCGCGATCTTCGTCTCGGTGGCGAGCGCGTTCTCGACGCTCGGCCTCGTCGGGCGCGCTCTCGGCGCCGTCTTCTTCGCGGTCGTCCTTCTCGCGGCGCTTTCCTCCTCGATCAGCATGCTCGAGATCCCCGTGGCCTACCTCGTCGACGAACGCGACGTCTCGCGCGGGCGGGCAACGGGCATCATGACCGGCATCGTCGTCGTCGGCGCCGCGATCTGCGCGCTCGACGCGAGCGTCTTCAGCCTCTTCGCGGACACGCTCGTGAACCTCCTGATGCCTACGGGCCTCGCGGGCTTCCTCCTCTTCGTCGGATGGGTGCTCGGGAAGAACGCACTGTCGGAGTACGAAGCCGGCGCGGGTCCCCTCGGGCGCGCCCTCGGGTCGCCGTGGCTCCTCTTCGTCGGCGTCCCGATCCCGATCTTCCTGCTGTTCACCGTCATCAGCCGTCTTCTCACCACGCTCGGCGTGTCCGTGGCTCCGCTCTCCGTGCTCGGCGTCACCGTCGCGTCCTCGACGGCCGTGCTCGCCGCCGCGGTCGTCCTGACGGCAATCGCCGTCCTCGGTCTCCGGCGGCCAGACTCCGTCTTCTGACCCGGCAGTCGGTGTCGGTGACCTTTTGACGACGACCGGTGAAACGAGATTCAACAGATGACGATGGACGAGCGCATCGAGGAGTTGCGCGAGCGCAAACGCCGCGCCGAGAAGGGCGGCGGCGAGGCCCGCATCGAGTCCCAACACGAGAAGGGCAAGATGACGGCGCGCGAGCGCATCGACTACTTCCTCGACGACGGGACCTTCCGGGAGTTCGACGCGCTGCGGACGCATCGCTCGCACAACTTCGGGATGGAGGAGAACAAACTCCCCGGCGACGGCGTCGTCACCGGCTACGGCGAGGTGAACGGACGAAAGACGTTCGTCTTCGCCCACGACTTCACGGCCTACGGCGGGTCGCTCGGCGAGGTGTTCTGCGAGAAGGTCTGTAAGGTCATGGACAAGGCCATGGAGGTCGGCGCGCCGGTCATCGGCCTCAACGACTCCGCCGGCGCACGCATCCAAGAGGGCGTCGAATCCCTCGGCGGCGTGGGTGAGATCTTCCGCAAGAACCAGGAGGCCAGCGGCGTCATCCCCCAGATCTCGGCGATCATGGGTCCCTGTGCGGGCGGCGCGGTCTACTCGCCGGCGCTCACGGACTTCGTCTTCATGGTGAAGGAGACGAGTCACATGTTCATTACCGGCCCGGACGTCATCGAAACCGTCACGGGCGAGGAGGTCGGCTTCGACGAGCTCGGCGGTGCGACGACGCACACCGCGACGTCCGGCGTCGCGCATTTCGCCGAGGAGACGGAGGAGTCCGCCCTCGATAACATCAAGCGGTTGCTCTCCTACCTCCCGCAGAACAACGTCGAGGACCCGCCACGGGTGGAGCCGTGGGACGACCCGGAGCGACGCCCCGAGGCCCTCGAATCCATCGTCCCGGACGAGCCGCGCAAACCGTACGACGCGACGGACGTCGTCGACGAGGTGATGGACGAGGGGTCGTTCTTCGAGGTCCAGCCCGATTACGCGAAGAACCTGATCACGGGGTTCGCGCGCCTCGACGGGCGCTCCGTCGGCATCGTGGCCAACCAACCGCGCGTGAACGCGGGGACGCTGGACATCGACGCCTCCGAAAAGGCGAGTCGGTTCGTGCGTTTCTGTGACTCCTTCAACGTCCCCGTCGTCACCTTCGTCGACGTCCCGGGGTTCCTGCCCGGGACCGACCAAGAGCACGAGGGGATCATCCGCGACGGCGCGAAACTCCTCTACGCGTACAGCGAGGCCTCGGTGCCCCTGTTGACCGTCATCACGCGCAAGGCCTACGGCGGCGCGTACGACGTGATGGCGTCGAAACACCTCGGCGCGGACGTCAACTACGCGTGGCCCACGGCCGAAATCGCCGTGATGGGGCCCCGCGGCGCCGTCAACGTCCTCTATCGCTCCGAGCTCGCGGAGGCCGACGACCCGGACGAGCTCCGCGACGCTCTCGTCGAGGAGTACAGAGAGGAGTTCGCCAACCCCTACACGGCGGCCGACCGGGGGTTCCTCGATGACGTCATCGAGCCCGCGGAGACCCGCGTACGCCTCATCTCGGATCTGGAAATGCTCTCGACGAAACGCGAGGACGGCCCGGACAAGAAACACGGCAACATCCCGCTATGAACGCGACTGTCGAGGCACCACCGGCGGCGAGCGACGACGAGGCGGCCGCCGTGATCGCGGCCGTGAGCGCGTATCTCGACGAGGAACGCGCGGCGCTCGCGGCCGCCGCGGCGGCGAGCGACGACGAGGAGAGCGAGACGTGGGACGGCGCGAAGTGGCGCTTCGCTGGGCGGTTGGCGGCGACGGGTGCGGACGGCCGCGGTGGGCGAGTGCCGGACGGTGCGCCGACGGACGCGTGGAGTGCGGCAGGACGCGCGGATCGGTTCTGAGGGGATCACACGCTCCCGAGCACGCCGCCCGTTCGGAGGGCGAAGTAGCCCGCGAAGAGGACGGCGAGCGCCCACTGGCCGCGGTGGACGTCACTGCGCTCGCCCGCGAACGCCTTCATGATGGGGTAGGTGATGACGCCGGCGGCGATGCCGTAGGCGATGGAGTAGGTGAAGGGCATGACGATGACCGTCAGTCCGGCGGGGACGGCGTGCGTCGGGTCGTGCCAGTCGACCTCGGCGACGTTGCCGAGCATGAGGACGGCGACGACGACGAGGGCGATATGACTCGCGTACTGCGGGATCGCGGCGGCGAACGGGACGAACGCGACGGCGGCAAAGAAGCCGAGCGCGACGACGAGCGCGGTCAGCCCCGTCCGGCCGCCCTCCTCGATCCCGGTCGCGGACTCGACGTACGTCGTGACGGTGGAAGTGCCGAGCATCCCGCCGACCGTGGTGCCGACCGCGTCCGCCATCAAGGGTTTCTCCATCTCGGGGAGGTCGCCGTCGTCGTCGAGGAAGCCCCCGGCCTGTCCGACGCCGACGAGCGTCCCCGCGGTTTCGAGGAAGTCGACGAAGAAGAAGGTGAGGACGACGAGCGCGAACGCGAGCGCGTCAAGGTTCGCGAAGCCGCGGAGGAACGCGCCGACGAGCGGCGAGACGTCCCACGTGGGCGCGGGGAGACTCGGCGCGAGCGGCACGGACTCGTGCGGGCTGGCGACACCGAGGGCGGCCGCGCCCCACCCGAGGACGCTCGTCACGGCGACGCCGACGACGATGCTGCCCGTGACGCCCCGAACGTAGAGGCCGAAGGTGAGAAAGAGCCCGAGGACGCTGATGAGCGCCACGGGGTCGGCGGCGACGGCACCGAGCGTGAGGAGCGTGGAGGGGTCGGCGACGACGATGAACGTCTTCTCGAGGCCGATGATAGCGAGGAAGAGCCCGAGCGCCGCGCCGACGGCGAACTTCACGGGTTCGGGGAACAGCCGAATGACGTACTCGCGCGCGCCGACGAGCGTGAGGAGGACGAACAACACGCCCTCGACGACGATAGCGGCGAGCGCCGTCTCCCAGGGGATACCCATCGCGCCGACGACGGTGAACGCGAAGAAGGCGTTGAGACCCATCCCGGGCGCGAGCCCGAACGGCCGGTTCGCGTAGACCGCCATCACGAGCGTGGCGACGCCGGCGGAGAGGGCGGTGACGACGGCGAGCATCTGCATCGTCGCGGCGTCGCCCGCGCCCGTGTCGATGGCGGCGACGAGGATCGCCGGGTTGACGACGACGATGTACGACATCGTGAGAAACGTCGTGAGGCCGGCGACGACCTCGGTTTGGAGGTCGGTGTCGTGGGCGTCCAAGTCGAAGACGTCGGCGAGTCGGTTGCTGAGAGCCATGTCCCTCCGCCGGGAGCGCCCTCGACGACATAGGGGTGTCGCCTCGGCTTCCCGACGATCGTCGATAGCACGAATCGACACGCTAACGTGACCGCTGTCGGAAGGGGGCGTATGTTCGAGAAGGTGCTCGTCGCGAACCGGGGGGAGATCGCCGTCCGCGTGATGCGGGCGTGCGCGGACCTCGGTATCGAGACGGTCGCGGTCTACTCGGAGGCCGACAAGCACGCCGGCCACGTCCGGTATGCGGACGAGGCTTATCGCGTCGGGCCGGCCCGCGCCGCCGAGTCGTATCTCGACGGCGAGGCCATCGTCGCGGCCGCGGAGGAGTCGGGCGCGGACGCGATCCACCCGGGATACGGCTTCCTCGCGGAGAACGCCGACTTCGCGGCGCGCGTCGAGGACACCGACGGCGTGACGTGGGTCGGTCCCTCGGCCGAGTCGATGCGCCGTCTCGGCGAGAAGACCGGCGCGCGCGAGGTGATGGACGCCGCGGACGTCCCGATCGTCCCCGGTACCACGGATCCCGTCACGGACCCCGAGGAGGTCCGGGCATTCGGTGAGGAGCACGGCTACCCGCTCGCCATCAAGGCCGAAGGGGGCGGCGGCGGGCGCGGCATGAAGGTCGTCGAGGCAGCGAGCGAGATCGAGGCGCAACTCGACGCCGCGAGACGCGAGGGCGAAGCCTACTTCGGAAACGACTCCGTCTACCTCGAGCGCTACCTCGCGGACCCGAAACACATCGAGGTGCAGGTCCTCGGGGACGAGCACGGGACCGTCCGGCACCTCGGCGAGCGCGACTGCTCCCTGCAGCGACGCCACCAGAAGATCATCGAGGAGGGGCCGAGCCCCACCCTCGAGGACGACCTGCGCGAGGAGATCCACGCGGCCGCCCGCCGCGGCGTCGCGGCCGCCGACTACGTGAACGCCGGGACGGTCGAGTTCCTCGTCGCCGACGGCGAGTTCTACTTCCTCGAAGTGAACACCCGGATCCAGGTCGAGCACACCGTCACGGAGGAGATCACGGGCATCGACATCGTGAAGTGGCAACTCCGGATCGCCGCAGGCGAGGAAATCGACTTCGCGCAGTCGGACGTGGACGTCGAGGGCCACGCGATGGAGTTCCGGATCAACGCCGAGAACGCCGCGGACGACTTCGCGCCCGCGACCGGCGGCGCGTTGGAGACGTACGACCCGCCGGGCGGGCTCGGCGTCCGTGTCGACGACGCGCTCCGGCAGGGCGACGACCTCGTCACCGACTACGACTCGATGGTGGCGAAGCTGATCGTCTCGGGGACCGATCGCGCCGAATGCATCGCGCGGGCGAAGCGTGCGCTGGCCGAGTACGAGATCGAGGGCATCGTCACCGTCGTCCCCTTCCACCGGCTGATGCTCGACGACGAGCGCTTCGTCGCCGGCGAACACACGACGACGTATCTCGACGAGCGCTTCGACGAAACGCGGCTCCTCGAAGCCCAGGAGCGCTGGGGGAGCGAAGCGAGCGCCCCGGCGGACGAGGGGGAAACGAGCGAACGCGAGTTCACCGTTGAGGTGAACGGCAAGCGCTTCGAGGTCAATCTCGAAGCCCACGACGCGCCCGCGCTCGGCGACGTCGATCTCGACGGGATCGGCGACGACGACGGCGCTGAGCCGCCCGCGTACGTGACGGACGACGATGAGGAGACGGTCGTCGAGGGCGGCGGGGAGACGGTCGCAGCGGAGATGCAGGGGACGATTCTCTCCGTCGACGTCGAACCCGGCGATGTCGTCGAACCCGGCGACGTCCTCGTCGTTTTGGAGGCGATGAAGATGGAGAACGACGTCGTCGCGTCCCACGGCGGCACCGTCTCGCAGGTCGCCGTCACGGAGGGGGACAGCGTCGACATGGGCGATACGCTCGTCGTCATCGACTAAGGCACACCCGAGCGGGAGCGAGGGCGTGACCGAACGAGCGCGGAGCGAGACACGAGCACGCGACGCCGGTCCCACCCGACACACGCGGGGGTCGGTCGGCTTTTTTAGACGCGCCGCCTATCCGTGGGCATGAACGAGACGCGCCACGCGGTCCTTGACGCGCTCGCGGCCGGTCCCGTGAGCGGCCCCGCGCTCGCCGATCGCCTCGGCGTTTCGCGCGCTGCGGTGTGGAAGCACGTCGAGACGCTGCGCGACGCCGGCTTCGCCATCGAGAGCACC
>Ga0207754_100059_pt1 | contig 110715 bp, 106 predicted proteins | sample A23E1SouthBayCA_FD_187728 | JGI IMG/M metagenome (GOLD analysis project Ga0207754, IMG submission 187728) | Aerobic enrichment media microbial communities from Eden Landing Ponds, California, USA - A23 E1 (SPAdes) | ecosystem: Environmental > Aquatic > Marine > Unclassified | place: Emeryville...
CGCCGCCGTCGGTGGCCGCGGCGTGGTCGGAGTCCGACGAGCCGTGGTCCTCGTGGCCGAGGTCGGCGTTGAAAAGCAGGTACGACGCGGCGAGCAGCGCGATGCCGAGCAGCGCGTGGAACACCACGTCGGGGATGACGAACGAAAGCAGCGCGCCGCCGACGACGAACGGAATCGACCCGCCGACGAGCGTCAGCGCCAGCCGCCGGTCGACGAGACCGTACTGGATGAAGGCGACGGCCGAACTGGAGAGGCCGAACGCCTCGCTGATGAGGCCCACCTTGACCAGCGTCGACGAGTCGAGCGGGTGCGCGAAGATGGGGAAGATGAAGATGAGAAACGGGACGAAGAGCGCCGACCCGCTGATGCCGACCGTGTTCACGATGGTCGCGCCGGTGAGGAACACCGGGAACAGCCACCAGTACTGGAGCCAGTACTCCATGCCTGCACCCGACGGCGTCGGTGCCATGGTGAACACCGAGACGAGGAACAGCAGGGGAGCGATGAACACGAGGATGTGTTGGTACTTCAGGAACGACTTCTGAACGTGACTGAGAGACTGAGAGCTCATGGTTCTCGTTGTTGTCAGTTCGCAGTAGCGTTCGCGTGCACTCGCGTGGAGTGACGCGTCGAAAACAGCCCGTTTGCCGAGTCATCAGCGGCACCGACCCGCGCGCGTTCACCGTCTCCCGAGGATGCGACCGCGTCGCACACCGGGTGGACCGGCGTGCGGTGGTCGCCCGAACTGTCGAGCACGGAGTGCTCGAATCCGCGGACCATTCAGGTAATACCTCCGTTGGGGTAGGCGTGGTGAACGGAGTGGATTGCAGGCTCGTCCGCCGAGGTGCGGATCACGGTGGAACGGCCATAGCGAAGTCGGAGTAATAAGTCTTGATGTCGGCCCACTGATTTGGGTACGGACCACACACCGACGCGCGTCGAAAAACCAGTAACATGTGTTTCTATCCAAAATCTGCGCTCACTCGTTGAGTTCGAACGCCCGTCTGACCAGCGCCCGTTCGGTCTCGTAGGTGAGCCGTTGGAGGGCTTCGACCGGGGTAACCCACTGGCGCGCGTCCACCTCGCCGTCCGGTTCGAGCGGGCGCTCGTCGACGACGCGCATGTGCCAGACGAACACGCCTTTCGGCCCGGTCGGCGCGCCCGCGTCGTCGGGGACGCGGTACTCGTAGCGCCCGGCGAACCGGCCGCAATCGACCTCGCATCTCGTCTCCTCGCGGACCTCTCTGACGGCGGTCTCGACCAGCGTCTCGCCGGGTTCGAGTTTCCCCTTCGGGAGCGACCAGTCGTCGTAGCGCGGCCGGTGGACGACACAGAGTCGGCCGTCGTCTCGGCGGAGGAGTCCGCCGGCTGCGAACGTCAGGGTTGGGGGGTGAGACACGGCCGGTCAGAACTCGTCCGGCGGCGCGAGACCGTCGTCGTCGCCGTCTCCGCCGTCGCCGTCGTGTTCGTCCGGGTACTCGGGCGCGACGCCGTCTTCGAGCGCGTCCACGTCGAACTCGCGGCGGAGCGTCTGGATGCGGTCGCGGATGTCGGCGGCGAGTTCGAATTCGAGGTTGTCGGCGGCCTCCTGCATCCGGTCTTCGAGGAAGGCAATCTGTTCGACGGCTTCGTCGGCGTCGGCGGGGGCGTCCCCGGAGACGCCGCGGGTGTCGGTCTTGCTCCCCGGCAGGTTCGTCTCCCCGACCTCCTTTTCGATGGTCGTCGGGGTGTGGCCGTGTTCCTCGTTGAACTCCTGTTGGATGCGGCGGCGGCGCTGCGTCTCGGAGATGGCGGCCTCCATCGCGTCCGTCATCTCGTCGGCGTAGAGCACGACCTCGCCGTTGACGTTGCGGGCGGCGCGGCCCATCGTCTGGACGAGCGTGGTCTCGGAGCGCAGGAAGCCCTGCTGGTCGGCGTCGAGGATAGCGACCAAGGAGACTTCGGGAATGTCGAGCCCCTCGCGGAGGAGGTTGATGCCGACGAGCACGTCGATGTCGCCGAGGCGGAGCGACCGGATGAGTTCGTGGCGTTCGAGCGTGTCGGTCTCGTCGTGCATGTAGGCCACGTCGACCCCCGCCTCTTCGAGGTACTCGGTGAGGTCCTCGGCCATCCGTTTCGTGAGCGTCGTGACCAGCACGCGCTCGTCGCGGTCGATGCGCTCGTCGATGCGGGCCATCAAGTCGTCGACCTGTCCGGTCGCCTCCGTCACCTCGACCTTCGGGTCCACGAGGTGGGTCGGCCGGACGATTTGCTCGACGATTTGGTCGGAGTGCTCGCGTTCGTAGTCGCCGGGCGTCGCGGAGACGAAAAGCGTCTGCCCGACGGTCTCTTCGAACTCCTCGAAGGTGAGCGGGCGGTTGTCGTAGGCTGTCGGCAGGCGGAAGCCGTTTTCGACCAGCGAGTCCTTCCGGGACTTGTCGCCGGCGTACTGGCCCTTAATCTGCGGGAGCGTGACGTGCGACTCGTCGATGACGGTGAGGAAGTCGTCGGGGAAGTAGTCGAGGAGGGTGTAGGGCGCGTCGCCCGGCTCGCGGTCCGAGAGGTGGACCGAGTAGTTCTCGATGCCGGAGCAGTGGCCCGTCTCGCGGAGCATCTCGATGTCGAAGGTGGTGCGCTCTTCGATGCGCTGGGCGGCAACGAGGTCGCCCTGTCGCTGGAAGTGCTTCACCCGCTGTTCCATCAGCTCCTCGATTTCCGAGATTGCGCCTTCGAGCTGTTCTTCGGGGATTGAGTAGTGCTCCGCCGGGTGGACGAGCACCGCCGGCTCCGACGACTTCACCTCGCCCTCCAGCGGGTCGAGCTTCAGCATGCGGTCGATTTCGTCGCCCCAGAACTCGATGCGGACGGCGTAGCGGCCGTACATCGGGAACACCTCGACGGTGTCGCCGCGGACGCGGAACGTGCCCTGCCGGAAGTCCACGTCGTTGCGCTCGTAGTTGAGGTCGACGAGGGCGCGAAGCAGTTCGTCGCGGTCCATGCCCTGGCCGACCTCCAACCGGAGGGACATATCGGTGTAGTTCTTCGGGTCACCGAGGCCGTAGATGGCCGACACCGAGGCGACGACGATGACGTCGTCGCGGGTGAGAAGCGACCGGGTCGCGGAGTGGCGGAGCCGGTCGATTTCCTCGTTTATCGACATGTCCTTGTCGATGTAGGTGTCGGTCTGTTCGATGTACGCCTCGGGCTGGTAGTAGTCGTAGTAGGAGACGAAGTACTCGACCGCGTTGTCGGGAAAGAGGCTCTTGAACTCCTCGTACAACTGGGCGGCGAGCGTCTTGTTGTGCGCGAGGACGAGCGTCGGCTTCTGAATCTCCTCGACCACCCACGAGACGGTGTTGGTCTTGCCGGAGCCGGTGACACCGAGCAGGGTCTGCACGTCGGCACCCTCGCGGAAGCCGCGGGCCAGCGCCTCGATGGCCTCGGGTTGGTCGCCGGCGGGGTCGAAGGGGGCGTCGACGCGGAATTCGCGGTCTGCGTCGGGTCTGTCGGCGGACAGGGGACCGGACTCGCTCATTGCCGGTCCTTGGGTCGCGGCGTACTTGAGCGAGGCGGTGCTTGTCGCCGGAGGAACGGTTTTGGGGCGGGCTATCGAACGTTCCCGTATGACCAGAGCCGAACTCGAACGCGCGAGCAACCTGCTCAAGGAAGCCGCCGAGGCGACCGAGGGCGACGTGCAGGAGCGACTCTACGAACAGTCCGACCAACTGGCGACGCTGGCGACGCGCGAGCAGGGACCGGACCACGGGCGACTCGCCCGGCACATGACGGTCCTTCACGACCTCGCCGAGGACCTCGACGGCGACGCGGCCGAGACGGTCCGCGAGGCCCGAAGCGAAGTCCTCGAATACCGCAAGGGCGTCCCCGGCGTCTGACGACCGGCGGACAGACCCCCTCATTTCTACTGGAACTCACTCACATACGCCGCGCGTCGGTGCTGTCGGTACGCGGTGAGCAAAAACGGGTTTTCACGCCGAGCGGGTCGCCAACGGCGGCCCCGGCGCGGAGACAGATGGCCGCTTAACAGACGTTCTTCGGCTTGACGCCCATGCCTTCGAGCGTCTCGACGTACTCGTCGTAGGCGGCTTCGACCACCGCGTCGGCGGCCTCGCGAGCGACGGCGTCGTCGTCGACGAGGTCGGAGACGGCGGCTTCGAGCGTGTCGAGTTGGTCGTTGAGGTCGGATTTGAGCGTGCGGAAGTCGTTGGCGGCCATCGGGTCCGCGTCACCGACGAAGAAGCCGACCATCTGCTCGACGGTCTTCAGCGAGACGAGCGCGCGGGCGAGCGCGCCGCCGAGGCGGCCGTCGGTCGTCTCGAACTCGGCGAGCACATCGTAGACGTTCGGCTTCGACCCGTCTGGCTCCGCGCCGACGGCCTCGGCGTGCTCGCGGGCGGTGTCCGCGAGGTCCGAAAACAGCGCGGCGGCCTCGTCGTTCGGTTCGTCGTCGGCCCACCAGTCGAACAGGTCGGCGGCGGCGGCGGCCTCGGCGGCGGCGGCCGCGCGGACCGCATCGCCGTCCATCTCGCCGCCGGTGACGGCGTACAGCGCCTTCGAGGAGCCGAGTCGGGAAAGCGGCGTCTCGTGGTCGTCGCGGAGGGTGTCGAGGAGTTCGGTCATACGGCCCCGTACGTCCGTCTCGGGTTTGTACCCATCGGCGGCGGCGAGTCCGGCGCGAGTCCGCGACGGTCGGGCGACGCTTGGGCGACGCTCGGTTCACCGGCCGACGAGCCGGCGATTCGTGACATTCAACCGAGCCGAATCCGTCCGAATATTAAACACTATATATTGTATTATCATGAAGTAATCCGGACTATGACAAACGCTATCAGGCAGGCGGCGGAGCGGAGTTCGAAACTGGTCGAACAGTACCTCCCCGACGCGTTCCTGTTCGCCATCATTCTGACCGGGGTGGCGTTCGTGCTGGCTCTGGTGTCGGTCGCGCCGGGCGAGGGGACCGGCGTCGTCGGACACGCCGGAAACCTCCTCGTCGAGGGCTGGTACGGCGGCTTCTGGAACCTGCTTTCGTTCGGGATGCAGATGACGCTCATCCTGATGACGGGCTACGCGCTCGCACAGACGAAGCCCGTAGACCGGCTCCTGACGCGGCTCGCGGGCGTCCCGAGCACCGAGCGGGGCGCGGCCGCGATGGTGCCGGTCGTCGCCGCCGCGGCGTCGTTCGTCCACTGGGGACTCGGCCTCGTCGTCGGGGCGCTGTTCGCTCGGAAGATAGCGACCGAGATGCGCGGCATCGACTTCCCCATCGTCGTCGCCGGCGCGTACTCCGGCTTCGTCGTCTGGCACGGCGGCCTCGCGGGGTCGATTCCGCTTCTGTTGAACACCGAGGGGAACTTCCTCATCGAAGCGGGCATCCTCGACACGACGTTCGGCACCGGCGGGACCATCTTCACGGTCGCCAACCTCGTGTTGGTCGTCGCGGTCGGCTTCCTCTTCCTGCCGGCGCTGTTCGCGCTCATGTACCCGACCGACGAGACGAAGAAGACGCCCATCGACCCCGCGGAGTTCGAGACGGCGACCGACGGCGGCGAGCAGGCGACGGGCGGATGGGCCTCCACGACCGTCCCCGAGGACGCCTCGCTCGCGACGCGCATCGAACACTCGCTCGGCATCGGCGTGGCAATCGGCCTCGTCGGCCTGCTCGCGGTCGCCCTGTACTTCTTCGAGGGCATTCAGAACGGGACGATGCCGTGGAACAACCTCAACCTGAACATCGTCAACTTCGGCTTCCTCTTTCTCGGCCTGCTGTTCCACGGGACGCCCAAGGCGTACATCGAGGCCATCGTCGAGGCCGTCGAGAACGTCTGGGGCATCATCCTCCAGTTCCCCTTCTACGCCGGCATCATGGGCATCATGGCCTACGCGCCGGAGGGCTCGGTCAGCCTCGCCACGCAAATCGCACAGGGCATGGTCGCCGTCGCGCCCGACGGGACGCTCCCGGCGTTTGCCTTCTTCACCGCCGGCCTCGTGAACTTCTTCGTTCCCTCCGGCGGGGGCGAGTGGGCCGTCATCGGTGAGACGCTCGTCACGGCCGCGAAGGCGTCCGGCGAGTCCATCCCGCGAGTCGCCGTCGCCGCCTCGTGGGGCGACGCGTGGACCAACATGATTCAGCCGTTCTGGGCCATCCCGCTGCTCTCCATCAGCGGCCTGTCGGTCCGCGACATCATGGGCTACTGCGTGATGGTGCTTCTCGGCGCGGGCGTACTCGTCGCTGTCGGCATCAGCGTTCTCCCGATGTAGCCCGCAAAAAGAACCGTACGGTCGGGTCCGACTCGAATCGAGCCGAGGCGGCTCAGTTACCCTTCTCGACGGGCGCGCCGACGAGGTTACCCCACTCCGTCCACGAGCCGTCGTAGTTGGTGACGTTCTCGTAGCCGAGGAGTTCGTGAAGGGCGAACCACGCGATGGACGAGCGCTCGCCGATGCGGCAGTAGGCGATGGTGGACTCGTCGCCTTCGATACCCTGGTCCGCGTAGAGGTCGCGGAGTTCGTCGGCGGACTTGAAGGTGCCGTCGTCGTTGACGGTCGCGGCCCACGAGATGTTGCTCGCGCCGGGGATGTGGCCGCCGCGCTGGGCGGTCTCCTGCAGTCCCGGGGGCGCGAGAATCTCGCCGGAGAACTCCTCGGGCGAGCGAACGTCGACGAGGGGAAGGCCCTTGTCGACCGCCTTCTCGACGTCGTCGCGGTACGCGCGGATGTCCTCGAAGGGACCCTTGGCGGTGTAGTCTCGCTCCGGGAAGGACGGGACTTCGTCGGTCGTCGGATAGTCGTTGTCGACCCAGTAGTCGCGGCCGCCGTTCATGAGATGAACGTCCTCGTGGCCGTAGTATTTGAACTGCCAATAAGTGTAGGCGGCGAACCAGTTGGAGTTGTCGCCGTAGAGGACGACCGTGGAGTCCTCGGAGATGCCGTGCGAACCGAGGAGGTCCTCGAAGTCCTCCTTGGTCAGCACGTCGCGGGTCGTCTGGTCCTGCAGCTGGGACTCCCAGTTGAACCCGATGGCACCGGGGGCGTGACTCTCGTCGTACGCCTCGGTGTCCACGTCCACTTCGACGAGTCGGTACGCCGCGTCGTCGCTCTGGAACTCGTCGAGGTGGCTTTCCACCCAGTCCGCGGAGACGAGTACGTCCTTCGCGTAATCGGAGTTTGACATCGCGTTTCCCCGTACAACAGGAAGGCCCATAACTCTCACAGCGACGGCATGTACGGCCTGACCTCGGGTGATGCGGCAATATTGTCCCAGATGTGGCGGGGGAGACGGCGAAAGTAACTCGTAAACCGGCCGTCTCGGGCGGTATCAGGCCGGTATCCGACGAAACCAGCAACAACATCCGCTACCCCGGACACGGGGCGAGGGGTGCGAAGAAGGTCGGACCTAAATCCGCGGCCCGGAAACGTGGGGTCATGGTAGACGTGGTCTCTTCGGATTGGCTCGCGGACCGACTCGGCGACGTGCGCGTCGTGGACGTGCGGGACGGCTGGGAGTTCGACGGCATCGGACACCTCCCCGGCGCGGTGTCGATACCCTTCGACAGATTCCGGAGCGCCGACGGCGACGTGGGGATGCTCCCCGGCCGCGACGCGTGGACCGACCTCCTGTCGGGCGCGGGCGTCGCCGCCGACGACGACGTGGTCGCCTACGACGACACCCACGGCGTCTTCGCGGCCCGCTTTCTCGTGACCGCACTGCTCTACGGCCACGACCCCGAGCGACTCCACCTCCTCGACGGCGACTTCAGCGCGTGGAACCGCGAGCGCGAGACGACGACCGAGGCGACCGATGTCTCGGGGACGGTCTACGAGATAACCGAGCCGGCGGAGACGCCGCTCGTTGACTTCGAGGCGGTCGAGGCCGCGCTCGACGACCCCGAGACCGTCATCGTCGACACCCGCGACCCCGTGGAGTACGACGACGGCCACCTCCCCGGCGCGGTCAACCTCGACTGGCGCGAACTCGTGGACGACGAGACGCGCGGGCTGAAGCCGCGGGACGAACTCGACTCGATTCTGGCGGCCGCGGGCGTCACCCCGGACCGGCGGATCGTCCTCTACTGCAACACCGCCCGGCGCATCAGCCACACCTACGTCGTGCTCACGCACCTCGGCTACGACGACGTGGCGTTCTACGAGGGCAGCCTCACCGAGTGGGAGGAACGCGACGGCGCGGTTGTCGAGGGCTGACGAACGAGGTTACGGCTGGTTCGGGTCGGCCGAGTCGTCCGCGGACTCGTCGCGCTCGTCGCCGTCACCGCCCACGTCGTCGGCGCGTAACGCCGCGCCGAGCAGGTCCACCGACTCCACGAGGAGCGCGACGACGAGCGGGCCGGCGATGATGCCGACCGGGCCGAGGCTGAGCAGGCCGCCGACGAAGCCGACGAAGTAGAGGCTCCCCGGCAGGTCGGCGGTCTCCTTGGCGAGTCGGGGGCGAATCAGGATGTCCGGGAGCCACGCGACCGCGAACCCGCCGACAGCGACGACGAGCGCGGCGGCGACGAGGTCGCCGACGGCGGCGTGGTAGACGGCCATCGCCGCGAGCAGGACGCTCGGGCCGACGATGGGGATGAACTGGAGAACGGCCGCGACTGTCGCGAGCGTGACGACGTAGTCGTAGCCGAGCGCCCAGAAGACGACGAGGCCGATGGCGAACGTGCCGACGGCGGTCGCCGCCTGCAAGACGTAGATGGCGAACAGCGTCTCGCGAGCCCGCTCGTTGAGCGCCGTCGCCGCGTCCCGGTAGTCGGCCGGGACCAGCGCGAGGAGCGTCCGCCCGACCGCGTCGCCGCTGAGGAGCAGCGCGAACACGAGGAAGCCGAACAGCGTGAGTTTGATGAGCACCACGGGCGCGGCGGTGGCGGCGGTGCGACCGACCGACCGGAGCAGACCGAGACCGACCGCGACCACGTCGTCCAGCGTCACCGTCTCGACCATCCCGAGGAACTCGATAGTCACCACGTCGGGGAGGAGCGCCGCGAGTTCGAGGATGTTGCTCAGGCGGAGAAAGAGGATGACGACGAGCGGCGCGAGCACGACGCCGACGCCGACCGCCGCGACGACGGTGGCGGCGAGGCTGGCGACCCACCGGGAGGCCCCGCGCGCTTCGAGGCGTCGCCTGAGCGGGACGAGCAGGTAGGCGACGGTAATAGCGAAAAACACCGTCGCCAGCACGTCCACGAGCAGGACCGCCGCGAGGAGCGCAAAGAGGGCGAACACGCCGCCGAGGACGTACGGGCGAGAAGTAGTCATCACCCGTGATACTCTCGCTGACGGTAAAGCCGTTCTCCCGGGACAGCCCCCGAAACCGACTGATTCAGCCGTTTACCCGTTTCCGCGAACATCACGCCCGTTAAGTACCACAGAGTACAACAACCGAGTAATGAGACGACGTGGCTTCCTCAAGGCCGCCGGGGCGGGAGGCGTCTCCGCGCTCCTCGCCGGCTGTACCGGGACCGGCGGCGAGCAGACGACGACCGAGGCCTCGGGCGACGCGACCGAGACGACAGCGACGACCGAAGGGACGACCGCGGGCGGCGAGTCGCGGACGCTCACCGTCGGCACCTACGGCTCGTTCGTCGACGCGCCGAGTTCGAGCCCCGGCCCGTGGCTGAAAGAGACGTTCGAGTCGGAGTTCGACGCGACGCTGGAGTGGCAGACGCCCGACTCGGGCGTGAACTACTACATCGAGCGGGGCCTCCGGGGCGTCGAGTCCGGCGCGGACCTCTACGTCGGCCTCGACGCGCAGATGCTCGTCCGCATCGACCGGGAGCTCGACGAGGCGCTGTTTTCGCCCGCCGAGGGGCTGTCCCGCATCGACGACGTAAAGCAGGGGCTGAACTTCGACCCGCAGGGCCGCGCGGTCCCCTACGACACGGGCTACATCTCGCTCGTCTACGACGAGACCTACGGCGACGGCGACTTCGTCGCCCCCGAGACGTTCGACGGCCTGCTGGACTCCGAGTACGCGGGCGCGCTCCTCGCGCAGAACCCCACGTCGTCGGCGACGGGACAGGCGTTCCTGCTTCACACCATCGACGCCAAGGGCGAGGATAACTATCTCGACTACTGGGCGAGTCTGAAGGAAAACGACGTGCGCGTCCTCGGCAACTGGGAGGATTCCTACAACGCCTACTCGAACGGGGAGGCCCCGATGGTCGTCTCGTACTCGACCGACCAGGTGTTCGCCGCCGAGTCCGGCGAGGACATGGCGAAACACCAGATTCGCTTCCTGAACGACCAGGCGTACGCCAACCCCGAGGGGATGGCCCCCTTCGCGGACGCGTCGAACCCCGACCTCGCGGTCGAGTTCATGGACTTCATGCTCCGGCCCGAGGTGCAGGCCGAAATCGCCGTCCGCAACGTCCAGTTCCCGGCGACGACCACCGCGGAACTCCCCGAAGACTTCGCGCAGTACGCCCAAGAGCCGCCGGAAGCCGTCACGTTCTCGTACGACCGGCTTCAGAACAACCTGAGTGACTGGACCGACGCGTGGGCCCGCGAGTTCGCCAGTAAGTGAGGTGAGCCAGTGAGCCGCGCCTCGGCCTCGGTTCGCCGGGTCGCCCGCGCCCTCGAACAGCGGCTGCTCACCCTCGTCGCGGCGCTCACCGCCGTCGTCCTTCTGGTCCTGTTTTACTACCCCGTCGCCACCGTCTTCGCGGACGCCGTCCTCGTCGACGGCCGTCTCACTATCGAGCCCATCGCGGCGGTGCTGACGAGCGAGTTCTACCTCGTCGATATCATCTGGTTCACGGCGAAGCAGGCGTTCTACTCGACGCTCGCCAGTCTCGCGCTCGGCCTGCCCGCCGCGTGGCTGTTCGCCCGCTTCGAGTTCCGCGGCCGCGAGACGCTCCGCTCGCTCACCATCCTCCCGTTCGTCATGCCCTCCATCATGGTCGCCATCGGCTTCGTGGCGACGTTCGGCCGCAACGGGACGCTGAACCGCGCGCTCTCTCTCGTCGGCCTCCCGCCGGTCGAACTGCTGTTCACGCTCGAAGCCATCGTCGTCGCCCACGCGTTCTACAACGCCCCGCTCGTCGCCCGCGTCGTCACCGCCGCGTGGGAGAGCGTGGACGCCCGGACCGTCGAGACCGCCCGCTCGCTCGGCGCGAACCCCCGACGGGCCTTCCGCGACGTGGTCCTCCCCCAACTCCTGCCGTCTATCGGCGTCGGCGCGACCCTGACGTTCATCTTCACCTTCGCGTCGTTCCCCATCGTCCTCGCGCTCGGCGGCTTCCAACTGGCGACCATCGAGGTGTTCGTCTACTCGCGGGTCAGAGACCTCGCGTACGCCGAGGCCGCCAGCCTCGCGGTCGTCGAGACGGCCGTCTCAATCACGCTGACCGCCGTCTACCTCCGGTACGAGGCCGGCCAGCGCTCGGCCGGCGGCGCGGCGAACCCGCTTCCGCGTCGCTCCGTCCTTCCCGCCGACTGGACGCCGAAATCGGCGCTCCGGACGGTCGGCATCGCCGGTTACGCCCTCGTCGTCGGACTGGTGTTCGTCGTCCCCGTCGCCAGCATGGTGCTGGCGAGCGTCACCGGCGGCGACGGCGGCCTCACCCTCGCCAACTACGCCTTCCTCGCCGAGCGGCAGGCGACCGGCGCGAGCTTTCAGGTCAAACCCCTGCCGGCCATCCTGAACTCGCTGGGCTTCGCCGCGGGGACGCTCGTCGTGGCCGTCCCGATGGGCGTGACGATGGCCGTCCTCACGACCCGCCGGTACCGCGGGCGCGGGCTCATCGACGTGCTCTCGATGGCTCCCTTCGCCGTCTCGGGCATCGTCGTCGGCCTCGGCCTGCTCCGCGGACTGGTGTTCGGCGTCGACGTGTTGGGCACGCGAATCCGCGTCACCGGCGCGATCGCCATCGTCGCGGCCCACGCCGTCGGCGCGTACCCCTTCGTCACCCGGAACGTCGCGCCGCTTTTCGCCCGGCTCGACGGCCGGCTCGTCGAGTCCGCGCGCTCGCTCGGCGCGACCAGAACCCGCGCGCTCGTGGACATCGAACTCCCGCTCGTCTGGACCGGCGTCGTCGCGGGCGCGGCGTTCGCCGTCGCCATCAGCATCGGCGAGTTCGACTCGACTATCATCCTCGCGGAGGGCGCGGGAAGCTACACGATGCCCGTCGCCGTCGAGCGATTCCTCGGCCGACGGCTCGGCCCCGCGACGGCGATGGGCTGTCTCCTGCTTCTCGTCACGTCCGCCAGCTTCCTCGTCGTGGACCGCTTCGGCGGCCGGTGGGGCGAGCTATGAGGGAGCGCGGAGGGCGAAACAAGGGCGAGCCGCGGGAAGTGAGAGTTATGACCGTCCGCCGGCGAGGGGAGCACGTGACTTCGGAGGCGAACCCGTGAGACTCGAACTCGACGCGGTGTCCAAGCGCTACGGGTCGACAACGGCGCTCGATTCCGTCTCGCTGTCGGTCGACGACGGCGAGTTCTTCACGCTCGTCGGCCCCTCCGGCTGCGGGAAGACGACCACGCTCCGCTGTATCGCCGGCTTCGAGTCCCCGACCGAGGGGACCGTCCGCTTCGACGGCGAGTCGATGGTCGGCGTCGCGCCCGAGTCGCGGGGCGTCGGCGTCGTGTTCCAGAACTACGCGCTGTTCCCGCATCTCAGCGTCGGCGAGAACGTCGCCTACGGCCTCCGCTTTACCGACCCGCCGGGCGGAGGCTCCCGCGACGAGCGCGTCGCGGAACTGCTGGACCTCGTCGACCTCGCGGGATTCGAAGACCGCGACCCCGACTCGCTATCTGGCGGCCAACAACAGCGCGTCGCGCTCGCCCGCGCCCTCGCGCCCGGCCCGGACCTGCTGCTTCTCGACGAGCCGATGTCGGCGCTGGACGCCCGACTCAGGGACCGACTCCGCCGGCAGGTAAAGCGCATCCAGTCGGACCTCGGCGTGACGACCGTCTACGTCACCCACGACCAGTCGGAGGCGCTGGCGGTCTCGGACCGGGTGGCCGTCCTCAACGGCGGCCGCGTCGAGCAGGTCGGCCAGCCCCGCGAACTCTACCGCCGCCCGCGGACGCGGTTCGTCGCGGAGTTCCTTGGCGAGAACAACGTCCTCGACGGAGTCGTCGAGTCTCGACCGGAAACGGGGGGGATTCGCGTCGGCGTCGGCGACGCGGTGTTCACGCTGGCCGAGGGGCGGCGAGTGCTCGGGGAGGCGGGGTCGAGAGCGGGAGCCGGCGACGAACTCACCTTCTGCGTCCGGCCCGAACAGCTTCGGGTCGGCGCGGGGACGAACAAAATTCGCGGAACCGTCGTCGACACCGAGTTTCAGGGGGCGACGACGCGGGTCAGACTCGACTGGGGCGGGACGGAACTCGTCGTGGCGGTCGAAGACGGCGGCGAACAGTCGGACGCGGGGTTCGAGGTCGGGACGACGCTCGAAGTCGGATTCGCCCCGGCGTCGGCTCACGTCGTCGAATAGGTCGAAACGGTCGGTTTTCCGCGCCGTCTCAGGGCGCGACGCCGACGGTCAGAAGCGTGCCGAACGTCCGGTAGCGCTCGACCATCGCTTCGCGGGTCTCCCAGTCGTCGGTCGGGAACTCGGTCGCCGCCGGGATGTCGATGTCGAGGTCTGCGATGGAGTCCTGTTCTGCGACGTGGAGGCCGGCGTCGCGGAACGCCTCGCGGTACTCCGCGTGGGACCACCGGGTCATGTCGATGGAGATGAGGTCCTGCCACTCGTGGGAGTGGACGTTCTCCTCGTAGTAGTTGACCGCGCAGTAGAACGTCCCGCCGGGCCTGAGGATGCGGGCGATTTCTTCGAGGGTGTGGTGCGGGTCGGCGGCGTAGTAGAACGCCTCCATCGACCAGACGTGGTCGACGCTGTCGTCCTCGAACGGGAGGTCGTCGAAGTCGCCGACGAGGAACGAGAGGTCGTCGGTGTCGGTGTACGCGCGGGCGTTCTGGGCCATCTCGGGCGAGCCGTCGAGGCCGAACCCGCGGCCGATACCCTTCGTGTCGCGGAGCGCGCGGAGGGCGTAGCCGCTTCCGGTTCCGAGGTCGACGACGATGTCGCCTTCCTCGACGGGCATCCGTGCGAGCGCGTGCTTCGCGGTGTGCCAGTGTCGGTCCTCCATGCCCTTGTCGCGGCCGTCGGCCGCCCAGGCGTCGAACTCGTCGCGGACGCTCATATCGGAGCCTCGCGCGCCGGGGTGAAAATGCGTTCGGACCGGACCGCACAGACGGGCGAGTCCGACGACGACCCGGCCGCACCTCCCGTCGCGCGTTTTAATTGCCGCCGTCACGACGACGGGGTATGGTCGGAGTCCGCCGCCGGTTCGCGCTCGCCGACACCGCCCAGCAGGTCGTCGGCGGCTTCCTCCTCGCGGGGCCGTTCGTCGTCACCGAGGAGGTGTGGGTGCTCGCGCGGAGCATGTCGTTCGCGCAGGCGCTTCTCACGCTCTTTATCGTGCTCGCGGTCGGCTACGGCGCGCTCTACAAGGCCGACGACCGCGACCCCGACAGAGAGCGCGAGGTCGGCGGGATTCCCGTCCGATTCATCTCGCTCATCTCCGTCTCGTATCTCTCCGTGTTCATCCTCGCGCTCGCGTTCGACGCGCCGGGGACGTTCCTCTCGGACGTGTCGGGAGAAGTCCTCGTCTCCGTGCTCGGGTACGAACTCGACCTCGCGGTGCTCCGCATCACGCTCAAGGCGACGAGCGTCGGCGCGGTGTTCAGCGTCATCGGCGCGGCCACGGCCGACTCGCTGTTCTGACCTCACTCGGAGGCGTGAACATACGTCACGATTCCGGGACGACGCCGCCCGAGCGGCATGAAGGATTAAGTCGGCAGGGTAACTGCTTGGGGTATGGATTACGAGCTCGCCATCGAAGACGCGCCCGCGACGATTCCGGGCGGCACAGGTATCTTGCTCCTTCATCCGAGCATCGGCGAGACCGACCGTATCGACACCGACTTCTTCAAGGTCGACACCGACCGCTTCCTCGTCGTCTCGACGCGGACGACCGCGCGCGAGGTCGAACAGAAACTGGAACACTACGAGGTCGACGAGTCCAGCGCCACCATCCTCGACACGCTGTCTATCGAGCGCGGCTACTCCCGACGCAGTTCGGACAACATCCACTACGTCGCGGCCCCCGACGACCTCGACGCCATCGTCGAGAAGACCCGGCAGTTCCTCGAACGCCACGACGGGAAGCTCCGGCTCAGCGTCGATTCGGTCACGGAGATGGCCTACTACGCCGACGAGGACCGCGCCTTCGAGGCGACGAAACAGATTCTCGAACTGCTCGACGAGTTCGACGCGGTGGGGCTGTTCCACCTCTCGAAGGAGGTCCACGACCAGGAGACGCTCGACCGCTTCCGCGAACTGTTCGACGGCGTCGTCGACCTCGACGAGGACGGTACCGTCGAAACCGAGTTCTGAGGCAGAACGCGAGGCGACCGACTACGGCGAGTCGACGGCGTCGTCCGCGGTCGGGTCGGCGTCGCCGCTCGATTCCGCATCAGCACCATCGTCGTCGGCCGCGAGCTGCTCGAACGTCTTTTCGGCCCACTTGACCGCGTAGCTCGGGCCGTGGTCGCGGTACGCCGCGGTGTCCAGCGCCGAAAACGGCGCGGGGAGGTCGCGGCCGTGTTTGACGGCCGAACACGCGAACTCGGTCGCCTCGGCGAACGAGAGTCTGCCGAGCGCGACGAGCCGCGGGAGATTTTCGAGGCGGTCGTCGAGGCGGCCGCCGGCGTCGACCCACGCCTCGTGGAGGCGGTCGTGGTCGCCCTCCCACGACGCGAACGCCTCGCGGGTGTGGAGGCCGACCCAGCCCTCGTAGAGGGCGGCGGCGACCTGATACGTCTCGCTCGGGCCGAGCGGCGTCGCCGCCGCGAGGGCGGCGTACTGCTCACCGAAGAAGGGGAGGAAGTGTTCGGGAATCTCGTCGTTCCCGGCCTGCACGAACGCCTCGGCGATGAGGAAATCCAGAAAGTCGTCCGGCGTCCCCTTCGCGCGGTACTTCACCAGCACGACCGGCGGGTCGGTCTGTCGGGACCACGTCACGGTGCCGTCGCCGGGCATCCCGATGGTGAAATCCGACGACGCGTAGCGCCGAAGCTGTTGGGGCGCGTCGTCCGGTAGCCACTCGGCAGGGTACGCCGCCGGGGAGAGCGACTCGACCACCAGCCCGAGGTTTTCGGCGGCCTCGGGGGGAATGGTGTCGAAGTCGCCGGCCACGTCCAACACGAGCGCGCCGGGGGCGTAGTCATCGCGGACCGATTCGAGGTCCGACGGCAGGCTGCGCGTCTCGAACATCCGTTCAGGCGATGCTCATCCCGACGAACACGACGGCAAGCAGGGCCGACACGCCGACGGTACCGAGCACGATTTTCGTCGCTTGGCTCATAGTGGCACGATTAGGGGCCCGCCGCTTAACTGTTACACTCTATCGTCGGTCGAATCTCCAGTCGAAACGGAGGGGTTCGGGGACGCGGCCCACGGTCGGCGGTCACACGGGTCGGTCGCGGCGCGGACGCGAGAGAAAACAGCAGGCTCGTCGGCGTCGCGGTCAGGGAACGAGCTGTTCGCCGTCGTCATCGAGGATGCGGATCGCCTCGACGGGGCAGACGCGGGCGGCGAACTTCGCGTCGAACTCGGCGTCCTCGGGAATCTCGCGGACGAAGACGCCGTCGTCGGTCTCCTCGGCGTCGAGGAGGTCGGCCTTGCCGTCGTCGACGTTCTTTTCGAAGCCCTCCCACTCGTCGACACACTGGAACATGCCGATGCAGGTGTCGCGGTCGTACTCGACTTTCATGCGCCACCGTACCGCCGGGCCGTACAAAGCCCTGCCGACGCGGGACCGGCGCGCCCGCGCCCGAACCGACCCGATGGCTTAAACCGGGGGACGGTCCAAGGGGGATGCAATGCGAACTGCGGACCTGACGGGCCTGCCGACGGGGATTCCCGAGGCCCTCCGCGACGAGGGCATCGAGGAGCTGTATCCGCCGCAGGCCGAGGCCGTCGAGGCCGGGCTGACGGACGGCGAGAGCCTCGTGTCCGCCGTCCCGACCGCGAGCGGGAAGACGCTCATCGCTGAACTGGCGATGCTGTCGAGCGTCGCGCGCGGCGGGAAGGCGCTGTACATCGTCCCGCTCCGGGCGCTCGCCTCCGAGAAGAAAGCCGAGTTCGAGCGCTGGGAGGAGTACGGCATCGACGTGGGCGTCTCGACCGGCAACTACGAGTCCGACGGCGAGTGGCTCTCCTCGCGCGACATCATCGTCGCCACGAGCGAGAAGGTGGACTCGCTCGTCCGAAACAACGCGGCGTGGATGGACCAACTCACCTGCGTCGTCGCCGACGAAGTCCACCTCGTCGACGACCGCCACCGCGGGCCGACGCTGGAGGTCACGCTGGCGAAGCTCCGCCGACTCAACACGAACCTGCAAATCGTCGCACTCTCGGCGACCGTCGGCAACGCGGGCGTCGTCTCCGACTGGCTCGACGCGAAGCTCGTCAAGTCCGACTGGCGACCCATCGACCTCAAGATGGGCGTCCACTACGGCAACGCCGTCTCCTTCGCCGACGGGAGCCAACGCGAGGTGCCGGTCGGCCGCGGGGAAAGACAGACGCCCGCGCTCGTCGCCGACGCGCTGGAGGGCGACGGCGAGGGCGACCAAGGCTCCTCGCTCGTCTTCGTGAACTCGCGGCGCAACGCGGAGTCCGCGGCCCGCCGCATGGCCGACGTGACGGAGCGGTACATCACCGGCGACGAGCGCAGCGACCTCGCGGAGCTCGCCGCCGAGATACGCGACGTGTCCGACACCGAGACCTCCGAGGACCTCGCCAACGCGGTCGCCAAAGGCGCGGCGTTCCACCACGCGGGACTCGCCGCGGAACACCGAACGCTCGTGGAAGACGCCTTCCGCGACAGACTCATCAAATGTATCTGCGCGACGCCGACGCTCGCCGCCGGCGTCAACACCCCGAGCCGCCGCGTCGTCGTCCGCGACTGGCAGCGCTACGACGGCGACTACGGCGGGATGAAACCGCTGGACGTGCTCGAAGTCCACCAGATGATGGGTCGCGCCGGTCGGCCCGGCCTCGACCCCTACGGCGAGGCGGTGCTGTTGGCGAAGGACGCCGACGCCCGCGACGAGCTGTTCGAGCGGTACATCTGGGCCGACGCCGAGGACGTGCGGTCGAAGCTCGCGGCCGAACCCGCGCTGCGGACGCACCTGCTCGCCACGGTCGCCTCCGGCTTCGCCCACACCCGCGAAGGGCTGCTCGAATTCCTCGACCAGACGCTGTATGCGACCCAGACCGACGACCCCGAGCGACTCGGACAGGTGACCGACCGCGTGCTCGACTACCTCGAAGTAAACGGGTTCGTCGAGTTCGACGGCGAGACGATTCGGGCGACGCCCGTCGGCCACACCGTCTCTCGACTCTACCTCGACCCGATGAGCGCCGCCGAAATCATCGACGGCCTCGAATGGGCGGCGGACCACCGAAACGAGAATCTCCGGGCGCTCGCGGGTGAGACGCCCGAGAAACCGACACGAGCGCGGAGCGAATCGGACGACGGCACCGATGAAAATGGCGGGTTCCAGCGAGCCAGTGAGATGGTCGCGGCGGGGAGCGGCGGCGGAGACGGAGAGAGCGGCGACGGCAGCGAGAGCGACGATGACGCCGACGCCGACGCGTTCGAGACCGACCGGACGTATCCGACGCCGCTCGGCCTCTATCACCTCGTCTGCCGGACGCCCGATATGTATCAGCTCTACCTGAAGTCCGGCGACCGCGAGACCTACACGGAACTGTGCTACGAGCGCGAACCGGAGTTCCTCGGGCGCGTGCCCTCGGAGTACGAGGACGTGGCGTTCGAAGACTGGCTGTCGGCGCTGAAGACCGCGAAACTCCTCGAAGACTGGGCCGGCGAGGTGGACGAGGACCGCATCACGGAGCGCTACGGCGTCGGCCCCGGCGACATCCGCGGGAAAGTCGAGACGGCCGAGTGGCTCCTCGGCGCGGCCGAGCGACTCGCCTCCGAACTCGACCTCGATTCGGTGTACGCGGTCCGCGAGGCGAAAAAGCGCGTCGAGTACGGCGTCCGCGAGGAACTGCTCGACCTCGCCGGCGTCCGCGGCGTCGGCCGAAAGCGCGCCCGCCGGCTGTTCGAGGCCGGCGTCGAAACTCGGGCCGACCTCCGCGAGGCCGACAAATCGCGCGTTCTCGCCGCCCTCCGGGGTCGCCGGAAGACGGCCCAAAACATCCTCGAAGCCGCAGGAAGAAAGGACCCCTCGATGGACGAGGTGGACGAAGACGACGCGCCGGACGACGCCGTCCCCGACGACGCCGGCTTCGAGACGGCCAAAGAGCGCGCCGACCAGCAGGCCAGTCTGGGTGATTTCGAATGAGGCTCCTCGAAGCCGAGGCGACCGTCTCGGACCTCGATTCGTTCATCGCGACCGTCGGCGACGTGGCCGACGAGACGGGCGCGACGGTGCAGGCGTTCGACGCCCGGTACGTCGTGGACCGCGAGCACCTCGAACGAGCGGTCGAACTCGCCGACCGGGCCATCGCCCGCGGCAACGAAATCGCCCGCGACCGCGCCGTCGAAATCCTCCTCTACGCCAGCGGCCGCCGGCAGATTAACCGCGCGTTCGAAATCGGCGTCTCGGAAGGGACGCTCCCGGTCGTGCTTCTCGTCGACGGCGGCGACGAGGCCGCCGCCGAGGCCGCGCTGTTCGACCGCCTCGACCTCGAACCCGCAGAGACCCTCGGTGATTACGACGAGAGCCTCGTCCGCGACGTGTTCGACGTGGGCGAGACGGAGTTGCGCGTCGTCGACGGCGACCTCCCATCGCTGGTCAGAGAGCGAGTCGCGCTGCTCGCGGTCGACCGCTAAGCGTTTTTCGCGGCCCGTATCGGCCGTATTCGGAGGTCCTGCGAATCCGTGCTCAAAAACTCCACTCGAAACGAACCCCTTGGGTTTTCGAATCCTACCCCTTCGTTTCAACTGGAGAACAGGGGATGGCACGGCCTCGAAGAACGTGAGAATCGGAGAAGTAGTCCCACCAGGATTCGAACCTGGGTCGTTGCCCCCAGAAGGCAACAGGATTGGCCACTACCCCATGGGACTTCGCATCAGTTCGTACTTCGCGGGTATTTGTAAACGTTGCGTGTCGATTCCGCCGTGCGATTTTATGGCACGGTGACGGACAGACGTGCATAAACCGCCAACTATTTGCCCCTATTCTATCCACTCTCGTGTATGTACGTCGGACGTTTCGTCGTCGTTGGCCCCGGAATCGGTGCGTATCGCGTCTCCTCTCGGTCCTTCCCGAACCGACAGGTCGTCGACCGGGACGGAGCCCTGACCGTCGGGCCGACGCCCGACGCCCCCGAGACGGACAACCCCTACATCGCATACAACTGCGTCCGCGAGGGCGGCGACTACGTCGTCGTCGGCAACGGCTCGCAGGTCGACCCCATCGCGGAGAAACTCGACCTCGGCTACCCGCCGCGCGACGCCCTCGCCGAGATTCTGCTCGCGCTCGACTACGAGAAAGACGACTACGACACGCCCCGCATCGCCGGCGTCGTCGGCGACGACGAGGCCTTCATCGGTATCGTCCGCAAGGACGCCCTCGTCGTCGAAGCCGTTACCGAACCGACGCTCGTGGCGACCTACGAGGAAGACGACCCCCGCGCGTTCGACCTCGACGCGGAGACCGCCGCCGACGCGGCCCGCGAACTGTACGACCACGAGTTCGAACACGCCGTCTGCGCCGCCGCCGCGACCGTCGGCGACGCGGTCGAGACCGCCTTCTACAACGGCGAGTAGTTCGGCTCGGCCCGAGATTTTTCAGCCGCGCTCTCGTACACGGAGCCATGCGTCTGGGCGTCATCTCGGACGTGCACGGGAACCTCCCGGCACTCGAAGCGGTGCTCGAATCGATGCCCTCGGTCGACCGACTGGTCTGCGCCGGCGACGTGGTCGGCTACAACCCGTGGCCCGAGGAGTGCGTGTCCGAACTCGCAGAACGGGACGTGCCGACCGTCTCGGGGAACCACGACCGCGCGGTCACGTCGGGGACCGGCTTCCGCTTCAACAGCATGGCGGCCGCGGGCGTCGACTACGCCCGCGACGCGCTGTCGCCGGCGTCGATGGAGTGGCTCTCCGGGCTTCCGAAGACCCGAACCCTCGCCGACGGGCGGGTCAAACTCGCCCACGGCCATCCGAACCACCCCGACCGCTACACCTATCCCGACGACTTCTCGCCGTCGCTCCTCGACGACGAGGACCTGTTGGTGTTGGGTCACACTCACGTCCAGGGCCACCGAATCTACGACGACGGAATCGTGCTGAACCCCGGTAGCGTCGGCCAGCCCCGCGACGGCGACCCGCGGGCGGCCTACGCGGTCGTCGACCTCGACGCGATGGAAATCGAGGCGGAACGCGTCAACTACGACATCGACCGCGTCGCGGAGCGCGTGCGCGAGGCCGGCCTGCCGGAGCGACTGGCGAGTCGGCTGTACGAGGGAAAATAGGGGAACGCGAGGAGCTGTCCTGAAGCCGTCAGTTCGACACCGGTTCGAGCCGCGCCGAGAAATGCCGAAGCTCCTTCATCGGCGGCTCCGCGACGATTTCGAGGCCGCCGTACTCGCCGGCGGAGTCCATCACCTTCGCGGCCGTCTCGGCGACGTGTTCGAGGTGTTCGCGGCTGTATGTGCGCCGCGGGAGCGCGAGGCGCACGAGGTCCGGCCGGTCGGTGCCGGGGAACGCGAAGCCGCCGAGTTCGACGCCGCGAACGCCGCCTTCGAGGTAGAGCGCGCAGACGAGTTCCTGTCCGGGGAACTCCTCTTTCGGGATGTGCGGGAACACCTCGCCGGCATCGAGATAGACCGCGTGGCCGCCGGTCGGCTGGTAGACGGGGACGCCGGCCTCGACCAGCAGGTCGCCCAGTTCGGCCACCTGCTCGACGCGGTCGGACACGTACGGCGGCGTGACGGCCTCGCGGAGGCCGACGGCCATCGCCTCGATGTCGCGGCCCGAGAGGCCGCCGTAGGTGGGAAAGCCCTCGTAGAGGATGGCGCGCTGTTTCGCGTGTTCGAACACCGTCTCGTCGCGCATCGCGGCGAAGCCGCCGATGTTGACGAGGGCGTCCTTCTTCCCGGACATGGTGATGGCGTCGGCGTGTTCAAACTGCGCGCGGGCGATTTCGGCAACCGAGTGGTTCTCGTAGCCCGCCTCGTGGGTCTTGATGAAGTGGGCGTTCTCCGCGAACCGGCAGGCGTCGATGACGAACATGGCGTCGATGTCGCGGGCGAACTCGGCGGTGGCGCGGATGTTCGCCATCGAGACCGGCTGGCCGGCGACGGAGTTGTTCGTGATGGTGAGGGCGACGACGGGAATCGCGTCGGCCCCGACCTCCTCGACGAGCGCGTAGCCCGCGTCGATGTCGAAGTTGCCCTTGAACGTCTCCGTCGAGTTGGGGTCGCGGGCGGCGGGCGACGGGCAGTCGACCGGCTCCGCACCCTGATTGACGACGTGGGCGCGGGTCGTGTCGAAATGGGAGTTGTTCGGCACCACGTCGCCGTCCTCCAAGAGGACGCCGTAGAGGACGTTCTCCGCGCCGCGGCCCTGATGGGTCGGCACGACGTGTTCGAAGCCCATCACGTCGCGGACCGACTCCGCGAGCCGGGCGAACGACTCGCTGCCGGCGTAGGCCTCGTCGCCGCGAATCATCGCCGCCCACTGCTCTGCGGACATCGTTCCCGTCCCCGAATCGGTCAAGAGGTCGATGTACACGTCGCGAGCGTCGAGGTTGAACGCGTTGTAGCCGGCGCGTTCGAGGGCGGCCTCGCGCTCCTCGCGCGAGGGGAGTTCGATGGGCTCGACCATCTTCGCCTTGTACGATTTCATGCCCGCAATAGGCCCGCGAATGTGAAGTAATCGGCAGGCGGAAAATCGAGGGACGACGCCCGATTTTCGGCGCTCGTGGACTGGTGTGTGCATCGGTGTCGCCGGCTGTTCCGTTCTCGCCACGAGCCGACTTCAGCGACCGCCGACGACCACCGGTCGAGCGATGTCACTTTCGGGGACGCGAGCGCGCGAGAAACTGCTTCGAGAGCAGCGACGAGAACCGGCTCAGAACTCGTCTTGGATGATGCCGAGCGTCTCCTCTCGGTCGTCCCACGCCACGAAGATGGCGACGGAGGTCGCGGAGGTGATGGCGTCGTGGATGTTGATGCCGGCCTCGGACAGCGGCTCGACGATGTCGAGGATGACGCCCGGGCGGTTCGGGAGTTCGCCGCCGGTGACGCGGACGACGGCGATGTCGTCTTCGACGGTGACCGACGACAGCGCGTCGTCGGCGACGACGCGGTCGTGGAGGACGGCCTCGGCCCGGTCGGAATCGTCTTCGAGGACGTAGAACGTGATGGAGTCCATCCCGGAGGCGACCGAATCGACGTTGATGTCCTCCTCTCGGAGCGCGGTCGAGAGGTCCGCGAGGATGCCCGGTCGGTTGCGAATCGCCCGCCCGGCGACGGTGAGACACGCGAGGGGCTCTTCCTGCATGTCGATGAGGTTGTGGAACTCGCCTTCGATGAGCGTCCCGCCGGTGAGCAGGTCGCCGTGCTGGTAGTGGACGACCCGAACGTCCAGCGCCGCGTCCTTGTACGAGAGCGCGGACGGCGCGACGACCTCGGCCCCGCGGAACGAGAGGTTTCGGAGTTCGTCGACGGTGATGCGGCCGACGTTGCGCGCGCCTTCGACCACGCGCGGGTCGCCGGTCATGACGCCCTCCACGTCGGTCACGATGACGACCTCGTCGGCGTCCATGTAGTTGCCGAGCATCACGGCGGAGGTGTCGGAGCCGCCGCGACCGAGCGTCGTGATTTCGCCGTCGTGATTCTGCGCGAGGAAGCCGGTGATGACCGGGACGACGCCGTCGAGTTCGGCGGCGAGCTTCGCGGCCCGCTCTCTGGTCGCCTCGACGTCGACCTCGCCGAGGTCGTTCGTGATGACCGGCCACTCGTCGGTGCCGGGTTCGACGAACAGGGCGTTGACGCCGCGGGCGGCCAGCGCCGCCTTGAGCATGCGCACGCTGGTCCGCTCGCCCATCGAGACGATTTCGGCGCGGTCGCGGTCGTCGGCCTCGAACTTGATTTCGTCGAGGAGGTCGTCGGTCGTCGAGCCCATCGCGGAGGCGACGACGGCGATTTCGTGGCCGTGTTCGACGGCCGCGGCGATGGAGTCCGCGGCGCGGTTGATTCGGTCGCCGCTACCGAGCGAGGTGCCGCCGAACTTCGCGACTACGCGCATCGTTCCTCCGGTGCGTGGCGTCGCTTCGGGGCTCCGTTGGTAAACATGCGAGGGGCTAACGCGGGGGGACGTATAACTATGTCCTCCGATTCAACCGTTGCCGTCACCCGCGAGTCCGGCGCTGAGACGGCCCATACCGACGGCTCGCGGGCGGAGATTTATCACCGAAGCCGCGGAACGTTCGGGCATGGATGTCAGAGACGCCGTTGACACCGACGCCGAGGCGCTCGCCGCCGTCGCCGACGCGCCGATACGGGCGATGCGTCGGCTGATACGCGACCGGACGGTCCGCCTCGCCACCGCCGAGACGAGTTCGGACCCCCACGCCGACGCGCCGGCCGACGACGAACCGGTGCTCGGCTTCGTCGGCTTCGACGTCCGCGACGGCGTCCTCCACGTCACCCGCCTCGGCGGCACCGAGGCGGCGGTGCGGCGACTGCTCGAAGAGCCGCTGCGCTTCGCCAGCGCCGAAGACCTGCCGGTCGAGGTGCTCGTCCTCGAATCCGAGGCCCCGCTGTGCGAGGCGGTCGAGCACGTCGGCTTCGACCGCGTCGGCCACGGCCCGCGGTTCGAAGGGTCCCCGACGCTTCGGTACGTCCTCGACGAGACGGGATAGTCGAGCCTCGCGGCCGGCGAGAACGACGGAGGGAATACATACCTCCCGCTCGTCAGGTGGTCCATGACCGAACGACGCGGGTACCGGCGACCGGAAGTGAGACGGCCGTGACGGCGGTCGAAGAGCTGTTCGTCTCGCTCGCCGGGTCGAGCCCGGTGATGCAGGGCCTCCTCGGCGGCATCGTCATCGCCGGGATGAACATGCTCGGCGCGCTCCTCATTCTCGTCTGGCGCGACCCCTCGAAGCGCTCGCTCGACACGCTCCTCGGCTTCGCCGCCGGCGTCATGCTCGCCGCGAGTTTCACGAGCCTCATCCTCCCCGGCATCGAGGCGGCGGGCGGGAGTCCGATTCCCGTCCTCGTCGGCTTCGTCATCGGCGTCGTCGTCCTCGACCAAGCCGACCTGTGGATTCCGCACGTCCACATCCTCGTGACCGGCAAGACCCGAGCGGACGCCCCGGAGACGGACAAAAAGATGGCCTCAGTCATCCTGTTTATCGTCGCCATCACCATCCACAACATGCCCGAGGGTCTCGCCGTCGGGGTCGGCTTCGGCTCCGGCGACCTCGGGACCGCCATCCCGCTGATGCTCGCCATCGGCATCCAGAACATCCCCGAGGGGCTGGCCGTCTCCATCGCCGCCGTCAACGCCGGGCTTCGGAACACGACCTACGCGACGTTCGCGGGCATCCGCGCCGGCCTCGTGGAGATTCCGCTCGCCGTCTTCGGCGCGTGGGCCATCCAGTACGCCGCGGCGCTGCTTCCCTACGCGATGGGCTTCGCCGCCGGCGCGATGCTGTTCGTCATCTCCGACGAAATCGTCCCCGAGACGCACTCGAACGGCCACGAGCGCGTGGCGACGTTCGGGACGATGGTCGGCGTCGTCGTGATGCTCTACCTCGACGTGACGCTCGGGTAGTCGAAGCAGCGGCGCAATGCCCGAAAACAGGGCGCTCCGGGAACCTGCAAAAACGGGAGTTCGAGTGGAAGCGAAGGGGTTCAGTCGTCGAGTTGCCGGTAGAAAGTCGCCGTCGAGTGCGCGTCAATCGTCCGCGAGCGGCGGCTCGGACGGGACCTCATGGTCCGAGAGCCCGGCGGTCGGCGCGAGGTACTTCGCCGGGTCGAACGCGTCGAGGTCGTCGCCGGCGGCCACGCGTGCCGGCCAGTCCGGGTTGGCGAGCGCGCTCGTGCCCAGCGTGAACAGGTCCGCGCCAGCGTCGACGGCGGCCCGCGCCGCGTCCGGGTCGCCGAGCCCGCCGTTGGCGATGACGACCGTGTCATCCGTGACGTACTCGGCGGCGGCCTCAGCGAGCGACGGGCCGTCCGCGCCGAAAGTCGGAGTCGTCGCGTCGGTCTCAGTCGTGTGAACGTAGTCGGCTCCGGCCGCCGACAGCTCCTCGAAGAAGACCGCGGCCGCGTCCTCGCCCTCGGGCCACTCGTAGTCGCCGTCGGTCACTTTTTCCTGCGAGACGCGGATGCCGACGACGAACTCCTCGGGGACCGCGTCGGTGACCGCCGAAAGCACCTCGGCGGGGAATGTTACGCGGGACTCGGGACCGCCGCCGTACTCGTCGCCGCGTCGGTTCGCGTCCGCCGCGAGGAACTCGTTGAGCAGGTAGCCGTTCGCGCCGTGAAGTTCCACGCCGTCGAAGCCGGCTTCGACCGCGTTCGTCGCCGCCCGCACGAACCCCTCGCGGGCGGTTGCGAGGTCGGTCTCGTCGGCCGCCTTCGGGACCGCGAACTCGCCGCTGCCGCCGTAGGCCTCGGCCTTCTGGCCGTCTGGCTGGACCGCGGAGGGTGCGAGCGTCCGGTCGCCGTCGAGGTGGGGGTTGCCCTGCGACTGCGCCCCGGCGTGCATCAACTGCGCGAAAATCGGCGTGTCGACCTCGTGGACGGCGTCCGTGACGGTCGTCCACGCCTCGACGTGGTCGTCGGTGACGAGTCCCGGCTGGTTCAGATAGCCCTGACTGTACGCGTCGTCCGTGTAGACGCCCTCGGTGACGAGAAAGCCGAAGCCGCCGTCAGCGAACTTCCGGTAGTAGTGGGCCATCTCGTTGGTCGCCAAGCCCTCGTCGGTGGCGCTGATGCGCGTCATCGGTGCCAGCCCGACTCGGTTGACGAGCGACAGGTCGTTCAGGCTCGTCGCGTCGAACAGCGCGTCGTCAGTCATCACCGATGCTGTGCGCGTCGCGGATAAAAAGCGACGGCGGAATGGTCCCGACCGTCGCACATCCGGCGCGCTAACAGGGCACATGCTGTCGGGGAGCGGTCGCTGAGTCGAACGGTCGTCAGTAGTGAACGGCCGCCTCAGGAGAACTTCCGGACCGTCATGTTCAGCGTGTCGAGGTCGACGATGGGCGCGTAGCCGGCGTCGGGGTCGATGTTGACCGATTTCTGGAAGTCGGTCTGGGCCTGCCAGCAGCCGGAGTTGACCGCGAGGACGTTGTGGTACTTGCCCCAGCCGAGTTTGTGGACGTGGCCGGTGTGGAAGATGTCGGGCACGTCCTCCATGACGAGGTAGTCGAGTTCCTCGGGCGCGAGGCGGGTGTGGCCCCCGAACTGCGGCGCGACGTGGCGCTTCTTCAGGAGCTGGTACATCGCCTTGTGCGGCTCGTCGTAGCTCGCCTTGTCGGCCGGCAGCTCGGCGATGACCTCGTCGAGCGAGACGCCGTGGTACATGAGTACGTTGACGCCTTCGAGCGTGACCATCGAAGGGTTGCTCGTGATGCGGGCGTCGTGAGCCGACATGATGTCGCGGAGTTCGTCGTCGAAGCCGGGTTGGGGCTCCGCGAGTCGGACCGCGTCGTGGTTGCCCGGAATCATCACGATTTCGAGGTCGCCGGGCACCGATTTGAGGTGTTCGGAGAACGCCTCGTACTGCTCGTAGATGTCGATGACGTCGAGTTCTTCGTCCTGATTCGGGTAGACGCCGACGCCTTCGACCATGTCGCCGGCGATGAGGAGATACTCGATGCGCGCTGCCTCCTCGGTGTGGAGCCAGTCGGCAAAGCGGTTCCACGCGTCGGCCATGAACTCCTGACTGCCGACGTGCACGTCGGAGATGAGCGCCGCCTGCACGTCCCTGTCGGCGGTGTTGGGGCGGTGGCTCCGCGGCACGTCGGGGAAATGCATCGAGTCGACGAAGAGGATGCCCGCGTCGCCCGACAGCGTCCCCTGCACGGCGATGCACTCGTCCATGAGGAGTTCGTCGACGTAGCCCGCGATGTCCTTGTCCTTCATCACGAGACAGGGGAACGTCCCCGTCGTGTCCTCGAGGTCGATAATCCAGTGGCCGCTCTTGGTGGAGCGCACGTCGTCGACGAGGCCGATGAGTTCGGCGTCCTCGCCGCCGGACATGTTCGAGATGGCCTTCGCGGGGCGGTGGTTGACGCGCCCGCGGAGCAGCTTCGAGAGCTTCTCGTAGCGGTCGCGGAACACCTTCACGAAGTCGTCGTACTCGCCGGTCCCCGTCGACTGGCCGGTCATGTCGTTGGCGATTTCGAGGGACCGAAGCGCCGGGTCGACGTTCCGACCGCCCGATGTCCCCTGCGCTTCGGCTGGAGCAGACTGGTCGGTGTGGGCCGCGTTGTCGTGCGATGTTGCAGCGGAAACGGAGGGGTCTGATGCGGCGGAGGCGGCTGGGTCGGCATCCGCGGCGTTCGCAGCGTCCGCAGCGGCCGGGGGCGTCGGTTCGGTTCCCGACGGGTCCGCGGCGGGGGCGGACGCGAGCACCTCGCGGACGTGGTCGGCGGTGATGCGAAGCGCGTCGTCCGGGGCGGCTTCGACGACGCGGGCGAGGGTTCGGCCGGGGTCGTCGGAGCCGGCGATGAGGGTCACGGCCTCGCGTTCGGCGTTGTAGCCGCGACCGACGAGCGTCCGGACGATGCGCGCCGGCGTCTCCAGTGGCACACCCGGAGTGCGCGACACGCGGCAAAAAGGATGCCGAAACCCAGAACGTTGAAACCCAGTCCGGGTAAACTGGGAGTGATGAGTGACGACGATGGCCGCCCGCCCTCCCCCGACTCGCGGCGCGGTCCAACCTCCGACGAAGGCGTGCTAACTCGGCTTCGGACGGCAGAGGAGGGGCCGCTTCTGTTCGTCCGCGAACTCCTGACGAGCGCGCTCGCCGTGTTGGCCGTCGGGTTGCTCCTGTTCGCGCTGAGCGGCGTGTGGCCGCCGATGGTCGCCGTCGAAAGCGGGAGCATGGAACCGCACATGCACAAAGGCGACCTCGTGTTCATCACGGGGCCGGAGCGATACGCCCCCGACTCGGCGGTCGAGGGGACCGCCGTCGTCACGGCCGAGACGGGCGCGGAGGTCGACTACCGGAAGTTCGGCGGCCCCGGGAGCGTCATCGTCTACGACGACCCCGGGTCGGCAGGTCCCCCGATTATCCATCGGGCGATGTTCTGGGTCGACGACGGAGAGAACTGGTACGACCGGGCGAACCCCGAGTACATGTCGGCCGACAACTGCCGAGAACTCGCCAACTGCCCCGCCGAGTACAGCGGCTTCATCACGAAAGGCGACAACAACCCCCGGTACGACCAAGTAAGCGGCATCGCCGACCCGGTCCGCCCCGAGTGGGTCCAAGGCGTCGCGCGAATCCGTATCCCGCTTCTCGGGTGGGTTCGGCTGACGCTCGCCAACTCGATGGCGACGACGACGCCGGTCGCGCCCGCCCCTGTCGAGTTCGTCGACGTGCCGACGATGGAAACGACGGTTCCCGACGCGTCGACGGCAAACGCGGCGGGAAGCGACGCGCCGGCGACGACGGCACCGCTTCGGGTCGAAGCGGGGAACACACCGATGCGGACCGCCGCGCTCGCGGCGTGACGCGAGTGCACTAAAAGCGTCGGACGTTCTTCGTTCGTTCCTCAGTTGTCGAACCGCGCCTGCACGAACGGCTGTGCGCTCTCGATGTCGCCGAGTCGGGAGTCCGTCAGCAGGACGGCCTCGGTCTCGTCGATGGGGACGGACAGGCTGATTTCCTTGGTCCGGCCGTAGCGACCCTTCGAGACGACGACGGCGTTGACGATGCCGAGCATGTCGAGTTCCGAGATGAGGTCGGTGACGCGGCGCTGGGTCAGCACGTCGGCGTCGATCTCCTCGCAGAGGCGCTTGTAGATGTTGAACACCTCGCCGGTGTTGATGTTGCGGACGCCGTTTTTCTCCAGGAGGATGATGGCGAAGAGGACGATTTTCGACTGCGTGGGCAGGGTGCGGACGACCTCGACCACCCGGTCGAGTTCGATTTTGTCCTGCGCCTGTCGGACGTGGGCCTCCTCGACGGTGTCGGCCTGCCCGCGCTCCGCGAGTTCGCCGGCCGTGCGGAGCAGGTCGAGGGCGCGCCGGGCGTCGCCGTGTTCCTGCGCGGCGAACGCGGCGCACAGCGGAATCACGTCGTCGGTGAGCGCACCGGGCTTGAACGCCACGTCGGCGCGGTGCTGGAGGATGTCGCGGAGTTGGTTCGCGTCGTACGGCGGGAAGACGATTTCCTCCTCGCCGAGGCTCGACTTGACCCGGGGGTCGAGGAAGTCGGTGAACTTCAGGTCGTTCGAGATGCCCATGATGGAGATGCGGGAGTTGTCGAGTTCGGAGTTCATCCGCGAGAGGTTGTAGAGCGTGTCGTCGCCCGACTTCTCGACCAGTTTGTCGATTTCGTCGAGCATGATGACGACCACGCGCTCCTTGTAGTCGACCGCGTCGAAAAACGTCGTGTAGACGCGGTCGGTCGGCCACCCGGTCATCGGCACCGTCTCCATCTCGTCGGCGTCGTCGTCGAGTTCCGCCGCGCGCTCGTCGATTTCGGCGATGGAGTCGTAGGGCGTCTCTTCGAGGGCGTTGGGGTCTTCGGTCGCCCGCGTGCGCATCTCGTCGAGGCGCTCCTGTTCGGCCTCGATGCGCTCGACGTTCTTCTCGATGAACTTGTTCGCGAGCTGGGCGAGCACGCGGTACTGCGTGTCCGTCACCTCGCAGTTGATGTACTCGACCTCGCAGGGCACGTCGTACTTCTGGGAGGTAGATTCGAGCTCCTGGCTGACGAACTTCGCGCTCGCGGTCTTCCCGGTCCCCGTCTTCCCGTAGATGAGGATGTTCGACGGCGTCTCTCCGCGCAGGGCGGAGACGAGAATCGTCGCCATCTGGTTTATCTGGTCAGTCCGGTGCGGGAGTTCGTGTGGCGTGTACGACGGGCGGAGGACTTCCTTGTTCTCGAAAATCGGCTCGCCGGCGAGAAGGTCGTCGAACAGCCCTTTCGACCCTTCGTCGTCGTTGAGAACGACTTTGTCGAGGCCGACGTCGGGGTCTTTGTGCTGGTCGAGGTCCTCGTCGGACGCGTCGGGTGCGTCGGCGTCGGGACCGATGCTCGCCTGAATGTCGATGTCTTCGGGCGACACGTCGTCCTCGACGGCGGAACTGTCGGCGGAACCGTCGGCGGAACCGTCACCGCCGGACGCGTCGTTACTGGGTATGTCGTCGGTGTCGGTGCCAGCATCGGCGTCGGCGTCCGCGCCGCCATCGTCCGGCGTGCTGTTCCCGGCTTCCCCTCGTGCGCCGCCTCGCGGATTCTCTTCCTCGTCCATCGTGAATACCCCTTTGTTTCAAGTGGAATAGTCGCCCGCGGCGGCGTATAGGGTGCGTGAAGCCGGTGATAGTCGGCATTTACGCATCACGCCGAAGAAGGCGATTCCAGATGATGCAAAGGAACCAAACGAACAGTCGGTACAAAAATCTTACTTCTCCGACCCGTCCGCCGCCGTTCGACCGGAACTCGGCCGGACGGGACCGTTTCAACACGAGAACCCGCGCGTATCAGTATCGCTCCCCCGGCGATGTCGTCGGTACCGGCGGTCGCTGGGAGACGAACCAGACGGCGAGCAGACGAATCGAGTCGCGTCGGAAAGTCGGCTCGGGTCGAGTCGAGTCGAAACAGGCCGAGACCGAACAAGTCGAGACCGAACAAGTCGAGACCGAACAAGTCGAGTCGGCCGAGTGGTGGGTAACGAGTTGCGCCGGCAACTGCGCGGCAGCGTGACTGAACGATGGTGGGTAGCCGGATGGGTGTCGGAGACCGAGTACCGACAGTAACTGAGCAGTGGCGGTGACCGACCAACGGGCGTCGTTGGAGTGGAACTCGACGTGCGATGTGTCCCCGACAGGAAAACTCGATGGGAGTAACCCCTTCGTTTCGTGTGGAGATTCCCGAATAACGATTTGGACGAATTCGAGTAGTAGAGCGAGTATCAACCCTGTGTAACGTCTCGATTTCTTCTGCAATTAACTGTCGTTCTCCAGTTCGACGGGAAACGCCTGCGTCTCGATTCCCCCACACCCCTTCGTTTCAGGTGGAGCCGCGAGCAGGAGGGGAGGGGGTCTCGGCAGTCTTTGTATAGCGGTGGTTTTATCACAGATATCCGCATACCATACCCGTAGTAGAGAGAAAACTGATATTATTACTTGTTCCATCTATTCAATTAACATCCGATCGCCGTCTAGCGGTCTCCCCCCACCCACCCCTTCGGTCCGTTCCACCTGAAACGAAGGGGTGGGGGTGTTGCCTTGCGAGTCGTTCACGTCCCGCAGCACGTGTCATCTTATCAGAACTACGACTACTGCGGCGAGGACAGAGTGCGGGGAGGTCGGCGCGGCGGCTTCAGAACCCTCGTCGTGTTCGAGAGACGCTGCGGTACTCTGGAGGTCACTGCTCGGTGTCCGTTCGAGTTACGCACGTGTACGCCCAAAGTAACAACTAAGCGAATGCGGTACCGCCGCCGAGCGGCCGCCTTTCGGTCGCTCGGTACGTCCCGACCGAACGCCGGCCTGTCGATTTCGTCGTTCGCGTTCGTCCAATCGGACTGACCGCCGTCACCGACGTTCTTTTCTGTCGTTTTGTCGACCACGTGACTGGTGTCTGACGTAGTGCTTAAGTGAGTCCGGTTGGGTGATACCTCCATACGCCCTCCACGACGCGTTCGGGAGGTGCGGGAGGCCCAGGATGGGACTGCTCACAGATTTAAGAGACAGCATCTCACGAGTCGTCGACCGGCTCTTTTCGGAGAGCGAGCCGAAGCGGATCGGTATATATGGCCCGCCCAACGCCGGGAAGACGACTCTCGCAAATCGTATCGCCCGTGATTGGACCGGTGACGCCGTCGGTCCCGAGAGCCACATCCCTCACGAGACTCGCCGCGCCAGGCGGAAAGAGAACGTCGAAATCGAGCGGAACGGCAAGAAAGTCACTATCGACATCGTCGACACCCCGGGGGTTACGACGAAGGTCGATTACAAGGAGTTCCTCGAACACGACATGGAGAAAGACGACGCCGTTCGCCGGTCCCGCGAGGCGACCGAGGGCGTCGCCGAGGCCATGCACTGGCTCCGCGAGGACGTCGACGGCGTCATTTACGTGCTCGACAGCACGAAGGACCCGATATCGCAGGTCAACACGATGCTCATCGGTATCATCGAGAGCCAGGACCTGCCCGTGCTCATCTTCGCGAACAAAATCGACCTCGAAGACTCGAACGTCGAGCGCATCGCGAACGCGTACCCACAGCACGAAACAGTCGAGTTGTCAGCGCTCGAAGGGGAGAACATGGACGAAGTGTACGCCAAAATCGCGAAGTACTTCGCGTGATTCACCATGCCTGAAGCAACCGCCTCCGACAACGGCTCCGACGGGGTCCAGATAGACCTCTTCAGCGGGAATCGGATGGCAAACCTCACCAGCATGGAGAAGATTCGACTCATCCTCGACGGCGTCCGTGACGGAAACATCGTCATCCTGGAGGAAGGCCTCTCGCCCGACGAGGAGTCGAAGCTTATCGAAGTCACGATGGCCGAGATAAGCCCCGACGAGTTCAACGGTATCGAAATCGAGACGTATCCGCGTTCGCAGACCGCAGACCAGAGCTTCCTCGACCGGCTCATGGGCCGACAGTCGACCCAGAAGCTCACGGTCATCGGTCCTGCGAACCAGATTCAGACGCTTCACAAGGACGAGAATCTCATCAGCGCGCTCGTCTCGCGAAAGTAGGGGGCCCCACGAACGCCCTCACGCGCCATCCGGCGCCAACATCCACCAATGCCACATCAATGCACCACGTGCGGTAAGGTGTTCCCCGACGGCTCGAAGGAGATGCTCTCGGGGTGCCCGAGCTGCGGCGGCAACAAGTTTCAGTTCAAGCCCGCGTCGAGCGGGAGCGCTCCCGCGAGCGCAAGCGACGATACGCCGTCGACGGGCGGCGCCGGAACGCGGGACCTGAGCTCCTCGGCGGCCGACGCCGTCCGAGACCGCGCACAACAGCAGTCCCATCCCGACTCGACCGACGAGGAGTCGATGACCGTCAGCGACTGGGCGAACGCGAATGCGGACGCGAACGCCCCACAGCGATCCGAGACCGGTGACACCGCCGGTTCGACCCGAAGCGAACCGTCGTCGACCGGTGCGGCCGGGTCGAGCGACGCGGCCGACGCGGGTGGCGAACCCGAAGACAAACCTCGTGGTTGGGGCGAGTGGCCGTCCGCGCCCGGCGAGTCTCCGGGAGCAGACCCGCAGGAGCCCCCAGCGTCGCGGAACAAATCCCGAGGTGAGCCCGCGACGGAGCGACCCAGTAGCTCGGCGGACTCGGCTTCGCCGCCGGACCGCGACCCCGATAAAATCAACGCGCGCGAGACGGACGAGGACAACTCCCAGAAGAGCGCTCGGAGCGATGTCGTCACGCCGGAGGAACTCGCCGCCGCCGACGCGAACCGACGCGGTTCGGGGGCTGAGACGCCGTCGGAAGCGCCGCCCGCCTCCGAGGGGGCGGCCGGTCAGCCCGCCGACGCGCCCACGGATGCGGACGGCACAGTCATCGAGCCTTCGTCCGACGAGCGGCCCGACCTGGACCAGCTTCGCGAGGAGCTCAACGACCAGTTCGAGAGCATCAAAATCGTCAACCCCGGGCAGTACGAACTCAACCTCATGGAGCTGTACGACCGAAGCGAGTACATCATCTCGCTCCGCGAGGACGGCCGGTACGTCATCGAAGTTCCGGACACGTGGGGCCCCGGTAACCGCGAGGACTGAACGCGCTTTCCGCGCCGCCCGACTTTTCACCCCGTCGTTTCCGGTGGAACGCCGACCGTCCGGCCTCGTACGCACGAGTCCATCCGTCGAATCGGCACAACCGTTATATACGATAGTTGAGAGTATATCTCCTTGGGGAAGCGCTATGTCCAATCCGCACAACGAAAAGGTCGCTGAGTGGGCGTCGCTCCTCGGAGCGTCGCTCCCGACCGCGCGACCAGACGACCCCGACCTCGATACCGCTGACAGCACGGGGTAACGACCGCCGCGGCGAGGCCCGGCGGACGCTTTACTTTCACCCCGCTCTGCGAACCCTTATCGGCAAGGGCGAGCAATCGTCACCGATGTCGGCCTCCGAGGACGTTGCGTACGTGGACCACCCGCTACTCGCGCCGTCGTTCATCGAGCGGCGGCTCTATCAGATTCGCCTCGCTGGGACCGCGCGCGACGGCCACACGCTGGTCTGTCTCCCTACTGGTCTCGGGAAGACGACCGTCAGCCTGCTCGTCACCGCCCAGCGCCTCCACGACGTGGGCGGAACGTCGCTGTTTCTCGCGCCCACGAAGCCGCTGGTCCAGCAGCACGCCGATTTCTACCGCGAGGCGCTGACCGTCCCGGACGACGAAATCGTCGTCTTCACCGGCGACGTTCGGCCCGACGACCGGGCCGAACTCTGGCAGGAGGCCCAAATCGTCATCGCCACGCCGCAGGTCATCGAAAACGACCTCATCGGCAACCGCATCTCGCTTCGGGACGTGACGCACCTCACCTTCGACGAGTGCCACCGCGCGAGCGGCGACTACGCCTACGTCTACATCGCAGAGCGCTACCACGCCGACGCCGAAGACCCGCTCGTCACGGGGATGAGCGCCTCGCCCGGCGGCGACGAGGAGGCCATCCTCGAAGTCTGTGAGAACCTCGGCATCGTCGACGTGGAGGTGATGACCGAGGAGGACGCCGACGTGTCGGAGTACACCCACGACACGGACGTGGAGTGGAACCGCATCCAACTCCCCGACGAGATTCTGGAGATACGCGACGCGCTCAACGAGGTCATCACCGACCGACTGGAGAAGCTCAAGCAGTTGGGCGTCACCAAATCGACGAAGCCCGATATCTCCCAGAAGAAGCTCAACCGGATGCGCGCGGAGCTCCAGCGGCTGATGAACGCCGACAAGTCGGAGGGCTATAAGGGGATGTCGACGCACGCGGAGGTGATGAAGCTCCGCCGGGCGGTCGAACTCGTCGAGACCCAGTCGGTGGAGTCGGTCCGGCGGTACTTCGAGCGCCAGCGCAACGCCGCCCGGTCGTCGGGCGCCTCGAAGGCGAGCCAGCGACTCGTCGCCGAGCCGAAGGTCCGCGAGGCGATGCGGAAAGCCGAGTCGTTCGACGGCCTCCACCCGAAGTTCAGGAAGACGCGCATCCTCCTCGCGGAGACGCTCGGCATCCAGAACGGCGAGCGCGTCATCGTCTTCACCGAGTCGCGCGACACGGCCGAGGCGCTGACGGAGTTCCTCTCGGAGAGCTTCTCGGTCCGGCGGTTCGTCGGGCAGGGCGACCGCGAAGGCTCCGACGGGATGACCCAAAACGAACAGCAGGAGACACTCGACAAGTTCCGAAACGGCGAGTTCGAGGTACTCGTATCGACCTCCGTCGCGGAGGAGGGCCTCGACGTGCCCGAGGTCGACCTCGTGCTCTTTTTCGAACCCGTGCCGACCGCTATCCGGTCCATCCAGCGGAAGGGGCGGACCGGCCGGCAGGCCGACGGTCGCGTGGTCGTCCTCCTCGCGGAGGACACCCGCGACGAGGCGTACTTCTGGATATCGCGCCGCCGCGAGAAGACGATGCAAAACGAGCTTCGGGACCTCAAGGGCGCGGCCGACGACCTCGAAGCCGAACTCGACCCCTCCCAACGCGACCTCTCGGCGTTCGCGGGAGACGACGGCAGTTCCGCCGGTAGCGCGGGGAGTTCCACCGGAAACGAGGGGGTTGACGCCGCGAGCGAGGGGGATGCGAACGGGGCGTCGGCTGCCGCGTCATCCGCCTCGAACGCCCGGACCGCGACCCCCGCGGCGACCGACTCGGACGGACAGTCCGGCCTCGCCGACTTCGGTCCATCGGACGAGACGTTGGCGCGGGCGGACGACGGCGACGACAGCCACGACGAGGACGCCGACCCGGCCGACGAGGCAGGCGACTCGGATGCCGACCCATCATCGGAGTCCGGAGCCGACGGGAGCGACGAGGTGGACGACTCGGCCACCGTCGCCGCGGCGGGCACCGACGACGAGGACACCGTCGAAATCGTCGTCGACCAGCGCGAACTCGACTCCAACATCGCCCGCACCCTCTCGAAGCGCGAGGACCTGACGACCCGGCTGGAGACGCTCGCGGTCGGTGACTACGTCCTCTCGGACCGCGTCGCGGTCGAACGAAAGAGCGTCTCGGACTTCCTCGACACGCTCACGGGCGGCGACCGGTCGATATTCGAGCAGATAGCGGACCTCACGCGCCACTACGCCCGGCCGCTGCTCGTCATCGAGGGCCGCGGGCTCTACGAGGAGCGCAACATCCACCCCGGCGCGATTCGCGGGGCGCTGTCGTCGGTCGCGGTCGACTTCAACGTGAGCGTGCTGTTCACCGAGGACGAAGACGACACCGCGGAGCTGCTGGCGACCATCGCCACCCGCGAGCAGACGGACCGCGAGCGCACCGTGAGCGTCCACGGCGGCAAGAGCGCGAAGACGCTCGACGAGCAACAGGAGTACGTCGTCTCCGCCATCGCGGACATCGGCCCGGTCACGGCGCGGACGCTGCTCGAAGCGTTCGGAAGCGTCGAGGCGGTCATGACCGCAAACGAGGACGACCTCAAGGAGGTCCGCGGCGTCGGCCAAGTCACCGCCGAGCGAATCCGCGAGGTCGTCGGCTCGGAGTACCGCTGAGCAGCGGTCGCCGCCCACGACGCCTCAGGGGACGATAGTCACCGGGACGGCCTCGGCCCGAAGCACCGTCTCGGCGGCGCTCCCGAAGACCGTCCGCTCGACGATGCCGTCTTCGTGGTGACCCATCACGACGTGGTCGAAGCCGCCGCGCTCGACGGTGTCGAGAATCTCCTCGCCGACGCGGTCGGCGGTCCACACGTCGACCGTGATGGTCGAAAGCTCCGGTTCGCCGCCGAAGTCGCCCGCTTTGAGTCTGCCGCGCGCGCCGTCGAGAATGGCCTCCGTCGCGTCGGTCTGGTTGTTCGTGTAGTGGACGACGTGGAGGCTTCCGCCCATCCCGTCGACCATCTCGATGGCGAAGTCGAGCGCGCGTTTGCTGGCGTCGGTGCCGTCGATGGGGATGAGAACGTCCATACGAAACAGAGGACCCGCGGGGCGGTAGTTCTACCGCCCGGAGCGACAGCCGACGCGAGGTGGCGAGGACAGGCAGTCGGTTATCGGTCGAGCGCCGAGATGGCCTCGGCGGCCTCGCGCGCGGCGGTTAGATACTCCGTCGCCCGCCGCGGGTCGTCGGTGGATTCGGCGCGTTCGGCGGCCCACGTCAGCGTCCGTACGAGCGACTCGCGCGCGGCGGTCACGTCGCCGGCGACCTCGCGGGGCGCGCGTCGCTCGGTGGCCTCCCGCTCGCCCGCGGTTCGCGTCCGAGTCGGTGCCGCGGCGCGCCCGTTCGCGCCGGTGGGGTCGCGGCGCGTCTCGTCGGCGGCCTCGGTGCTCCCCGCGGAGGCGGCCGTCTCGTTCGCGTTCGCCTCGGCTTCGGCTTCGCTTTCGTCGGCTTCGACGGCCGCTTCGGCGGCCTGCTCGGCGTCTTGGTCGGCGTTCGCCGCGGCCTGCCCCTCGGCCTGACAGGTCGGACAGAACACCTGCCCCTCGTAGCGGAACAAGGGGTCGCCGCAGTTGTCGCAGTGCTTGTTCGTCATCGTCGCTCCCTTGAGGAGCAACTCGCTCATCCGCTGGGTCGACCGGCGCTTCGTTTCGTCTCGCTCGTACTTCTCCCGAAGTCGCTGGCGCTCTGCTTCCTTGTCGAAGTCGCTCATGTGCGTGTGGACGCGACGTGCGTCGAAAAACCCCACGGCGTCGTTCGACCGGTTTCGTCACCGGCGGTCTCACCGGCTCTCGCGCCCGAGTCAACCCCGTCGCTGTCACCCGAAGTTCGACGACTGACGAACACGAAATCGACAGACTGCGGTTCGGTGCCCGTTCCGAAACGTTTACTCGGAATCCACAGCGTCGTTAATGTGGCATGACGAAAGTTAGCGTGATTGGTGCGGCCGGCACGGTCGGTGCCGCGGCTGGGTACAACCTCGCGCTTCGCGATGTCTGTGACGAACTCGTGTTCGTCGACATCCCGAAGATGGAAGACAAGACGGTCGGACAGGCGGCGGACACGAACCACGGCATCGCGTACGACTCCAACACGGTCGTGACGCAGGGCGACTACGAGGACACCGCCGGCTCCGACGTGGTCGTCATCACGGCGGGCATCCCGCGGCAGCCGGGACAGACCCGTATCGACCTCGCGGGCGACAACGCCCCCATCATGGACGATATCGGCTCCTCGCTCGCGGAGCACAACGACGACTTCGTCTCCATCACCACGTCGAACCCCGTGGACCTGCTCAACCGTCACCTCTACGAGACGGGCGACCGCGACCGCCACAAAGTCATCGGCTTCGGCGGCCGCCTCGACTCCGCCCGCTTCCGCTACGTGCTGAGCCAGCGCTTCGACGTGCCGGTCAAGAACGTCGACGCGACCATCCTCGGTGAGCACGGCGACGCACAGGTGCCGGTCTTCTCGAAGGTCCGCGTCGACGGCAACGACCCCGCCTTCTCCGCCGACGAGAAAGAGGAGATTCTCGGCGACCTCCAGGAGTCCGCCATGGACGTCATCGAGCGCAAGGGCGCGACCCAGTGGGGCCCGGCGACCGGCGTCGCCCACATGGTCGAGGCCGTCCTGCACGACACCGGCGAAGTGCTCCCCGGCTCGCTCGTCCTCGACGGCGAGTTCGGCTACGAGGACACGGCCTTCGGCGTCCCCGTCAAGCTCGGCTCGAACGGCATCGAAGAGGTCGTCGAATGGGACCTCGACGACTACGAGGCCGACCTCATGGACGACGCGGCCGAGAAGCTCCGCGACCAGTACAACAAAATCGCGTAACTCGGTCCGATTCGCGGCGTACCAACTTTTTCCGGATCCGCGTCACCGTCCGCCGACACGCGTGTCTCCGCGGCGTCAACCGTTATCTCCTCGCCGGCCGATAGTTCTCGTATGTCTACTGTCGGGGACGGCCGGACGGCACCGATCGCCCGCGCCGAGTCGTTCGAGTCGCGTCGCGTCGTCGTCTTTCTCCTCGTCGCCTTCGGTCTCGCGGCGGCGACCGCGCTGGCCGTGTCTCTCACCGGCGGTCTGACGAACTCGCCGTCGGTCGCGTTCGGCCTCCCGCTTTGGCTCGTGCTCGTCAGCACGTGCTACATGTTCTCGCCGTCGGTCGCGAACGTCGTCACGCGACTCGTCACCGGGGAGGGATGGGCGAACCTGCGGATTCGACCCGCGTTCCGGTCGAACCTCGGCACCTACCTCCTCGCGTGGCTCGTCCCCGGTCTCGTCGTCGCCGTCGGCGCGGCGCTGTTCTTCGCGCTCTTCCCGGCGTATTTCGACCCCGACGCGACGGCGCTCCGCGGGGTGCTCCCGCCGGGCGCGTCGCTCGAACTCGTCTTGGTGGCACAGGTCGCACAGGGGCTCGTCCTCGGCGCGACGGTGAACACCGTCTTCGCCTTCGGCGAGGAGTTCGGCTGGCGGGGGTACCTCCTGCAGAAGTTCCTCCCGCTCGGACCTCGCCGGGCGGTCCTCCTTCTGGGCGTCGTCTGGGGCGCGTGGCACTGGCCGCTCATCGCGCTCGGCTACAACTACGGCTTCGGCTACCCCGGCGCGCCGTGGACCGGCTTCCTGGCGATGGTCTGGATGACGACGGCCGTCGGGATCTTCCTCGCGTGGGTCGCGCTCCGCGCCGACTCGGTGTGGCCCGCGGCGCTCGGCCACGGCATGTTCAACGCCTTCGCGGGTCTCGGGAGCATCTTCGCGGCGGCCGGCGCGCCGTCGTTACTCGGTCCGTCCGCCGTCGGCGTAGTTGTCGTCGTTCCGTGGGTGGTCGTCGCCGCGGTGCTCGTGGTTCGCTCACCGGTGTTCGAGGCGTAAGTCCCGTTTCAGAGAGTCGCATTAGAGGGTCGCGTCAGAGCCGCCGCTTCAGCTCCGCGGCCGTCTTCTCGCCGACGCCGGGAACGTCGGTCAGGTCTTCGACAGACGCCTCGCGCACGCCCTCGACGCTGCCGAACCGCGTCAGCAGCGCCCGGCGGGTCTTCTCACCGACGCCGGGCACGTCGTCGAGGACGGTCTTCACCTCGTCGCGGAGCGTCTGGTGGTACTGGACGGCGAAGCGGTGGGCCTCGTCGCGGACGCGCTGGAGGACGTGCAGGTGCGGCGCGTCGTCCGGCCAGTCGAAGGTTCGGTCGGGCGTGACGACCAGTTCGCGGTCCTTGGCGATGCCGACGGCGGGCACGTCCCAGCCCGTCTCGTCGAGGGCGTCGAGCGCGGCGTTCAACTGGCCTTTGCCGCCGTCGATGAGGAGCACGTCGGGGTCGGGGCGGTCGTCGCGGCCCTCCAGCGCGCGGGTCGCCCGCCAGCGGACGAGCTCGCGCATGTTCGCGTAGTCGTCGTTGCGCTCGGGGAGTCGCCGCCGGCGGTAGTCCGCGGTCTCGGCGCTCCCGTCGACGAAGCACACGTCGCTGCCGACGACGGCCTTGCCCTGCGCGTGGCTCACGTCGAACCCCTCGATGCGGGCGACGCGGCGCACGTCGAGGTCGAGTTCGCGGGCGAGCGTGGCGAGGCCGTCGTCGCGGCCGGCGCGCCGGCGGGCGTTCTTCAAGGCGAGTTCGACCAGTTTCGCCTCGCGGCCCGCGCCGGGGACGCGAACGCCCACGCCCTCGGCTTCGAGCCACGCCACCACGTCATCGTCGTCGGGGCGCTCCGGGAGGACGACCGCGTCGGGGAGGTCGCGCTCGGCGTAGAACTGCGCGAGAAACGCCGAGAGGACGGCGGCCGTGCGGTCTTCGCCTTCCGGGGCGTCGAGGTGGTGGCGGGTCCGGTCCACCAGTTGACCGCGCTCGGCGTGGAGTCGGGCGACGGTCGCGGAGTCCCCGCGGAGCGAGACGCCGAGCACGTCGATGGCGCGCTCGTCGGACTGCGACGAGACGGCGTCTTCGCCCGCGCCGTGGAACGACTCGACGGCCTCCAGCCGGTCGCGGAGATTGGCGGCGCGCTCGAACTCCGCGTCCTGCGCGGCGGCCTCCATCTCCCGGCGGAGGGGGTCGGCGAGGACGCCCGTCTCGCCCTCGAAAAAGCGGACTGCCGACTCCACGTCCTCGCGGTAGTCGCGCGCCGCGATTTCGCCGGTACAGGGGGCCGTACACAGGCCCATCTCGTAGTCGAGACACGGCCGCGAGCGGTTCGAATACTTGTGGTCCGAACAGCCGCGGAGGCCGTAGGTCTCTCGAATCGCCTTCACGACCGTCTCGACGCGGCCCTTGTCGGTGTACGGCCCGAAGACGGTCGCGGAGTCCTCGGGGTCGCGGGTGACCTCGATGCGCGGGACCGCGTGGGCCGTCAGTTGGACGAGCGGGTAGGATTTGTCGTCTTTCAGGCGGACGTTGTAGCGCGGTTGGTGGCGCTTGATGAGGTTGGCTTCGAGGAGCAGCGCCTGCGTCTCAGTGTCGGTAACGGCGAAGTCGATCTGTTCCGCGCGGGCGACCATCCGGGAGATGCGCTCCGAGCGCGGGTCCGCGTACGACCGGACTCGCGCGCGGATGTCGACCGCCTTCCCGACGTACAGCACCGCGTCGCCGGCGACGAACTGGTAGACACCGGGGTCCGACGGCAGCGCGCTGGCTCGTTCGCTGACCGCGGCAGGGTCCATCTGGGGTGGCTTACCGCGCGAGGGGCTTGAGGTTGACGCGTCGGGCGCACCGCCCTCCAGCGGCCACCCAATTATCTCATTTGATACTGTCCTCGAAAGATACTCCTGTGATGCCCTGAAACGAAGTCGATAATGTCACTTGGTATACTCTCACGCGTCCGCTCGTGGTTCGGTGAGGAGACGCCGTTACCGGACGGCGGAATCGCCGCCGGTTCCGCCACCGACGCGCCGGACCTGAACGTCGACGACGACGTACTGCTCGACGGCGTCGGGCTTCCGGCGTTCGTCCTCGACGAACAGGGTCGCATCGCGGCGTGGAACGCCGGCGTGGAGTCGTTGACCGGCACGTCCGCGGCCGACGCGCTCGGCCGGCGCGACCTCGGTGAGACGTTCTACGGCAACGCCGCGGCCCGGGTGCTCGCGGGGCAGGTCCTCGACAACCCCCGCGACGCCGCGTCGCTCGACGGCGTGGAACTCGACGACCCCGACCGGCTGCTGTACGCCGCGGAGGAGACGTTCGCGGACGCGAACGGCGACGACTGTCACGCCCGGCACACCGCGATGCCGCTGTACGAGGGCGACGAGCTCGTCGGCGTCCTCCAGACCGTCCGCAACCGCACGACCGAGGTCGAGCGCCACCGCGAGGTCGCCGCGCTCGTCTCCGAGGTCGAATCGACGCTGACCCAGTTGAGCCAAGGGAACCTCGACGCGCGGGCGACGATAGACGACAGCGGGGCCGTCGACGACCAACTCTATCTCGTCGTCGACGCGGTCAACGAGACGGCGCGGAACCTCTCGACGCTCGCGTCGAACGTCGAAGACGAGACCGAGACGGCGACCGCGGCGGTGACGCGGGCGGCGTCGGCGGCCGACGCCATCGTCGAGAACGTCGACGAACAGCGCGACCTCCTCGACGAGGGCGCGACCCAGATGCAGCAGTTCAGCGCGACGATGGAGGAGGTCGCCGCCACCGCCGACGAGGTCGACACGGCGGCCACGGAGGCGCGGGAGGCGACCGCCGAGGGCCGCGAGGCCAACAGCGAGGCGCGGGAGGCCACGGAGAGCGTCGTCACGATGGGCGACGAACTCGTCGACCGCGTGACCGAACTCGGCGGCCGCATGGACGACATCGAGGCGGTCGTCGAGGTCATCTCCGAGGTGGCCGAACAGACGAATCTGCTCGCGCTCAACGCCAACATCGAGGCCGCCCGCGCGGGCGAGGACGGCGACGGGTTCGCCGTCGTCGCGGAGGAGGTGAAGTCGCTCGCCGACGAGACGCGCCAGCACACCGAAGACATCACCGCGCAGATAGAGAACATCCAGTCGCAGACCGACGAAGCGGTCCACGCGGCGACGGAGTCCAACGACCGTATCGAACACGCCGACGAGCGCATCTCCGAGATGCTGGCGGCGTTCGAGGAAATCGCCGCCTCCATCGACACCGCCGCGGACGGCGTCGCGGAGGTCTCCCGCGCGACCGACGAGCAGGCCGAGGCGGTCGAGGAGCTGACCGCGACCATCGAGGACGTGCGCGACCGGACCGTCGAGACCGAGGGCGCGGTCGACAGCATCGTCGCGGCGACCGACGAGAGCACGCAGGCGCTGTCGGCGCTCGCCATGGAAGTCGAGGAGCTGACCGGAAGCCGGTCTGCCTGACGTGAGTCGGACACGCGTCCGCGTCAGGCGACGCCGGCGAGGAGGTTCCCGACCGCGTAGGCGACCGTGGCGGCCGCCATTCCGACGACGAACATCTCGACGCCGTTAGCGAGCCACGAGCGGTTCGTCACGAGGCTCCGACTCGCGCCGACGGCGAAGAACGCCGCGGCGGTGACGGCGATGGAGACGGGAAACAGCGGTTCGACCCGGAGCACGTACGGGAACAGCGGGGCCCATCCGGCGACGATGAAGGCGGCGAACGTCGCGGCGGCGGTCCTGACGGGCGTCTTCCCGTCGGTTCGGACGTGCCCGTCGCCGCGGGCGTCGTGGTAGTCCTCTTCCGAACGCTCTGAGAGGTAGTTGCTCATGCCCATCGAGAAGCCGTCGGCGAACAGGTTGGCGAACCCGAGGACGATGACGATGCTCGGGCTCAGCGACGCGCCCGCGACGCCGGCGACGACGGCGAACGTCGTGACGATGCCGTCGTTCGCGCCGTAGATGAGTTCCGGGAGGTACCGGCCCGACGACTCCACGTCGTCCCCGAGCAGCGTCTCCAACATGCCGGAATCGTACGCTTGCGGAGCGAATAAACGATAGGGGGACTCCGGGCGCGGCACGCCCCGCGATGCGATGCCGGCACGCGTAAGGGAACCCCGGCCGAACCACGGTCCATGAGCGACGACGACACGACGCGGCTCTGGTTGGTCGAGCGGTCCTACGACGACCGCGACCTCATCATCCTCATCTACGCGACGCCCGACGGCGAGTACGAACTCCGGAAGGAGCTCGCCGCGGCCGTGATGCACCAGCGCCGGATGACCGTGACCGCCGCCATCGACGCGCCGACGGAGAATCTCGAACCCGTGGATGACGACGACCTGCGCGAGCGGTACGCGGCGGAGGCGACGAAGATGGCCGACTCCCACGAACCCGGCGACGAGGTCTGACGCTCAAACGGCGGCGAACTGCGCCCCCGACGGCCCCCGGTTTCCGCCCGCAGCGTTATCGGCCGTGATTTCCGCACCTAAAACACTTTAAGGCAGTGCGACGCAGGCCCGCCCATGGCCGCCATCGAACTAAACGGGGTGACGAAACGGTTCGAAGACGACGAGGGACTGTTCGATACCCTCCTCCCATCGTCCGAACCCGACACCGTCACCGCCGTCGACGACCTCTCGTTCTCCGTCGCGGAGGGGGAGGTCTTCGGGTTCCTCGGTCCCAACGGTGCTGGAAAATCGACGACGATCAACATGCTTCTCGACTTCGTGCGTCCGACGAGCGGGTCCGTCCGCGTGCTCGGACACGACGCGCAGGCCGAGAGCGTGGCCGTCCGTCGTCGGACCGGCGTACTCCCCGAGGGCTACGAGGTGTACGACCGGCTCACCGGGCGCGAACACGTCGAATTCGCCATCGAGTCCAAGGAAGCCGACGACGACCCCGACGAACTGCTCTCCCGCGTCGGCTTAACCCCCGACGAGGCCGACCGCCGCGCCGGCGGCTACTCCAAAGGGATGTCCCAGCGCCTCGCGCTCTCGATGGCGCTCGCCGGCAGTCCCGACCTCCTCGTCCTCGACGAGCCCTCCTCCGGTCTCGACCCCGCCGGCGCGCGCGAGATGCGCGACATCGTCCGCACCGAGGCCGACCGCGGCGCGACGGTGTTCTTCTCCAGTCACGTCCTCGCGCAGGTCGAAGCGGTCTGTGACCGCGTCGGCATCATGCGCGACGGCGAACTCATCGCCGAGGACACCATCGAGGGCCTCCGCGACCGCGTCGACGCCGAGGCGGTGCTCCGAATCGATGTCGACGGCGACGCCGACCTCGACGCGGTCCGCGCGCTCGACGGCGTCTCGTCGGTCGAATCGGACGGCGATCGCCTCGTCGTCGGCTGTACCGACGACGCCAAGACCCGCGTCATCGAGGCCGTCGAGGCCGGCGGTGCGACCGTCGCAGACTTCGAGACCGACTCGGCGTCGCTGGAGGACATCTTCCTCGCGTACACCGAGGGCGACGACCCGGCCGACGAACCGGAGGTGGCGGCGTGACGCTCGAATCCGTCGCGCGCAAGGACTTCCGCGACGCTCTCCGGTCGCGGTGGCTCCTCGGGCTGACGCTGTTTTTCGCCCTCCTCATCGGCGGGTCGACGGCGCTGTTCTACGGCGTCCTGCTCTCGGGCGCGGGCGCGAACTCCGAGACGCTGTTCGGTCTCACGACCGCCCCGGGCGGGCTGTTCAACTTCTCGTACGCGGGCATGCTCGGATTCGTCCTCGCGCTCATCGCGCTCGTGACGGCCCACGGCTCGCTCATCGACGAGCGCGAGTCGGGCACCATCAAGCTCCTGCTGTCGCTGCCGAACTCCCGGCGCGACGTGGTGTTCGGAAAGCTCGTCGGCCGCACGCTCGTCGTCCTCGTCTCGATGCTCGTCGGCTTCGTCGTCGCCCTCTTCGCGATGCTGTTCACCGGCGGGCAAGTCATGTTCGTCTCCTACGCCGGGCAGGTCGCCCTCTCGGGACTGCTCGCCACGGCGTTCGTCTCCATCGGCGTCTGGCTCTCCGCGACCTCGGCCTCCCAGCGGCAGGCGCTGTTCGGCACCGTCGGACTGTACTTCATCTTCGCCGTCCTCTGGTCGACGGTCGCCACGGGCGTCCCGCGGCTCGTCAACTGGGTCATCGAACAACTCGGTCTCACCGCGCTGACCGCGCCGCAAATCGTCCAGATGCGGCTTTTCATCAAGTACCTGAACCCGCTTCGGGCCTACGAGACGCTGGTCGCGGAGCTGTACGGGCCCGCGGTCGCCGCCCGCCTGTTCAAGGCTGGCCTCGCCGAGCGACTCGCCATCGAATCGTCGTTCTCGCAGTCGCTGCCGTTCTACTTCACCGGGCCGTTCATCCTCGCCATCCTCATCGCGTGGATTGTCGTCCCGCCGCTGCTCGGCTACCGGGCGTTCGAGAAGGCCGACCTCTGAGGCCGACGCACCGAGCCTGAGGCGGTCGCCTCAGCGCCCGTCTCAGCGAACCGATTGACCGTTCTATTCCGGCGGATACGCCACGCCGCGCTCCGCGAGCAGGTCTTCGAACTCGGCTTCCGCGAGCGTCGGCACGTCGTTCGCCTCGGCGTCGTCGCGCTTCGACCGGCCGGGGTTCTCCCCGACGACGAGGTAGTCCGTGTTGCCCGAGACGGAGCCGGTGACGTTGCCGCCGTGCGATTCGACGAGTTCTTTCACGTCGCCTCTGCTCGCGGCGAGCGTCCCGGTCACGACGAACGTCAGGCCGTCGAGTTCGTCGCCGCCGGATTCGACGGGTTCGGGGTCGACACCGCGGTCGAGCAGCGCGCGAATCACGGCGCGGTTGTCCGCGTTCTCGAAGAAGTCGCGGACGCGACGCGCCACCGTCTCGCCCACGTCGGGCACGGTCGTCAGGCGTTCTTCGAACGCGTCGAACTCGCCGTCCTCGGCGTCGGCCTCGATGGGGAACGCCTCGATTGCCCCGAACTCGCGGGCGAGGCCGCGGGCGGTCGCCTCGCCCACCTCGGGGATGCTCAGGCCGACGAGGAACGAGTCGAGCGAGGGATTCGTCGAGTTCTCGACGGCGGCCACGAGGTTCTCGGCGCTCGTCTCGCCCCACCCCTCCAACCCGGCGAGGTCGTCGGTCGTCAGGTCGTAGAGGTCCGCGACCGTCTCGACGAGGCCGGCGTCGACGAGTTGGGCGACGCGCTCCTCGCCGAGGCCGTCGATGTCCATCGCGCCCTTGACCGCGAAGTGGCCGATAGAGGCCTCCCGCTGGGCCGGACACGACAGCCCGCCCGAGCAGAACGCAAGCGGGCCGTCGCGGTCCACGGCGCTCCCGCAGACGGGGCACTCGTCGGGGAACTCGTAGCTCCCGCCGCCGTCTTCGGTGACTTCGACCACCTGCGGAATCACGTCGCCGGCGCGCTTGACGCGGACGCGGTCACCGACTGCGACGCCGAGGGCGGCTCTCTCGTCGGGATTGTGGAGCGTCGCCCGCGAGACGGTGACGCCGCCCACGTCCACGGGGTCGAGGATGGCGACCGGCGTGAGTCGGCCCGTCCGCCCGACCTGCACGACGATGTCGCGGACGGTCGTCACCTCGTGGCGCGCGGGGAACTTGTAGGCGAACGCCCAGCGGACCGAGCGACTCTTTTCGCCCAAGCGCTCGCGGGCCTCCCGCGAGTCCACCTTGATGACCGTGCCGTCGATTTCGTAGTCGAGGTCGTCGCGGGCCGCCTGCATCCGGTCGCGGTAGTCGATGGCCCCCTCAACGTCCGCGGCGCGCTCGATGCGGTCGGTGACGCGGAGACCCCACTCGCGCAGGCGGTCGAGGGCGGCCCACTGGCTGTCGGGTCGCGCGCTCGCGTCGAGGATATCGTAGAAGAACACCGCGAGCGGGCGGTCGGCGACGACCGAGGGGTCGAGGTTGCGGAGCGTCCCGGCGGCCGCGTTCCGGGGGTTGGCGAAGGCGTCCTCGCCGGCCTCGACGCGCCGGGCGTTGAGGTCGCTGAAGTCGGACTTCGGCATGTAAATCTCGCCGCGGACGGCGAGTCGGTCGGGGTGGTCGCCGCGGAGGGAGAGGGGAACGGTCGGAATCGTCTTCACCTGCGCGCTCACGTCGTCGCCGCGGCGGCCGTCGCCGCGGGTGGCCGCGCGGACGAACTCCCCGTCCTCGTAGACGACTTCGACCGAGAGGCCGTCGAACTTGGGTTCGCAGACGTAGTCGACCGCGCCGACCTCGCGGCGGACGCGCTCGTCGAACTCCCGGAGGTCGGCAGCCTCGGTGCTCTGGTCGATAGAGAGCATGGGCGCGACGTGTTCGACCGTCTCCAGCGCGTCGATGGGCTCGCCGCCGACGCGGTTCGTCGGGCTGTTGGTCGTGTCGAGGTCGAACGCGCCTTCGAGCGCGACCAGCCGGGAGAACAGCGCGTCGTAGGCCGCGTCGGAGACGAGCGGGTCGGCCGCGACGTAGTAGCGGTGGTCGTGCTCGCGGACGGCCTCGCGGAGGAGCGCGGCCTGCTCCTCGGCCGCCTCGCGCGAGAGCGACTCGGCGGGCTCGAACTCGGTCGGCGGGTCGCGGAGATAGGGGTTCGACTCGGCGTCGACGTCGGCGTCGCTCATTGGTTCGGGTGTCGGCCGGACGGCGGGTAAACGCTCCGGGGTGGCGGCGGCGGGCGGACCGACGCGACCGGCGGCGACGACCCCCGCCCGAACCGACCCGCGTCACGCGAACAGGTAGGCGACCCCGAGCGCGGACACGAAGACGCCGACGAACCGCGTGAGCGTCACGTTCCACTCGGCGGGTTCGACCTCGTCTTTCGGTGTCTTGCTCCCGATGGCGTCGACCCGCTCGCCGAGTTTCGACACGCGGTAGGGGAACGCCGCCGCCGGGAGACCGACGACGAGAAAGACGGCGGCGACGAGGAGGGTGTCTCCGGCCATGGAACCGGGTCCACGGCCTCGGAGAATAAGCGTGTTGGCGACGGCCGAAGCGCGTTAGGGCTCCCTGCCGCGGACGCGACCCGCGCGACGCTCACCTGCGGTTCACGACCATCTCGACCGACCCCTCGGGCCGGAGCGTAATCGAGGGGTCGAACGACAGGTCGTGGGTCGGGTCGACCGTCCACGACCGGGCAATCGTCGCCAGCGCGAGGCGCGCTTCCAGCATGGCGAAGCGGTCCCCGATGCACCGCCGCGGGCCGCCACCGAACGGGAAGTAGGCGTACTTCGGGAGGTCGCGTTCGAACGCCTTCGTCCACCGACTCGGCCGGAAGTCGAGGGGGTCGTCGTAGAACCGCGGGTCGCGGTGGAGCACCCACTGCTGGACCGAGACGGTCTGGCCGGGTTCGACGCGGTAGCCGCCGACCGTGTCGGGTTCGGCGGCCTCGCGGATGAGTTCCCACACCGGCGGGTAGACGCGCATCCCCTCCTTGATGACCTGCTCGGTGTAGATCAGGTCGTCGAGGTCGCCGAAGCCGGGCCGGTCGCCGCCGAGGACGGCGTCGAGTTCCTCGCGGAGCGTCGCCGCCTGCTCGGGGTTCGTCCCGAGGAGGTGGAGCGTGTAGGTGAGCGCCAGCGCGGTCGTCTCGTGGCCGGCGAGGAGGATGGTCACGAGTTCGTCGCGTATCTGCTCGTCCGGCAGGGGTTCACCGTCGTCGTCGCGGAACGTCAACAGGAGCGAGACGATGTCGTTGGCCTCGGGGTCGGGGTCGTCCTCGCGGTGTTCGGTCACGATGCGGCCGACGACCTCGGTGAGGTCGTCCAGCGCTTGCTGGTACCGGCGGTTGCGCGGGGTGGGAACCCACCGGGGCACGTCTACCGGGCGCTTCATCGAGGTGGACGAGTAGTCCATGACGGTTTCGAGGGCGTCGCCGACGGCGGACTCCTCCTCGCGGATATCCACGTCGAACAGCGTCTTCGCGGCGATTTCGACGGTGAGGCTCATCATGTCCTCGTGGATGTCGCGCGTCTCGCCGTCCGCCCACGACGACAGCATGCGCTCCGTGTACTCGACCATCACGTCGCTGTACCGCTGGAGCATCTGCGGGAGGAACGCCGGTTGCATCAGGTGGCGCTGTTGTCGCCAGAACTCGCCCTCGCTCGTGAGCAGGCCGTCGCCGAGGACCGTCCCGAGCGACTCCTGAAACAGTTCGCCTTTGATATACCGCTGGTTCTCCTGCACGAGGACGTGTTCGACGAGTTCGGGGTCGCTCAGCTGGTAAAACGAGATGCCGCCGATGTCGTACTCGGCGACCGGGCCGTACTCGCGGGCGACCTCGGTGACGAACGCGAGCGGGTCGTCCGCGTACCGGAGGGTGTGGTGAACCACGGGCTTCGACGGGGGACTCGGCGGTCGTTCTCGACTGCCTTGCGTGGCTTCTGACATGGCTGAAACTACGGGCGGAACCGGGATGGCGCTACTGCCGATGCCCGCCGGCCCTTTATATAGTGGCCCATCAAATCGGTGATTCGATGCCGGCGGGGGTCAGCCGAGGCGGTTCATCACGCGCGATTCGACCTTCCGAAGGTGTTCCGAGACGGTGCTCTGCGAGCAGTCGAGTTCGGCGGCGAGTTCCTCGACCGACACCCGCCGCGGGATGTCGTAGTAGCCGCGCTCGACGGCGGCGTCGAGGACTTCGCGCTGGCGGGCGGTGAGGGCCGCGCGGACGCCGCCGCGGACCGGTTCGTAGTCCGAGAGGCCGTCGACGCAGAACGCGTCGGTGAGCGAGTCGGGAAGCGACGCGACCGCGCCCGTGAGTTGCGCGTGGCTCCCGAGGACGTTGACGACGACGCCATCGCGGGTGAGTCGAATCGGCGTGTCGAGAAGCAGGTCGTGTTCGTCCACGAGTTCGAGGAGGCGGCGCACGTCGTCGTCGGGGACGAGGTGGACGTGGCAGACGACGCCGCCGTCGGCCGTCTCGCTCGCGTCGAAATCGACGATATCGGGGTGGTCGGCCAGCCGCGCCTCGATGTCCGGCGGCGCGTCTTCGAGGACGCAGAGTTCGACCACGGTCCCGTCGGGCCGGAGCCGCAGGTCGCGAAGCTCCCCGCACGGGTGGCGGCCGTCGACCGCGAACACGTCGTACGGGCTCCCGAACGGGTTCTCGTCGGCGTCGAAGTGAGCCCGGAGACACTTCATGGGTTATCTCTCCCCTCGCGCCGCCGAGGTATGCAAGTTACTCTCCGACGCTGACCGCCTCGTTATCCCCGCGCTCCTCTCCGGACCGGCCGCCGCGCCCCGGCCGCAACCACGGGCAACGCTTGCCGTAACTGACGGTTATTCCTCTGTCCAAGATTATGCACCTCATACATGAACCGAGGTTTTCGCACGCTCGGCCTCCACGCCGGACAGGAGCCGGACCCGGCGACAGGGGCCCGCGCCCCGCCACTCTATCAGACCACGTCGTACGTCTTCGACGACGCGGACCACGCCGCAGACCTGTACGCACTCGAAGCCGACGGCGACGTCTACTCCCGCATCTCCAACCCGACGACTCGCATCCTCGAACGCCGCCTCGCCGCCCTCGAAGCGGGCGTAGACGCGGTCGCTACCGCCTCGGGCATGGGCGCGCTCGACGCGCTCACGACCGTCCTCGCGTCGGTCGGCGACAACGTCGTCCTCTCCGAGGACATGTACGGCGGCACGGCCTCGTACTTCTCGAAGACCGCCGTCAGGCGCGGCATCGAATCCCGAACCGTCGAGACGCTCGACATCGAGGCCTACGAGGACGCCATCGACGACGACACCGCCTTCGTCCACGTCGAGACGGTGGCGAACCCCTCGCTGAAGACGCCCGATTTCGAGGCCATCGCTGAGGTCGCCCACGAGAACCGCGTCCCGCTCGTCGTGGACAACACGTTCGCCACGCCCGCGCTCTGTCGGCCCATCGAACACGGCGCGGACATCGTCTGGGAGTCCACGACGAAGTGGCTTCACGGCTCCGGCACGACCGTCGGGGGCGTCGTCGTCGACGGCGGTACCTTCCCGTGGGACGCGGCCGACTACGACGAACTTTCCGGCGAGAACCCCGCGTTCGGCGTCGACTTCGTCGAGCGATTCGGTGAGCGCGCCTTCGCCGAGGCCGTCCGCCAGCGCGCCGTCAGGAGCACCGGCAGTTGTCAGTCGCCGTTCGACGCGTGGCAGACCCTCCAGGGCGTCGAGACGCTCGCGCTCCGGATGCGCGCCCACTGCGACAACGCCCGCCGCGTCGCCGAGTTCCTCCGCGACCGCGACGGCGTCGCGTGGGTCACCTACCCCGGCTTCGAGGACCACGAAACCCACGACCTCGCCTCGGAGTACTTGCAGGGCGGCTACGCCGGCATGGTCACGTTCGGCCTCGACGGCGAGGACGACGAGGCGGCCTACGGGGCCGCCAAGACCGTCTGCGAGTCGGTCGACCTCGTGAGCTTCCTCGCCAACATCGGCGACGCGAAGTCGCTTCTCATCCATCCCGCGTCGACCACGCACGCCCAGCTCTCGATGGACGAACAGCGCGCCGCGGGCGTCGCCCCCGATATGCTCCGGCTGTCGGTCGGCATCGAGGACGCCGACGACATCATCGACGACCTCGACCGGGCAATCGAACACGCCTTGCGTCAGCAGGCCGACGGGAACTCGGAGGATAAATGAGCCGCACACGAACCACGCCCGGCCGCCGGGTCGAATCAGACGTCGTCGACATCGGGGAACACGAGTTCGAGTCGGGCGAGATACTGCCCGACCTGAAAGTCGCCTACGAGGCCTACGGCGAGTTCGACGGACAGAACGCGGTCCTCGTCTGCCACGGCCTCACCGGGAGCCAGCACGTCGCCGGCCACGGCACGGAGTCGGGCGTCTCCGGGCAGGCCCGCGCGTGGTGGGGCGACATCGTCGGGCCGGGCAAGGCCATCGACACCAACGACTACTACGTCATCTGCGTGAACGTTCCGGGGTCGTGTTACGGCACGAGCGGCCCGGCAAGCGAGGGGCCGGACGGCGAGCCGTGGGGTACGGACTTCCCGCCGGTCACCGTCCACGACTGGACCCGCGCCCAGCGCCGCTTGCTTGACCACCTCGGCGTCGGTCGCCTGCACGCCGTCGTCGGCGGCTCCGTCGGCGGCATGAACGCCCTCGACTGGGCCGTGCAGTTCCCCGACGACGTGGAGCGCCTCGCCGTCGTCGCCTCCGCGGCCCGCCTCGATTCGCAGTGTCTCGGCATCGACGCCGTCGCCCGCCGCGCCATCACCTCCGACCCGAACTGGAACGGCGGCGACTACTACGGCGAAGAGCGCCCCTCGCCCGACGCGGGCCTCGGCCTCGCCCGCCAACTCGGCCACCTGATGTATCTCTCGAAGGACTCGATGGAGCGCAAGTTCGGCCGGCGCTCCGCGGGTCGCGGCGAACGCGGCGACGCTTTCCCCTCGGACCCCGCGGCGTCCTTCTTCCCGTACCGCGAGGTCGAATCCTACCTCGACTATCAGGCCGAGAAGTTCGCGGAGCGCTTCGACGCCAACGCGTACCTGTATCTCACGCGCGCCATGGACGACTTCGACCTCTCGGAGGGCTACGAGTCCGACGCGGCCGCGCTCGCCGCCTTCGAGGGCGAATCGCTTCTCGTCTCCTTCACCGGCGACTGGCATTTCACGACCGAGCAGTCGGAGTCGCTGGCGGGCGCGTTCCGCCGCGGCGACGTGCCGGTCGCCCACCACGTCGTCGAGTCCGACCACGGCCACGACGCGTTCCTCGTCGAACCCGAGAAGGTCGGACCGCCGCTCGCTGACTTCGTCGACGAGGGCGTCGCGGGGCGCGCCGTGACCGACACCGCGCCCGACGGCGGAGAATCCGACGAGGACGAGGACTTCGCCCCGGTCCACTCCTCGCTGTTCTCGCGCTGAGCCGCGGGGCGACGCGGGGACGACCCTCGGTTCTCAGGGATTTCTTGTGGGTCGCTACCGTGTCGCAGAACCCGGCGGGAATTGCGACCGACGCCGTGCTTTAGCCCCGTCCGGGCCGACGTTCGGGTCATGACCGACGACGACAGCCCGGGCTTCCACACGCGGAGCCTCCACGCCGGACAGAGCCCCGACGACGCGACGGGCGCGCGCGCCCCGCCGCTGTACCAGACCACCTCGTACGTCTTCGACGACGCCGCCGACGCGGCCGCGCAGTTCGCCCTCGAAAAGCCGGGCCACATCTACTCGCGGCTGATGAACCCGACTGTCGGGATGTTACAGGAGCGCCTCGCCTCGCTCGAAGGCGGCGTGGGCGCGGTCGCCACGTCGTCCGGGATGGCCGCGTTCGACCTCGCGACCTTCCTGCTCGCCTCGGCCGGCGACAACATCGTCTCCGCGTCGTCGCTGTACGGCGGGACCTACACCTACCTCACCCACACCGTCGAGCGCCGCGGCGTCACGACCCGGTTCGTGGACACCCTCGACGTGGACGCCTACGAGGCGGCCATCGACGACGACACCGCGTTCGTCCACCTCGAAACCATCGGCAACCCGGCGCTCGTGACGCCCGACATCGAGGCCATCGCGGAGGTCGCCCACGACCACGGGACGCCGCTGTTCGTCGACAACACGTTCGCGACGCCCTACCTCTGCAACCCCATCGAACACGGCGCTGACCTCGTCTGGGAGTCGACGACGAAGTGGATTCACGGGGCCGGCACGACCATCGGCGGCATCCTCGTCGACGGCGGCAGCTTCCCGTGGGACGAGTACGCCGACGACTACCCCGAAATCGCCAAGCCGAACCCGGCGTACCACGGCGTCAACTTCGACGAGACGTTCGGCCCCGCCGGCTTCACCTACGCCGCCATCGCCCGCGGCCTGCGCGACCTCGGCAACTCCCAGTCGCCGTTCGACGCGTGGCAGACGCTCGAAAAGCTCGAATCGCTCCCGCTTCGGATGCGCGCGCACTGCGAGAACGCGCAGTCCGTCGCGGAGTTCTTAGACGACCACGAGAAGGTGTCGTGGGTGAACTACCCCGGCCTCGACTCCCACGAGACCCACGAGGAGGCGTCGAAGTACTTGGATGGCGGCTACGGCGGCATGATTACCTTCGGCCTCACCGACGGCTACGAGGCCGCCAAGGGAACCGTCAACAACGTCGAACTCGCGTCGCTTCTCGCCAACGTCGGCGACGCGAAGACGCTCGTCATCCACCCGGCGTCCACGACGCACCAGCAACTCACCGACGACGAGCAGGCCGCCGCGGGCGTCACGCCCGACATGGTCCGCCTGTCTGTCGGCATCGAGGACGTCGACGACATCATCGACGACCTCGACCAGGCGATTCGCGCCGCGTCGAACTGAGCGGGCTTCGGCGTCGCCCGAGCGACCGACCGCCGTTCCTTTTATTCCCGCGCCAGTAGGTATCTCCGTGGTAGAAGCACTCCTCTTCGTCGGTCTCCTGGTGGCAGTGTTCGTCGGGTTCAACATCGGCGGCTCGTCCACGGGGGTCGCGTTCGGCCCCGCGGTCGGGAGCGACGTGCTCGGGAAACTCGCCGCCGCGGCCCTGATGACCGGGTTCGCGCTCCTCGGCGGGTGGACCCTCGGCCGAGAGGTGGTCGCCAAGATGGGCGGCGAAATCGTCCCGCAAAGCGAGTTCACCCTCGCGGCGAGCGTCGCCGTCCTCTTTTTCGTCGGCCTCGCGCTCTTGGTCTCGAACACCTTCGGCGTCCCCGCCTCCACGTCGATGACGGCGGTCGGGGCCATCGCGGGGCTCGGTCTCGCCCACGGGTCGCTCGACGCCGGCGTGATGCTCGAAATCATCTCGTGGTGGATCGTCGCGCCCGTCATCGCCTTCTGGATATGCGCGGTCATCGGGAGGTACGTCTACCCTTACCTCGACGCGTGGCTCAAACTCGACCGCAGCCCCGGCGCGCTCGTCGCGCTCGACCGCGACGGCGGCTTCCCGCGGCCGCGACTCGGCCCGAACACGACCTACCGCGAGTTCGGCAGCACCGTCCTCGTCGTCGTCGTCGCCTGTTACATGGCGTTTTCCGCGGGCGCGTCGAACGTCGCCAACGCGGTCGCTCCGCTGGTCGGCAACGGCGCGCTCGAGATGAACACGGGCATCCTCGTCGCCGGCGGCGCTATCGGCCTCGGCGCGTTCACCATCGCCCGCCGGACGCTCGACACCGTCGGCAACGACCTCACGCAACTGCCCATCCTCGCGGCGCTCATCGTCGAGACGGTGAGCGCGTCGCTCATCTCCTTCCTTTCGGCTATCGGTATCCCCGCCAGCCTCGCCGTGAGCGCGACGATGTGTATCGTCGGCCTCGGCTGGGGTCGGGCGACTCGAACCGTCACGCTCGGTGAGGCCCTGAGCGGCGGCGAGTCCCCGCAGGTGTCGGTCAACGCGCTCACCGTCGAGCGAGAGGACGAGGTGCCGAAGATGGGCGAGGAAGCGCCGGACGAACTCTCCGCGCAGGACCTGTTCGACCCCGGCACGACCGGGCGCGTCATCTTCTTTTGGATGCTTACGCCCTCGCTTTCCGCTATCGCGTCGTACGCGCTGTTCTCCGCCGGCATCGTCTGACCCGTGCACCCGCCGCACCTGTCATTCTACAACCATCACGGTCAAAAATGTAATAAACGGGCGGTCGCCGCCGGAACGCGGGCCGAATTCGGCGCACGGAACAGCAAAGTCTAATGGGGTGGCCTTCGAATCCTCTGTCGATGCCCACGGTAACCTACCTCAACTACGAAGTTCTCGACGACAACGGCTGGGACCTCGACGACGACGACCTCTTCGAGCAGGCCGCCGACGCCGGTCTCGACGCCGAAGACTACGGTGAGATGGAAGTCAACCAGGGCGAGTACATCCTCGAAGCCGCAGAGGCGCAGGGCTACGACTGGCCCTTCAGCTGCCGTGCCGGTGCCTGTGCGAACTGCGCGTCCATCCTCAAGGAAGGCGAAATCGAGATGGACATGCAGCAGATTCTCTCCGACGAGGAAGTCAACGACAAGAACGTCCGTCTCACCTGCATCGGTTCGCCGGTCGAGGACGAGGTCAAGATCGTCTACAACGCGAAGCACCTCGACTACCTGCAGAACCGCGTCATCTAAGGCGCTCACCCGAACATTTCTTTCGACGCGCCGACCCGTGACCGGCGGGTCCGCCATTTGTCCGCGCAGTGAGCCGCGAGGCCGACAGCGATTTGTCCCGCGGCGCGGTCGCTCCACCCGTGTCGAGGCTCGTGACCGCCGTCCGCGCGTTTCGCCCCGACCGCTCGCTCCCCAGCGAAGCGTCCGAACTCGGTCGAATCGGGCTGTTTCTCGCCTGTCTCGCAGTCGCGAGCGCGGCCAGCTACTGGGTGTCGCTCAGACTTCTCGGCGTCCCGGTAGTCGGCGCGCTCGCGTCGCCGAACGTCGCCGGCCTCGCGGTCCCGACGCTCGTCTACGCGCGCTATCGCGGTGTCCCGCCGTCGTTCGGTCTCCCCGAGCGCTCCCGCATCACCGACGCGCTGGCGGCGGCTCTCGCGCCGGGACTCGCCGTCGTCGCCGCGAGCGCACTCCTCGCGGTCGGCTTTGACGCCTCGCTCGCCGCGCTCCTCGGGTGGACGTACCACCCGGAGGCGTCGGTCGCAACGGCGGCAGTTCAGGCCGCCGAAGACGTGGTTCTCTCCGGCCTCGGCTTCGGGCTCCTCGTCGCGGTGGTGTTCGACCTCGCCTCGTCGCGAGTCGGGCTCGCGCCCGCTCGGGCGGTCGTCGCTGCGGCCGCGCTCGCGACGTTCTTTCAGTCGGTGCTTCGGGACGCCGCCTTCACGCTGGTCGTCTTCCCGAAACCGTGGCGCGTCACCGTCCTCGGCCTGCTGCTCGTCGCGACCGTCTGCGGCTGTGTCGCGGTCGGCGTGACGTACCGAAGCGCGGCCGAGCGCTCGCTTCGGCCCGTCTCGCAGCCGACGCTCGCCCCCGTGTTCGCCTTCGGACTGCTCGGTCTCGCTGTCTTCGGAACCGTCTTCGTCGACGTCCCCGTCGGCGTCGTGCACGTCCTGTGGGCGCTCGCGTTCGGACTCGCCGCCGTCGGCTACCAGCGCTCACGGTCGGTGTGGGTCCCCGCGGCCGCGCTGGCGCTGTTTTCGCTTTCGGTTCGGCTCGTCGGCTTCGTCGAACTCGCGGCGTTCTGACCCGCCGCCGAGGTCGGTTTCAGGATTGATACCCGTCCCGAACACCTAACTCCCCTGCCCCCCGTCTCCGGGTATGTTCGGTATCGGCACGCTCCCCGACCTCCTGCGGTTGGTGGTACTCCCCGTCCTCGCGTGGACCGCGGTACGCGACGTTCGCACGCGGCGCGTCCCCAACGTCGTCTGGTATCCGCTGGCCGCGTTGGGTATCGTCCTGCTCGCGTGGGAACTGCTCGGCCACGTTCCGCCCGAGACCGTCTTCGACCGGCTCTACCTGATTCGCGTCGGCGTGAGCATCTGCCTCGTCGTCCCGCTTTCGTATCTGTTCTGGCGGCTCGGCGGCTTCGGCGGCGCGGACGCGAAGGCGCTCATGGTGTTCGCTATCCTGCTCCCGACGTTCCCCAGCTACACCCTCGCCGGGACGGAGTTCCCGCTGGCCACCACCCGCCTCGGCGTCTTCTCGATGACGGTTCTCACGAACACGGTCATCGTCGGCCTCGCCTACCCGCTGTTTCTCGCCGCCCGGAACCTCGCGGACGGCGAGTTCGAGTTCCCCATCTCGTTCGTCGGCCGCCGCGTCTCCGTGTCGTCGCTCTCGACGGCCCACGGCCGCCTGTTCGAGTCGCCCGAGGGCGTCACGCGGAACGGCCTCGACCTCGACGCGCTCCGGATGTACCTCCGCTGGCGCGGCCTGACGCTCGCGGACCTGCGTTCGAACCCTGAGGACCTCCGTGACCCCGACAGCATCGGCGAGACGTTCGACCCGACCGACGGCGCGGTCCACCGCGCGGCCACCGACGGCGGCGCGTCGGCCGATTTCGATGGCGACGGCGAGACCGTCGACGCCGCCGACGGAGACGCCCCCGGAGACGACGGCCGCGAAGCCGACTCTGGCGGGTCGTTCGACGACCCGTGGGGCGCGGAGCGGTTCCTCGACAGCATCGAAGGCAGCGCCTACGGCACGTCGCCGGAGAAACTCCGCGGCGGACTGGACCTCGTGACGACCCGCGAGTCGGTGTGGATTTCGCCGGGCATCCCGTTTCTCGTCCCCATGTTCGTCGGCCTCGTCGTCGCGTTCGTCTACGGCGACATCCTCTTCGGCGTCCTCGGCGCGCTCGGTATCGTCTGAGTCGCCGCGGAGTCGGCGTCGGGGCGCGTCTTCCGCGCGGCGACGCACAAGAGATAACCCCGACGACCGCGTGGCCCGAATCATGACCGTCGATGTCGACTTCGGCGAGGACGGCCTCGTCCCCGCCGTGGCGCAGGACGCCGACTCCGGAGAGGTGCTCATGCTGGCGTACGTCTCGCCGGAGGCGCTCGACCGAACCGTCGAAACGGGCCGGGCGCACTACTACTCGCGGAGCCGCGACGAACTCTGGGAGAAGGGTGCTTCGAGCGGCCACACACAGGCGATTCGGGAGGTCCGCGTCGACTGCGACGCCGACACCCTGCTGTATCTCGTCGACCAGACCGGCGGCGCGTGCCACACCGGCCACCGGTCGTGTTTCTACCGCACCGTCGAGGGCGAGCACGTCGGCGAGCGCGTCTTCGACCCCGACGCGGTCTACGACGACGAGTGACCGATGCGAGCCGACCGATGACGACACCGACTGGCGCGGCGGCCACGGCGACCCCCGTGGCGACCGACCGATGATTGCGACCGCAGGCCGATGGTGAACGTCAGTCCGATTTCGCTGGTCGCCATCGTCGTGGGGCTGACCTGTTTCGCCCTCGGCGGCCGACTGCTCAAGAGCGCCGCGGCCGCCCGTCGGGTCGCCCGCTCCGACGACCCGGAGTTCGTCCTCGACCCGACCCGCGAGGACCCGCCGGACGACGACCTCGACGGCGACGACCTCGAACGCGGCTTCATGCTGCTGGTGTTCGGCGCGCTGGCGCTCCTGTTCGCGGCGATTAGCCTGTGAGCGGCGCGCGAAAAGAGGTTCTTTCTGCCCGGTACTATCGAGTTACAGCGTCGCAACCGCGCGTCGGAGCGCGTCGGCGGCGTCCTCGGCGAGTTCGGTCGCGCGCTCCTCGGAGCGGCCTTCGGCGTAGACGCGGACTTTCGGCTCGGTCCCGGAGGGGCGGACGAGCACCCACGCGTCGCCGTAGTCGAGGCGGTAGCCGTCGGTCGTGTTCGGCGTCGCGTCGGCCGATTCGGCGTAGTCGGCGGCGGCGTTGAGCATCGCCGTCAACTCGGCTTCCTCGTCGTATTCGAGGTTGATGCGGACGTTGTAGTAGTCCTCGTAGGGCGCGACGAGTTCGCTCGCGGGGCGTTCGGCGACGAGTTCGAGGAACTTCGCCGCGATGTACGCGCCGTCGCGGACGAGGCGGTAGTTGGGGTAGAACACCCCTCCGTTGCCCTCGCCCGCGATGGGGACGTTCCGCCCCTCGCGCCAGAGTTCGCGGATGCGCGTGATGAGGTTCGTCGAGCCGATGGGCGTGAGTTCGAGGTCCGCGTCGACCTCCTCGCAGACGTCGACGAGGCGCTGGGAGACGTTCACGGCGGAGACGGTCGCATCGCCCGGTTCGAGGTCGGCGGCCGCGAGGGCGGCCAGCGACGCCTCGCCGGAGATGCACTCGCCGCGCTCGTTCACGAAGACGGCTCGGTCGGCGTCGCCGTCGTGGGCGATTCCAACGTCGGCGTCGGTCGCGCGGACGAGTCGTTCGAGGTCGCGGAGGTTCTCGGGGACCGGCTCGGACTGGCGACCGGGGAAGTGGCCGTCGGGCTGGGCGTTGACCGTGCGGACCTCGCAGCCGAGTTCGCGGAGGAAGTCGGGCGTGACGAGCGACCCGGCCCCGTGGCCGGGGTCGAGCGCGACCGTGAGGTTCGCGGCGGCGATTTTCTCGCGGTCGACGTTGGCGAGGAGGTCCTCGCGGTAGTCGTCGTTCGCGGTCTCGACCGACCGGACGCGTCCGACGGCGTCCCACCCGGCCACGTCGAACTCCTCGGCGAGGATGTGGTCTTCGATGCGCTCTAGCTCCTCGACGGCGAGTTCGACGCCGTCGTCGCCGACGAGTTTGACGCCGTTGAACTCCGGGGGGTTGTGCGAGGCCGTGATGACGACGCCCGGAACGGCCTGATTCTCGCAGTAGCGGACCGCCGCGGGGGTGGGGACGACGCCGAGGTCGTCCACGTCGACGCCGACGCTCGCCAGTCCGGACTCGGCGGCGTTGACGAACATCTCGCCCGTGGTTCGGGTGTCCCGTGCGACGGCGACCCGGCCGGTGTTCCAGACCGTGCCGGCGGCCTTGGCGACGCGGAGGACGAACTCCGGGGTGAGGCTCTCACCCACCACGCCGCGGGTGCCGCTGGAACCGAAGAGTTTCATTGAGTGTGTGTGAACCCCGGCGCGACAAAGCCGTTCCGAACTGTTGGTTCGCTTGTTACGTTCGTCGCCGCGTCTCGGTCACCGACTCCCGGTCGCCGTATCCGCACCAACTCCGAGTCGCCGTATCCGGTGCGTTTACGCACGCCGCTCGCCCACGGTGACGTATGTTCCCGGAGTTCGAAGTCGTCCCCGCGGTCGACATGCAAGACGGCGAAGTCGTCCAGCTCGTGCAGGGCGAACGCGGCACCGAAAAGAGCTACGGCGACCCGGTCGAAGCCGCTCGACGCTGGGTCGACGCCGGCGCGGAGACGCTCCACCTCGTCGACCTCGACGGCGCGTTCGAGGGCGAGCGGAAGAACGCCCCGGCGGTGGACGCCGTCCTCGACGCGGTCGACGTGCCGCTCCAACTCGGCGGCGGCATCCGCACCGCCGACGACGCCCGCGACCTCTTGGACCGCGGCGTCGACCGCGTCATCCTCGGCACGGCGGCCGTCGAGAACCCCGATATCGTCGCTGAACTCGCCGCCGACTACCCTGACGGCGTGATGGTCAGCCTCGACGCGAAAGACGGCGAAGTCGTCGTCTCCGGCTGGACCGAGGGCACCGGCCTCGACCCCGCCGAGGCGGCCGCCCGCTACGAAGAACTCGGCGCGGCGGCCATCCTCTTTACCGACGTGGACGTGGAGGGGCAACTCGAAGGCGTCCACCTCGAGACGACCTCGGCGGTCGTCGACGCGGTCGACATCCCGGTCGTCGCCTCCGGCGGCGTCGCCTCCCTCGACGACGTGCGTGCGCTCCGCGAGGCGGGCGCGGCGGCGACCGTCGTCGGCACCGCGCTCTACGAGGGTCGATTCACGCTCGAAGAAGCGATGGAGGCGTAGTCGCGTCGTCGGCACGCCGAGACGTGGCCGAGGCGTGGCCGGGACGCCGCGCGCCGCTACGCGTCGAGATACGCGGCGACGGCCGCGGCGAGGCTCTCGACGGTCCCGTAGACGCCGACGGCGACGAACAGTGCGCCGATAATCGCCGTCTCGGGGCGCGAGGTCGCCAGAAACGGCCCGGCGAGGACGAGCATACTGACCGTCACTACGTCGCGTTTCGGGCTGGCGGTCGCTCCGCGCCGCATCAATCGTTCGCCCCCGGACGACTCGATTCTAGTCGCATCGGTCGGTTATCGCCCACTCAGGACGCCCCCGCCAAGTACGACCGCGCTGACCGCGAGCGTCACCAGCGCGACGCCGAACGCGACGGCGACCCCGGACCGCGCGGTGAGCAGAAGTCCCCCGACGCAGATGGTGTACCCCACCACCAGCGCTCCCTTTCGCTGCATACTCCACCGTACGCGTCCGAACGCATGAACGTCAGTCAGACGCGCGTCTGACGCGTCGGTGGCGTGCCCCGCCCGCTCGACGACGAGAATCCCTATATGCGCGGCACGCCTCGAACGCGACATGAGCGACGCCGACCGACGCGCGGCCGTCTCCCGCGAGACAGCCGAGACGACCATCGACGTGACGCTGGCCATCGACGGCGACGGCGACGCGGTCGTCGACACCGGTATCGGATTTTTCGACCACATGCTGGAGGCCTTCGCCAAACACGGCCTGTTCGACCTGACGGTCCAGTGCGACGGCGACCTCCACATCGACGACCACCACACCGTCGAGGATGTGGCCATCGTCCTCGGCGAGGCGTTCACCGAAGCGCTCGGTGACAAGCGCGGCATCGTCCGCTACGCCGACCGCAAGGTCCCGCTCGACGAGGCCGTCGCCTCCGTCGTCGTCGACGTGTCGGGCCGCCCCTTCTTCGAGTTCTCGGGCGACTTTTCCCAACCGTACGTCGGCGAGTTCACCAGCCACATGGCCGAACACTTCGCCATGTCGCTGGCGATGAACGCCGGCCTCACGCTCCACGCGGGCGTCGAGGGCGACAACGCCCACCACGAGGTCGAGGCGCTGTTCAAGGCGCTCGCGCGCTCGCTCGACGACGCGACCCGCGTGGACCCGCGGCGCTCCGACACGCCGAGTACGAAAGGAAAACTGTAATCGCCGCCTGCTCTCTGAGTCCGCGCGTTCGACCGCTCAGGGCCGCCGGAGCGTCCCCGAGTCGTCGACGAGCAGTCCGCGTTCGATTGCGTAGTCGAAGATGTCGGCCACCTCGTCGTCGTCGAGGTCGTACGCGCCGGACGCCAGCGCCTCGACCTCCGCCCGCTCGACGGGGAACTCGCGGTTCTGGAGGATGCGGATGACCTTTCGGAACTTCGGCGGCTCCTCGCTCCGGTCGGACTCGCCGTCGGGTCGGGGCTTCTCGTCGGCCGCCGACGCGGAGGGCTCGTTCTCGGCTTCGGTTTCGGTCTTGGCCTCGGCTTCGTCGTCGTCCACGTCGTCGTTGTCGTTCGCGTCGTCTCCCGGAGAACCAGCGTCGTCGCCCTCGTCGGGCGAGTCGTGGTCCGTCGGCTCCGGTGGCGTCGGCGCGGGTTCGACCGCGTTCACGTCGACCGAGGCGGCCGCGCCGCCCGACCCGCTCGTGGTTCGCTCGGGTGCCGCGGACGCGCCCGTCTCGGCCCGCGCGTCGTCGGCCACGTCCACGTCGGCGTCGACGCCGAGCCGGGAGAGAAGCGGCGCGATGACCTCGCTGAGGGTCTCCTCGCAGTGCTCGCAGAGGACGACGCGCCGCTGGTCGTCGGCCGGCGTCAACGCCGGCGGCAGTACCTCGAACACGCCGACGGCGTCGGTCCCACAGAAATCGCAGGTGCGTAGTTCGCGCATGGACGACCGGTCTCCGCGCCGACGGTTAAACCCATTCCCCGGACGCGGCGTCGGCGGCCTGCCGGCGGGGTCGCCGCCGAATCCCTCGGCCGCGGCGTCGCCGGTGACGGACCACTTAATGCATCCGCCCGCAAATCCCCCGACCAACGAATGTTCGACGAGATTATGGAGAAGTTCGAAGGCAGCCCGAGCCAGCAGGCTGTCATTCGGCTCCTCTTGGAACGGGGCTTTTCCGTCAACGACCAGGGCCGGGTCGTCTCGGGCGGCATCGAGATACCGAACACCGGCATCGCCCGCGAGGCCGACGTCGACCGGCGGGTCGTCGACTCGACGACCGACGCCATCCTCGACGACGAGGAGCTTCGACGAATCTTCCAGAACATCTCGTCGATTCCGAGCCTGATGGACCTCGCGCCGGTGCTCGACCTCTCCGTGCTCACCGTCGAGGTGGCCGACGCCGACGAACCCGGCATCGTCGCCACCGTCACCTCGAAACTCGCTGACGCGGACATTTCGATTCGCCAGACGATAAGCGAGGACCCCGAGTTCACCGACGACCCGAAGCTCTACATCATCACCGACGAGCCGGTTCCCGGCGACCTGCTCAACGACCTGTCGAACCTCGGCTTCGTCCGCCGAATCACTATCGCCTGAGCCCGCCCGTCGGCACCGCGAATATTCTGTCAACACGGCAATAAGATTCTTGTAACCTCCAACGGTAGTTTTTCGCATGGTGTCCATGCGCAGTTGCATGTGCTGTGGTGAGCCGATTTCCGAGACACGCCACCTCTGCGGCGTCTGCATCCAAAACGGGTGTACGTCGTACGCGGACGCCTGCGGCCAGTAGCGCGTCGATTCCGGTTCGAACCCCGTCGCCGTCGCTTCCTGTTGGTCGCGTCGCTTGCCCTCCTCGCCGCCCGCGTCGGTGCGCCGACGACACGGTGCGAACGCTTTTCCACGCCGCGACGCCAACTCGGTGGCATGACCGACGCCTATCGAACCGTCGCCGGCCGGGCCGACGCCCGCTTCGAGGTCAACGGCTCGGAGTTCATCGGCTACGTCTCCCCCGCGGAGACGGTCGAGGAGGCGGAGGCGTTCGTCACCGAAATCGAGGAGCGCCACCCCGACGCGACCCACAACGTCCCCGCTTACCGGGTTCCCGCGGGGTCGTCCTCGTCGTCGGTCCCCGGCGAAGGGAGCGTCATGCTCCGCGAGTACCAGAGCGACGACGGCGAGCCGAGCGGTTCGTCGGGAAAACCGGCGCTCAACGTCCTCGTCCAGCAGGACGTGCGCAACGTCGCCGCCGTCGTGACGCGCTACTACGGCGGCACCAACCTCGGCGTCGGCGGCCTCGCCCGCGCGTACTCCCGGGCCGTGAAAGAAGCGCTCGACGCGGCGGGCGTCGTCGAGGAGATTCCCCACGAGCGGTTCACCGTAACCGTCGAGTACGACGACTCGGGGAGCGTTCGCGGGCTGTTAGAAAGCGCGGGCGTCGAGTTCGAGGCCGCCTACGAAGCCGACGTGTCCTTCGAGGTTCGCGTCCCCGTCGAGGACGGCCCGGAGCTCCGCGACCGCATCCGGAGCGCGACCAGCGGCCGCGCGAACATCGAGTAGCGCGGCCGTCGGTCCGATTCGACGACCCTCGCCGCGTCGGCGCTCCCTCCGTTTTGTTTTCGCCCCCGACCCGCGAGCCCGCGGAACTTCGACCCGAAACGAAGGGGTTCGCGGACTCGGGTGTCGACCCCGCCGCACCCCTTGTAACAGTCTCTCACAGTAGTCTACGGGGGTGCGGTTCGGGACGTTCGACTCGAACGAAAACCCGCCGAGGGGAATCGTTTCTCGACCCGAAAAGAGGGGGTCTGCGAGGTCGTGGGAGACACGGCCCCGACCCGACGCCGTCAGTCGACGATTATCTCGGAATCCGTCGAGTCGTCCGACGACCGTTTGGGCGACATCTGTTCTTCGTACTGGGTGATCCAGTCCGCGAAACAGGTCGGACAGAGCCGCTGGTCATCCACGGTCGAGCCGTCGACCTGCAACTGGACCGCACGAGCGAGGGCGTCTTCGACCGCTCGTCCACAGCCGTCGCACGGGTCGCTCATCGTCGGCACCCTCCGGCGGCGCGAGGTTCGTCCATGCGTCGGAGGTGCGCGGGCGGTAACTTAGTCGTTACCCGAATCCGGGCCGGCGGTCGTCGCGACCGCCCGCGAGCCGTGACGCGACGAGGCGGGGCGAGGCGAGGCGGGACGAGACGAGACCGAGTTACGTCGTGCGGAACGCGCGGTCGCCGGCGTCGCCCAGTCCGGGGACGATGTAGCCGTCGTCGTCGAGGTAGTCGTCGATGGCGACCGTCAGCAGGTCGACCTCGGGGAACTCGTTGTCGACGCGGAGCAGGCCGTCGGGCGCGGAGACCGCCGAGAGGACGAACAGCTTTTCGGGGTCGACGCCGGCGTTTTCGAGGATGTGGTCGAGGACCGAGCACATCGTCGAGCCGGTGGCGAGCATCGGGTCCGCCACGATGACGGTGTCTTTCTCCGTGATTTCGGGGAGCTTCACGTAGTCGATGGTGATGGGGAAGCCGCCGTCGTCGTCCATCCCCGCCTCCTCGTCGCGGCCGGCGGAGATGACGCCCTGCTTCGCCCGCGGGAACGCCTTGAGCAGCCCTTCCACGAACGGCGTCGCGGCGCGGAGCACGTTGATGATGACGACGTTGTCGAGCCCTTTCACGCGCTCGCCGGTGGTCTCCGCGAGCGGGGTCTGGATGGTGACGTACTCGGTCTCCATCGCGCCGTCGATTATCTCGTAGCCACAGATGCGGCCGAGTTTGACGAGGCCTTTCCGGAAGGCGACCTGCGTCGTCTCCACGTCCCGGAGGCGCGAGAGCGTGTCCTTCGCCAGCGCGTGCGTGATGAGGTACGCGTCGTCTCGGTCTTCGATGGGCATCTTACTGAGAAGGCGGTTTCCCGAAGGACATAAATGCGGCTATCGGCCGCCAGCGGTCGCCTGCGGGTAGTTCACGCGGAGAATGGGTCGGTGACCCATCCCGCGGTTTCAGTTCGTCACGAGGTACGTGACCGCCGTGAGCACGAGCGCCGCCGACGCGACGTTGACGACCGAGAAGGCCGCGAGGTCGATGTACGACAGGCCGTAGACGACCACCGCCGCGAACACAGTCGAGAGGACGAGATTCATCACGAACAGCACCCGCGGGTCGCCCTCGCTCCACTCTATCTCCTCGCCGCGCTTCTCGTCGTCGCCGCCGGCGCGCTCCGACTCGCTGCTCATCGGCGGCCCTCCGGGACCACGCCCGCGGCCGGGACCGAGTCGCGCTCTCGGATCGGCTCCGCGAGCGCGACTTCCTCGCCGGGGTCGGTCGGGAAGTCGCCGGCGTCCGCGGACGCGCCGGGGTCGAGCAGGTGGGTGTCGAGCGCGGCCGCGAGTGCGTCTTCGTCCATGTCGCGGCCGATAAACACCAGTTCGGTCCGCCGGTCGCCGTGGTCGTCGTGCCAGTCGAAGTCGGGGTGGTTGCGGCGGTAGGTGTCCTGTTCGAACTCGGGTCGGGAGGCGACCCACGGGCCGGCGGCGGTGACGTACGCCGACGGGCCGGCCTGACTGTAAGTGTAGTGAACGTCCTCGGCTCCGGCGACCCACAGCGACCCCTTCGCGCGAACGACCGAGTCGGGGAGGTCGCCCAGCACCGCGGCCGCGCCGTCGGGGGCCAGCGGCGCGCGGCGGCGGTAGACGAACGACGTGACGCCGTAGGTCGCCTCGGCGTGCGCGGTCTCGCCGTGGTGGGTACGGTCGTGGTCGCCGTGGTGGGTATGGTCGTGGCCGTGGTCATCGCGGTCTGCGTCCGCGCGTTCGTCGCGGCCGCGGTCGCCCTCGTTGTCGTCGCTTCCGCCCGTCTCGCCCTCCAGCGCCGCCCGCCAGCCGACGGGCGCGTCGGGGTCGTGGAGGTCCGACAGGAGCAGGTCCACGTCCACGTCGCCGCGGGTCGTCTCCACCACGGCCGCGCCCGGCCGGAGCGCTTCGACCGCGTCGCGGACCGCCGCGAGTTCCGCGTCGGAGACGAGGTCGCGTTTGTTGAGGACGACGAGGTCGGCGCTTTCGACCTGCTCGACGAGGAGGTCCGAGAGGGGGCGCACCGACCCGTCTCCCTCCACGGCGACGGTTCGGTCCGGGTCGCCGCCGCCGAAGGTGTCCGCGAACAGTCGCGAGTCGACGACCGTCGCGAGGCCGGCCACGTCGTAGCGGGCGGCTGCCCGCGAGGTGACGAACAGCCGGGCGACCGGCCCGGGCTCCGAGACGCCCGACGCCTCCACGACGAGGTGGTCGAACGACCGCTCGCGCGCGAGGCGGACGACCGCGGTTTCGAGGTCGTCTTGTAGCTCACAGCAGATACAGCCGTTCGACAGTTCGGTCACGCCGCCGCCGACCGCGAGGTCGGACTCCTCGGCAACGAGTTCGGCGTCGACGTTCACGGAGCCCATGTCGTTGACGAGCACGGCGATGTCGCGGTCGCCGGCGTTCGTCAACAGGTGGTTGAGAAGCGTCGTCTTGCCCGCCCCGAGACTCCCGCCCAGCACCGTCACCGGAATCGTCTCCCCCGCGTTCATGAGCGGGCCTACCGGGGCCGTACATATGAAATCGCAGGTAACCAGCGCGGACGTTCGTGAACGATACCCTTTTGTCCGACAGCGGGCGAGTGTGTAAACTGATGACGCTCGCCGCGCGCATCGAATCCTTCCGCGAACTCGTCGAAGAGTGGCTCCGCGGCCTCTACCACGGGATGATTTCGCACCCCGCCTACGAGAAGATAGAACAGCAGGCCGAGGACGACGAGGACGCGTTCATGCTCGCGTGCTTCCCCGACGCGTTCGGCATCCCCTCACCAATCTCCTATTACACCGCCGAACTGCTCCCCTATCTCGAAGACGAGTTCGAGGCGTGGGAGCGGCGGATGTGGGACCGCGGGTCGCTCCTCGAACGCAAGGGCCACCAGTACCACTTCTAACATGCGAAAATTCGTCTTCTTCGGCGGCAAGGGCGGCGTGGGCAAGACGACGATGTCGAGCGCCTACGCGGTCAAGTGCGCCCGCGACGGCGTCCGGACGCTCCTCGTGTCGACCGACCCGGCCCACAGCACGAGCGATGTGTTCGACCAGTCGTTCACCGACGAGCCCGCGGCGGTCGCGGGCGAGTCGAACCTCGCCGCGATGGAAATCGACCCCGAGACCGAGGTCCGCGAACATCTCATGGAGACGAAGCGGGCGATGGGCGACCAGGTCAGCCCGGCGATGGTCAACGAAATCGACCGGCAGATAGAGATGGCCCATCAGACGCCCGGCGCGTACGAGTCGGCGCTGTTCGACCGCTTTATCGACGTGATGCGCTCGGCGGACGACTACGACCGAGTCGTCTTCGACACCTCACCGACCGGCGGGACGCTCCGACTGCTCTCCCTGCCGGAGTACCTCGACGGCTGGATTCAGCGGCTCCTCCACAAGCGCAAGGAGTCGGTCAAACTGTTCGAACGCGCCGCCATCGGCAACAACGAGCCCCGGCGCATGGTGGACGGCGACCCCATCATCGCCCGCCTCGAACAGCGCCGCGACGACTTCTCGTTCGCCAAGACGACGCTCCAGGACGACGCCGCCTTCTTCCTCGTCGTGAACCCCGACGAGCTATCGCTCCGCGAGACTGAGCGCGCCATCGACCAACTCGACTCTTACGGCCTCGACGTGCGCGGCCTCGCGGTCAACCGCCTCACGCCCGAACCCGACCCCGACGAGTCGGGCCGGGGGGCGACGTTCTTGCGCGAACGAGTCAAGACAGAGCGCGAGCGACTCGACGACCTCCGCGAGAATTTTTCACCGCCGCTCGTCGCCGCCGTCGAGACGCGGGTCGCAGAGGTCAAGGGTGACTTCCTCGGCGAGGTCGCGGCCGAACTCGACGTAGACACCGCACCGGACACTCAGTAAGCTGTCACAACGAGCCGCGCGGCGGAAGTTTTCGACGCACATCTCCGAACGAACCTGTCGTTCGAACACGATACATTCCTATCTATCGTTACCATTAAGGGAGGCATTTTCGTTTCTCTCAATGGGGCAGCGTACCATGGTACAAGTCATTTGGTTGGTCGTCACGGTGCTTGCGTTGTTTACCGTCGGGTATCTCGGTTACTCCCGATATCTCGCGCAGTTCGTCGAACTCGACGACAGTCGTGAGACGCCAGCGCACAAGTACGAAGACGGTCAAGAATACGTTCCGGCGAAAAAGCCGGTGTTACTGGGGCATCACTATTCGAGCATCGCGGGCGGCGCGCCGATTGTCGGGCCGATTACGGCGGGCGTGGTGTGGGGCTGGGTCCCCGCGCTCGCGTGGATTGCGCTCGGGAACCCGCTTCTCGGGAGCGTCCACGACTTCGTGTCGCTGTCGAGCAGCCTGCGACACGACGGGAAGTCCATCGGCTACATCATCGGCGAGTACGTCGGCGAGCGCGGCAAGAACATGCTGTTGTGGTTCGCGTTTCTCACCATCGTCCTCGTCGTCGCGGTGTTCGCCCTCGTGGTGGCCATCGTGTTCAACGCCTATCCCGAGGCGGCCACGGCGAGCCTGGTGTACATCGTCCTCGCGGTGCTGTTCGGCGTCTACCTCTATCAGCTGAATCTCCCGTTCCTGCTCGGGACGGGTGTGTTCGTCGCGGCGATGTTCGTCGGCGTCTACGCGGGGATTCAGTACCCGATTGCGCTGTTCGAACCCGCGGCCCGCGCACCCGCCGAGACGTTTGTCCTGTTCTCCGGCTCCGGCGCGTGGCTCCCGGGCGCGAGTTCGTTCAACGGGAACACCGCGGCGTGGGTCCCGATTATCCTCGTCTACGGGGCGGTCGCCAGCGCCCTCCCGGTGTGGGTGCTGCTGCAACCGCGCGACTACCTCTCGTCGTTCCTGCTGTACGCGGGCGTCGGCGGCGCGCTCGTCGCCATCGTCGCGGGCACGTTCTTCACGACCCCGACGCAACCGCTCGTGACGAACCTCGAACCGTACTACGGCTTCATCGGTCGCTCCGGCGCGCCGCTGTTCCCGCTTCTGTTCATCACCATCGCCTGCGGGACCATCAGCGGGTTCCACTCGCTCGTCTCGTCGGGCACGACCTCGAAGCAACTGAACAAGGAGTCCGACGCGCGCGTCATCGGCTACGGCGGCATGCTCGGTGAGGGCCTCCTCGCCACCGTCGCGCTGGCGACGGTCGCCATCATCGCGCCCGACGTGGGCGGCGGTATCGGCCTCGCGCTGCCGACGTTCGCCGCGGGCGGCGGCGTCATCCTGTCCAGCTTCGGTATTCCGACTGACTTCGGCGGGCCGTTCATGGCGCTCGTGCTGGTCAGTTTCCTCCTCACGTCGACCGACACCGCGGTTCGCCTCGGTCGCTACATGATGGAGGAAATCGTCGGAACGCCCGAGACGCCGGTCGAGGAGTTCGCGACCAACCGCTACGGCAACGCGTTCGTGCAGTCGCTGCCGGCGTACATCCTCATCACGAGCGGCTCGTGGCTGACGCTCTGGCAGCTGTTCGGGGGCGCGAACCAGCTGCTCGCCGCGCTGGCGCTCCTGACTGCGACCGTCTGGCTCGCCAACTGGGACGACTCCAAGCAGCTTCTCAGCACGGGCCTGCCGATGGCCCTCATGACGACCATCACGTCGCTGGGCCTGCTGTGGCTCGCGTTCCACGACAACCTCTACGCGAAGTTCATGAACCCCGAGTGGATGGCCTCGGCGGGCACCTTCGCGATGGTGTCGGCGGTCGTCCAAATCGTCCTCGCGCTGGTGCTCGTCTATCTGGCGCTGTCGCTGGCGAAAATCGGCTACGACAACATCAAAGACGCCCGGAGTTCGGGCGGCGGTGGCGGTCGCGGCGGTCGCCCGCAACCGGGCGACGACTGACGCGCGGTCGTTCGCCGTTCGGCCTCTGACCACCGACCCTTCGACTCCGTTTTTCTTACCGACGCAACTTCCTGAGGACCCGCCCTAACAGCCCGTCTGAGACCGCCGGCGACCCGTCGCTCCAGAGGGTGAACGCGGCGACCGAGTCGGCGTTCCGGCTCGCCACGGCGTCCTCGTCTGCCGGCGCGACGACGGCGACGTTCATCTCGTAGTGACCGTAGTAGCCGAACTTCAGGAGCGTCCGGTCCGCGAACTCGGACACGAACGTCCGGACTTCCTCCGGCACCGCGTCGGCGACGAGGACGAAGGTGAAGTCCGTCCCGTAGTGTTCCTCGTCGGGGTCTATCCACTCGTCGGCGAGCGCGTGGCCCAGTTCGACGAGCCGTTCGAGTTCGGCGACCGTCACCGACTCGACCCGCCGCGCGAACATGTACTCCATCGCGTGGTGGTTGGCGTAGTTGATAGACCGGTGGAGGAACTGCTTTTGGCTCTCCATCCGCATCGAGCCGAACAGGTCGAACCGCTCGCCGCGGACGGCGTACTCCCGCTCCAAGTCGTAGTTGTACATGAGTCGCTCGGCCACCCGGTCGAGGTATTCGTCGTCCCACTCGGGGCGGTCGAGGGCGGGAGCCGAGGCCGACTCGGTCGACGCGTCCGCCCCGCCCGGCTCGTCCTGCGTTCCGGCTCCCTCGGCGTCCTCGGGTTCGACGCTCCTCATTCCTCGTCGGGGTCGTAGGGCACGGCGTCGCCCGACACGGCCGGCGAGCCGAGCGCGAGCAGTTCGACCGGCTCCGCGGCGTCCTCGGGGTTGTACGCCCGGTGGGGGCTCTCGGGGTCGGCGACGAACAGCCCGTCGGTGCCGACTTCGAACGTCTCGTCCGGCGTCTCGACGAACAGCGTGCCCGAGAGGACGTAGAACGCCTCCTCCTGTTCTGTGTGGTAGTGGTACGAAAGCGGCACTTGCTCGCCGGGGGCGGCCCGGAAGCGGTTGAGCGCGACGGTCTCTAAGCCCCCCTCACCGCCGATGCGGCGGAGTTCGCACGGGCGGTCGTCGGCGGGCTCGACGGCGGTTGCGTCCACGACGCGATATCCCATGAGACGGAGCAACACGTTCGACCGTATAAGCCCGTCGCGACCCGCCCGGAAACCAAGGTTTATTCGTGAAGGTTTCGAAGCGCGGCGCATGGGAGGTTCGACCCGCGAGGGGTGCGGTCGGTGTTCGATGACGACCGTCGTGGACGCAACCGCCGACGAGTCTCGCGACCCGTTCGGCGACGACCGAATCGAACTCGACGCGTCGGCGCTTCGGGCCGCGTCGCCGGCGGCGTGGCTCGGCCAACTGTCGGCTCGCCTCGACGCGGCCGCCGAGCGCTTCGTCTACGGCGACCGCTAGACGTTCTCACCCGTGTGCGAACCTGTCCCCTCGTAGAGTTTATACCGTCTGGCACGTACTCCCGTCAACGACAATGGAAGAGAGCATCTCCGGGTTCAAACGCCGTGGCACCTGGGACGAGGTCGTCGAACACGGGGAGCGAATCACCCGCGCGCTCCGCGACGCCGACGTCGACAGCACCGCCTTCGACGACTGGGACGAGTGGCGACCGAAGTCCCACGAGCGACTCGGTGAGGACGTAAACGAGAAGACGGCCCAGCAGGCCAGCGTCGGCGAGGGCGAAGGCGAGAAGGCTGGCAAGACGCCCAACGACGACCTCAAGACGGCGGGCGAGAAGCTCTCTCGGTCCTACGAGCGGGTCGAGGAGGGCGACAACGAGGGAGCCGTCGAGTCGTGGCAGGACTCCATCAACTACGTCGCCCGCGCGGCCGACTCCGCCGGGCGGAAGGCGCTGCGGAAGGTCGAGGACACGGTCTACCGCAACGTGATGACCCAGTTGGCACCGTACTACTTCGACAACGAACTCGTGAGCGCGAACATCCAGCGGGTCGGCCGCGGCTCCGGCGACGAGCGGTTCGTCTTCGAGGTGAACGTCAACGACGACGAACTGAAGTCGATGGTGTCGGAGACGCTGCGCGACTTCGAGGACGAAATCGACCGCTGGCACATCGACACGCCGAAAGAGACCGAGGTCGCGGAGGCCGTCGAGGGCGTGGAGGTGCCGACGACCGACGAGGAACACCGGTCTAACTGGACGACGAACTGAGCCGGGTCCGGGTTCGGCTCGACTCGCTCGACTCGCCGCCCGCCGCCCGCCGTCGTCGGCAGTCGCCGCCATCGACAATACTGATACCGCTCGCCCGCGACCCTCCGGTATGCCCGAGCCGCTCCGAGTCGAGTCCGGCGAACTGACCGCAGACGAAATCCTCGACGCGCTCCGCGAGGGTCGCCGCGTCGTCGTCCAAGCGGAACTGCTCGGCGGCGTCCACGAGGTGACGCTCCGCCACGACGGGACGGTCTTTTACTGCGACACGCCGACGACGCTCCACAAACACGAGGACGAAGACGGGATGCGCGCCTGCGTGCTGAAGATGGGCTACGCGAAAGAGTAGCGTCGGTGCGGTTCCCGGCCGCGGCGGCCGCTCGCTCGCCTGTAAGTGAGGGTTTAATCCGACGCACGGCGAACAGGTGTGCATGGCCGACGCACCGGATATGGGCGAACTGATGGAGACCGAGGACCCGAACTTCGGACAGGTCCTCGCGTGCGTCTTCGGCATCCAGAGCCACGAGAGCCGGACGTATCTCGCACTACTCGACAACCCCGGAAGCACCGTCGCGGAGTTGGCGGAGGTACTCGACCGCGACCGCAGCAACGTCAACCGCTCTTTGACGACGCTCCTCGACAAGGGCCTCACCGAGCGCAAGCGCCGCCTGCTCGACCCCGGCGGCTACGTCTACCAGTACACGGCGACCCCGCTCCCCGAGGCCAAGGAGATGATGCACGCCGCGCTCGACGAGTGGGCGGAGGACGTTCACGCCCGAATCGACGCCTTCGGCGAGTCGTAGGCTCGCGGCCGACCGCGTCCCCGGTGAGCCTGTCGCCCGGCAGGTGCCGCCCAAACCCGCCCGCTTTTGTCCCTCTGGTGCCACCGCCCGAGCAATGAGCCTCGAACTCACGGCACCCGCCCCCGAGGAGCCATCCGTCGCCGCCGACGGCACCTGGCTCGAATGTATCGCGTGCGGCGCGCAGTTCGCGCCGTTCGAGGACGTTCGGTACACCTGCGACGACTGCGACGGCCTCCTCGAAGTGCGCTACGCGTCCCCGCCGACCTGGGACGACTTCGAGGGCCGCGGCGTCTGGCGCTACAACGCCGCGCTCCCCTTCGAAGCGGGCGTTTCTCTCCCCGAGGGCGCGACGCCGCTCCACGAGGTACCCCGCCTCGAAGCCGACGTGGGCGTCGAGACCCTCCGCGTCAAACACGAGGGGATGAACCCCACCGGCTCGTTCAAGGACCGCGGCATGACCGTCGGCGTCCGCGTGGCGAAGGAACTCGGCGTCGGCCGCCTCGCCTGCGCCTCGACCGGCAACACCTCGGCCGCGCTCGCCGCCTACGGCGCGCGCGGCGGGATGGAGACGCTCGTGCTCCTCCCCGCCGGGAAGGTCGCCGCCGGGAAAATTGCACAGGCGTCGCTCCACGACGCGCGCATCCTCGAAGTCGACGGGAACTTCGACTCCTGTCTGGACATCGTCCAGGACCTCGCCGCCCGCGGCGAGGCGTACCTCCTCAACTCGCTGAACCCCTTCCGGCTTGAGGGCCAGAAGACCATCGGCCTCGAAATCTTAGAGGAGTTCCACGAGGACTACGGCAGCTACCCGGACCGAATCGTCCTCCCCGTCGGCAACGCGGGCAACACCGCCGCGCTCTACAAGGCGTTCCGCGAACTCGTCCAGTCGGGCGCGCTCGACGCCGACGACGTGCCGAAACTGACCGGCGTGCAGGCCGAGGGCGCGGCCCCGATGGTCGAGGCCGTCGAGAACGGCTGGGACGAGACCCGCCGCTGGGAGGACGTCGAGACGCGCGCGACCGCCATCCGCATCGGCAACCCGGTCAACGCGCCGAAGGCGCTCCCCGGCATCCGCGAGACGGACGGTACTGCCGTCGCCGTCTCCGACGAGGAGATCACCGAGGCGCAGCGCGACCTCGCGGCCGAGGGCGTCGGCGTCGAACCCGCCTCCGCCGCCTCGGTCGCCGGCCTCCGCAAACTCCGCGCCGAGGGCGTCGTCGATGCGGACGAACAGGTCGTCTGTCTCACGACGGGCCACCTGCTGAAGGACCCTGACGCGGCGTTCGAAGCGGGCGACGACCCCGAACCCGTCCCGAACGACACCGAAGCGGTCCTCGAACACCTCGCCGAGTAGGCGCGCCGCCCGGCCCGGTGCCGACCGTCGACCGTCGCTGACCGTCGCTGACCGTCGCTGACGGCCGAACACGACGGCGCTCGCCGCGGTCCGACCGCCGGCGATGACGCGCGTCGGGTGCGCGTCTGACACATTCTTTTCATTCTGTGGTACGTCGTGACACACGATGTCGCTCAGCAGTATGCCGACCGGGACCGTCAGCCGGGACGGGTCCGGTTCGAGAACGTACCCGCCGGACGGAATCGACAACGGGCCGTCCGAAACCGCGTCTTCGGCCTCCGCAGCCCCCGCGTCTTCGGCCACGTCCACCAACGCATCCACGGCCTCGTCAGCGCCCTCGTCCTCACCCGCATCCCCGCCCGCGTCCGCGACTCCGTCAGCACAGGCGTCCACGGCCTCGCAGTCGCGCGGCCGTCAGCAGTCGCGCGGTCGCCGCTCGTCGCCCCCCGCCGACGCGCGGGGCCGAGACGCCCTCCAGCGCGAGAACGAGGCGCTTCGGCGCGCGAACGCCCGGCTCAATGCTCGACTCGACAGCGCCGACGCCGACCGACAGAAGATAATCGACCGCTACGAACGGCTGCTGGCCGAGCGTCGGGACGGGAGCCGAAAACAGACCCGCGGCCGCTCAGGTCGGCGGAACGGGCGGTCCCGTCGCTCGGGGGCAGAATCGAACGCGGCCGACGCGGTTCGGACTGCCGTCGGTCGCGTTGTCGACCGGGTCGCGTCGGCGCTCGGCCGACGGTAGCTCGTCTCGTTTTTTCAGAAGATTCGGGTCGGCAGCTTCAGAGCGTGATGAGGTCCACGTCGATGATGCGGTCGTCGGCGAGGAGCTTCTCGCGGACGCTTTCGGGAACGTCGTCGTCGAGGTTGTAGACGGTCAGCGCCTCGCCGCCGGCCTTCGCGCGGCGGGCGTTGAACATCCCGGCGATGTTCACGTCGTTCTCGCCGAGGACGGTCCCGATGAAGCCGATGACCCCCGGCTTGTCGTAGTTGCGGGCGACGAGCATCTGGCCGTACGGGATGGCGTCCAGACGGTAGCCGTTGATGCGGACGATGCGCGGGTCCTCGCCGGTGAAAAGCGTCCCAGAGACGGTCATCTCCTCGTCGCCGTTGCGGACGGTGACGGTCACGAGGCTCTGGAAGTCGTCCGACTGGCGGGACTTCGACTCGACGACCTCGATGCCGCGCTCCTCTGCGACCTGCGGGGCGTTGACGGCGTTGACCTGCCATTCGAGCGGCGCGAAGACGCCCTTCAGCGCGGAGGCCGTGACGAGTTCGATATCCTCGGCGGCGATGTCGCCGGTGTAGGTGACCTCGACCTCGTTGAGGCGCCCGCCCAGCAGTTGGGCGGCGATTTTGCCGGCGGTCTCGGCGAGGCCGATGTACGGCTGGATGCGCGGGAAGGCGCTCTCGTCGACCGAGGGCGCGTTGAGCGCGTTGATAACGGGTTCGTCGCGGAACGCGGCGACCACTTGGTCGGCCGTCGAGACGGCGACGTTCTCCTGTGCGGCCGAGGTGGACGCGCCGAGGTGCGGCGTGACGACCACGTCGTCGACGGACAGAAGCGGGTTGTCGGGCGAGACGGGTTCGTCGGCGAACACGTCGACCGCGGCCCCGTCGATGACGCCGGCGTCGACGGCCTCGGCGAGGGAGGCCTCGTCGACCACGCCGCCGCGGGCGCAGTTGATGAGGTAGCCGCTGCCCATCGTTTCGAGTTCGTCGGTGGAGATGAGCCCCTCCGTCTCCGGGGTCAGCGGCGTGTGGACGGTGAGGAAGTCGGCGCGAGAGAGACAGGCGTCGAACTCGACGAGCTCGGCACCGAGTTGGTCGGCGCGCTCCTCCCCGATGTAGGGGTCGAAGGCGACGATGTCCATCCCGAGCGACGAGAACTTCTTTGCGACCTCCTGGCCGACGCGGCCGAGGCCGACGACGCCGAGGGTCTTGCCGTTGACCTCGTTGCCGAGGTAGTCGGACTTGGCCCACTCGCCGTCTTTCAGGCGGGCGTGGGCCTGCGGAATCGAGCGCGCGGCGGCGAAACCCATCGCGACCGTGTGCTCGGCGGCGGCGCGGACGTTCCCCTCGGGCGCGTTGGCGACGATGACGCCGTGTTGGGTCGCGGCGTCGATGTCGATGTTGTCGACGCCGATGCCGGCGCGTCCGACGATGACGAGGTCGGGTGCCGCCTCGAACACCTCGGCGGTCACCTGCGTTCCGGAGCGGACGATGAGCCCGTTCGCGTCGGAGACGGCTTCGAGCAGCGCGTCACCTTCGACATCGTACGCGGTCTCTACCTCGTAACCGGCCTCGCGTAACCGGTCCAGACCCGCGTCGGCGATCGGGTCCGTGACGAGTACCTTCATGCGCGTAGGGTCTGACCCGTGCGGGTTAAGGGTTGTCACAACGGCCGATATCGTGACATTGAGACTGTCTCGCATGGGTTGGCGTCCCAACACGTTCGCCCACTAGTATTATCTGCGCGAGTCCGATAGATTCAGTAGATGGTCTTCCGTCCCGAGAACGCTTCGCCGGCGACGCAACCGCCCGAGGTGTCGCTTCCGGACTCCGGGTCCGTACTCATCGCCGGCCCGACGATGACGCGGAAGCGGCGGCTCATGCTCTCGATGCTCGCGCCCGGCGAGCGTACCGACGCGGGGACGGTCGTCGTGACGACGAAAAAGCCCGCCCCGAGCATCGCCCAGGAGCTGTCGTACATCAGCGGGTCGCCCCCGGAGCAGTTCGAGGTCATCGACACGACGAGCGTCGCCGACCTCCTCGATGACCGCGCCGACGCGGAGAACCTCCGGTACGTCTCCAGCCCCGGCGACCTGACCGGCATCGGCATCCACCTGACCGAGTCGCTCCGGGAGCACTACGAGGCGAGCCGGTCGGCCCGCGTCGGTCTGCACGTTCTTTCGACGCTCGTGATGTACACCGACCTCAAACGGCTGTTCCAGTTCCTCCACGTCATCACGGGCCGCATCTCCGCGGCCGGGTTCACGGGCGTCTTCACGCTCGACACCGGCTTCGTCGACGAGCGCGAACTCGCGCTCCTCAAACAGCCGTTCGACGGCTTCGTCGAGACGCGCGACACCGACGGCGACCCCGAGTTCCGGGTCCGCGGCCTCGACGACGGCCCGCGGTCGTGGACGCCGCTTCGAATCTGAGCGGGTTCCGGAGGCGGCCGGCGAGTCTTCTCACGACAGGTGCGTCACCGCGAGGTCGACCAGCGGCGAGTTCGCCCGGTCGAACGTCGCGATGGCCCCCGACCACTCGTCGTGCGGGTAGATGGCGACGACGACTTCGTCGAACCACCTGATGACAGCGTTCAACTCACCGTAGTCGTCGAGTTCGGGTTCGCTGACGGGCTCGCCGAGCGCCTTCATAACGAGTGTCTTCACGCGCTCGGTGCGCGCGTCCGGTTCGAGCGCCTCGTCGATATCGTCGCGGAGGTAGAGCAGTTCGAACGCCTCGCCGTCGTACTGGCCGACCGCGCGCACCTCGGCCTCGTCGAGGTCGTGCAGGCTTCGGACGAACTGTCGGAGCGGACTGTCTCCTTCCTCGCCGAAGTCCCCTGCAAGGTCGGCTTCGACGTCGCTGAGCGTCTCGTGTTCGGCGTCGTGCAGGTCGTCCATACGTGTTGTCAGGGAGACGATGGATAAATAGCTGTGCGCGGTCACCCCGGTTTCCCGGCGGTCGGCTCGCCAGCGTCCCTCCCGCGCCGCATAACTGCCGACGCGGAAGCTTTGAAACCCCACGGCGACGACGGGCAGATATGCGCATCATCGCCTTCGACTTCGACGGCACGCTCTCGGACTCCGAGATGACGGTCCTCCTCGGCAAGAAGAACGGCACGGCCGACGAGATGGCCGACATCACCGAACGAGCCATGAACGACGAGCTGAGCTACGCGGAGAGCCTCCGGTCGCGCGCCCGCCTCCTCGAAGGTCTCGAAGAGGAACTCGCAGAGGAGGCCTACGGCGAGGTGGAACTCCGACCCGGCGCGGCCGACCTCATCCGGCGCCTCCGCGACTACGGCCACCACGTCGCCATCTTCACCGGCGGCTTCGAACGCGGCGTCGAGCGCGCGCTCGAAAAGGAGGGCGTCGAGGTCGACGACATCGTCTCGAACCGCCTGCCCGTGAAGGGCGGCCGACTCACCGGCGGCGTGGAAGGGTCGCTCATCGAGGGCACGAAGGACACGGCGCTGGAGACTCACGCCGCCGAACTCGACGTGCCCATGGACCGAACGGTCGCGGTCGGCGACGGCGCGAACGACCTTCCGATGCTCGAAGTCGCCGGCCTCTCGGTCGGCTTCGTCCCCAAGGACGCGGTCCGCCCGGCCTGCGACGCCGTCGTCGCCTCCATGGACCGACTCGGAAAGCTCTTCGAGAGCCACGGGATTCTCGACGCCGACGAGTAGACTGCTTGGGGTCTGCTAACACTTATCATATTCCGTCCCGTAACACCGACCATGGCAATCAGCGACGTCAACACGCCCGAACTCTGGGTGGCGGGCTTCGCCTTCGTGGTTCTCGCGCTCGCCGCCCTGTTCGAGGGTGTCGTCCTCCTCGATTTCCGCACACTCGGCGTCGACGAATCGATTCCCGCGGCCGCGGCGGTCGTGGGGACGATGCTGGCGCTGTGGTGGTTCGACGACGGGTGAGCGCGCCCGGCGAGTGCGACGGTGAGCGCCCGCGGCCTTGACCCGACCCCGGCCCCGGCCCCGAATTCGAATCTGACCCGAACCGACGCTGAACCGCTCTTTCTGCGACCGCGCGGACCTCGGAGCGACGCGACCGAACGGGGACAACGATTAAGTCGGTGTGTAAAGTATGCTTTACTGTAAAGCGAACTTTCCACCCGGTCTTCGACCCGGCGCTTTACACAGAACTATGACACAGGTCCAACGCTCACCGACGCCTCGGCTCTCCAGACGACGGCGGTACCGACGCCTGCTGTTCGGTTCCATCGGAGCGGGCGTCCTCGCCTCCCTCGTCCTCCGATTCCTCGACTACCCCGTCCTCGGGGAAGCCGTCTACTGGCTCGGCATCGTCGCCGCGCTCGCCGTCTGGCGCGGCACCGACGTCGCGCTGTTCGACGAGCGCGACCGCTCGCTCGAACGGCGGGCGAGTCAGCTCACCATGACCGTCGCCGCGGTAATCCTCGTCCTCGGTGCGTCCGCCGCCCGGCTCGGCGCGACGCTCGGGCTGTTCGAGGTCTCGCCGTTCGTCTCGGGCGCGCTGTACGGCTTCGTCGGACTGTTCGGTCTCTTCGCCCTGTGCTACCTCTGGGTCCGCGCTCGGACATGAAAAACGGGGTCCGAACGCGCCGCGAGGCCGCCGACCTCAGTCAGGGCGAACTCGCAGAAGCGGTCGGCGTCACCCGACAGACCATCAACGCCATCGAGCGCGAGCGGTACGACCCTTCGCTCGAACTGGCGTTCAAGCTGGCGGCGTACTTCGACTGCCGCGTCGAGGACCTCTTCGACCCGGAACTCGACGGCGACCTGACCGCCTAAAAAATCAGCTCGCCGTTTTTCGGACGCTTCCTCACCGATTCAGCGTGTGAATCGCCTGTCCGAGCGCGTTCTCGGCGGCCTCCATGACCGCTTCCGCGAGCGTCGGGTGGGTGTGGATGGTCGAGGCCACGTCTTCGAGCGTCGCGCCCATCTCGATGGCGAACGCGAGTTCGGCGATGAGTTCGGAGGCCTCGGGGCCGACGATTTGCGCCCCGAGGACGAAGCCGGACTCCTCGTCGGCGACGACGCGGACGAAGCCGTCGGCGTGGTTCGTCGTCAGCGCGCGGCCGGACGCCCGGAAGGGCATCTGGCCGACGACGGGCGAAAAGCCGGCCTCCTCGGCGTCGGCTTCCGTCATGCCGACCGTACCGATTTCGGGGTCGGTGAAGACGGCGGCGGGGACGGCCTGACTGTCGAAGGCGACCGGTTCGCCGGCGACGTGCTCGGCGGCGACGATACCCTCCTTCGAGGCGACGTGCGCGAGCATCGGCGTGTCCTCGACCACGTCGCCGACGGCGTAGATGTGCTCCACGTCGGTGCGGCGGCGGTCGTCGACCGAGAGGAAGCCGCGGTCGTCGGCTTCGAGGCCGGCGCTTTCGATGTCCATCGTGTCGGTGACGGGCGACCGCCCGACGGCGACGAGCACCTTGTCGGCGCGGTACTCGTTTTCCTCGCCGTCTTCGGTCTCGGTCGTCACCATGATGCCGTCGTCCTCCTCGCGCCAACCGCTCGCGCCCTCGCCGAAGTGCATGTCGATGCCGAGCTCTTCGGCGCGCTTGCGGACGACGCGGGCCACGTCGGACTCGTAGCCCGGCAGGATGTCGTCGAGCATCTCGACGACGGTCACGTCCGCGCCGAGTTTCGCGAACGTCGTGGACAGCTCCATCCCGATGTAGCCGCCGCCGACGACGACCAGTCGCTCCGGGACGGTGTCGGCTTCGAGGGCGTCGCGCGACGACCACACCGGCTCGTCCCCGAAGTCGAAGCCGGGAATCTGGATGACGCGCGAGCCGGTGGCGATGATACAGTGTTCGAACTCGATGGTCTCCGAGCCCTGCCCCTCGCCGCCGTGGGCGATGCGGACGGCGTTCTCGTCTTTGAACCGGGCGGTGCCCTCGACGAGGTTGACGCCGTTGGCCTTACAGAGTTTCTCGACGCCGCCGGTGAGTTGGTCCACGACGCCGCTTTTCCAGTCGCGCAGTTGCGACATGTCGACGACGGGGTCGGCGTGGATGCCCATCTCCTCGGCGTGGCCCGCCTCGTGGGCGAGGTTCGCGCCCGTGATGAGCGCCTTCGAGGGGATACAGCCGTAGTTGAGGCAGGTGCCCCCGTAGGCGTCCTTCTCGACCAGCGTCGTGTCGATGCCGTTCTGTGCGGCGCGGATGGCGGCGACGTAGCCGCCGGGTCCCGCGCCGATGACGAGCAGTTCGGTTCCGGTTGCGATGTCTCCGACGACCATTATTCTAACACCAGCAGTTTGGGGTCTTCGAGCAGTTCCTTCACGCGGTTCGTGAACCGAGCGCCCTGCGCGCCGTCGACGACGCGGTGGTCGAACGACAGCGAGAGGGTGAGGACGTTTCGCGGCACGACCTCACCGTCGACGACCCGGGGCTTTTCTTTGATGGCTCCGAGCGCGAGAATCGCCACCTCGGGGTAGTTGATAATCGGCGTGGCGTACTCGCCGCCGATGCCGCCGACGTTGGTGATGGTGAAGGTGCCGCCGCGCATCTCCTCGGGCGCAATCTTGCGGTTGCGGGCCTTCTCGACCTTCTCGTTCATCTCGTCGGCGAGTTCGAGCATCCCCTTGCGGTCCGCGTCGTGGACGACGGGGACGAGCAGACCGGCGTCGGTCGCGGCCGCGACGCCGATGTTGTACTCGTCGCGCAGGACGATTTCCTCGTTTTCCTCGTCGAGCTGCGAGTTGAGGTACGGGAAGTCCTTCAGCGCCGCGATGACGGCCTTCATCACGAACGGCATGTAGGTCAGCCGCGAGCCGCGCTCCTCTGCGACGGGCTTGAGCTGTTCGCGCAGTTCGACGAGCTCCGTCACGTCCACCTCGTCGTGGTGGGTGACGTGCGGAGCGGTGTACTTCGACCGCTGCATCTGATCGCCGATGGCCTTGCGGACGCCCTTGTAGGGGACGCGCTCGCCGGCACCGGGGCCGGACTCGGGCGGTGCGGATTCACTCGTCGCTTCGCCCGTCGCCTCGGCGGTCGCGGTCCCGGCGTCTGCCTCGGCGGCCACCGCCTCGGCGTCCGCGGCCTGCGCCTCGCGCTGTGCTTGGGCGTACTCCTGGACGGCCTCGGGCGAGACGAACGCCTCGCCGTCGCGCATCTCCGTCGCGGGGACGGCGTCGATGTCGACGCCCTCCTCCTTGGCCAGCGCGCGGGTCGCGGGCGCGGCGAGCGTCTGTTTTCGGTCGGCGCTCTCGGCCGGCGCGGACGCGGATGCGGAGGTGGACGCAGACGTCCCCTCGTCGCGCTTCGCGGTCGCGGACTTCCCGTTGGTCTGGACGGTCCGCGGGCCGCTGGATTCGTCCTCGTCGCCGTCGTCGTCCGCGGCGGCGCGAACGTCGCCTTCGGTCACGCGGCCGCTCGGGCCGCTGCCGTCGACGGCGTCGAGGTCGACGCCGAGTTCGCGGGCGAGGCGGCGGACGCTCGGCGGGGCGAACACGCGCCCGCCGGAACTGGACTCGTCGTCGCTAGCGCCGTCGGCGTCGTCGGCGTCGTCGCTCTCGGCCGACTCAGACCCGGCCGCGTCGGCGGCCTCTGCGGCCTCCTCGTCGTCACCATCCTCCTGAATGGTGATGATGACGTCGCCGACGGGGACGACATCGCCCTCCTCGGCGAGGAGTTCCTTCACCGTCCCGTTGAACGGCGAGGGCACGTCGACGAGCGCCTTGTCGGTCTCGACCTCCGCGAGCACCTGGTCTTCGGTTACCTCGTCGCCCGGCGCGACGTGCCACGTTACGAGTTCGCCTTCCGCGACGCCTTCACCGACGTCGGGGAGTTTGAATTCCTTGAGCGCCATCGTTCAGAAGTTCACCGCCTCACGAATACCTTCTTCGACGCGGGCGACCGACGGGAGGTAGTAATCCTCCAGCGCGTACAGCGGGTACGGCACGTCGTAGCCCGCGACGCGCTTGACCGGCGCTTCCTGGTAGAGCAGCGCCTCCTCCTGAATCGTCGCCGTGATTTCGGCCCCGAGACCGCCGTTCTTCGGGGCCTCGTGGACGACCACCGCGCGGCCGGTCTTCTTGAACGACTCCACGATGGTCTCGCGGTCGAGCGGCGAGATGGTGCGGATGTCCACGACTTCGGCGTCGATGCCCTCTTCTTCGAGGTTCTCGACGGCTTCGAGCGTCGGGCGCGTCATCGCGCCGAAGGTGAACACGGACACGTCCGTGCCCTCGCGGCGGACGGCGGCCTCGCCGATGGGAACCGTGTAGTCGTCTTCCGGGACCTCGCCGCGGAACGCCCGGTAGATGAGCTTCGGCTCCATGAAGATGACCGGGTCGGGGTCGCGGATGGCGGAGATGAGAAGCCCCTTCGTGTCGTACGGCGTCGAGGGAATGACGACCTTCAGGCCGGCCTCGTGCGCGTAGAACATCTCCTTGGACTCCGAGTGCGACTCGGGGGCGCGGATGCCGCCGCCGTAGGGCGCACGAAGCACCATGGGGAGCGTGTAGCGGCCGCGGGTGCGGTTGCGGAACCGCCCCATGTGGCTCACGATTTGGTCGAAGCCGGGGTACATGAAGCCGGAGAACTGAATCTCGGGGACCGGCTTCAGCCCCATCGCGGCCATGCCGATGGCCGTGCCGACGATGCCCGATTCGGCCAACGGCGTGTCGATGACGCGGTCGTCACCGAACTCGTCCCAGAGGCCCTCCGTGGCCCGGAAGACGCCGCCGTTCTTGCCGACGTCTTCGCCCATGACGAGCACCTCGTCGTCGAGGTTCATCTCGGTGTAGAGACCGTCCCGTACCGCCTGCACGATGGTGAGGTTCTGACTGCTCATTCTCGGAGGAATCCTTCGTCGCCGAACTTCTCGCGGAGCGCCTCGAACTCCTCGTACTGCGCTTGAATCTCCGGGGTTCGCTCGGCGTATGCGTGGTTGAACATCTCGCTCGGGTCCGGACGCGGGTCGGACTCGGCCGCCTCGATGGCGTCCGCGACCCGCCCTTTCACGTCTTCTTCGATGGCCTCGACGGCCTCGTCGTCGATGCGGCCCGTCTCGCGGAGGAACGCCTCCAGCCGCGGGATGGGGTCTTTCGCCTTCCACTTCTCGACTTCCTCGTCGTCGCGGTAGACCGTCGGGTCGTCGGCGGTCGTGTGCGCGCCGAAGCGGTACTGGACCGCCTCGATGAGCGTCGGACGGCCCTCGCCCTCGCCGGGGTTCTTCGCCTTGTCGAGCGCCGCCTTCGTCACGGAGTAGACCGCGAGCGGGTCCATCCCGTCGACCTGCACGCCGTCGATGCCGTAGGCGGTCGCCTTCTGCGCCAGCGTCTCGGACGCGGTCTGTCGCTCCCGCGGCACCGAGATGGCCCACTGGTTGTTGTTACAGAAGAATACGTTCGGCGTGTCGAAGACGCCCGCGAAGTTCAGCCCCTCGTGGAAGTCGCCCTCGGAGGTCGCGCCGTCGCCGAAGTAACAGATGACGGCCGTGTCGTCCTCGCCGCGGAGTTTCTTCGCCCACGCCGCGCCGGTCGCGTGCGGAATCTGCGAGGCGATGGGCACCGCCGGCGGAAAGATGTTCACGCCCTCGGGCATCTCGTTGCCCTTCTCGTGGCCCATCCAGTACAGAAGCGTCTGCTTCAGCGGGAGCCCCCGGAGCAGCGACGCGCCGTGTTCGCGATAGCTCGGGACCATCCAGTCCTGTTCGTCGAGCGCGATTGCGCTCCCGATCTGTGCGCCTTCCTGTCCCGACAGCGGCGGATACGTCCCCATCCGCCCCTGTCGCTGGAGACTCACCGCCCGCGTGTCGAAGTGTCGGGCGAGACGCATGTACCGGTACATCTCGACGAGCGTCTCGTCGTCGATGTCGGGAACCTCGCCGACGACGGTCCCGTCCTCGTCGAGCACTCGTACTTGGTCCTGCGGGTCGCGCTGAAGCACGCTCACGGGAGAACCCTCCTGTTCATGGCAAAATCGACACCCGCCGGCGTTATATTGTTTTCGTATATAATTTACTTTGACTCGGAATATTGCGTCTCCCGTCGTGCTATGTCAACTCACACGGGGTAAAATTGGACATTTTCGCTTCTAAACGATTCTTCCTGACGTTCATTCGTGTGAACCCACACATCACCGAGAAATAATCGGAAATATCGGCAGCGTTGCAGGTACGTTTCGGGGCGGGCGTGGAGTCCGACCCGGGCTGTCGAGTCACGCGGCGTGGGGTGGAGTAGAGAGACCGCTTACTGTCCGGCGGCCGCGCGGGCGGCCTGCCGCGCCTCCTCGACGCTCGACCCCTCGCGGAGCAGCGCGTCCACGAACAGTTCGCCGGCCTTGTACGACGACCGGACCATCGGCCCGGACGCGCAGTAGAGGAACCCGAGTTCGTCCTCCGCGACGCGACGCCACGTCTCGAAGGCGTCGGGGTGGACGTACTCGAACACGTCGAGGTGGCTCCGGGAGGGCTGGAGGTACTGGCCGAAGGTGACGATGTCAACGTCGGCCTCGCGGAGGTCCGAGAGCGTCTGGTAGACCTCGTGGGCGTGTTCGCCGAGGCCGAGCATGATGGAGGTCTTCGTGTGGATGTCGGACTCGTCTGTCACCTGCTGGAGCACCGAAAGCGACTGCTCGTAGCCGGCGCGGCGGTCCCGAATCGGCCACTGGAGGCGCTCGACGGTCTCGATGTTGTGGGCGATGACGTCGGGTCCGGCGTCGATTATCTCCCGGACGTGGTCGGGTTCGCCCTGGAAGTCGGGAATCAGCACCTCGACGAGCACCTCGGGGTCGCGGCGCTTGATTTCGCGGATGGTCTCCGCGAAGTGGGCCGCGCCCTGGTCCGGCAGGTCGTCGCGGTCCACGGAGGTCAACACGACGTAGTCGAGGCCGATTTCGGTCACCGCGTCGGCGACGTTCGCCGGTTCGTCGGGGTCCAGCGGCTCCATCCCGCCGGTCGTCACGTCGCAGAAGTTACACCCGCGCGAGCATCGGTCGCCCATGAGCATGAACGTGGCCGTGCCGGGGCCGTCGCGGCCGCTCCAACACTCCCCGAGGTTCGGGCAGTTCGCCTCCTCGCAGACGGTGTTGAGGTTCCGGTCCCGGAGCGTCGATTTGATATCGGTGAAGCGCCGGCCCGATGGCGGTCGCATCTTCAACCAGTCTGGCTTCCGCCGCGTGCGCATAGGCAGTTCTTGCGAGGCGACGGGCAAAAACGTGAGGATTGGTCCGCCGTCTGTCGGGTTGCCGGCGCAATCGCTCGCCGGAGGCGACCGAACCCGCGTCCTCGAGACGTTAGCCATCGCATGTGCGCCCCGTGCTATCACGCCTTGTTCAGAATCGTTCAAACACGCAGTTATATCACGAAATTCGAAACGTTCGGTTCGGATACATCACGACTTTCCATCAAACAGCATGTACGACCGTGCTAGATATATCACATAACTGAAAAACTTATATTCGAGTAAAGACTTCTATCGAGTATGAACTGGAAACACCGCCGCGACATGACGAAGGCCGAATCGAAGAAGCACGAGGCCACCGCGGGGACGAACTGGTCGTTCATCGCCGCGCTCGCCGGCGCCGCGTAAGCGGGCCAGCGCTTCGGACTCCGACTCCGCCTCCCCAACCCTCCCACCCACCACCACACTCCGCCGCGTTCCGCCGGAACGCCCCACCACCCACCAACCTCGGCCCTCCGTTTTCCGCTCGTTCAATACCCGCGAGCCACCGCGCCGGATGGAGAAACGCCTTTCCCCACGGACGACTCGGCTTCGTGTATGACGCTCGTCTTCGTCTCGTCCCCGACGCCAGCGCGCACCCGGAGGTGCGCCCAGTGAAAGTCGCCGAGGCGGTCCCCGAGTTCGCAGACGCCTTCGGGTTCGAGGAGTTCAACCGGATGCAGCGCGAGGCGCTGCCCGCCATCCTCGACACCGACCACAACGTCGTCGCCTCCGCGCCCACCGCCAGCGGGAAGACGGCGCTCGCCGAACTCGCCATCTGCCGCACGCTCCGCGACGAGGGGACGGCGCTTTTCATCGCGCCGCTCCGCGCGCTCACCACCGAAAAGGAAACGGAGTGGGAGCGCTTCGAGGACCTCGGTTACTCCGTCTACGTCGTCACCGGCGAGCGCGACCTGAATCCCCGCCGGGCCGCCCGCGCCGACATCCTCGTGATGACGCCCGAGAAGACCGACTCCGCGACCCGGAAACACGACTCGGCGCGCTACGCCTTCATCGAAGACGTCGACTGCGTCGTCATCGACGAGGTCCACCTGCTGGATTCCGAGACTCGCGGCGGCGTCCTCGAAGTCACCGTCTCGCGGATGCGCCGCATCTGCGACCCCCGAATCGTCGCGCTGTCCGCGACCATGCCCAACATCGACGACGTGGCGGCGTGGCTCGACGCGCCGGACGAGACGACCTTCGAGTTCGGTGACGACTACCGCCCGGTCGACCTCCACGCGGGCGTCGAGACCTACACCCACGGCGAGAACTCCTTCGCCGACAAGTACCGGCGGCTCTACCGCGCGTTCGACCTCGCGGAGCCGCACATCCGCGACGGCGGCCAGTCGCTCGTCTTCGTCTCCTCGCGGCAGGACGCCGTCCGCGCGGCCGCCAAGGCCCGCGACGAACTCGCCAAGCGCGACGTGCCCATCGGCGCGCGCGGCGACTACGACTTCCACAACGAGGCGAAGGAACTGAGCAACGATTCGCTCGCCAAGGGCGTCTTGGACGGCGTCGGCTTCCACCACGCCGGCCTCTCGCGGGACGACCGCGAGGCCGTCGAGGAGTGGTTCAAGAAGGGAAAGATTCAGCTCCTGTTTTCGACCTCCACGCTCGCGTGGGGCGTGAACCTCCCCGCCCGCTGTGTCGTCATCCGCGACACGAAACACCACGACCCGCTCGAAGGCGAGGTGGACATCTCGCCGCTCGACATCCTCCAGATGCTCGGGCGCGCGGGCCGCCCCGGCTACGACGACGTTGGCTACGGCTGGGTCGTCTGCGACCGCTCGGACCAGAACAAGTACCGCCGCCTGCTCCGCGAGGGCAAGGAAATCGAGTCGCGCCTCGCGGAAGACCTCGACTCGCACCTCAACGCCGAAATCGCGATGGGGACCATCCGCGACCTCGACGACGTCATGTCGTGGTTGGAGACGACGTTCTACTACCGGCGGGCGCAGTCGAACCCGGCGGCCTACGATTTCGAAGACCTCCGCGAGCGCGTCCGCGACGTGCTCGACCGCCTCGTCTCCCGCGGCTTCGTCGAGATGGACGACGACCTCTCCATCGACGCGACCCCGCTCGGGCGACTCACCTCGAAGTACTATCTCCGACTCGGGACCGCCTCGCGCTTCGCGGACCTCGCGGAACGAGACCGCATCACCGCCGACGACATCCTCGAAACCGTCGCGGGCGCGGCCGACTTCCGGCAGGTGTCGGCGCGCCAGTCCGAGGTGGACGCCGTCGATTCGGTGCTGACGGGCGTCTCGACCACGCTCGAAGACGGCCCGAAGAAGGTGCTCGCCATCCTCCACGCCAGCATGGCGAACTCGACGCCGAGCGAACTCCGGAGCGACGCGTGGGTCATCAAGCAGAACGCGCTCCGACTCCTCTCCGCGCTCCGGGAGTTCCTCGACACGTTCGCGGACGCCCGCGCCGCCAACCTCGCGAAGCGCGTCGAGGCCCGCGTCGACAACGGCGTCAGCAGCGACGCCGCGGCGCTCACGGCCGTGGACGGCATCGGTCCGGGTCGCGCGCGAAAGCTCGCCACCGGCGGCCTCTCGACCCCGGCCGACGTGGTCGACGCCGGCGTGAAGGAACTCACCCGCGCGGGGCTCTCGCAGGGCGTCGCCGAGCGCGTCATCGAGAGCGCGAAGGACCTCCCCGCGCCCGACATCGACTGGGGCGAGTTCCCCGAGTCGGTCGCCCGCGGCGAGAGCGACATGCACGACATCCGGGTGCGGAACGACGGCGGCGGCGGCGGCTCGGTCGGTATCCGCGTCACCGTCAACGACGTGGAGATGTCGGCGAAGACGTGCTACCTCTCGGACGAGGAGACCGTCCCCGTCGGCGTCTTCGGCGCGACGGACGACGAACTGGAGTTCGTCGTTGAGGTCACGTTCCCCGACCTGCCGCTGCTCCCGATTCGGGAGTCGCGGACGGTTCGGGTCGAATAGAAAACCGCGGCGGCAGCCGCTTTTCGGTCGTTTTTGGTCGCGTTTCGCCTACTCTTCGCCCAACAGCGCCGCCCGCAACTCCGCCGGTCCAGTCACGATTTCGTCCGCCCGCGAGAGGTCGAGGTCGGCGTTCTGCCCGCCGCGGTAGGCGATGGTGTACGCGCCGGACCGCACGGCGGCCTCGATGCCGTTTATCGAGTCCTCGATGACGACGCACTCCTCGGGGGCGACGCCGAACTCGGCGGCGGCGTGCTCGTAGATGTGGGGTTCGGGCTTCCCCGGTTTGTCGATGTCGTCGGCCGAGACCACGAGGTCGAGCGGGTCGAGGCCGAACCGCTCGCGGACGGTCGAAATCCAGTCCCGCGGGGCCGACGAGACGATGGCTACCTGCTTGCCCGCCGCGCGGAGGTCCGAAAACAGTTCTTCCGCGCCGTCCATCAGGACGACGTGCTCGCCGTAGACGCTCTCTGAGTTCTCGTGGTACGCTGCGATGAACTCGTCTTTCGTGACGGTCGTCCCGTACTCCGCGTCGAGGTAGTCGTATATCTCGCGGAAGTTCATCCCCGTGATTTCCTCGTGGTCGGGGTCGCCGGACTCGATGGCGTCGACGAACACCCACTCGTCCTCGAAAGCGTGCCAGTACTGCTCGGAATCGACCAACACTCCGTCCATGTCGAACAGCACGACGTTCGCGTCCATGATTCGCCCTCGGCCGCGCCCGACCAAAGAGCTTCGTGCCGCGGCATGCCCGGTGAACCCTCGCACGTAGGTTCAAATCGGAACCGGCGACCACCCCGCCGCATGGATTCGATACGCGTCTTCGCCGGCGACTGCACCGTCAGCTTCGAAGGCTCCCGCGACCGCACCCAGCGGGGCCGGGTCGTCGTCGTGGCCAAGCCCGACAGAACCGTCCTCGTCCACGACGCCGGGGGCTACCAGCCCGTCGCGTGGCTGACCCGCGCCGACTCGCTGACCGTCGAGTCCGGGCCGGGGTCGTTCGGCCTCGTGGCCCGCGCGGGCGACCAGACCCTCACCGTCGACTCGAACGACGTGACCGGCCGCGCCGAGTACCCCGCGAGCGACGCGGGCGTCCCGGTCGGCTCGCATCCCGACACCGGCGACCCGCTCGTCAGGACCAACGGCTCCGTCGTCGCCCTCGACTCGGGAACCGAGTACCGCCTGCCGGCGGGTGCGACCGTCCTCGACGAGACGTGCGACGACTGCGGGCTGCCTTTGATGCGCGTCGAGCGCGGCGCGCCGTTCGAGGTGTGCATCGACCGTCGGTGCGACCCGCTGGACGACCGCGTGAAAGCCCGCTTCGACGGCGAGTGGTCCTGTCCGGACTGCGGGTCTCCCCTCCGAATCATCCGGCGGAGCAGTCGCCTGCTCGCCGGCTGTGACGCCTATCCCGACTGCGAGACGGCGTTTTCGCTCCCCGCGGGCGTCGTCGGAGACGACTGCGACTGCGGCCTGCCGATATTCGAGACGGGTCGCGGCCGGCGGTGTCTCGATTCGACCTGCGAGGTCGCATGAGCAGACGCCCACGGGAAGGACAGCAAGACGGGGGGCGACAAGCGTGGCCCCGTCGCTGGCGACACGGTCGGCCGCGAGGAGTGCGTCCGCGGCCGGGGCCGCGACGAGCCGACGCTGGCGGCCGCTCCGACACCCCCGCGGGCCGCGCCGCCGGCATCGCAGCCCCTTTGTCGTCGCCGCGCCCCGATTCGGGTATGCAAGGACGCCTCGAAGACGGCGTCGTCCACCTCCCGGGCGACGCTCGACAGCGGTTCCACGACTCCCGCGGCTACGGGAGACCCACCGGCGGCGACGACTTGGAGGTCGCGCCCGTCGAGGCCGCCCACCTGCTCTCGCGGGACGACATCGACGGCGTGGACGGGATGGGCCTGCGCGAACTCCTCGCGCGCACCGGGACCACCCTCGATTTCGTCGTCTACAAAGACCTCCGCGACCGCGGGTTCTACCTCTCGCCCGCCCGCGAGGGGTGGCCCGGCGTCGCGGACGCCGCGGGCGCGGACTTCCTCGTCTACCCCCGCGGGAAAGGACCGTGGGATGGCGAGGTCGAACACCGCGTCCGCGTCGTCGGCGAGCGCGAGTCCATCCCCGTCTCGTCGCTCGGAGACGTGGTGCTCGCCATCGTGGACGAGGACGGCGACCTGACCTACTTCGACACCGAAGGCTACGCCCCCGAGGGGACGGCCGCGGAGGACCTCCCCGGCGACCTCGACGCGGAACTCCTCTCGGACCGCGCGCTCGTCTGGGACGGCGTCGACCGCCTCTACCAGCGCGGCTTCTTCGGCCAGCGCCTGTACGGCAGAAACGCCGACAGCGGCCCGCTCCAGTTGTCGCTCCTCGAAGCCGCGTACCTCGCCCGCGCCGACGCGCTCGCCATCGACGAGAGCGACGTGGTCTCCCGCGGCCGCGACGTAGAGGGCGACCGATTCGACCGCCGGCTCGCGGTCTACGCCGCGCTCCGGGGGGCCAAGACGGTCCCCAAGAGCGGCTTCAAGTTCGGTTCGGACTTCCGCGTCTACACGGAGTTCGAGTCGGTCGACGACCTCTCGCACTCCGAGTTCCTCGTGCGCGTGGTCGCACCCGACCACACGTTCGTCCCGCGGGACCTCTCGCTCGACGTGCGCCTCGCCGGCGGTGTCCGCAAGCGAATGGTTTTTGCGCTGACCGACGACAACGGAGAGATAGACTGGCTTTCGGTCAGTCGGCTCACGCCATGACAGACGACGAACCCGCGGAGCGCATCCGCACCGATGGAGGCACAGCAGAGGGAGCAGATGACGTCGCCCTCGACCCGTGGGGCTCGTCGACCGTCTCCGACTACCGGAAGCTGTTCGAGGAGTTCGGCATCGAGGAGTTCGACGAGGTGCTCGACGAGGTGCCGAACCCGCACTACCTGATGCGCCGCGGGGTCATCTTCGGCCACCGCGACTACCGGCCGGTGCTCGACGCCATGCGCAACGGCGACGACTTCGCCGTCCTCTCGGGGTTCATGCCGACGGGCGACCCCCACATCGGCCACAAGCTCGTCTTCGACGAGATAATCTGGCATCAACAGCAGGGCGGCGACGCCTACGGCCTCATCGCGGACATGGAGGCGCACTCCGCCCGCGGCATCCCGTGGGACGAAATCAACGAGCACAGCCGCGACTACCTGCTGTCGCTCATCGCGCTCGGGTTCGACCCCGAGGCGGGCGAACTCTACCGACAGTCGGACAACGACCGCCTCCAGCGGCTCGCGTTCGAACTCGGCGGGAAGGCCAACTTCTCGGAGTTCCAGTCCATCTACGGCTTCGACGGCGAGACCAACGTCTCGCACATGCAGTCGGTCGTCACGCAGATGGCCGACATCCTCTACCCGCAGTTGGACGACCCCAAGCCGACGGTCATCCCGGTCGGGCCCGACCAGGACCCCCACGTCCGGTTCGCCCGCGACCTCGCCACCCGGATGCGATTCTTCAAGGTGACGGAGGCGTTCGCGAGCTTCGAACTCGACGACGCCGAGCGCCCGCTCGTCGCGGCCGCCCACGACGCCCGCGAGGAGTACGCCGAGGACGCCGACACGCCGCGGTGCGGTGAGGCGGCCGACTGGCTCGACGACGCCGACCTCGACGCGGCGGGCGTGCTCGTCTCCGAGTCGGTCCGCGACTCTGCGGTCGAGAAGCTCGAAAACGCCGGGATGGAACCCCTCCGCCCGCGGATTCGCTTCTTCGCCCGACAGGCGACCGACGAGGCGTTCGAGGCGCTCATCGAGGATATCGAGGGCGAAAAGCGCCGGTACGACCAGCACATCGACGCGTTCGATATCGGCGTCGACGAGGCCGAAGAGCTCGCCCGCGAGGTCGAGGCCCACCACGGCGGCTACGGCTTCATCCCGCCGTCGTCCATCTACCACCGCTTCATGACCGGCCTCACCGGCGGCAAGATGTCGTCGTCGATTCCGGCGAGCCACATCTCGCTGCTCGACGCGCCCGAGGAGGGCTACGACAAGGTCAAATCCGCCACGACCGGCGGCCGCGACACGGCCGAACAGCAGCGGGAACTCGGCGGCGAGGCCGACAAATGTCCGGTGTACGAGCTGTACGCCTACCTGCTGACGGGCGACGACGACGAACTTGCAAAGGAGGTCTACGACGAGTGCGTCGGCGGCGAGCGGCTCTGCGGCGGCTGTAAGGAGCAGGCGGCGACGATGATGCGCGAGTTCCTCGAAGACCACCACGAAAAGCGCGAGGAGGCCGAGGAGGTCCTCGACTCGCTGGACATCGACTTAGAGACGGAGCGGCGAGGGGTTGCCGCCGAGCACTAGCGAGGCGGCAACACTACCGACCGCTCACAACCCCACTTCTTCTCCCACGCCGCGCGCGCTCGACTTCTCGTAGAGGTACTCGGCGGTCGCGGCGTCGAGCACCGCCGACCCGACGCTCTCGACCACCAGAATCTCGTCGTCGCTCTCGCGGCCGGCGTCGCCCTCGAAGACGGCCGAGAGCGGAAGCAGGTCGGACTCGTCGAGGTCGGCCCCGCGAACGTCACCGATGTCGGCCACTTCCTCGGGCACGTCGGCGAACACCCGCGCGGCTCGCTCGAACGTCTCGGCGTCGAGTTCGCGCGCCTCGGGCGTGAAGGCTCCGACGGCGACGACGAGCGTTCCGGGGTCGAGCCACGAGCCGTCGAAGACGGGCGTCTCGCTGGTCGTCGCGGTGACGACGACGTTCGCGTCGGAGACGGCCGCTTCGGGGGAATCGACGGCCTCGGCGGGGATGCCGTCTTCGCGGAGGGCGGCGGCGCACGCCTCGCGGGAGTCGCTCGGGGAGTAGACGCGGACCGATTCCACCGCGGAACCGACGGCGATAGCGCGGCTCTGCCAGCGAGCCTGCGCACCCGCGCCGAGGACGCCGAGTCGGACCGGGTCGGTCCCGAGGGACTCCGCGGCCAGCCCGCCGATACAGCCCGTCCGGGCGCTGGTAATCGTCGTCCCGTCGAGGAGCGCGAGCGGGAGACCGGTCGTCGCGTCGGTGAGGACGACCTGCGCGTTCACCGTCGGAAGGCCGTGAGCGCAGTTTTCCGGGTGGACGGCCGCGAGTTTCGTCGCGTACACCTCGCGGCCGTGGATGTACGCCGGCATGGTTAGGCCGGTGCCGAGCGGGCCGTCCTGCTCCGTCGGTTCCGAACCCGAGCGCGTTTCCGTTCCCGCGCCCGCGACGCCGTTTCCGTTCGTCCCGTCCCGGACTCTGTCGATGTCGATACCCACCGGAAAGTGCGGCCGTGGCGGGCGTTCGACCTCGCCGCGGCCCTGCTTGACGAACGCCTCCTCGACGACCGGGAACAGCTCCGCGAGCGAGAGTAACCCGCCGACGGCGTCGGCGGAGAGAATACGGACCATACCCGAACTACTCTCCGCGGTCGTGTGAAAACATTGCGCCTCGCTAGTGTGTGACAGACAAACTCATGTCGGTGGAGAATCAGACACGACTATGCACGTCCTCATCGTCGGCGGCGGGGTCGTCGGGCTCGCGTGCGCCCACGCGCTGGCCGACCGCGGGGCCGAGGTCACCGTCTGTGAGGCGGGAACGCTCGGCGGCGGCAGTACGGGTCGCGCGGCGGGCGGCATCCGAACGCAGTTCTCGACCCGCGTGAACGTCGAACTCTCGCTCGCCAGCGTCCCGGTCTGGGAGTCCTTCGCGGACGAGTTCGGCGTCGATATCGACTACCGGCGGTCGGGCTACCTCTTTCTCGCCCGGACCGAGGAGACCGCCGCGGCGTTCAGAGAAAACGTCGCCATGCAGACCGACGCGGGCGCGCCGAGTCGCGTCCTCTCGCCCGCGGAGGCCGCCGAGTACCTCCCGGAACTCCGAACCGAGTCGTTCGTCGCGGCGACCTTCTCGGCGGCCGACGGCGTCGCAGACCCGCACTCCGCGGTGCAGGGCTACTCGGACGCGGTCCGCGCCGCCAGCGTCGACGTTCGGACGAAGACGCCCGTGACCGACCTCGCTCGCGTCGGTGACGGCGGTGGCTCGGTCGATGCGGGAGCCACTCCCGACGCCGGCGGCTGGCGCGCCGAGACGCCGGACGGCCCCATCGACGCCGACGCCGTGGTCGTCGCGGCGGGCGCGTGGTCGGACCGGGTCGCGGCGCTCGCCGGCGTCGACCTCCCACTCGCGCCGCGCCGCCGACAGATAGCCGTCGTCGAACCCGAAGGCGACCTCCCCGCGGACGCCCCGCTGACCATCGACCTCGACACGGGGGCGTACTTCCGCCCGGAGCGGGAGGGGACCGCCATCGTCGGCGGGCACTTCTCGGAGACGGACCCCGACGTGGACCCCGACCGGTTCGACGAGTCGATGGACGTGGAGTGGGCGGTCGAGGCGACCGAGCGGGCCGACGACGCCGCGGCCTACTTCGGCCCGGAGACGCGGATTCGGAACGGTTGGGCCGGGCTGTACGCCGTGACGCCCGACCACCACGCGATTCTGGACGAGGCGGCCCCCGGTCTCGTCGTCGCCGCGGGCTTTTCGGGCCACGGCTTCCAGCACGCGCCCGCGACCGGCGAGGCCGTCGCCGACCTGTGTCTCGGCGAGGACGCCTGCGAGGTAGACGTGTCGGCGCTGTCGCTCGACCGGTTCGAATCGGGCGAGACGCTCCGCGAGCGGAACGTCGCGTAGGAGGGCTCGCCGGGCGGCGCGGCGTCGACGCGGAACGTTTTTACTCGGCACTCACAATCGGTCGCATATGGTATCCGAACCCAAGCGCGGGGCGCGAGCGAGCGAACCGACCACCGACGGGTTCGGAGTTTTCTTTCTGACCGCCTGAGGTCGGCGGACTCCGGCCGGGCGTCACCGCGCCCGCCGGACGAAACCGACCCCGCCGGTCAGCCCCGCCAGTGCGGCGAGGCTTCGAAACTGCTAACCGACCACCAGACGGCTAACGCCACAACGAACCAGATGCGACTTCCGGAATCACAGGTCGCGGTGTTGAACGCCGCGAGCGCCACGGACGAACGAACGATTGCACAGCTCGCGGAGGCGACGGACCAGAAGCCCGAGACGGTGACGGGCGCGGTCTTCGACCTCCGCGACGAGGGACTCGTCTCGGTCACGGAGACCACGGCGGAGTCCGTCGAACTGACCGACGAGGGCGCGGAATACGCCGATGAGGGCCTCCCCGAGGTCCGGCTCTACCGCGCCGCGCTCGACACGGGCGGCGGCGACGCGGTCCCGATGGGGCAGGTCATCGGCGCGTCCTCCCTCGGCGGCCCGCAGGTCGATATCGCGCTGTCGAACTTCGCGCGTAAGGGCTACGGGACCATCGATTCGGGCGAACTCGCGCCCGACGCGGCCGCCGACCCCGACGCCGACGAGGAGGCCGCCGCGCTCGCGGCCCTCTCCGCGGGCGAGTCCGTCGACGGCGACGTGCTCGACCAGCTCGAAGCGCGGAACCTCGTGGTCCGCCACGAGCGCACCATCCGCGCCGTCACCCTCACCGACGAGGGCGTCACGGCGCTGATGGAGGGCGTCGAGGCGGCCGAGACGGTCGACCGCCTCACCCCCGAGATGCTCACCTCCGGCGAGTGGGAGGACGTGGAATTCACGGAGTACAACGTCGAGGCCGACGCGCCCGAGGCCCGCGGCGGCAAGAAGCACATCCTCCGGCAGACCGCCGACCGCGTGAAGGACGTGCTCACCGGCATGGGCTTCGCCGAGATGGAAGGCCCGCACGCCGACGCGGACTTCTGGATCAACGACTGTCTGTTCATGCCGCAGGACCACCCGGCGCGCACCCATTGGGACCGCTTCGCCCTCGACGTGCCGCCGATGGAGGACATCCCCGAAGACCTCATCGACAACGTCCGCGACGCCCACTTAGAGGGCGTCGGCGACGACGGCGACGGCTACCACTCGCCGTGGTCCGAGGACTTCGCGCGGGCCATCGCGCTCCGCGGCCACACCACGTCGCTGTCGATGCGCTACCTTTCCGGCCACGAGGTCGGGGAGTTAGAGCCGCCCCAGCGGTACTTCTCGGTCGAAAAGGTGTACCGCAACGACACGCTCGACCCGACGCACCTCCTGGAGTTCTACCAAATCGAGGGCTGGGTGATGGCCGAGGACCTCTCGGTGCGCGACCTGATGGGAACCTTCGAGGAGTTCTACTCCCACTTCGGCATCACGGACATCCAGTTCAAGCCGCACTACAACCCCTACACGGAGCCGTCGTTCGAGCTGTTCGGCCGACACCCCGAGACGGGCGAACTCATCGAAATCGGTAACTCCGGCATGTTCCGCGAGGAAGTGCTTCGGCCGCTCGGCGTCGACTGCGACGTGATGGCGTGGGGCCTCGCCCTCGAACGCCTCTTGATGCTCATGTACGGCTTCGACGACATCCGCGACGTGCACGGAACGCTGTGTGACCTCGACCTGCTCCGCGAGACGGAGGTGCTCAAGTAATGCCCGTAGTCGACGTTCAACCCGACGAACTGCGCCGCCTGACCGGCCACGAAGACAAGTCCGACGAGGAGTTCAAAGACGACCTGTTCGCGCTCGGACTGGAGTTCGAGGGCGTCACCGACGACGGGGCGTTCCAACTGGAGTTCGGACCCGACCGCCTCGACCGCCTGTCGGTCGAGGGCGTCGCCCGCTCGCTTCGCTACCAGTACGGCGACGCCCGCGGCGTCTCGGTGCCGAACACGAACGACCCCGACTGGACCTTCGTCGTCGACGACGACGTGCCCGACGAGCGCCCCTACGTCACGGGCGCGGTCGTCCGCGGGGTCGACTTGGACGACGCGGCGCTCGACTCGCTCATCCAGTTGCAGGAGAAACTCCACGCGACGATGGGCCGCAAGCGCGCCAAGGGAGCCATCGGCATCCACGACCTGACGATGCTGAAAGGCGACGTGCTCTCGGAGAACGCCTCCGGCAACTCCATCACGTACACGGGCATCGAACCCGACGGCGACACCTTCGTCGCGCTCGACTCCAACGACGAACTCACGCCCGCCGAGGTGCTCGAACAGCACGACACCGGGCGGAAGTACGCCGACCTCGTGAGCGAGTACGACCGCTACCCGGCCATCTACGACGAAATCGGCCTGTTTTCGTTCCCGCCGGTCATCAACGGCCGCCGGACCGAGGTGTCGACGGACTCCCGCGACCTGCTCGTCGAACTCACCGGGACCGACCAGTGGACCATCGACCGGATGTGCAACATCATCTGCTACGCGCTGGCCGCCCGCGGGGCGACCATCGAGGATGTCGAGGTCCAGTACGAGGAAGGAACCGTCACGAAGCCCGACTTCGAAGTCGAGACGAAACACGTCTCCCACGACCGCATCGAGACGGTCCTCGGCGTCGAGTTGGAGCTGGACGAGGTTATCGACCTGTTCGAGCGCTCCGGCCTCGACGCGGACGCCGAGTTGGGCGAAGAGACCGTCTACGAGGTCTCGATTCCGCCGTACCGCGTGGACGTGCTCCACCCGCTCGACCTCGTGGACGACGTGGGCCGCGCCTACGGTTTCAACGAACTCGAACCGCGCTACCCCGACGTGGGGACGGTCGGCCAGCGCCACGAGCGCTCCCGACTCGAAGACGCCGTCCGCACCTCGCTCGTCGGCCTCGGCTTCGAGGACCTGCTCAACTTCCACATGATTTCGGAGGAGGAGAACTACGAGCGCATGGACGTCGCGGTCGGCTCCGAGTATCTCGGTGGCGGCGAACCGGCCTCCATCACCGAACCGTACAGCGAGGACTACACCATGCTCCGGACGTGGGTGTTGCCCTCGCTGACGATGGTGCTGGAGAACAACACCCACCGGGCGTACCCGCAGGACCTCGCGGAAATCGGCCACGTGGCCCACCGCGACGACGACGAGAACACCCGCGTCGCCGAGGCCCGCCACGTCGCGGCCGTCCTCGCCCGTCACGACGCGACCTACGAGGACGCGAAAGCCCGCCTCGCGGCGCTCTGCCGCGACTTCGACGCGGAACTGGAGACGCCCGCGACCGACCACCCGTCGTTCATCGACGGCCGCACCGCCGCGGTGGTCATCGACGGCGAGGAAGTCGGCGTCGTCGGGGAACTCCACCCGAAGGTCATCGTCGACCACGACCTCGAACTGCCGGTCGCGGCGTTCGAGTTCGACCTGTCGGCGCTGGCGTAGGGGTTCAGGCGGTCGTTTTTGGTCCAGATTTTTGCGCGACGAGCGGTGCGAGTCGCGGAAAAAGGTGGGAGCATCGACCTGTCGGCGCTGGCGTAAGGGTTCGGATGGTTCTTTTTGGTCCAGATTTTTGAGGGTCCATGAACCGGATCTGAATAACCTCGGGTAATTTCGCACCGCCAGTAATTCTTTTCATGCATTCTATCAGAACCCGATAGAAACCTTTAGGACGCGAGTCGTCGCGTTTCTTGTATGAACGATAATGAAGTACGCCGCGAGACGCTGGCGGTGACCCACGGCGAGCGGGGGCAGGCCCCGGCCCCGGGCGTCGAGGACGTCGTCGTTCCGGTCCACCTCTCTTCGACCTACGCGGTGCCGAGCATCGACCCCGACGCGGACTTGGAGACGCTCGACCCCGACGCGGGTGAGTACCTCTACTCGCGCCTGTCGAATCCGACGCGGAACGCGCTGGAACACCGGCTCGCGGCGCTCGAAGGGGCCGACCACGCGCTGGCGTTCGTCTCCGGCACGGCGGCCATCGCGGCGACGATGACCGCGGTGGCCCGGCCGGGCGACCACATCGTCGCGTTCGAGGACCTCTACGGCGGGACGAAGACGATGCTCACCCGGCTGTTCACCGACCGGCTGAACGTGGACGTGTCGTTCGTCGACGCCACCGACCCCGAGAACGTCGCGGCCGCGATGCGCGAGGAGACGGCGCTCGTCTGGATGGAGACGCCGACGAACCCGCTCATGCACCTCTGCGACATCGAGGCCATCGCGGCCGTCGCCGACGAGGGCGACGCGGTCTTCGGCGTGGACAACACCTTCCTCAGCCCGCAGTTCCAGAATCCGCTGTCGCTCGGAGCCGACGTGGTCGTCCACAGCACCACGAAGTACCTCAACGGCCATTCGGACTCCATCGGCGGTGCGGTCGTCACCGACCGCGACGATGTCCTGGAAGAGCTCACGTTCCTCCAGCGCGTCGGCATGGGGTCGATGCTCTCGCCGTTCGACTCCTACCTGACGCTTCGGGGCATCAAGACGCTCCCCCTGCGGATGCGCCAGCACGAGACCAACGCGATGGAAATCGCCGAATTCCTCGACTCCCACGAGGCGGTGACGCGGGTGCTGTATCCGGGACTGGAGTCCCATCCGCAGCACGACCTCGCAGCCCGCCAGCAGTCCGGCTTCGGCGGCGTGTTGTCGTTCGAACTCGACACCGACCTCGACGGGACCGCCGAGTTCCTCGGCGCACTCCGAGAGTTCCCGCTGGCGGTCAGCCTCGGCGGCGTCGAGAGCCTCATCGAGCACCCGGCGACGATGACGCACTCGCCGCTCTCGCAGACCGAACGCGACGCGCTCGGCATCTCCGATTCGCTGTTGCGGCTGTCGGTGGGCGTCGAGCACGTCGACGACCTGCGCTCGGACCTCGCGTCGGCGCTGTCGGTCCTCTGAGGAGTCCGGGGCTCGCACGGCCGAATTCCGTCCCCTCGGGCACTTAACCGAGGCGTTTAACAGTCCGCCCGGTTGTAGGTACGCCAACGCAATGCCGAGCGGAGAATACGACCCGGAAACCGTCGAGGCGAAGTGGCAAGAGAGATGGGTCGACGAAGACCTGTACGCGTACCCGGAGCGTGCGGTAGACCCCGACACCGTCTTCTCTATCGACTCACCGCCGCCGACGGTGTCCGGAAGCTTGCATTGGGGCCACGTCTACGGCTTCACCCTCCAGGACTTCGTCGCCCGGTTCAACCGGATGCGCGGCGACGAGGTGTACTTCCCGTTCGGTTACGACGACAACGGCATCGCGTCGGAGCTCCTGACCGAAGACGAACTCGGCATCAAACACCAGGACTACGAGCGACGCGAGTTCCAGAAGCTCTGCCGCGAGGTCACGGCGGAGTACGAAGGCGAGTTCACGGAGAAGATGCAGAACCTCGGCATCTCCATCGACTGGGACCAGACGTACCAGACGATTTCGCCCGAGGTCCAGCGCGTCTCTCAGCTCTCCTTCGTCGATCTCTACGAGAAGGGCCGGCAGTACCGCCAGCGCGCGCCCGCCATCTGGTGTCCCGAGTGCGAGACCGCCATCTCGCAGGTCGAGACCGAAGACGACGAGCAGGGGTCGCACTTCCACGACATCGAGTTCGGCGTGGCCGATTCCGAGGAGTCGTTCGTCATCTCCACGACGCGCCCCGAACTGCTCCCCGCCTGCGTCGCCGTCTTCGTCCACCCCGACGACGACGACAACGCGCACCTCGTCGGCCAGGAAGCCGAGATTCCGCTGTTCGGACAGCGGGTTCCCATCCTCGAAGACGAGCGCGTCGACCTCGAAACGGGTACGGGCCTCGTCATGTGCTGTACCTTCGGTGACCAGACCGACATCGAGTGGTATCAGGCCCACGACCTGCCGCTCCGCGTCGCCATCGACGAGTCCGGCACGATGACCGAGGAGGCCGACGACTACGCCGGGCTCTCCGCCGACGAGGCGCGGGAGGCCATCGTCTCCGACCTCGACGACGCCGGGGCGCTCCTCGACAAGCGCGCCATCACCCACACGGTCAACGTCCACGAGCGCTGCGGCACGAGCGTCGAGTTCCTCGTCAAGGACCAGTGGTACATCAAACTGCTCGACAAGCGCGAGGAGTACCTCGAAGCCGGCGAGCAGATGGACTGGTACCCCGAGAAGATGTTCACGCGGTACAAAAACTGGATTGAGGGGCTCCAGTGGGACTGGGCCATCTCGCGGCAGCGCTCCTCGGGGATTCCGTTCCCGGTCTGGTACTGCGAGGACTGCGAGCACGTCGTCGTGGCCGACCGCGAGGACCTGCCGGTCGACCCGCTTTCGGACGACCCGCCGGTCGAGTCCTGTCCCGAGTGCGGCCACGACGAGTTCGCCGCCGAGGACGACGTGTTCGACACGTGGGCCACCTCGTCGCTCACGCCGCTCATCAACGGCGGCTGGGACTGGAACCCCGAGACGGAGACGATGGAACTCGAACGGCCCGAACTCTACCCGTTCGACATGCGCCCGCAGGGCCACGACATCATCTCCTTTTGGCTGTTCCACACGGTCGTCAAGTGCTACGAACACACCGGCGAGGTCCCGTTCGACAGCGTCATGATAAACGGGATGGTCCTCGACGAGAACCGCGAGAAGATGTCGAAGTCCGTCGGCAACGTCGTCTCGCCCGACGAGGTCTTAGAGAAGTTCCCGGTCGACGCCGCCCGCTACTGGGCCGCCGGGAGCGCCGTCGGCGACGACCTGCCGTACCAGGAGAAGGGACTCGTCGCGGGCGAAAAGCTCATGCGGAAGCTCTGGAACGCCTCGAAACTCGTCGAGAGCCTCACCGAGGACGCGCCCGCCGAGTTCGACCACGACGACCTGAAGGCCATCGACCGGTGGCTGCTCGCGTCGCTCGACCGCGAACTCGAGTTCGTCACGGAGAAACTGGAGAACCGCGAGTTCTCGAAGGCCCGCGACCGCCTGCGCAGTTTCTTCTGGCACACGTTCTGCGACGACTACCTCGAAATCGCCAAACAGCGCGTCCGCGAGGGCGACGACCCCTCGGCGGCGTACACGCTCCAGACCGCCCACAAGCGGTTCCTGGCCTGCTTCGCGCCCATCCTCGCGCACGTCACGGAAGAGCTCTGGCGCGACATGTACGACGAGGCGAGCGTCCACGACCAGTCGTGGCCCGAACCGCTCGGCCTCGACGCCGACGTGGCGGCCGGCGAGACGGCGATGGCCGTCGTCGGCGCGCTCCGCAAGTACAAAAGCGACAACCAGCTCTCGATGAACGCCCCGGTCGACCTCGTGGAAGTGTACGGCGACATCCGCGGCTTCGAGGAGGACGTGAGCGGCGTGATGCACATCGAGAAACTCGAACTCCTCGACGAGGAGCCCGAAATCGAGTCGGTCGTGACCGGCGTCGATCTCGACTACTCGCTCGTCGGCCCCGAGTACGGCGCGCAGGTCCCGGACATCGAGTCCGCGCTCGAAGGCGACGACTACGAGGTCGAAGACGGCGTGATGCACGTCGCGGGCGTCGAACTCGACCCCGAGATGTTCACTATCGAGGAGTCTCGTGAGTACGTCGGCGACGGCGACATGCTCGAAGCCGGCGACGCCATCGTCATCGTCCAGCACGCCGACTGAGGCGGTCGTTCGGTCGGCTTCGTTCGCTCTCTTCTCGGTACCCGGTCGCCCAGCCCGCGGCTCGTCAGCCGTCGCGGCTCGGAACCGGTGTCTCGGTCTCAGCCTCGGTCTCGGTCTCAGATTCCGTCTCCGTCTCCGACTCAGCTTCAGCCTCGGTTTCGCCGCCACCATCGAAGGCGGCCAACACCGCGGCCGCGTCTTGGACGTGGGGAACCGTCATCGGGTGGTTCGCGTTCGCGTCGTCGGTGCGAGCCTCCTCGGGGTCGGGAACGGTGAGTCCCACGTCCGGTGTCGTGTCCACGCCGGTCTCGAACCGTATCGTCGCCGTGCCGAACAGGCGGTCGACGGCGTCGGTGGACACGCCGACCTCGGTGACCGCGTCGCGTTCGAGGCGGGCTTGCGGCTCGTCTAACAGCGCGTCGTGGGCGACGAGTACGTCGCCGTAGCACCGGAACTCGACGGGACCGGTTTCGAGATAGCGGGAGACCCCCCGGAGGGTTCCGAACGCGGCGGCGAGGGCGAGCGGCGCGAGCGCGAACGTCCACGCGCCGAAGAAGACGAGCGCGGCGGCGACGCCGTAGCACCACAGCACGCCGCTGGTGACCGTGTACCGGAGACTCTGGTAGGCCGCATCGGTGAGGGCGACCGCGCGGGCGGGCGCGGTTCGATAAGTCGGCGCTCCCGTCGGCTCCTCGACCGGAACCGGTTCTATCTCGGTCTCTTCGCTCCCGTAGAGGCGGTAGAAGACGCCCCGCGTTTCGCTCCGTTCGAGCTGGAGCGCGCGGAGGTCGTAGAGGAGTTTCAGGCCGACGAGAACCACGAGGAACACGTCGTTTTCGAGTTCGACCGCGAACGGCCCGAAGACGAACATCAGCAGTCCGGCGGCGAACAGGAGCTTGAACGGGGGAAGCAACACCGACCGCGCGGAGTGCTCGCGGTAGCCGCCCGCGGCGAAGTATTTGGTAACCGTTTCGACGCCCCGCCCGACGAACACACCCGCGCCGCCCAGCAGGATTTGTCCGGCGACCTCGTCGGTGACGACCGGGTCGGTCAGGCCGAACGCGACGAAGGCGACGGCGAGTTCGAGCGGGACGAGCAGGAACGCCGCGATGAGGAGCGTTGGGACGTTCCGCGGATAGAACTGCGGCAGGGGGCCGGGGAGCGAAACTGACCCTCGTTTGGCCTGCAACGGGCCGAACAGCCGGTCTCCGTCGCCGATGGCGTTGTTGGGGCGCTTGGCCGCGAAGGGTATCTTCACGAGCGTCCACCACAGCACGGCGGCGATTTCGGCGACGAACACGCCGAAGAGCGCGGCCGGTGCCCAACCGAGAAACAGGACGCCGAGCGGCGCGACGGCGTTCGAGACGAGAACCGCGAGCACGCCGGAGTCACGAGTGGAGGGCGGGCGCACGATTTGTCAAGCGACCGGGCGGAAAATCAGTCTTCGGTTCGGCACCGAGACGCGGGCGGTCGGTTCTCGCGGTGAGCGGTCGTCGCGGGCGACGTTACAGCCCCGACCCGACGGCGTCTGCCACGTCGTCGAAGCCGTCGCGGTCGAGCAGGTCGAGGAGGCCGCGGTTGATGTCGCGGGCGATAGACGGCCCCTCGTACACCAGACCCGTGTAGAGTTGGACCATCTCGGCCCCGGCGCGAATCTTCCGATAGGCGCTTTCGGCGTCCGAAACGCCGCCGACGCCCACGACGGGCACGTCGGTCCGCTCGGCGATGAAGCGAATCATGTTCGTGGCCTCGGCCTCGATGGGTTTCCCGGAGAGGCCGCCGCGTTCTGCTCGGTTCGGGTTCCGAAGAGTGTCGGGCCGCGAAGTGGTCGTGTTGCTGGCGATAACGCCGTTGAGTCCGAGGTCGTCGACGACTTCGAGCGCGTCCTCCACGGCGGGGTCCGGGAGGTCCGGCGAGAGTTTCACGAGCAGCGGGTCGGCACCGGCGTCGACGAGCCTCCCGAGAATCGCTTCGAGGGAGTCGCGGTTCTGCAAGTCGCGGAACCCTTCGCTGTTGGGACACGAGACGTTGACGACGAAGTAGTCCGCGCCGTCGGCAACGCGCTCGTAGGTGTAGCGGTAGTCCTCGGGGGCCTCCTCGGTGGGCGTCACCTCCGAGAGCGCGAGGTTGACGCCGACGGGGATGTCCGGGTGGGGTCCGGCGGCGAGGCGCTCTCCGACCGCGTCCGCGCCCTCGTTGTTGAGGCCCATACGGTTGATAAGCGCCTCGTCTTCGGGGAGGCGGAACATCCGTGGGCGCGGGTTTCCGGGCTGCGGCTCCGCGGTGACGCCGCCGACCTCGACGTGGCCGAAGCCGAGCGCCGAGAGGACGGTGGGTATCTCGGCGTTCTTGTCGAAGCCGGCCGCGACGCCGACCGGGTTCGGGAAGTCGAGGCCGAACGCGCGCGTGGCGAGTCGGGTGTCGTCGACGCGGTAGCGCCGCTCCAAGAGCGGTTCGGCGGGCGTACCGCGCGCGGCTGCGAGCAGGCCGTGAATGGTCCGGTGGGCGGTCTCGGGCGGGAGCGAAAACAGGAGCGGTTTGGCGAGTCGGTAGGTGTTCATTGCTGTCTGTCGGGCCGTCCGCTGGGGACGAGTCGGTTCGAGACGATACGGGTCACGCGCTTAGAAGTCGTGTTCGACCTGGTCTGGGTCCGCTTTCTGGATGATGATTTTGCCGTCCCGAACGCGGACGAACACCTCGTCTCCGATCTCCATCCCGGCGACCGCGAGTTCGTCTTCGTGGAGGTTGACGTGGACGTTGTGGTACTCGCCGTTCTCGTCTTTGGCGCCACTCGGACTGAGCTTCTTTTTCCGGACCATCTGGGGGTCTATCCGTTGGTTCGCCGCAGGGGATACATAAGTGTTGTCTCCGTCTCTCCGTGGAGTGGTGATTTTCGCCGCAACCGGACCGTCTCGCATCGAAACTCGTCGCCACCTCGGTGGGGTCGGCGGCCGGCAAATCGGTCGAGTTTATAAGTAACACGGCGTCGTCGGTCGAAATCCGGCGATATATTTATCATGTGCCATGTGGTTCATTGCCATAGAGGTGGAAAATCATGGTACGCGAGGACGGTAAGCGAAACTTCGTGCTCCGAGAGGAGGACGGTACAGAGACGAGTGTGTTTTCGGGCAGCATGCCGAGACAGGCGGCACTCAAGGCGGCCCGACGACTCGACCCCGCCGGCTCCGAGGACGACGCGAAGTCGGACGCGGTCGAGATTCGACTCCGGGAGAAAGGGACTGATAAAGTCCACATCTTCGACGCGTGGGCGTGGAACAGCAGCGCCCCCGAGGACAAGCCCGGCTGGATGGAGGGGAAGATTACCAAGGGGAACGTCTCAAAGAAGGGGATCGAACACCTCGACGAGTAATCCGACCGACGTTCACATTCTTACCGTGCGTACGCACGCGTAGCAACAACGAGAGAGCAGTCGATACGCCTTTCAGATAGCGCCGCCAGCGTCTGCTTGCGCGACCGACACCCGGTCAGACCGCACGTGCGACGCGGGGGATGACCGACCGGCCTCCAGTCGCGCGATATCTATCCCTTCGAGAGGCATCGGTCGCCACGAGAGTCTGTCATCATCTTATGAGCAATCCCGCCATGAAACCGCATGACGAAGCGCCATCGGTTCGACGGCCTTTTATGTATCCCGGGCATTCGGACTAATGCGAAGAAGCGCACGGGGGTACTCCCCCCGACGGCTTCCACCGAACGCCCCCGACCCCAAGGTCGTCAGGCGCTCACCGGGATGACACACCTTCCCGGGGGTCGCCACGATACGACGGCCTTAAGTGGTCCAAGGCATTTCGGATGAATGCGAACGACACACCGCGATTGCAGGGCGATTCAACGCGTCCTGCCTCACCGGATCCGAACCGAACGAGGTTCGAAGGGTTTATACCCTCGAATCGCTTCGATTCAGGTCCGAAGGAAAT